>Ga0134122_10000122_pt1 | contig 43653 bp, 61 predicted proteins | sample KB302_FD_96461 | JGI IMG/M metagenome (GOLD analysis project Ga0134122, IMG submission 96461) | Terrestrial soil microbial communities without Nitrogen fertilizer from Kellogg Biological Station, Michigan, USA - KB3-0-2 | ecosystem: Environmental > Terrestrial > Soil > Unclassified ... | reverse complement strand
GTGAGAGAGGGGTGGCTTCCACCAAGGGGGAACTGCGGGTCGCGAGCCGCTCTCGGTCAGCCTGACACTGCGACGACGGAAAATAAGCACAGGGAGGAACAACTATGGGAAATCTTGATAGCCGCACCGCAGCCGGATCGAGCGTCGATCGAAAGCATCCGATCGCCGCGGAAGTGCTCGTAAGAGGATTCGTAAGTCAGCTTGAACGGCAGGTGACCGCACTGCCCGCACGGGTGGGGACGCACCGACGCCCCGCGAAAGCCGCACTCACGCCGCCCGTACCCCACACACGTAGCTGGGAAGGCCACGATCCGGATCTGATCGCGTGTCGGTTGGACTATCAAGAGGCGGAAGACGCCGCGATCGAGACGATCATCGCGCGGTTCCGGCGGCCGGCATAGATGGGCCGCAAGACCGAAGGCATCCGCCGCAAACGCCAAGGCTGGCAAGCTCACACGGAGATCCGCGGGAAGTTCTATTCGCACCAGTTCCCGCTGGCCACGCCCGTTCAAGAGATGCTGGACTGGATCGCGGACCAGAAGGATCGCTACGGCGGCAGTGGCCCCACGGCCGGATCGTTTGCCGCGGACATCGAGACGTACTTAGCCCGGGTGTCGGCCATGCCGAGTTACAAGCAGCGCGCCGCGCATCTGGCGCTCTGGGCGCACGCCTTAGGACGAGACCGGCCGCGCAGCTCGATCACGGCCGGCGAGATTGACGCCGTGATGCAAGCGTGGCTCACGACGCCGACGTATCAACCCGGGACGACACGCGAGAAGGGTCGGCCGAGCAACCCGCACGGCCTCGAGCCGGGCACCGTGCGGAAACGGCGGACGGCGCTGCGCTCGTTCTTCACGACGATGGACGGCAAAACGTCCACACGGAAGAACCCGGTCAGCGGGACGATGAATCCGAAGGAACCGAAGCCGGAAGCGCGTGCCCTGGACTACTTGGCGATCGAGCGCGCCATCGCCGCGATGCCGACCCAGCGCGACACGAAGAAAGGCCTCCCGCCCCGGGTCAGTCTATCGAAGCTCCGCGCCCGCGTCATGGCCTACACCGGCATCCCGCCCGGGTTATTGAAGACCGTCACCCCGACCGATCTCTCGTTGACGGCCGGAACCGTGCGGATTGTGCCACGGAGCAAAGGCCGAGGCGTCGAAGCCCGGACCCTGCCACTGACCCCGGACGGCCTCGACGCGTTCACCGACTTTCACGCGGCCCACGCGTACGGCCCGTTCAACACAGAGAAGCTGAACCAGGCGTTCAAGCGCGGCTGTCAGCGGGCAGGACTCGACCCGGACGCCGTGACCCTGTACGACCTGCGCCATAGCTTCCTGACGACGGTGTACCGGACCACGGGCGATCTCGCCACCGTGGCGCGTCTGGGGCTCCACAGTGAAGGCTCTCCCATTACGGCCCGGTATGCCCGGGGGGCGAATGCCGCGGTCGATAGCGCGGCTGTGGCGGCCTTTGGCGAGGCCTTGGCGCAGCGCCGCCGGCAGGCGATGAAGGCCGCGCCGGTACACGACTCTTCGAAGATCCTGCCCGCCGAACCTGCCCGCGCCCAGAAGTCGAAATCGCGCCGACGCTTACGTCTCGCGGTGTAGGCCTTTCAAGGCCAAAACGCGGGTTCGAATCCCGCTGGGGACGCCAGCCGACATCCCCCAAAACATTCAGCAAATTCCGCAAAACTGCCCGTTCTGCGGTCGGCGGCACGAGGGGACCGAACCGGCTAAAACCTGCCCGATCCTGCCCGGGACGGGTACCGAACCTGCCCGCGAACCTGCCCGCCTGCCCGGTCAGGCTTTGGCGGGCGTGCGCACGAGGATCGGCGTCGTCGTTTTCGAGCACACCGGACACCACACGTACCCTGCCCCGAGCGGTTCCAGATCTCGAGAATTTCCGCACGCCGCACAGGCTCGCGTCACGGCACGTCTTCCCACGCGGCCACGACGGCGTACCCGAGCTCGTGGGCGATGGCTTCCTGCAGGACCGGATCGATCGTCGGGAACCGCCGCTCCACGATCTCGAGCGCGGCTTGATTGACCTTTCCCCAGCGGTTCACGAACTCCACGGTTTCGGCGCGAGTGGATTGCGAGGTGCCGCCGATCAGCCGTTCGAGCAGGGTCACGGCCGTCTCCAGGGATGGGCGCGCTTCGGGTGACGGGTCGCCCAGACGCCGATCAGCACACGGCTCGGGAGCGGCGTCGGGATCGGCCGGCAGGCCCGCGGATGGCGGACCAGCCAGTCTTTGATGAGCCGGATCTGCGCGAGGTCAGCGGCGGTCATGTGAACCTCAACGGGGGGTTGGTCCGGTCGGGTGCGCGGCGGCTGCTCCCGCGGCGGTTCGGGCCGGCGTAGCGCACACCCGGATACAGCCCGATCTTGCGGCGGTCGGACACCCGGCGACGGTCGTAGGTGCGCGCCCACGCTTCGATCGAGGCGCGGGCGTTGGACATGGCCTGACGTTCCCGGCGCGTAATCCAGAGCGCGGCCCCGACCAACATGCCGCCCAGAAACAGCGCGGCGAGACCGACCGTCCAGACGAGCGCGGGGGCCCAGCTTGTCATAGGTCTGTCCTCGGAGGGTCCGTGAGATTTCCCAGCAACGCGCTCGTGTGTTCCCACGGCACGCCACAGCGGCTCACGGACCCCCCAAGCGCTCAAGTGGATTTCACGACCACGCTCAGGGTGTACGCGTGGTGCGGCGCGGCCCCACGCCCGAGATTGAGCGTGATGCCTGTTGAGAGCCTGAGCGCCGCGGCGGGGCTGACTGCCCCATCGGCCCCTCGCACCAGCGAGAAGACCGACCAGTCCCGCGGCGCCCAGAAGGCTTGCAGTCGCCGGTGCTCGGCCAGCAGGCCCCAACGGGCGGTCCCGATCCGGGCGTAGGCCCCGAGGTGCGACCCGGCTGTCCTCAACCCTAGCACGCAGTGCGGACTGAGCCGTGCGCCGATCAGCACACCCGGCGTGCGCGAGAGGGTTGGGGCAATCTCCCAGTGTCGGGATTCCCAACTGAGCGAAACGGCTAACGGCCGGGCTGCGCCGTCCAGATCCGGTACACCGAGGCCTGAGATCGGCGCGGCCCGTCCAGCCGTGAGCGTCCAGCCGTTCGCCGGGCGGTATTCGAGCGTGGCCGTGTCGAGCTTCAGGCTGGCCACGGTGCGGTCAGGCGCGCGGGCCGAATCCATCCCCGCACTGAGGGCCAGTCGAACCTGCGGGGAGGCGCTCCATACGGAACGCGCCCGCAGGCGACCCGAGAGACCAAGGGGAGTTGGGGACAGTTGTAGCCGGATGTCAGCGTTGCCCCGGCCTTCGTGACGGTAGCGGTCAAACCCGGCCGCGAAGGCTGGCAGGGAGGCGCGCTCGGTGACTCGCCGGAAGCTGTGCCGCGAGTCGATCACGTGGCCGTAGCGGGTCAAGATGCCACCATTCGCGGCGGCGACATGGCAGGGTGAGCAGCCGGGGTAGCCCAGCCTGACCATCGTCGGGAGCGCCCAGAGCTGCACCGGCCAGAGCAGGACCGCGAGCACCCCGAACACGCATCGCATCATTGCGGGATGATCTCAAAGGTTTCCCACCCGCCAGCGGCGTCTCGCGTCGCGTTGACGTCCCCGCCCCCGCCGTTCTCGGCGCAGAGGTAATGCCCGTTGTCGGTGCGCAGGGCTACTTTCCTCGACCCGCCCTGATGCCCGAACGCCGACTCGATCTCGTTCCAGAGGTCGGTGTGGATCTCCGATTTCATCGTGTCGAGCTTCCCGGCGAGCAGCATCAAGGCGGCTTCGACATGCGCCAGCCGATCCGCGAGATCCCCGAGCGGCGGGGGAGGCGGCGGCGGCGGAGGGGGCGGTTCGTGCCCGGACACGTAGTTCTCCCCGAACGGCAGCACCACGAAGTCCGACCGTTCGCGGACGCTGATCCGTGCGCTGTCGCGCAGATTGCCGGCCGCGACGAACCAGGCAACGGGTTCGCCGCGTACGGGTTGATGCCCCGTCATGGGCACCCATCGGCCATCGTAGTACCAGTCCTTCGCGATCTTCTCGACGTCGCCGCCGGCCTCCAGTTCACGACCCTGCCAGAACTGGATCACGGCCGAGCCGTACCACGTGCCGTTGATCTGGAGGCACAGGCCGAGGGTGTACTGGCAGCGCCCCTCGCTCCCGTCCCCAAACGGCGCATCCGGCCACGCACCCGGCCCGCTGCGCTTGTCGTGGTCCACGCAGATGCGACCCGTCGAGAGATCGATGCTGGTGATGTGTGCGGTCTGTGCCCACGAGGCGAGGTCTGACGGGTTGTCCACGAAGGTCACGGCGTGCGGGTCGAACGGGATCACGGGCGGCTCCTTTGGCGGCGGCGGTGGCGGCGGCGGCGGTTCGTGCCCCACCGACAGATCGACCCGCGGCCTGCTGAGATCGACCCACACCGTCCGCAGGCTGCCGGGCGACTCCCCGGCGTTGACGCACCATTTGAGGCAGACACGGCCAGCCGCGACCTGGACGCCTCGCGGCGACCATGTATCGCCGGGCGGTCCCACGAGATACCCGAGCGGCGAGTCCATCGGATGAAACCGCAACCCGTCGCCGTAGTAGAGGCACCAGAACACACCGTCCACGGGCACGAGCGTGAGTTGATACGTGCGATCCAGCGGCGTCGTGATGAGCGGCGGTGGCATCCCGCGCGTCAGGACGTGTCCGCCGACGACATCGCGCCAGATTGCGCGCCCCTGCCCGAGCAACTGGATCTCGGTGGCTTGTCCCGGCGTGAGCTGCCAGCGCGATCCGTCCCGCTCGATCACGTCAAAGGGGCCGAAGCTGTTCCGATCGACCTTGATACACAGCGAGGCGTCCGGCCCGACATCCCCGAGATCGGCACCGGGAAACTCCCGCCCGAGCGCGTCGTACACGCCGTGGCCGTCCCACGCAGCCCAGATCCCGCCTCGGGCGGCAAGCACGGCCGCACCCCGCGGCGCGATCCGGGTGAGCTGTCCGGACGGCGTATCGTAGGCCCAGAGTTCGGCGCCGATCTGGAGGACCATCGTCCGGACGTCGGGCCAGCAGCAACCGCCGGCGTTCGTGGCGACGGGGACGTTATCGATCGAGGCCGTCCCGCCGCCGCGGCCCATCGCCGCTTGACCGAGCGCGTTCAGTTCCATCGGACGGGTACTTTCATTGTGCGATCCACAAATTCAAAACATTCGGCGCCCAATTTTTGTTCAGCGATGTCGGGTCGTTCTTCGCGCCCGGCGGCGCCCAGCGCTCAGCCCACATCGCGATAAACGACGCGGCGTGATGCGCGCGGACGTAATCCGAAAGCGCATGCGCCGCTGAGCGGCAGGTAATCTCGATGGCTTCCTCGCGCGTCGTCACTGACGGGATCGAACACTGCACGGCTTTCAAGATGTTCCCTTCGGCATCGCAGACGGCCTGGATCAAGCGCGGATCGACCCCGAAGTGTTTCGCGATGCGTACGACTTGCGGATCGAGATCCTTCATACCTTTCTCGGCTTCCCCATCCCCTCGCGTGTCCCTTTCCGCGTGAGTCGCGACGGCTGCACGTGCTTCGGTTGATAGCCGCACCCCTGACAGAGGCCATAGGTGATCGTGCAGGGCATGTCCTGCGTGCAGCCGCAGTCGAGCATCACCACCCCGCATTTCGAGCAGACCACGCGAAAGTGTCCCGTGGGATCGTGCGCTTCGAGCGGCCAGTCCTTCGGGCGCATGTCATGGCTCGCGCTTCGGATCGTCCTTCCGCTCGTTCGGCTGGCGTTGCGGGATCGGGGGCATCGAGGCATCCGCGCGCTTCACCACTTCCGCTTCAAGCGCCACGTTTTTCGCCATCGCGGCGGCCAGCGCGGTATCGGTCGTGACCTGATGCGCGGCGAGCACCCGGCGCAGCTCCTCGGACAGCGCGGCGTTCTGCGCCTTCACTTCCGAGAGGCCGCCGTTGGTGGAATCATGGATGGCGGAGAGCTTCTCCGTCGTCGCGGCGGCCATTTCATCGACCTTGGTGCCGGTCTGCCAGGTTTTCATCACCGTGACGATGCCCGCGACCAAGGCCCCGATCACGAGCACGACGGCGGGCGCGTCCCATTGCACCATCAGGGGTCCTCCGTGCGCTGCCGGCGATCGAGCCGGACCCACAGCTTGTCGATCTCCACGATCAGGCGGTCGAGCCGCTTTTCGTACTGATTCATAATCGCGATCGCGGTCGCATAGGGCTCTTCACCGAGCTTGTGGCGCCACGCCCGGAGTCCGGCGATTTCGAGGCTGAGCCGCGCGAGGTCGGTCGCCTGGGCATCGGAGAGCTGCCGGACCTGCGCATCGGTGCGGCCGAACCAGCGGCCCGAGGTGAGCAGGAGGCTGCCGAGGGAGACGACGAGCGCCGCCGCGGCCAGCCAGGCGCTCACAAGCGCCCGTGGCCGCCGCCGAGATGCCCGGTCAGAAATAAAATCAACAGGATCAGGAGGAGCAGCCCGAGGCCCCCGCCCAGATGGGGGCCGTAATCCGGGTTCTGCGAATACCCGAACCCGCCGAGCAGGATCACGACGATCACCAGGACGAGGATCACGGTCATCGCGTCACCCGAAGAGATACGCGGCCACGCAGCACGCTAACCCGAGTGAAACAAGTCGGTTCCAGTACGCATCCACGGGCGGATACGGGATCGACCCGATCACGAAGAACACGAGCGCGAAGACCAAGAGGACGAGTCGGGTGCTCACCATGTCAGGACTCCTCTGTTCAGTATGCGCCGAAGGTGTCAGTTCTTTGACATCGCGCTCGAGCTAGCCCCTCTGGTAGACTCACGCTCCCCTATGCGATTTACCAATCGGCGGCTCGATCGGGTCTGGCTCTGGATCGTCGCCATCGGGTTTGCGCTGGCGATCCCGCTCTGGATCGCGATCATGGTCGAGCGGATGGGATGGCCGATCGTGGCGCTCGCGGTCGCGATCTGCGGCGGACTCATGTATCGCCGCATCACCACGTTACCGGAGGCTTCCGCATCTCCGTCCCTTTCGGACGTTTCGCCTTGTCCACCAGGCCCTGCCACGGCGCCGAACCGGCGCGATTGACGCGCTTAATCACTTCACGGATCGCTTCTGGCGTCCGCTGAATCGTGAACGTCCCATCGCCGGGAATGTCGATGGTCAGACGTTCGGCCGTGCCACGAATCGCATCGTCAACGCTTGATTGCGCCATCAGCGCCCGATCTGACGGCGTGCCGTAACTTGGGATCTTTTTCAACTCACGGCCTTGTGCGATCGGATGCTCAGGATCAACCCACTTCACGTCACCCTTCGCGTTCCAATACGCGACGTCTTCGCCGTTGACTTCGACGGTTCCCTCTGATTGACGCAGGGTGTTGTACTGCGCTTTGACCGTAGGCGAGACCTTCGCGCCTTCCAGTTCATTGGTGAGTGCGACGAGAACGCGCTTATGGACTTCAGCCGCCGACTTTGCGCCTTCTGTATTGACGACACGCCGTAACTCGTTCGTGACGTCGGTCGCCGCGGCGGCGGGTGTCTGGGCGGGCGTCTTCGCTTTCGTCGTCCGGACTCTCGCCGGCTTGACTGGCGCTGTAGGCGACGGCGGATTCGTGAAGTCCTGTTTAGGAAGATCGGCGGCTGGTGCATTCGGCCCGTATCGGTTCACGATAGCCCGCGCATTTAGCAGTTCTTGATTGGCTCGGTCCACTTCCGCGCGCAATGGGGCAGGGTCCATCGTCTTAGTGCGCGCGTCCAGCGCGTCCCGTGCGACGTTGTGGGCACGCTGAGCCGCTGCAAGTCGCTCGCCGGCAGTCTGTGGCCCGACCTCACCCGGCAGCGCGAACGGCCCTTGTCCGACTGGGGTCGGCCCCGCTGGCGGCGTCTCGATTTCTCCCGGCCCTGTGAATACGCGCTCCCGGCCAGACGGTAACAACCCGGCGGGCTGTGGCCCACCCGGCAGCGTCCGCTGTGGCAGGACTTCGCCCTCAACCACAGGCAACGGCGGCGCGCCAGAGGTGAAGACGCGATCCCGTCCAGGCGGCAGTTGGCCCTGCGCGGGCGCCGTGCCCGCAAGCTGTCCCGGTGGTACGGCCGCGCCGTACTCACCCGGCGCGCCCCGCACAAATGACGGATCGCCCGGAGGTGGCGTCACGAGCGCCCCACGGTTCAACAACCCGGCCGGCGGACGCAGCGTCGGCATCATCACGGGACTCGGTTCCCCGGCATACTTCGCAAACGCCCGCCGGATGAGCGCATCCGTCGTTTGCTGCTCTTTGAGGAACGTCGAGGTCTCGCGCATCGCGTGCCCGGCCGCAATGTCGGCCGCGCCCATCACGTCGCCGTGCACCATCCGCCACGCGCCGCGGGCCATGTTCCCGACCGCCTGCGTCGTCCCGATCTGTTCCGAGAGACTGACGGGTTGCTGCCGCGCCGCGACATTCAAGCGACGCATCGCTTGCGACTCGACTTCGAGCAACGCGCCGTACCGGCGATTGAGTTCCCGCGCCGATCCGCTCTGGCCGGCGTAGTCTAACGTCTCGTAAATCGCATCGCGGAGCGCCTTGGCTTGGGCGACCGTATGCGCAATCTCCGGGTTGGCCGTCATCAGCTTGCGCTGCACCATCGGATATTTGTTGTAGAACGCGTCGAGTTCCGCGTTCGTCTCGCGCAAGAGTTGTTCGGCGTCGGCGAGCGGAAACCGTTGCCGATACTGATCGGCCGTGTCCAGAATCGCGGCGGCCCGATGCGGATCTTCGAGCTTGACCTTCGAGGGAATGCTCGACTCCATCGCATCCGCCACACTCGACAGATCGACCGTCGATCCGATCTCGCGCCTCGGCCCGGCAATCTCGTCGTACTGGGCGCGTACGCGCTGTTTCGCGATCTTCGTCGCTTCGACCAGATCGTCGAGGGACGCAATAGGCCGCCCCAACTCGGACTCGGTAATCTTGAGTTCCGGCAACGCACGATCCAGCGCCCCGCCAAAATTGACTTTCGTGGCGGTTGGCTTCAACGCCTGAACAAGCGCCGCCTTCGGTTCGACCGGGGCCACGGCTCGCAGGGCGGTGGCGACCGCGCCGCCGATCCCGCCTTCGGCCGCGCCTGCCGCCGCCCGTTGCGCGGCCCGTACCGTGGCGCCCACGGCCGCGCCCACGGGCGGCGCGACGGCCCCGAGCGCGGCGGCGGTCGCCATCTGCCGCGGATCGCCGCCAGACTGGAGCGCCGCAACGCCCCCGCTGCCGGCGGCTTCGGCCGCCATGCGCGTGATCATCCGCTCGGCTTTCGTGGCCTTGCCGATCGCACCCATTGGGGCGAGAAATTCCGCCGCCTGTTCGCCGTAGAATCCGGTCTTGCCGGCGGCGGTCTGCGGAGGCGTGATCCCGGCCTGGACTTCAGGCGTGTCGATCACGCGGGACATGCCGAGGCCGCGCCGAATGAGATCGCCGCCGTGAAACACGGTAGACGCGAGCCCTGCCCCAGCCCCGCGCGCTACATCGATCATCGAGGACACGGGCGCGACGGTATCCGCTGCCGCGAGGAGGCCGTCCATGATCCCCGGCGGCTTCGCGGCGGGCTGTACGGGTGCTCCGCGCGCCTGCGCCGCGAGCGCGGCATAGTCCACGGCCGGCACCGCTTTCCGGGCCTGATCCGCGAGCGCCGCGTAATCGATCTGTTGCGGCACTACTTGATCCCCGCCAGTTTCTTGAAGGCGTCCGCTTGGGCTTGCGTGTCAAAGGGATGCGTCGAGCCGTCCGGCGCGGTCACGATGATCTTGCCCCCTCCGCCGCCCATCGGTTGCGCCCCCGAATTCATCCCCGGCTGGCCGTAGACGCCCATCTGATCGAGCAACGTCTGTCGCTTCCGCTGGATAAACGGGACCACGATCTCATTCAACCCGGACGCAAAGTTCGCGGGCGAGAGATTCGGGTCCGTCATGTTGAACCCCATGTCGCGGGACATGTCTGTCGCCGAGCCGTACCCGAGCGCGCCTGACAGTTCATCCGCGAACGCGATCCGCGCGATCCGCAGGTTGCTGAACTTCCGATTCCCGAGCGCCACGCGGATCGGCGACGTGTACTCGTTGAACTTCGTCACGCCACTGCGCTGCGCGGCATCCGAGACGGCAATGAGATCGGGCGTGGCCTTGATCACGTTGTCCATCGAGGCCAACTGCTGTTGGACCTTCGGACTGCTCGCCAGCTTGAACCCCATCTCGAATTGCGCGGGGTTGAAGTTCGGATTGATCTCCCCGGCTTTCTGGTAGATGGCTTGCTTCTTGTTGACATCCCGGCTGTAGGCATACAGGCCACGAAACTGCGCCATCGTGAGCTTGCCGTAGGCCAGATCGCGGGCGACGGTGTATTCGCGTGAGCCCTCTTTGATCTCCGGGATTGGCGCGTTGGCGTTCTGCACCGACGCCGGCGGCATCGGCCGCGCATTCGGCACGGCCGTGAACGTCCCGGCCGTCTGTCCGGGTTCCGGAGGCGCATAGGTCGCCATCGACGGTTTCCCGCCGAGCATGACGGGTTGCGGCGTCATGTCCGGCTTCGGCGGCAACGCGGGCGTACTGATCAGCGGCGGCTGTCCCGGCATGCCGTACTGATCGCCCGGCCCGGTCTTCACCGCCGTATGCATCACCTTGAAGAGTTCCGCCGCCTGCTGGCGCCGGACCTGCTCCTCGAGGGTCGTATGTGGGGGCAATGGGGTGTCACCCACGCCCAACTCCGGAATCCCTGAGAGCTGACCCCCGGAGAGGTTTGGCACCTGTCCAGGCGCGCTGATCCCTTGCGCGGCCATCGCCGGATCAGGCCCGGTCGTCGTCGGATAGCTCGCTTCGGGTCGGCCTTCTTGCGCGCCGTAGTTCTCCCGTTGCGCCGCGCGGGTCTGTAGGGCTTCCTCGATCTTCAGCTTGCGCATTTCGTGGTCGAGGATCATCTTTTTGATCGAGCGGTCTTCGGCCTCGTTCGCGATCTGGCGTTCGCGATCCTTCTGGGCGTGTCCGGCCTGCATCCCGCGAATAAAATTTTCGGCAAAGCCGGGCATGTCAGTATCTCGGCAACGGCACAGGCGTGCCCGGCAGTTGCGGCGTCCCACCACCCGCGCCGAGTTTCCCGGTCGCAATCAGGAATCCGAGCATCGTCCCGAGTTCATCGAACGCCCCGCCCGCCATGTTCCCGCTCTGCGTCGTCGTCGTGCCCCGCCCTTGCCCCAGCAACGTGGACGCGAGGCCGAGATCCTGATTCTGAAAATTGCGGGCGACCATCGGCAACGAGCGCACCAGATCGGCAATCGACCCGCCGCGCGCCTGCTGGTTATTCGCGTCCACGACCCCGGCGACGGGCGACGTGCCCAACCCACGCGAGGTCAGGTCGTTCGTGCTCCGCTGTCCCACGAGGTCGTAGACGTGGTTGATGTCCCCGATCTGGCTGGCTTCGTACCCCGGTGGCAGGCCGCCATTGGAGAGCCGTTTCGTGATCATCTGCAGGACTTGCGATTGCAACGGGCCGAGGGTCGGATCGAGCGTGCTTGTGGTTGTCTGCGTCTTCCCGCGGCCCCCGAAGAGGCCCGAGAGGGCCGACGCGCCAAACCCGAGCAAGGGCAGGACGAGCGGCGCGATCGCATAGCGATCGTGCATGATGATGTCGCTGCGATGCCGCATTAGACCCGTCCCTTCAGCAACCCGTCGAGATAATCGACGCACGTCTGAATCCGCGCGACATCCGCCGCCAACGCCTTCATCCGCGCGTCATCCCGCAAAAACCGGCACAACCGAAACTCCGCACGTAACCGTCCGAGCTGGACGACAAACTCCGGGCGTGCGGCCTCGGCCCACGCGCGCTCTTCTTCCGGCGAGGGATCGCCCACGTCTTTCGCGAGTGCGAGCACTTCGTCTTCGGTCATGCGCTGTTCAACCCCAGGTAATAGTCCGTGCCATCGACGTTGATTTGTAAGCGACCGGACGGCACGCTGACATTCGTCGCGCTGCGGCCATCGATCCGGACCTTGCCGTTATCGACCCAGAGCGCGTAGTTGTTCGTCGCGCCCGTGGGGGCCGAGGAGATGAAGACTGTCGCCGCGTCCGTCACCGACGCCGTGCCGTTGATCGTGATGGCCGGACCAACCACGTGCAGTTGGGCGACGAACGCATGGACGCCACTCGCGGCCGTCGCAGGCGTCGAGGCGACGACGACGCCCCCGATCTGGTTCGCGGCGGACGGCTGCACCGTCTGCTCGAAGAAGGTGCCTGCGGTGACGCCGGAGGTCGTCGCCGTGAACGCGCCGCGCACGTACAAGCCGTACTTGGTATCCGCCACGCCCCCGATCGCGTGCGGTCCCACGCCCGGAAACTCGAACGACTTGTCATCGAAGAGTTTGAGCGCGCGGAGCTGAAACGTGGTGGTCTTCTTGGTGGTGAAAAACTCCAGAAAGGTGCCCGTCGCCGTCCCGGACCAGTTTTCCGCCGCCGTGCAGACGATCTTCCCTTTGATCTGATACGCCGAGCCGTCATAGCCGCCAAAGCCCAGCGTGCCGAGATCCGCGTTCACCCCCAGCGCGGTCGGAGCGCCAATCGCACCGGCCGCACTGCGCAGGTACACCTCCGAGGGGAAACCCACGCCGTCAAAGAGCGCCGCCGGCACGAGACTGCGCACGACGTGCAACCGGGCGAGCGGCGTCTTCGTGCCGAGGCCCAAGTTTTTCAGCGTGTTGTCCCAGAAGAAATTGGCGTTGTCCTGCCCGACCCGATCCCCGCCGAGCGAGAAAATGACGCTGCCTTTGGTCAGCCCTTTCGCGTTCAACGTGCCGTCCGGTACGGTGTCCAGCTTCGCAATCGCCTCACTGATCGCTTGATCGACATCGAACCGCGTCACGTAATCGGCCGGATCGACGGCGCGGCCCGCGTTGATGATCCGCTTGCCTTTGAAGTCGAGGTTCTGGCCGCCCTGGACGCGATCGATCGATTTCCAGACTTCGCGGAAGGCGGACTGGACATCGGGATCGGCGGTACTGGGGATTCTCATGCGGGCACCTGCGCGCCCACGTTCGCGGGAATCCGAATGACGCTCTTCGCCTGCACGACAGACGTCGGCCGGCGAATCAGATCGAGCCAATAGGGAAAGAAGGGTTCGCTCGACGTCAGGACGACGCGCGGCGTCCGGCCTTTGTACTCCCGTCCGACCGGCACGGAGAGGACCGTATCGCCGCCTTGCGCGATCAGGGTGACGGCTTCGAACGCCACGCCGTCAAAGTAGGGCGTGACCGTGATGTCCGCCGAAGCGCGGACCTTGATCCGGACTTCGCGCAACCAGACGAGATCTTGGACTCCGGTATCCATTGGCCCGCTGTCCCACACCTTCAACCCGAGCGGCCGTTTCGCGGTGACGATCGGTTGCCACGAGTAGAGCTCGACATCGCCATCGACCGAGATCGCCCAGTCCACCGCTTCGACCGCGGCGTCAAACTGCAACGTGAGATCGATCGGATCGTCGTGCCCGGATTGCGTGTCCGCCGTCCCGACGACGACGCCATCCGCCACCGCCGACACGGTGACGATTTCCGCAAACGTGCAGAGCTGAATCTGGAGCGCCGAGACGGTTTTGATGCCCGGATAGCCAAAGCGCGAGCGTGGGGTCTGTCCCTTGTAGCTCGGGGGCAACGTCTCCGTGATGATCGGCTGCACGTCCAAGACGGTGATATTCGTGGGGCACGTGATCCGACACCACAGATCCCGTCCGACAATCGCATTGATCGTGAGCGTGGCTCCGAGCAGATCCGCCGTCACGATCGTCAAGGGCGTCTGATCGACCCCATCGCGGACAGGCGTCACGGTCGCCGTGGCCCCGTAGGTGTTGAGCTGCAGCGTGAACCCGCCAAACCTCCGGCGGACGGTAGACGGCACGAGCGGCTTGTTCTCCCACACCTTCACGAGGAGCGGCAGCTTGTAGAGCACGAGCGGTTCCCACGTCGGGTAGAGCTCGACATCCCCATCGACCGACCAGGAAATGTCCGTCGCGGTCTGCGCGCTCGTGAACTGGAGCACGTGCGTCTCGGGTTCCGTGCTGTCCGTCGTGATCGCGAAGGTTTGCGCCAGGGCGACCCCATCGAGATAGGGCGTGAGCGTCACCGTCGCGCCGAGCGTATTCAGTTTGACCGAGAACCCGGTGAGCACCTTCTGGCCGCTGTAGCCCGCGTCCGTTTCCGCCGTCCGCCCAATGAACGGGATCGGCCGTTCCCGGTACCCGAGCTGATAGCTGTAGAGGCGGAATGTCGCAAACGTCCCGGTAATTCTGAGCTGCACCTGACGAAAGACCGTCACCGTCGCGAGGTCGAAGACGGACAGCCCGACGCCGTTTTGCGTGACGGTCTTGGTCCCATTCGTCGCGACAGTCCCCGAGCCGTCGAGATGGAGCGCGACACTCGCCGCCGCGTTCCCGGTATCCGCGCGTACGCGGAGATCCCCCGGATCTTTCCGGTTCCACGGCTGATCGTTGTCATCGACCGGCGTCCAGATCGTCAGCCCGGCAATGTCGGCGCCTTCGTCCTGCGTGCCTGTATCGAGCTGCACCGTGTTCCCGCTCGCATCACTGGCGACGAGTGTCCCGTCCGGTTCCCGGAGGATCGCGCGCCAGGCGTGCGTGTAGACGTGGCGGTACCACCGCTGATTGGCAAACACGAACCGATAGACGATCGTGGAAGACGTCGTACTCGCGCCTTCGGGCGTGATCGCGACGAGCTGGCCTTTCGCAATCGCCGCCCGGAACCGGCCGGTGAGCACGTTGATCGCGGAGATCCCGTGTCGCGCCTGCCCGCGATACAGCAGACTCGTCGGCCCCACGAGCAGTTGGGTTCCGGCCCCGGCCATCGCGCGCCACCCGTCATCCGCGAGGTAGACGAGCAGATTGCCTTCTTGCGCCACCGCTTCGGAGATTGGCGGATGATCGATGTTGAGTGCCCGGAGCGTGAAATTGATCGTGCCGTCCGGGTACTCGGCCCCATCCCCGTCCAGGTTGTAGACGTCTTTCGTCGTGCCGATGTAGAGCCCGCCGAGCGCCTTCCGCACCCAGAGCGCCGTTTCATCCGCCCCGGCCACGGTAATGACTTGCCCCGAGGCGAAGGAATCCGGGTTCAAGCGGCGCGAGGGATAGAGTCCCGAGGCCGTGAGGGCAAACGTCCGGTCATAGTACGGGCCTTCAATGTCGAGGATGGTATCGGGCGGGGGCACGTTGTCGGACTCGAGCCGGATGTTGAGGATCAACGCATCGACGTCCGAGAGCGTATCCGCGATCGCCACGCTGCCGGTGCCACTGACCCCCGTCGAGACTTGCACGCGGTAAAAGGCATCGAGGTTTTCGCCCATCCGGTACAGCCAGATTTCATTCACCTGACTGTCCCGACTCGCATCGGCCGGCGCGGTCACGGTCGCCCCGGCGGATTGGAGATGGGTTTCGGCCGAGAGCGCCGAGGGCGCCGACTTCGCCGTGTACGTCCCGGTGTTGTAGACGTAGACGTACGCCCACTTGTAATCGCCAAACAAGGGCGCCTGCACAAGCCGCAAGGCATCCAGGCGCACTTCGGTGAGCGTCGTGGTCGTGACGGTGATCCGAATCGCTTTGACGGTCTTCCAGTCTTTCCCGCTCGTGTTCCCCACGCGGAGCATGTCACCCCGCCGGACTTGCAATTTCGTCCATCCTGAGTTACTGACCGGCTTGTCACTCCGGACGCGACTCACGGCCACGCCGATCGCCGGCGCACTTCCCCGCACCCGGTTGCGGACGGTCCCTTGCGCCGTGTAGTTCCCGTCGAGCACGTCATGCAACCCGATCGTCTGCGTGTCTTCCGGCTTGAAGGCGTGGAAGAAGTAATCGGTCTGGAACGGGTTCGTGGCGCTCCCGTTCACATCGATCGAGAGATCGATCGCCAGCAGGTTCGCGGGGTCTTCGACCCAGACGTACAGTTCCACGATGTCTTTATCGCTGCCGATCCCGGCCGCGTCGTAGACGGTGTAATCGGTTTCGGCCGCGAGCGTGCGCGTGACCGTCGCGCGGTTGGTCGTCGCGTTCGTATGCAACCGGGTCGAGCCATTCGCCACGCCGGCCTGACTCGTCGTGTAGGTCAACCCCGTGCCGTCGTCTTCTTCGATCGAGAGGGTCGCTTCGCCCGAGTCGAACGACGCGAGCGTCTTGCTGTCGGAGGCAATCTCCGCGACGGTCGGCGCCGTCCCGGTTTGCGTGATGCCCCAGTTGCGCACCGTGGTCCCGTCGTACTTCTTTTTCGAGGTCGAGCGGGCAAAGAGGATCTGTCCGAGATGCGAGCCGAACGCGATGTCGCCCGAGCCCGCGAGCCCGGAGGCGATCGAAGAGCCATTGGCAAAGACCGCGTTGGAATCGCCGACCAGGCGGTATTTCGTCCCCGCGCGGACGACGGTAAACAGGGAGTGCGCATCGCCGCCGAGCGCGCTGATCAAGGCGGAGCCGGCACGGAGCGCGAGCACGCCTTGTTCATCGAGCGTCGTATTGTCCGCGCGCAAAAGGGCTGTCTTCGGCGCGTTGATCGCGTCGGCGTCGGGCATCCAGCCCACGAACGACTGCCGCTGTAAGAGGGTCATCAGCTTTGGCGAATCAACCCAAGGGTCTGGAGGACGGAGATCAACTGATCGACGGTATGCCCCGCGCCCGTCGCAAAGAGTTGGCGCGTCGTCGGCGCCACGCCGTAGAACCCGACCGTGGTCCCGTCGTGATTGAGCGCGCCGCCGATCTGGAGTTCATCGGACGTCGCCACGCCGAGTCCGGCCGTGATCGTCAGCACGCCCGTGCCCGCATCGCGGTACATGACCACGCCATTGCTGAAGTCCAGCCCGCCGCCGACCCCGTTCACCACCCGATCGTGATACGTGCCGAGATAGGCGCTCGCGACGTTGCCCGTCACCTGACAATCCGTCGCCGCTTGCGCCATGTGGATCGTCCCCGCGCCAATGGCTAAGGTATTCCCGACGACGCTGATCCCTTCCGAGTCTTCGACGTGACTATCGCCCCGGACGGCATCGCCGACGTAAATCTCTTCGGCCGCCGCGCCCGAGGGGCCGATCGCGTTGCCGACGATCGTGGAGGCTTTCACGCCGTAGAACCCGATCGCGTTCCCCGCCGCTTTCGTCCCATCGACGATGTTCCCGACGACCGTGATACAGCTCGACTCATCGATCGTCGGGTCGAGCAGGTAATCAAAGTTGTAGGTGACGAGAATGCCGTTCCCCACGGCCCCCCCGTCCACTTTGTTGCCGACGATCGTGCCGTAGAGACAGCCGTTCGCCAGGATCTGCGCGGCCGGGCAGTTCTGGACGATGTTCCCCGAAATCGTGAACGACTGCGTACGATCGAGGTTGATCCCGTTCTTGTCGGTCAGGTTCATCACCGTGCCATCCACGAAGCAGTTCGCAATCTTCGTGTGGCGGCCGTAGACGACCTGATAGCCGTAACTCACAGTGTTGATCGATGTCGAGTTCACGATCGTCAGGCCGTAGAGATCATCGGGCGTGGCAATCGGCGCCACGGCACTGACGGCCGCGACCCCGCCGACGTTGTAATGCCCGTCGATCAGCACCCGGCTCGCGGAGGCAATCTCGATCCCGGCGGTCAAGGTGGAGCCGATCTGATTGGTGTAGACGTCGCGGATCGTGATGTCGTGCGGTTTGTGGGCGAAGGTCGGCGACCCGGTGTTGCTCCCGCCATAGATGAAGATGGTCGAGCCCTTCGAGTTCCCGACCAGCGTGAGCCCTTCGATCGTGATGTAGGCCGCTTCCCCGCCGACGTTGTTCGAACCTTGCATGACGAGCGACTGGACTTGCGTCACGCTGCCCGCCGCAAGCGACGAGGCATCGAGCAAGGCGCCGTACCCCGAGATCTGCGTATAGGCGGGAATGATCAGGCCGCGCGTGAGTTTGAAGATCTTCCCCGGCGGGAACCAGATGGTCTGCCGGTTCGCCGCCGCGAGATCTAACAACGATTGCAGGGCCGTGCTATCCGAGGCGACGCCATCCCCCACCGCGCCGTGATTGAGCGGATTGAGGACCGACCCGCCCAGCAGCGAGTGAATGCCAAACTTCCGCCCGGTCGCCGAGCCCCCGGCCGGCATCGAGACCGAGACGGTCCCGTACCCAAGGTTCACATCTTCTTCAACGAGCTTCTCGTAGGGAATCGCCATCAGCGCACCGTTTCTCCGTACTGCCAGGGCCGTTGCGCCACCGGCGGCCGACGGCCCGGAATCCGCGCGCTCTTCGCGCCAAACACCCCGACGCGATCCCGCTCGACACTCGTCCGCCGTTTCTGCAGCCGGGCCAAATGCCGAGACCAGCGCGCGAGAAAGTACGCCGCGAGCTGCACATCCTGTCCGGCTGAGGCCCGGTTCAGACATTGCCCGATCGCGTAGTCCCGCAAGGCGACTTCGGAGCGTTCCGGGAGTTCGCATTCGACGTCAGGCGACGTCAACGCGCGGCCGTGTCGCCAGTGCTCGACCCGAAAGTTCGTCCCGTCGCGGTAGCACCGCCGCGGCAAGCCAAAGGCATCCGGCCCGATCGGATGCTGCCCCGCGATCCGCCGCGGACAGCCCCACGTGCCCGTCACGGTATCGCCGCTGATGTCGGTCGGACTCCGCAGACTCCCCCACGAGCCAGTGACGGTGAAGGTCGCCGCTTGCGCCGCCGGCACACGGATTTTCCTGAGCGTCCGCGGCCCTTCGGCTTCGTGCAGGTACGCGAAGACTTCGCCCCGTGTCAGTTCGTAGCGACTATCGACCAGCCGGGCATGACGGGCGGTTCGGGCATCGAGCCCGCGGCCATCCCAGACCCCGCGCTCGATCTCGGTGAGGCTTTTCGGCAGGGTCGCGGTCGCCGGAATCTCGGTCGCCGCCTGCGCCGCCGTCAGGTACAACCCGGTCGCTTCGAACGGCGACGTGTACCATCCCGGCCCGATCCGATCGGCTTCGGTCAGCAGCCGCCGTTCATCCGCCAGGGTGTAATTGGCGAGCCCCCAATCAAACACGACGAACGGCAATTCCCAGTCGGCCGTATAGCTGAAGCCCGGCGGGAGGTTCTCGAGATACGTCCAGTCCGGCCACAGCCGCGCCTCGAGCGCCAGCCGGCGGTAGGCGGTCAGGAGATGGCCGTCTACCTCGTCACTCGTCCAGACTTGTTGCGCGGTATCGCCGAGCCGTTTGAGCGTCTCCGCGGCGATCTGGGCGCGGGTCATCGGCGCGATCCTCGCACGGTCTGGACTTCCGCCCGTTCCCGCACCCACTTGCGCAGGCCGGCTTCCCGCGCGAGGTAGCTGTCCCACGCGAGCATCGCTTGCTTCGCTTCGGCATCTTGGGCGACGAGATCGGCGACGGCAAAGTCTGCCAAGGCTTCGTGGAAGGGTTCCGGGAACCCTGGTTCCTCGTCGTCGTCGGCGAGCGCGTCCGGGAGGCTGATGTAGTACTGCTTGATCGTCCCGCTGTCACTCCCCGCGCGGGGCCAGTAGCCGAGCCACCACAACCCGCGGGTCAACAGCCGTTCGGGTGGACCGATCCGCGCTTCCCAGCGACGATCAATCCCGTCCAGTTCGTGCAGGGAGGTCGGCACAAGCCACCGATTGTTGTCTTCGTGGTAGGCCGCACTGATGGCCAGCAGCGACGGGCCGACGACCGTCCGGAGATCGTAGTACGGCCGTTCCCGGAGCAGGTCGATCGTCTGCCAGCGTTCGCACCACTCCGTCGCGTCGGAGATCTCCTGGTAGCCTTCGTTGATGGCCTGTTCAATGTCGGCTTCGGAGGCAAAGACCCCCGGCGACACCTCGCGGAGTCGGCGGAACGTCTGCGCCTTCAGCTCCGCGAACGTCACGGGATCAGAGTCCTTCGACCGCCGCGTTGTAATCGTCCAGCGCGATGCTGTCGCCGATCCGGGAGTTGGGGAGAAACTCGAACCCGACCACGCGGCCGTTGCCATCGGTCTGGGGATCGAGAATCCGGGCGTTGCCGTCGAGCGTGGCGAACATCGCGGCTTCGGTCACGGGCTCGAGCACGCGCGCCGGGTTGTCGTCGTACTGGACGTAGTTGAACCGCACGCGCCGATAGACCGGCCGGCCATCGCTGGTCCGGTCGATCTGGCGGAACAACCAGGTCTCATTGCGCATCTTCGGATCGTAATTCGCCATCGGGTCTCCTTTACGCGGCCGAGTGGTCCGCCTCGACGCGTCCCGCCTGAAACGTGCGCCGGAAGTCGTCCACCGTGATCACGGGCGCGATCCCCATGTGTCCGCAGAGGACGCCGGTATGGACGTAGAGCTGAAACCCGGCCGCTTTCGCCTGCCGGCAGAACGTGAAATCTTCGCTGAAGTCGCCGAAGTGAAACCACGGCCGCGGCATCGCCCGCAGCATCGCGACGGAGGTCAGGACACACCCGAAGCCGCAGCCATCGGCTTCCCCGATCACGTCCTCGGGCCACGTGACGATCCAGTTCATCGTGCCCCGGTGATCGGCCCCGCCGGTCGGGTCGAAGTGACAGACGACGGGATAGTGCGGCGGAACACGCTGACAGTAAATCCCGCAAATCATGTCTTTGCCAGCCAAGACCAGCTTCGTCACGGCGTCAGGTGGCAATACGACGTCTGAATCCAACCAGAACACCGCGTCAGCATCGCTCCGGCACGCTTCTTCGGCGATCCGATTTCTGGCGACGTCAATGGTCGATTGCTTCACATCGTGCGGACTACAGTCCCCATACCACATGACGCCTGCGTGCTTCTGAGCATGCATGATCGCTACGCGTTGGCCGATCACACATTCAGGCGCGATCGGCCCGTAGCTTGGGCTTGCGAGGATCAGCTTCATGCGGTCCCTCGGAGCCGGGCGAGCGCGAAGACCCAGACGCGCGGCAACCGCCAGTCGGTCCAGGTGAGATTCGCGGGCGAGAACTTCGCGCTCCCGCACGCGCACCCCTTCACGGTCGGCTGCGGCCCCAACCGCTCGCGCATTTCGAGCTGGGTGTGCAACCGGCCGCACTTCGCGCAGCGCATGAAATCCCACGGACAGCCGCCCGCCACGTCCGGGTGTACGGTTTGCGTCTCCATCAGCCGTCGAGCGCCTTCAGCAGATCGGATCGCCGGAGATAGTCGCCGTCCGGCCGGGCTTCGACTTCGCCGTTCTTCAAGACGCAGTACCGCGGCAACGTGTCGATCAGCTTCGCGAGATCGCCGGGCTTCGCGGGCTGTGCGTCCTCATGCGCCGGCGCGGGGGACGCCGAGCTGGGCGTGAACGTGCCTTCGTCATCAGGGTCGGTGGACTTCTTCGCGTTGGCCATCTTAGCCCTCCACTTTGCGCAAATGCGCTTGTAGTTCGAGAATCGTGTTCCGCTCCGTGCGGACCTTCCGCCGAAACTCGACTTCCGTGAGCGTCCCGGCGTTGATCGCCGCGACGTACTCCAGTTCAGGAATGAGATCCACCCGCAGAATGTCGAAAATGAAATCGCACTCGGACGGGTAGTACCCGGCGTTGCCGGGGGTTTCATGGGTCCGCCGGTCGTAGAACATCCACGAGTGTTCCGTGAACGCCCGGACGTGCGTCGGATCGTCCCAGGCGCCATCGCTGCTCGCGTACGGCGTACACGCCACGAGCACCCCGCCGGGAATTAGCACCCGGTGGATCTCGCGCATGGCGTGCAGGATGTTCGGAATGTGTTCGAGCACGTGGCTGGCGAAGACGCAACTACACGAGGCGTCTTTGAGCGGAATCGTGTCCACGCCGAGCGTCCGCACGATGTCCGCGCCGTACCCGCCGACGCGATCGAGATTGATCCACCCGGCGATCGGGGACTTCCCGCAGCCGAGGTTCAGCCAGTCACCCTCAGCCGTCATGTACGGGACGCAAAGTCGTGTCGCCCGTTCCCCTTGGGTGATGGAGTGCTCGATCCCGTCCGGGGTAATGAGCTGGGGACTCATATCGTCGTACACCCCGCGCAGAGCGGAATCTCGGCCCGGCGTCCTTCCGCATGGGCCGTGCGGATCTCGAGCGCCCGGCCGCCGTTGAACACCTCGCGTAAGGTCTGCGTCCGCAAGTCGCCCAGAATCTCGGCGCCTTCGGCATCGAAACAGCAGAGCGACACGCGGCCATCCCAGAGGACCATGATCTGACTGAGCGCGCGGTGACAGGCTTCGGCCATCGGAATCCGGGCTTTGCGCATCGACCCCGCCCAGTTCCCCTCCAGGTGCAGAAACGCGCGTTCACCCCACGTTTCGGCAAACTGGGCGAGGTCGCCCGCTTCCATGAGGTCTTTCTCGTTGAGGCCTTTGACCACGACCTTCATCCGGCCCGCCCCGGCCGCGATGGCGTAGTGACACATCTCGACGACGCGATCGAAGTCGTCGAGCTGCATGATCGCGCGGCGCTTCTCCCGCGTGACGGCGTTCAGACTGATCGAGAGTTGGGTCAGTCCGGCCGCAATGAGTTGGTCAATCAGTTTCCGCGTGAGGAGTGACCCGTTGGTCACGACATCGAGCCAGATCGCCGCCATCGATCGACGCACGGCCTCAATCCGTTGGACGAGGAAGCGATCGAGCGTCGGTTCGCCCAACCCGACCAGACTGATCCGGTCAATCAGCGGGACCGTCGCCGCGTCGGCAATGATGCGTTCGAAGAGCGGCATCGGCATGAGGCCCTTCGCGCGCTGCATGATCGGGTATGGGCAGAAACAGCACGCGGCGTTACAGACCGACGTCGTTTCTAATTGGAGATGGATCACAGCGTGCCCGCCTTTGCCCGGACGGCGGCGATGGCTTGGGCGGGCGTGATGGCCCCGAGGGGCGACGGCAACGCGGCGCGGATGACGTTGAGCTGATCGATCAGCGCGAGCACGATCGCTTTGGTCGTGATGGAGAGGTTGTCGATCTCGGCTTGACTGTCGAGTTCCAGCGTATTGACCGGCGCCGCCGCGACGGCGGCCTGCACGCTCGCGACATTCACGCTCGTAAAATGGGCTTGCTCAATAATGACGGCCCCATCCTGATACCGGATCTGAAACGATCCGGCCCCGCCGACACTCAGCAAGGGCGTCAGGGCCGTGACGAGCGCGCCCATATTCGGGGGTGTGGCCCGCGCGATCGTCAGAATCTGCAGCGCCATCAGCGTAACCACTCCACCGTGCCGACGCGGAAACAGATGTCATTCGCCGCCGCCGTGCCGTTCTGGCCGGTCGCTTTGATCACGATCGCGTTTGCGAGCGTTTCGGCTGGCGTCGTAATGGAGGGCGCAATACTGCCCGAGGCCCCGGAGCCCCAAAACGCGCCCGTGAGTTGCGCCGTGCTACTCGTACGCAGAATCGTCGCGGTCTGCACGAGCGTTTGCCCGCTGTCGGCAACGGCATGCGAGGAGACCACCGTCGCGCCAAAATACAGGCGTTGGGTTTTGGTGTTGCCGTTGGCCGCCCGCGTATACCAGACCGTCACGCGGACGCCCCGCCCGTCCGTATTCAGCAACCCGGCCGGGAGCGTGTAGGTCCAGAGGTCCGTTTCGTTGGTATCCGCGATCGTACAGGCTTGCGTGATACTCGTCGTTAGGATTTGGATGGGTGTGCCGACCGGCACGATCTGCGGCGGACGCGCGCCGAGCGTCACCCACCACGCCGCCGCGAGACACACGAGCAGACCGATCGCGGGACGTCTCATCGGATGAAACTCACACACGCCACCGGCGCCCCACTCGCCCCTCGCAGATAGAAATGCGTACTCCCCGCTGCAAACGGCGCGGTCTGGGCATTCGTCTGCACGCGAAACTCAGACGAGACGGGAATCGTCTTGATCGTGCTGGCGTCGGTCGGATCGGTACACACTTGGATGGCGATCGAGCCGTCCGTGTTCTCGACAATGATGTAGGAACAATCGACCGGAACGACGATCGGTTGAAACTGCACCGCGTCGAGCGGGAAGCGTTTGATACGGAGCGCAGTCGAGAGCGGATCAGCCATGTCACTCCACCGACTTTCGGACGCCGCCGTGAACGAGCGCGATCGCCAGTGTCAGGACGATCACGTAGAACGCCGCGACACTGGCGAGGAACATCGAGCGCCTCAGAGCAGACCCGCCGCCATCAGCCCGAAGGTGAGCAGCGCCGCCATACAGCGGATAAACACCTTCGCATTCAACGTCGTGGCCGATCCGGTCGCCACGGCTTCACCCGCGTAGATGAACCCGGTCTTCCCATCCGCCGCCGCACTGCGCGCGAGATAGCGCACGGCATCGACCGGGATCAGGATGTCGCCCGCCGCAATCGCGGTGGACGTGTGGTTGACGACAACCGCCGACGCCCGGTAGCCGTACACCTGGAAGAGCCCGAAGGCCGAATCGGCGATCGTCTGTGCCGCTACGCCGACGAGACACGAGAGCGTGGCGGTCGCCGGTGTTTTGACGCGTACGCCGTCTTGGGTGGCGGTATCCCAGACCCCCGCCGCGCCCAAGCTGAAGGTCGCCCCGGCGACGTTCTGGAAGATGGCGAAGACGCACTCGGCGTCGGTTCGGTTCACTCTTTGGAATATCACTGATGCCTCTCTCTCTGTCGTGTTCACTGACGAGCCGCGAGGGCTCCGTTGATTGAAGCGCCCTACTGAGCGCCGTTGTTGACAGTTACAAACATGGTGTCAGTCACAGGGCATGACACTATGATGTCAGCGTCGAATCTATACCCCCCATTACCCCCTGCTTTCTCCGATTGGAGCACCCAATGCCGCCCATCCAGAGAATGTGCGCGGTGCGCGCGTCCTGCCCGTGCGGCTTCATAAAGCCGGTCGTCGTGAAGTTCCGGTTCTTGCTGACCTTGATGCCCCAGAACTTCGTGTTGAGCATCCACGCCGTCCCGCTCGACGTGCTCTGGGTCGCACTGCCCGCCTGCACGTCGGGGACGAACTCGTCCCACACCGCCGTCGAGCCGAACATCTGCACGTTCTCGAACGGAATGTCGGCCTTGTCGTAGCTCGGGTTCTGATGCCGTGCCGTGAGGGCCGCGACGTACAGTTCCTCGACGCTCTGATCGATCAGGATCAGATTGGGCGGCCCGCCCGGCCCCTTCTTGCAGTTGTTCCGCAGGCGTCGGAGTTCCTTCAGGAACCCGGCGTAGGTGGTGCTGACGGAGTTGAACGTCTGGTTGCGCCACCAGGTGTACGTCAACTGGTTGATGTTCCCCACGGCCGTGGAGGTCGTCGGGTCATACGCCACGACGAGCGGCAAGGGATCGAGGAACGCCGCGCCGTTGATCGGCGAGACGTAGGCGGTCGTAATCGCGGACCCGCCCGCCCCCTGGAGAAGCTTCTTGTTGAAAAACTCCTGAATCCCGAGTTCGGCTTGCGTGGTTTTCGCTTCCAGCAGGTCGATGATCTTCGCTTCGCCGCTGTTCTTTTCTTCCTCTTCACCCGAGATCGCGATCGGGACCGCGGCTTGCCGCCACGGCCAGAACGCATTGGTCAGGCCTTCGGCGGGCGTCGTGTCGAGCGCATCGTCAGTGTTGTTATCGCGCGGGACTTTAACCCACGCTTCTACTGGTCGCCCAGTAGCTCGGACTATGTCATCTCTTTCGAGCGGGGCGCTCGTGGGGACATTACCGGCATAGCCGCGACCGGCCGTAGCCTCGGTCCCTAGTCTCTGCACCTTCACCGGCGTTTCCGCTGGCGCTTGGCTCACGATTGACTCATACTCTGGACTTGAGTAGGAGTGTTCCCGTGAATTCACCCCGTGTGCTGTGGAGGCTTCGTGCCGCGTGAATACGTGAGGCTCGGATCGACGTTCGCCTGTGCGGTCTGTGGAACGGCCTTCTACCGGAGTCCCGCCCAGATTCGCGCCGGGGCGTCCAAAACATGCTCGCGGGCCTGCATGGGCGTCCTGACCAGTGGGGCGGGCAATCCGTTCTGGGGCCGTCGTCACACAACAGCGACAAAGGCCAGCATCGCGCGTGCCCGCAAGGGCCGAGGGACTGGCAATCAACACGCTCGTGGCTATCGTCATACCGACGAAGCCAAAGCGCGGATTGCCGCCGCCTCGCGTCAGCTCTGGGCTGATCATCGCGAGCAGATGCTGGCGAACCTGCCACGCGGCGCGGCGCACAAATTCGCCAAAGCCCCCGAGCTGCGCCGACACCGCAAACAGTTCACGGTGCGACAGCGGCGCGAATGGGCCGGGACGAACTGCGCGTACTGCGCCACCACCGAGTACCTGGAGATGGATCACATCATCCCGATCTTCGATGGGGGCACCCACACACGAGCCAACGCGCAGACCCTGTGCCGTGGATGCAATCTGTGGAAGGTAACGCACGTCGATTTGCCTCGGTACTACGCTGCCCGGTCAGCCGACCACAGGGGCTAGATTCAACCCGCTGTAGGCGTCGGCGTTCCCCAACTCGTACATGAGCGGCATCTGCATCCGCTCCCCGAGGTCGGAGATCTCCTTGTAGGCGCCTTCGATCTTCATCAGGTAGAAGAGAAAGGCGTTGGCGGTCGAGATGTTATCTTCGAGCTTGCGCCGGTAGTTCCGGAGCGTTGTCGTCAGCAACGCATCGTATTGCAGGGTTTCGGACGACGGAGCCATAGAGTCCTACCATTCTTCCCCCCGTTTCGCGGCTTCATAGGCATCACGAAACTTGATCGACTTCGGAGGGACCGCGGCAACTCTGGCTTCTGAGGTGGGACGGGTGTCGGGCTCGCGCGTCTCAGCGGCCTTGCGCATCTTTTCGACGGCAGCTTTGCTTTCCGTCGCGATGCGCGTGTCGTAGGTCGCCAAGCGATACAACTTTTCCAAATGATCCAAGGCCGACACGCCGTCGCCGGGGAGAATCGCGTTCCCCAGCGCGGCCATCGCCGCTTCGTGCTGTTTCCAGTCTGGGTGCTTCACGGTGAAGGACTCCAGAATGGTCCGGGTCTCATCCGCTGCGGCACGCGTCAGGAGCTGTTCCTGCGATTGCTTCAGCGGACCCGTGTGCTGCTCGACCACAGACTTCGCGATCGTCTCCGCGAGCTGCCGCACGGCGGGGGCCAGCGTCGGCCCCAGAAACTCCAGATCCGGCCCAAGGGCTGTTTGGAACTGCGCGAGCGCGGTATCGACCGCGGAGGCCGTGGTCTCAACCACCTTGGCCTGGGCGGTGACTTCCGCCGGCGGCTGGGCGATGGTCAGCCCGTACTTGGCCGCTTCCCGCGTCAGGGTCGCGCGCGGGTCACTCCGGAGGCTCTCAAGGAGGGACTTGTCCGCCTCGAGGGCTTTCCGTTGGGTCGCGAGTTCCTGCGTCTTCCGCGTGAAGACCGCTTTCAGTTCTTTGCGAACGGCGCCGGGATCATTCGGGTGCTGCGCAACGAGCGCCTGGTAGTCGGCCTCAGAAATCAGGTCGGGTTCAGGGGACGCGCCATCAGGACTCGGGGGCGGCGCGGGCGCCTCGTCCGAGGGTGGGGCTGATGTCGGCTTGGCAGGCTCAGACGTGACGTCAGCCGGCTTCTCAGGGGCCGAGGAGGTCTCCTGCGAGATCGTCTCTTTGGCCGCTTCGTAGGCTTGCGTGAACGTCGGGACGTCGGAGGGCGCTGCCGCAGGCATCGGCTGTGAGCCTACGCCCGATCCCAGATAGTGTCAATGTTCTGACACCAGTCGAGTCCGTGACCCCTAGCGCGTCCGTTCCCGTTTCAGCTCGGCGATCCGGTCCTTCCGGGCACTGAGATCCCCCGGCGTCATCAAGTCTCGGACGTCCCGTTCCTTGACCCCTTGCTGTTTCATCACGCGCCAGCGATGGGCCAGCGACGTGATGTGCTCGCCGAGACCGACATCGTAGTACGGGATGAAGTTGTTCTGGGGATGGGCGAAGCCGTGGTTGTTCTTCCCGCCACAGAACGGCCACTCCCCTAGCTCAAGCTCTTTGCCGCACCGATCACAGGTCACGGACGAGCCCTTGCAGCCGGGCGATCTCGGCGTCTTTCTCCGCCAGCAAGGCTCTGAGCCGTCGCGTTTCGCAGGCTTGACAGTCGCACGGCGGCTGGGGCGGCCGTCCACCGTTCGCCAACGGCCCCGAGACGGAGGAGTTGGCTGATCCGTTGACCGGCGTCCGCATGGACACGAAACCCTCCCGTCATTGAATCATTCCGCTTGCCGCGGGCATCCCCGCGGGCGGCTGGGTTGGTTGCCCGGCCGTCGCCGTCGCCCCCGGTTGCCCGCCGCCGGCCGACGCCTGCATCGCCAATTGAATCTGCAGCATCGACGCCCCGACCTTCTGGATCTCCTTCACTTCGGCATCTGAGGTAATGCCGTACATCCTGAGCGTCTTCCGCAACAGCACTTCAGATTGCATCAGGAGCAGCAGCAACGTCGGATTCGTGAGGAGCGCGAGCACCTGGTTCCAGACCAGCCGTTGCTGATCTTCGCTGACTGGCGACAACGCCGCGACGTCCACGCTGATGTCTAGGTCGAGATCCCCCAAGTCGGTAGACGTGATCTCCTTCCAGAGCTGCGCCGTCTTCAGCATGCCTTCGACATCACCCGCTGCGGGATCGCTGTTGATCTTGATCCAGAACGGCAACTGCATCTTTTCGCGCACCGTGCAGAGGATCAGGTGACAGATGTCGCCCAACCACTCGGCCACTTGACGCCGCGCGCTCGACTCCCGAATCCGGGACCGCATGTCCACGATGTTCGCTTGCGTGGCGGTTTCCGTTTCGACCACGCCCCGCTGATCGCCGCTGACCCCGGACACCTCGCGGAAGTCGTCTTTGATCACCGCGAGTTGGTTCCAGATCGCCCCGTCGAGAGGCGCATCCGCGACCGGCTTGATCGGATCGTCCGGCGTGTTCCGCTTCGCGTAGACGCCATCCTCCCCGCTTTCGAGCTTGTCGAGTTCGCTCTGGTCGATCCCGCCGTCCATAAACGTGTACCGACGGGTAAACCGCCGGCGATGGGCGCGTTGCATCTCGCGGGACTCGTTGTACTCGTCCTGCGGGCTCAGCCAGTTGTACGTGGGGGGCACGGGATACCACTCGTCGGGCGCTTCGCAGTACTTGATCGCCGCGAGCGGCAGATACGTGAACGGCTCGCCTTCGACCAGGAACTTTTCAGCCCCATCGGCAATGACGTGCTTGACCTTGCCACGCAGATCCCAGATCTTCCACAGCTTCACCATGCCGCGATGGCGTTCGCGCTCGTCATCCCGCGAGAGTGCGGGCATGTCCTTCAACGATCCGCCCGCTTGCAGGTCCGCCGTGTTCCTGTACTTCGGATTCTTCTTGACGTCTTCGACGTAATGCCACTCGTAGTACCCGCACCAGTCGTTTTCCTCGAGCACGTTCAACCCGCTGAGCGAGACCCGGAAAGTCTTCGGCGGAATCCGCCGCACGTAGAGGCTTTCCGACTTCACGATCCGGTCAGGCCCCATGATCGACTGACCCGTATCGTCGGTCATCGCTTCGTCGCGCTCGTTGAGCAGCGGTTTCCCGGCGTTCGGGTTATCGACCCAATCCGCCGAGTAGCCGACTTCGACCAGGCCGAACCGAAACTCGGCGTCTTTCAGCGCGAGCAAGGTCTGGAGCTGAAACCGCGTCTCTTTCTTGTCGATCAGCGTCTGGATCGTGTGCTGGCAGAGTTCCGCTCTCGCCCCGGCTTGTTCGTTCAGGTCATCGGCTCTCGAGGGCCGCGGCTCACACTTCGCTTGCGGCTTGTAGAACAGCAGCGACGGGAGCCGGATTTCCAGCGTGGGGAAAAAGAGGTTGGTGACGTACTTGTCTTTGGCTTCGTCGTCGCCCCAGCCGCGCCACTGCTTGCCACAGTAGTACTCGGTCAGGTGCTTGCACTCGTAGGACTCTTCCCATTCTTTGTAGATGCGGTTGGCGGCGACGATCCGTTCCTGCCACCGGGTGACGCGCGCCGTTTGGTTGGCTTTGGGCACCGGACGTTACGCTACGCCCTTGCGTCTGGGGTGTCAACGTCCTGACACTACGCCCGGCGCTTCCGCAACGCCTGTTCCATCCGCCGCGCTTCCCCTTCGAACGTCCCTGGTACCGCCCCTGGGCTCAGCTTCGAGGGGAGCGCCGGCCGGCTCGCAATGAAATACCGCACGGGATCATACGCGTGGTCCGGAATCGTCTCGTCTCGTTCATCGCTGAAGATCGGCCGCCCGAGCTCCATCCCAATCTTGACCCGCCGCTGACTCCGCAGTTCCCGCAGGACATGCCGACACCCCTGCGGATGGGTCGGACTCTCTTGCACGAAGTACAGCCGCGGCGCCCCACGCTGCCGGGTCAACGGGTGCAGCCGTTCCGGGTCGATCCGGAGGTATTCGTTGATCCGGTTGCGCGTCCCCAGCTCGTTGTTGTCGGCCGGGTTCCAGTGCAGCACCGTCGAGGCCGGATGCTCGAGCACGTCCCGATACTCATCGGCTGTTGACCATCTCCCGCCGTGCTTCTGGTGCAGCTTGGCGAAGATGCTCGGATCGGCGTAGTTCGAGCTGTACCGTTCGCCCTCCGACAAGGCCGTGATGTTCGCCCGATGCGTCGAGACGAGCGCGTTCGGCAGGTAGTATTCGCGGACACAGAAGGCATTCCCCGCCCGGTCCACGGCGAACCAGAGACAGCACGTCGGCGCCGTGTCGCCGTGGTCCAAGGTTCGATGCAGCGTGCAGGTCGAGCGGAGGTAATCGACGAGCTGTGGATCGCCGTCGATCAGCGACCGTGCATCGAGCGAATGGATCGCCCCTTCCGGCATCCCCCAGATCCCGCGCACGTTCCGCCGCACGAACGCCTCATCGTGTGCGAGCAGGTAGCTGAGGTTGGTTTCGGACAGGAAGCGATTGGCCGTGCTCGGCATGTCGAACATCTTGTAGCCGAGCGCCGCGTACTTCGGATGGTCCGCGCTCTCCGGATGAAACCGGCGGTAGATCCAATGGAGTTCGATGTCCGGGTTGCACGCGAGCATCGCGTACGGCGGCGGCGCGGGTTTGTTCGTCTCCCGGAACCAGAACGGCCAGCGTGTCCCTGTGGCGTCCTCGTGCGCCTTGACCAGCGCGTCAGGCACCTGGCAGAGATCCCAGCGCATCAACCGGCCCAAGAGCAGATCGAAAATCTCTTCCATCTGCTCCGGGTTCTCTTCCGCCTGGTCGACGAAGAACCAGTTGATCTCGAGGCCTTTGATTACCCCTTCGGTGTCGGGATCGTCCAGGTGCAGAAAGAGGATCTCCGAGCCGTTGTTCAGGACCAGCTTGCCTTCTTGATCGTTCCTCGAGCCGTGGGAATACGCCGAAGGCGGGCAGAGCTTGAAGAACGTCGCCATCGTCGTCGCGCGCAGCTCCTTCGCAATTCTGCGAGCGATCACGCCCCGATTGCGAGGATAGAGATCACTGAGCGCGAGCGCCTTCAGGCAGTAGACGAACGTCTTGCCGGCGCCCCAGCCTCCCGAGGCGCATTGCGGCCCCGGCCCGTACGCGTACGCCGCGGCTTGGACGTCCGAGCCAAACTCAATGACCCGCGTCGTCGGCGTGTCCCCCGTCAGGGCCACGTTACGCCCCGACGCGGTTGCCCTTGTCGCCCTTCACCGCCGGCGCGCTCGACTTCCGGGCATCCGGTTCCGGCTGCGGCAACGGACTCGGATTCAACGCCGCAATCTTCCGCTCGCGCTGCCTTGCGTGCTGCTCGGCTAGGCTCGGCTTGGTCTCGCCGGCTTTCTCCGTGCTCAGGCCGGGGACGGTGGGGTCCGTTTCCGCCGGCGACTCGCCCAACAGGATCGCGTCGGTCGCAATGATCGCATCCTCGATCCCGATGTAGGTGTAGTTCGGATGCAGGCTGCAATACGTTTTCCCAACCTGCACCGCCATCAGGTAGTCACGCGCCTCGATCAGATCCAGACACACCCCGAGCGGCTTCCGATACCGCAGTTTGTACAACATGCGACTCTCCTTCGGTGGTCAGCGTGACGGCAATCGCCAGCCCCACCTGAAACAACGGCACGAGCGGCGGCGCCGTGGGTTGATCCAGCACCTGAATCCCTTCGAGCACCTTCACATGATCGGATGGACGGCCCTTCTTGTGGACCTTTTCGGCCATGTCGAGCGCCGCGCCGTGCAAATAACTCTTGGCCGCGTCCCGCGTGTCGGTGAGTTTGTCGATCCACCGGCTCACCGTGCCTTGGGTGCAGCCGACCCGCTGCGCGATCTCAGTCTGGCTCATCCCGTCCGCGTGCAAGCGGGCGAGAATGCCAATATCGACGGAGCGGAGTTTCGAGCGGATGGTGCGGCGGCGGTCAGGCATCCTTCGGGATTATGCGCCTTTGCCCGGATTGGATACAGGGTATGCAGCAAACGATCGTTCGAGCGCAAAATGACACGCGAGACACAGCCGCACAAACCAGCGCGGGCGGTCATAGCCCCAATGGTGATGATTCTGGGCATCCAGCCCGCCGCAGGCTTCACACGGGCCTTTCGGGAGCACGCCTGGGGACTGAAGCACTTTGGTGTAGGCGCGACAGTTCGATCGCTTCCGCGCATCGGTGCTGAGTCCGCTGTACGTCTTTCTCGTGCGTTGAGAGACCAGATTACGGCAGAGTTTACAGGCCCGCCGTCCAGGACACAGCAGTTGGAGGCAATAACTTTTGGTCGGTCGCCCGCGCCTCCGAGATCGGCGTTGTTGTTCGTGAAACATTTACGGCTCGCCCTCCGCTCGCGGTCCCTCTGGGGCTGGCAATGGGGCTGGTGTATCGCCTCGACCATACCAGCGTTCACGTTCGTTGACCGCTGCATTCCACGCGGCAAGACAGCCGAGCAGATATTGCGCAAGGATGAAGTCCGGCGTATTGCTGGCGTTCTCGGCGCTGTGGCAGTTCAGGGCATACGCGAGCTTGCGCTCTAGCGTGTCCGCCTCCTCGGCTGGCCGTGCCACGGGCGCGATGGCTCCTGAAATCAGATCGACCCATGCATCATAGGCTTCGCGAACCTTGTAGGTCATTCGCGTGTCCCTCCCTCCGACTCCCCAGACGGTTCGTCGACGAAACAGCCGCAGCCGCCGATGTCGAACAGGTCGATCTGTGCGTCCGCGTCAATCCGCTCGCGCAATTCAGCCAGCGGCAGCGGGCGGGTGATACCGTCCATCCGATCCCGGAGAATCGCCACGTCCCCAAGATCAGCGCGTAGGCGCTGTTCGTTGGCTTCCCACTCCGCAAACCGTGCGGGCCATGACCGATAGAGCCTAGCAAAGCCGCCGATCCCCATCTTCACGCAGCCACCGCCGCAGTTCGCGTGGGGCGCCCCGAGCAGGTAGAGCCGCTGCCGCTTCAGCCCTTCGCGAGTCGCCCATTGGTGCATCTGGGTCTTCGTCAGGTAGGGCGGCTCGCAGAGCGGCGCCGTGAACACCCACGGGCGTTTGCGCGCGGCCAGCGTCGTGAATCGGTGCTCCTCCGTCCAATCGATGCCGACAACGACCTCGGTATCAGCCGGATCGTGGTGTTCAGCCAGCCAGCGATCCGCGAGTTCTCGCTTGAGAATCCGGCTGCACGGGTCCACGCGGCTGTTGCCGAGAAACCGTGTGTCGCGGAACACGTCCCAGATCGTCCGGCCATCGGCAATCGTCACCAGCGGCGCCCCGATGTTCTCGGCCGCTTCGCGGAGAAAGCGATAGGTGTCCTCGTCCTCAGAGCGCGTATCGCAAAACAGCAACGTCAGGTCTGCCGTGCCGTGCCGCTCGGCCACGCGCTTCGCGGCTGCCCAACTGCCAATTCCGCCGGAGAACATGACGACGTGTTTCATCTCCCCTCGGACTCCCCAGACGAGCCCGCCGGGGGCGGGGGGAGCGGACGCCAGTGGGTTGCTTCCCACTTTGGATGCAACATGAAACGGCCACCCGCGCACCAATCGACAAAACACCACTTGCTGACATCGCCAGTACGCATCGAACACCAGAGAATTATGACCCCTTCTGGCGCGCTCTCAATCGGCTCCCACCCCTCCGCGCCTCGCTCGGCACGCAAGGCGGCGATGGCCTCCCTGACATCCAGCAACAGGGCCGAGCACTCGCCCCGCGAGAAATGGCCGGGGCCTTCGCGTTCGGCGCGTTCCAAGACCGCAACCGTCAACGTCAGCCGCGCAATCAGATCGGCGCTCATCGGGAGCCTTTCAGTGCGGCGCGCGCTTTGACAAGTTCACAGTCGGCGCGGTGGTTGTCTCCGTCAGGCCCAGAGCGACACCACGGACATTCCGGCATCCCACAGTTGTCGCCGCCAGCCCAGTCCATGTCGGCTGTTACCTCTCGCAGGGCTGTCTCTAACTCGGCGATGCGGGCTTCGGCGGCTTGCAACAGCTCAGCGACGTTGACACCCGCGACCGCGTTCAGGTTCTGGTGCTTGATGGCTGCATCCCGTTCCGCCCGGAGGGTGCGGCACTCGGCTTCGGCGGTTTCCAGCGCAGTCGTCAGTTGTGCGTTCGCCTCAAGCTCTGATTCGAGCGTGGCAATAGCCCGCCGCGCCTGCGGTTCATGCTTGCGCGCGTCCAGCTCTCGCCGCTCAGACGCCTTCACGAGCACCTTCGCGGCATTTTGCACGACACGCATGGCCTGTTCAGCCTCCGCCCGCTGCTGGCGGAAGGCGGCTTCGATGGTTTGAATGTCCGCCGGATGACTAGTGTCGAAGAATAGTTGCTGTGCCAGCGTCTCGGCCGCCGTGCGGATGGGATCAGGCTGACTGGTCATCGCCGTATAACTCCGCAAGCGCCTCGTGACAGAAACACTCGCACTCACCGTCATCAGGATCATCGTCGTCCATGTCCGACATGCGCGGGTTATGTCTCGCCTGATAGCAGTCCTTCGCCTCGTCGCGGATGCAAGCACAACGTTGGCGGATCGCCTCGGCGGCTTTTTCAACCGCCGTGCGGATGGGATCAGGGCTGGTCATGGCTTCTTTCAGACTCAATCACTTCAACGGTTGCCGCGAACAGCCAGATCAGCGCCATTGGATCTTCAATGCCCTTGCCGAGTAGAAGACATGCTTGCAACGGCTGTCTTTGCTCGGCCGTCATCACCTTGCGGATCAACGTCATCCACGGCTCGACGGAGCCACGATAGTCATCGCCAGCCAGCGAACGCACGGCGCGACGTGCGTCGTAGAGCTTAGACGCCATGTCCACTATTTGCTCGGCTCTGTCACTCATGGCTTGTGCTCCTCGCTCGGCTGCGTGGAGAGGGCGGCAGCCAACGCACAGAACGTGGGCTTGCCTTCGAGACGACAGCCTGGACGACGGCACCTCATGCGGCACGCTCCTGAACAGCTTTCAATCGCTCGAGAATCCAACGCACTACGCTAACCGTGACCGCATTCCCGAGCGCCTTGTAGCGTGGCGTATCAGGACAGACGCAGAACCGTGACCCTCGATGGCCCCGACCACAAAGGCACGTCCAGCCGTCTGGAAATCCCTGCAGCCGTTCACATTCAAGCGGAGTCAGCCGGCGCACACCCATCGGCGCGACTTGGAAATTGCCGCTCAGGTCTGTTGTTCGCTGCCCGCCGTTCGGCGCCAGCAAGGTATCCGCGATGATGTTGTCCGACCCGTCACCGCGTGGGCCTCGATCCCATCTGGTGTTTCGCTGATTGTTTCGCAGCGTACAGGCGATTAAGTTCTCATCGTCTTCCCCGCCTCGGCCGGGCACGTTGACGCCAGCGTGCGCAGAGCGCCCTCTAAGGGTGGCGGCAACACGCGCCCGCGCTTGCTGGCTCGCCTGAGAATTCCTTTCGCCGCACGCGGGCTCAAATAGAACCGCTTGGGCGGCGGCACGATCTCGAGAATGGCCGACAAGGAACACGCGCTCCCGTCGCTGGGGCACGCCGAACCATTGGCTGTCCAACACGCGCCAAGCTCCCACGTACCCCACGTCCGCCATTTCACTGAGGACGGCTGCGAAGTCAGCGCCCAATCCGTTGGAGAGAAGTCCATCGACATTTTCAATCACGCACCATGTTGGTCGCAAAAGTCGTAGAAGACGCGTGAACTCGTAGAACAGCCCTGAGCGTTCTCCGGACAATCCGCGGCGCTGTCCAGCCACGCTGACATCCTGACAAGGGAACCCGCCGACGAGCAGATCCACCACTGGAGCATCCGTCAGCATCGTCACGTCCTCAAAGCACGGCACGTCAGGGAAGTGACGAGCCAGCACCTTGCGGCAGAACGGCTCACGTTCACACATCCAGGCAAGCTCGAATCCGGCCCGGCGAAAGGCTTCATCGAATCCGCCGATACCGGAAAAGACACTGCCTACTCTCCATGCGGCACGCTCGCTCATCCGGTGGGGGCCTCCCATTAGACCGGTATCTCACGCAGTCCGCGCTGTTGTGTGCGCTTCTTCGCCAAGTGCTGATAGGTCAGATCCGTTCCGACCCACCGCCGCCCGAGCCGTTCCGCTACAGCCCCGACTGTACCCGAGCCCACGAACGGATCGAGCACGAGATCGCCCGGCTTGCTGCCTGCGAGAATGCACGGCAGGATCAAGGCTTCCGGCATCGTGGCGAAGTGCGCGCCTGCGTACGGCATCGTGGGGATTGTCCAGACGCTGCGCTTGTTGCGCGTCTCTGTGATGGTCATATCACGTCGCTCGTTGTCCTGCCGCTGCTCACAATAGCCCTTGCTTCGGCTATTGCCGAACAGTTCACGTCCGGCGCCTCTCTCTGTAATTGCCGCCGAGTCGTACTGATACCGCTCGCTCTTGCTCAGCAGGAACAGGTACTCATGCGCTTTCGTCGGCCGATCGGTGACGCTCTCCGGCATCGGATTGGGCTTCGACCAAATGATGTCGGAGCGGAGGTACCAGCCGTCCGCTTGGAGCGCGAACGCCACGCGCCACGGAATGCCGATGAGATCCTTTGGCTTCGCCCCCGCGACATAGCCGACGCCGTTTTTGTTGCTCGCGCCGTGGTTTTTCGTTTCATTGCCGGGCCGCCATCCGGGCAGATTGTGACCCGCGTAAGAATCCCCCAAATTAAGCCAAGCCGTTCCGTCAGCCGCGAGCACCCGCCGCACCTCAGCGAAGACCGCCACCAGCGTGCCCACGTAAGCCTCTGGCGTGGCTTCTAAGCCGATTTGATCGCCGTGCCCATAGTCGCGTAACCCCCAGTACGGCGGACTCGTCACGACGCACTGGACGCACCCCTCCACCAATGGGATGGCACGCGCGTCCGCTCGGATCAAGCTCACCGACTCACCGTCCTTTGCCGCTCATCCGGTGGGGGCCTCTGGGGGATGCCACGATCACGCGTACTCTTCAAATCTCGTTTGTTTCGCGACGTTGAGCGCGTACAGGAAATCTGGATGTCGATCGTCTGCCAATGACGAGCACTTGTGACAGACCATGTAGTTGCCTTCGGAGTACTCGAATCGTGTGGCTTGGCACTCATGGCAGCGAATCAGCAGCATCGGACTATCCCACGCCGCTACGACTTTCCCCTCGTATTCAAACCCGCTGACTTCCTCAATGTCGCGTGCTTCGTCGGCCCAGCCGTCTACCACAGGCAGGCCGCGCACGAGCATCAGCGGCTTCCTCGTCTCGATTACCAATCGCTCGTAGCGGGCATGATCGTACGGCGTGATCACGTACCCATCCGGCTTGACTTCGACGTACGCGCCTATGCCTGACCGCTCATTCCGAGATACGGTTTTCGGGAGGAAGAAGTCCGGCAGATACCGCCCGACGCCATCCCATTCAAATCCTTCGGGCTCGTAAATCCAGCGCAATTCCAACCGATCGAAGAACACCGCCCACCGCGCTTCAAGCCGCGAGCGGAACCGATACCCGCTGTAAATAGTTTCGATCGCCGACATGTCACCTCCCGACTTTCGAGAACCCCGGCAGTTTTTTGACTTTCCCCGCCGCCGCAATCGCCTCGGGTTCGCCCTTCGGCCGCGGCCGAAATCGATCGCCACGCGGACACGAGCAGGGGATCACGTACCGATGCTCCCAGCCGTCGCCCCGCTCGGAACAGAGCGCCCGCTGACACCGCGCGTACGCCTGACACACCCGCTCGGACCACCCGGTATCGCCGCAGAGGTCGCACGGCGGAAACTTGGTCGGCTTCGCTGGCCAAGTCTCCCGCAGGACCAGTTCCACCCCTCTGATCGCGTCGTCGCGCTCGACCCCTTGGCCCCGCATCGCGAGGTACTCGCGCATCGCCGATTGCATCGCGCGGACGAAGGCCGACGAGTTTTTTTTGAAGGCACTCCGAGCCGTCCGTGACGCCTTCGCGGAGGCCGCGTCGTCGCCTCGGCGCGGGTTCAGCGGCGCGATCGTCTCGTCCTGGTCGTCGCTCATAACCCATGCTCCCGGAGCTTCTCGTCACACCACGAAATCATCGAACGGAACTTTGGTATTGAGCGCGTGCCGTGTTCGGCGAAGTCGTGATTCGTCGTCAACCAGACCTGTGCGAGTTTGTCGAGGCGCTCATCGTCATACACCGCAACGAGTTGCAGTGATTCCGCAAAATCCACGTGGAGCTTGCCGACGTAGCGGGCGCCGAGCCGGTATTTGACGTGCGCCTCCCGGTAGCGATCGAGAAAGCGTGCGGCGCGTTCGGAAAAATCAGGGTTGTCGCTCGGTTGAATTTCAACCGGACCTTTTTCTTTTTCAGAGCCCGAAGATCCCGACACACACACACCACTAGAGGTGTTCGGTGTTTGTTTGTCGTTTGTCACAACGTGACGGTCTCCGTTACGGTGTCGCCGTTGTCGATCCTTCGCATCCGCCCGCGCCTTGATCACTTCGGCCGCCGAATCATTCCAGTCGAGATAGTGATGCACCCCGATCCCTTTGACGCCTTGATGCCAGCACGGCCCTTTACCTGGCACGAGTTCAGACGTGAGCATCTTCACCCGCGCGGCCGAGTAATACCGGAACCCCTTCAGCGCCGCCGTCGCGATTTGCCCGTCTGTTAGATGTTTCTGGCAGTAGGCTTGCCCCTCACACCAGAGCCGCCACGCCCCGTCCGTCAGCGCCAGGAACTTCGGATGGTCCATCGCGTTTTCATCAATTCGTACCCATGGCATCGCACGATCCCCGCTACGCTACTCACCAAAACATGCCCGGCTCGATCCGTTGCCACACGTCGCCCAAGGGTTCGCCGCGGACACTGAGCATTGCATCGAGATCACAACCGTTCGATCAGCGGTTCTCTACACCGATCTGGAAAGCGCCACACTTCGATGCTCGAATTGCTCGGCCGCACCATCACCGTCAACGCTTCCCGCTCGATCGCACTCAAGTACTTCGTGCCAGACTTCACGCTGATGAACCGGATCGAGGTCGTATCCCACGCCACCAGGTCCGCCGGCCCTTTACTGGCTGCCGCACGCGTCACACAGAACCCGGCCGCTTCGAGAATGGCGCGGGCGCGGTGCTCGGCGTGACGGCCTTTCTTCGCGGTGTTCAACCCGGAATCTCCACGTGCGCAAAGAGCGGCGGGAGTTGGATGGCGCGACGGTACTGCTCCATACCGATCCGGTCGCCTTTGAGCCATAGGCGTTCATACAGATGCGTTTTTATGCTGTGGCAACGACGGCACAAACTAGTGAGATTGGACGGTGCATTCGCCGCCGTCTTATCCGTGAACGCGCGCCAAGGAATAATGTGATCGACTGAGAGCTTCTGGCCGTTCTCGGCTTGTGTGCGATTACACCGCTGGCAGCAGTAACCGTCGCGCTTTCGGATCTCCTCAGAGAGTCGCCGCCATTGACCGCCACGGTTCGGATCGCTTTCTCCACGATAGAGAGGGCTGTTCGGGCCGCGCAGATAGATTTTCATGCACTCTTGGCTGCAGAAATGATGGCGCACCCGTTTCGTCACGGCCCGACCACGAAGCAATCGCTTGTCACACTGAAGACACTTAACAACAACCCGCGCCGCCGCGCTCATCACGTTGAGGCAGCGGCGCGAACAGTGTTTTTCCCATCCGCTAGTCTTTTGTCGCGTAGGCCAAAATTCCGTTCCACACTGGACGCACTTTCTCGGGTCGCGCAGTTTGCGCTTGCGGAACTCGTACCCACACTTTCGGGAACACGTTGTATTTATTCCACGCCGCGCCCATTGTGTACCGCAGATCGCGCAGGTCTTTAGCTTCGTATCGCGCTTGTCGAAAATGTGCGGCCGTGGCTTCGGGCCGGCCGTGCGGGCGTCGAACGCGGGCGGGGTGTAGTCCGGCATTAGAACGATCCATCCGGTTTGTTGTGTCCCGGCGTCGGACACCAGCCAGCCGCGTCAAGGAGTGTCTGGCAGATCGGGCACCGTTCCGCTGTCGGCCGCGCCGCCTTCGCTGCCGCTTCCCGCTGATAGCGCAGATCCGTCGTGTCGAGATACTGACGAACCCACCGCGCATCAATAAATCGGCGTCCCATCTCAGGCCGCGCCTTTCGTTGTGTGCGCGTACTCGCTCGCGGGCTTGACGGTGTGCTTGGTGTGGTAGGCATGGAACACCGCCCAGGCTTCGCCGCCGCGCTCTCCGCAGAGGCAGACGAACCGCCGTCCGCGAGGCTTGCCGTTGCCCTCTTCGTCACGCGGATCGCTGGCGAAGTACGCGCCGTCTGTCCAACTACTCACGGCCGATGTATCGCGATCACTCGCCATGTCAGGCTCGCGCCGCAATTCCACGGTCGTTGTAGAACTTGATCCCCGACACGGCCTGTTCGCCCTTCGTCGCCTTGGCGAACTGGTTGATCGCGGTCATGTTCGGTTGCAGGAACGTGACCGGCGCGGTGCCCGCGGCGACCGCTGCCGCGAGCGCCTTGAGGTCGATCACGTCGTGCGCTTTCCAGTTGTCCCGGAACGTCACGCCCTGCACCTTGGGCACCATCCGCGCAACGGTGACGACTGGGGTGTCCATCGGTTGCGCCAAAATGTTCTTGGCTTCTTGCAGCATCGCGGGATCGCCCGTGGCGTTCGCTTCCAGTTCCAACGCCGCGGCGGCGGCGAGGGTGGCGGCTTCCGCCGCGCGATTGGCTTCCGCCTGGAGCGCACGTTCCTGCTCGAGACGGACGCGTTCCTGTTCACTCTCGAACGCCAGCAGCGACCGTTTGAGGACGCCCTCGGCCTCGATCAGCGGCGCTTCCATGCGCGCCTGCTCCTCGACGAGCGCCTTGCGGGCGGTTTCGGCCTTGCGCTTCGTCTCCATCGCGGCTTCGACGTGCGGCGTCCAAAACTCCGCAATGCCCACGCGCAGATGCTTGATCGACACGAGCAACTGACTCGCGTGGACGCAGCTCTCACGGTCAATGATGCGGAGTCCACGCGCCCGCGCCGCCCACGAGCCCGCTTCGGCCGCGAGTTCGTCTTTCGAGCGCGCGGGAACCGCCACGGCCTCGGTGAGTACGTCGGGTTCAGCGGATGGACGCCGGAACGCCGCGACGGGCCGTTCCGGGTCAGATTCGAACGAGGTTCGATAGTTGGCCATGTGGTCCCCTAGAACGGAATGTCGTCGTCGGTCAGTTCCTCGACCGGCGCCGGCGGTGGAGGCGGCGGGGCGGCTTTCGCACCGTTGGTGTGCGGCGCACGAATCCGCATGCACGGCACCGTCTTCCCGCCAAACTTCGTCGTGTCGGGGAACAGGACGATCGCCTGCCCGGCCCAATCATCGGTATCTTCCGAGCCGGAAATCTCCGCGATGGAATCGGCGTTCGTCCGGTTGAGGATCAACCCTTTGTCTTTCCCCGCGAAACGCGCGACGAGCTTCTTTTCCTTGCCGTGATCGCCCTCGATCTCTTCCGTGCCGACGCTTTCGATCACGAGCTTGCAGGCTTTCTGCTGGAGGTCTTCGGTTTTCAGAAACGATCCAAACGCCGTCTTGTAGTTACTCATCGTCGTGTTCCTCCTGGGAACAGTGAGAGTTAGTGGCTCCGGCTTTCCTTCCGACACGTGCGGAGCCCCTGACGTGTCAGGAGATGCTGGTTTGGGAGCAGCATCCGGAAGCTCATTACGGTGTCCTCCGGTCTGCGGGATACACCTTCGACAACCCGACTTCCGCCGCGGCGATCACTTGCTGTCGCTTCGCTTCGGCGCGCGTCTCATCCAACCCGCAGCGACACGTCGCCGCGGAGCAGTAGTCTTTGTGCGTGGCATACCGATCGAAGGCGTCCACGAGCTGGACCAACTGCATCGCGAACGTCCCGCACTTGTAGGCCAAGGTGTCCCGGCCATGCCGATCGGGCGTGAACTGCTCGCGGACCCTCGCGGCGATCTGCTCGCGGGCGGCTTGTCGGGCGCGGACCTGTTCGACCAGTTCGGCGGTTGTCGGCTCGGGTTGCCGTTCTCGGGGAAATTCGTGTAAACTCATTCGTGACCTCGTTCGGTTCGTGTGTTGTTTCCCACTGCGCTGTCGGCCCCGGACTCATCCACCGGGGCCGTTTTCGTTGTTAGCTGTCTTTCCGGGCTTGCCGATGCGCCTCGACGGTCCCGAGGCTCTTCAACGTCCGTTCGTCCTCGTCGGCTTTGCTGACTTCCGTGATCAGCGCCTTGACGCAGAGCGCGATCCACAGCAGGAAGAGCAGCACGGCCCCCCCGGCCAGCAGGTAGATCCACATCACGCACTTCGTTTGTGCGAGCTGAACGATCGCGACTGGCCCCACTGCCCCGACAGATACCGATCGACGAGATCCGCCCGGTAGAGCACCCGGCGCCCGAGCCGCGGTTTCAATTCTTCGAGGAACGGGAGCCGCCCCTGACGTTTCAGCGTGTTGAACGTCGAGCGCGGCATGTCCTGGAGGAGCGCGCGGACTTGCTCTTTCGTGTAGCAACGCGGAGCGTCCATGTCAGACCCTTCTGTGCAAGAAATTACTTTTCCGTGTAACATGCGCCGCACACTTAGGCGGCGAGCGCGGATGAGGGGAATAACTCCGCCACGGACTTCCCTAGCACCGCGGCGATCCGTTCGCGTTGCGCTGGCGATCCCGGCCGACGCCCCCGAACGATATGACTCAACTCCGTCTCGGAAATCTTCGCGAGCTTTGCGATGCGCTTCTGTTTTTTGCGCGACTCGAATATGGCGAGTTTGAGCGGAATGTTCAGAGTGGCAGCCATGCGGAGGACTATAGGACGATCGTGCTAGCGTGTCAAGCTATTTTCAGCACGATAATTCTGTGCCAGGGGGTACCCATGCTAACAGGTGATAGCACAATAAGTTACAGCGATAATTCCCTGTATGCTGTGCCCGTGGAGCCGCTTGCGGAGGACATCGGCGCCCGCCTGAAAGCGGTACGCCTCTCGACCGGGTTCTCCCTCCGAGAGATCGCGGAGCGCGCCCTCGGGGCACACGCCACCGCCAACCAACTCCGCGATTTCTCCAACTATTTACAACGGATCGAGCGCGACGGCGGGAACCCGAGCCTCCAGCAATTCCAGGCGTGGGCCGTGGGGATGCGCTTCCCGTCCGTGTCGGCGTTGCTCATCGCGATCGAACGGGCCGATCCCGCCGACGCGACTAGAAATACCTTGCTAATTCCCTCCCGGATCGCGCACAATCCTCCGTCCCTCGTGGGACTGCGGGAGGATTCGAATGCTAGTCCCCTTTCACCCCCCCCCTCGATCACGGATCTGGAACGGATCGCCGTCGGCGCGGCGGAAACCATCATCGCCGCGATCCAGGCCCTTGGCGCACGTCTGGAAAAACGCGGCATCACTCATCCGCCAGCTCGATC
>Ga0134122_10000121_pt1 | contig 43888 bp, 42 predicted proteins | sample KB302_FD_96461 | JGI IMG/M metagenome (GOLD analysis project Ga0134122, IMG submission 96461) | Terrestrial soil microbial communities without Nitrogen fertilizer from Kellogg Biological Station, Michigan, USA - KB3-0-2 | ecosystem: Environmental > Terrestrial > Soil > Unclassified ... | reverse complement strand
TTCTTAACACCACATTCGACCTTACTTCAGTCCAAGTAGGGCATGAAAAGCAAGAATGACGCCAGGCACCTGATCTTTAAAACGTGTATCGCGTTGGGTTTTGTCCTGGGAGTGGTTCTTCTTTGGCAGACAATTTCGACCTACGTCTACGTTTCCGGAAACATGATGGTGCAGGCCGCGGAGCGGGAGGCAGGTCAGAAACGGGCATCGCTGCAACGTGCGCTGCGATCCGCCGGGGACGGCCCTCAGGACGGCACGAGCCTCACCGCCATTCTCAACGAATCCACCGACGAATGGAAGGGACAGGTGGCATGGATCCGAGTCCTCGATACCGAAGGCCGTGCGGTTGCCAGTTCTGGCACCGTAGCCAAAGCAGACGCAGGCGTCACTTGGAAATCGGATCCGGACATACGCCAGACCAGCGGCGGCGGCGCGCTCGTCCTCTCCTATCCGTTTGCGCTTGGGCGTTCGCGAGGGATGAGGATGGAAATCGCGGTGTATCTCGACAGCGTGTCGGCGTCCTTCGCGTCTCTGCGTCAGAACCTTATCGTCGGAGTCTCTGCTTCGCTGGCGCTGATGGCAGCCCTGATCATTCTTGCGCTGCGTTTTCCCAAATACCTCCGTGGCCAGCAAGTGCAGGGACAGGTTGAACTCGCCCGCCGTGTCCAGGCGGATTTGCTTCCCGCCAGTGAGACCGTCACACCGAACTTTGATTTTGCTGCCGAGTGCATTCCGGCCGAAGACGTTGGAGGCGACTTCTGTGACATGTTTCGCATCGGCGGCGAGCGCACGGCTTTTGTTCTGGGCGACGTGTCGGGCAAGGGAATTTCCGCAGCGCTGCTGATGGCCTTGATTCATGGCGCGATCCAATCCATGTCGTGGACTCGATCCGCGGAAGATCACGAAAATGCGACCCGAAGCCTGAACGCTCTGTTATGCCGGAAGACAGCGACGGAACGATTCTCAACATTGTTCTGGGGATACTTCGATGCAAAGACCTCGGCGCTGCGCTACATCAATGCGGGCCACCTGCCGCCAATGCTGATTCGAACCGGCGAGTTCGGCAATCTGGAAGTGCATCGTCTTGAAAGCGGCGGGCCGGTGCTGGGGCTGATCGGGGATGCTTGCTATTCGCAAGGACAGCATTCGATTCGAAAAGGTGACCTGCTGGTTGCGTTCTCCGATGGAATCGTCGAAGCCGCGAATTCCAACAACGAAGAGTTCGGAGAACAACGTCTGATCGATGCCATTCGCGATGGATGGCACGATTCTCCCGGTGATATCCGGAACGCTGTGCTGAATCGTGTCCGCTCGTTCATGAATGACGAGCAGGCTCCCGACGATCAAACCTTGATCGTGGTCCGATTCAAGCACGCGGCGGCGCAGGCTCCGAAGCGTCGAGAGCAGTTTCAAACGGTGGGCGCGTGATGAGCGGGCTCCTCTCCCGAAGGGAGAGGGTGGCGCGAAGCGCCGGGTGAGGGGTCAATTGACTGAACCCAACTGGTCAAGAATGCTCCGTTACTTGACCCCTCATCCAGAATTCGTGACTCTACCTCGCTTCCAATTTATTCACGGATATTCTTTCCCCTCACTTCGACCTCCAGGCCTTAAACACCGTTTGATTACCCAGCGGCAGAACAATCTTGATGTCCACGTTGGCGATGTGCGCGATTTCGTCGAGCGACTTGTTGTCCGCGATACACCACAGCTCCGGCTGACTGGCCGTTAGAGCCATCATTTGTTCGGGAGAATTGATCGGAGCCGCTTTTCCGGAACGATAATACTGGAGCCCATATTCCGCCCAGCGCATCGGCTTATACAAGTAGACAACCTCTTCGTCCGGCACGAGATTGACCAGCGCCTCCGACCATGGCCGCATGGTGTCGGTCAAGTCGAACCGTGGCAGTATCATGCTGACGCCGAATAGAACAAGAAGCAGCATCGCAACAAGATTGAAAGCACCCAGCATTCGCGGTTTCATCCACATTCCAATGACGATCAGCATTGCCGCGAGCGCGAACGTGACCGCGGCAATCAACATCCCATCGACATGCGGATTCACATTCAACATCTCCGCAAAAAAACCGAACGCCACGCCGATGAAAATCATCGTTCCCGCCTGAATAAAGACACCGATGCGAAAAAGCCGCGACGTGTCTCGACGCAGCTCTCTGGCGCACAGCATCGCGATGGGCGGCACAACCGGCAGGATATAGCCCGGCAGCTTGGACACGGAAAACGAAAAGAACACCATCGGTACCACGATCCACCACGCGAGCAAAGCATCGTTGCGGTCGAATCGGCGTCGAAGCGCGGAGATCATCAGAAACGTCCACGGGAATGTCAGCATCAATAGCACAGGCAGATAAAAATAGATCGGACGCGAATGGCCATACAGGTTACTGGTAAACCGCTGCACGTTATGATTCAGAAAGAATTCCCGCGGAAACAAGGCGCCATTGGCCCACGTACATGCAATGTACCAGGGGGCCGCGATCGCGACGGTGATCCATGCGCTCCAGGGATGCCAGGTTTTCCACTCGCTCAAGCGGCGGCGAAAAAGGAGAAAGCCGAACAGCGACGCCCCGGGTAGCACAAATGCGACAGGTCCTTTCGCCAGTGCTCCAAATCCGAGAAATGCATAAAAAGCATAGAACCAGTTCCGCCGGACCGATCCTTCGGCGTTCGATGCGACAAGAAACGAACATAACGCCATCGTCAGGGATGCGGTAAGAAGCATGTCCATTGAAGCTGCGCGGGCGAAGGTAAAAAACCCAATCGAAGACGCCATCACCAGCGCGGCAAACAGGCCAGTGGTCTGGTCCCACAACCTTCGTCCGGAGAAATAGACAAAGAAGACACAGATGGTCGCCGCGAATGCGGATGGGAAACGGGCCCCATACTCGTCCACGTTGAAAATGGCATAACCAATTGCGGCGCCCCAGTACATCAGCACCGGTTTTTCAAACCATGGGGATCCATTCAGCCTTGGAGTGATGTAGTCGCCGTTGCGATACATTTCGTGCGCGATGGACGAATAGCGTGGCTCATCTGGTCCGAGAAAGCCGATGTTGCCGAGCCCGTGAAAGAACAGCGCGTAACAGATGGCGGCAAGAAGAATGAGGACCAAGGAACCCTGGTGACGGCGAAGCGCCTTGCGCTGCAAATCAAGCATCTGGAAGAGAGGCTATCAAAAGTATGCGAAGATACCACGGATGAAAATAGACGGAAAATGGCGAAGAATCGCGTCAAAGGCCTAGCGGAATACGCCGCGGCGGTTGCCTTGCTCAAAGTTTTTGGATGGATGCCGAGGAAACTCGCCCACCGCGCCGCGGATATCGTCTCCTGGATGGGCTTTCGGCTCGCCAAACGTCAACGGAATTCGGGATTGAGAAACCTCGGCATGACCATGCCCGGGCTCAGCGCGGCCGAACAGGAAGCGATATTGCGGTCCTGCTTCAACAATCTCGGCCGGTTGCTGGTGGAGTTCAGCCACTTCCCGGACCTGAACGCGTCGAACATTTCCAAATTCGTCGTCTACGACGGATTTGAGAATTTCGCGGAAGGCGTGCGCCGGGGCAAGGGCGTGATTTTTCTGACGGGACACTTTGGCGCCTGGGAACTCAGCTCGTTCGCACATTCGATTTATGGGCATCCGATGAAGTTCGTCGTTCGTGAAATCGACAATCGGCGCGTCGAACGATTGATCTCCGCCTACCGCTCTCGAGGCGGCAATGCGCCGGTTTCACGAAGGAACGCGTCACGCGATATTCTTAAAGCGCTCCGCAACAATGAAACAGTGGGAATACTGATGGATCAGAACACCGTCCGCGAAGAAGGCGTGTTTGCGGATTTTTTTGGCATCCCCGCAGCGACAACTCCGGCCGTCGCAACATTTGCACTGCGAACCGGAGCCGCGGTAATTCCTGGATTCCTGATCTGGGATGAGACGCTGCGGAAGCACCGGCTGCGCTTCGATCCGCCGCTGGAGCTGATTCAAACCGGCGATCGGGCGCAAGACATCGTCGAGAACACCCGGATGTTCAATACCGTACTGGAAAACTACGTCCGGAAAAATCCCGATCAGTGGCTGTGGATCCATCGCCGATGGAAGACCCGGCCCGAGGGTGAAGCCCCGCTGTATTAGGAGAATCAGACGTGGCCGCTACAGACTAAGAAGATTGAGAGGAGTCGATCATGTTCCGAAAACACATTATTGGATTTGCGCTTCTGGTACTGGCGACCGCGGTACTGGTCGAGGGTTGTGCGGCAAAAGAACAACCCGCGGATACGAGTACCGCACCTTCCCAATTCAAGGTTCTTGTTCAGACGACAAAGGGCGACTTCACAATCAATGTCATACGGGACTGGTCGCCCAGGGGCGCCGACCGATTCTTTGCCCTCGTCAAAGAGGGATTCTTTGACGGGACGAGGTTTTTCCGGGTGCTCCGAACACCAAACCCATTCATGGCACAGTTTGGCATCAACGGCGATCCCACGGTAACCGCGAAGTGGGCCTACGCCAATATTCAAGACGACCCCGTGACGCAACACAACACCCGCGGCATGATCAGCTTTGCGACATCCGGGCCGAATACGCGCTCCACACAGCTGTTCATCAATTACGGCGACAACTCCCGGCTGGATGCCAGCGGCTTCTCGCCATTTGGAATAGTTTCCACTGGCATGGAAATCGTCGACCAGCTTTATGCGGACTATGGCGAAGGTGCGCCAAGAGGCGCGGGACCGGATCAGGAACGCATCGAAAAGGAAGGCAACGCGTATCTCGAAAAGGAGTTCCCTAAGCTGGACTACATCAAAACCGCACGAGTCGTGGAGTAATCATTTCACCAGTTGCTCATCAGTTCCCGCTTCGAATGGGATAGAGGGCGATCACAGTTCGTATCGAAGTCCATCTTCGCTCGGTGGCAGGCGACAGCAGCAAACGCCAGGCTCGTATTCCTTCCACCGCGATGCGTGCAAGCTCCGGATTTGCAGCTGGGTCGACAACGCGAGCCGAAAGCAGATCCCCTGAATCTGAAAAAATCACTTCAACATCCACTTCGCCGACATGGCTTGCGGCACTTCGCGGATCCAGAAGGAATTCACCGGATTCGAGAGTCAGCGCATTTGCGCTGATGGAGGCTCCCCAACCAGGCTCCCTTATAGGGGCGTACCAGTCGGGCCGCGCCTGCTGGATGCCTGGCTCCATGGATAAACGCAGCTTAAGATCAACCTCGACTCCCTGATCCGGCCGCAACGTGATGGGCTGCGTCACTTCTTCGTACCCCTGCGACCGGTATCCGGAATTGAGAGACGAAAATACCTTGAGCGTATACTCGCCCGCGGACAGACCCGAAATTTCAAACGCACCCTGCGGATCGGTCGAGGTCAGGAAATGATCGGCAGATTGCATTTTGGATGTCAGAAAGATCGTCACATTTGGAAGCGGATGATTCATCGCGTCCATGACGGATCCGGAAACTTTTCCGCTCGCCGCCACCGACCGTAATTGTTGGACACCGCCGGGTTGAATAAAAGTGAAATCCAAAGCATGGACGGTATTTCCTGCAGTCACTGTCACGGGGGTTGCACCCGCGGGAACCCCACTGCCCGGATAGTAACTGGGACTACCTATCGGTCCGGCAATAATGAAATAGCGGCCGGGCGGAATGTCTTCAAGGCTGTATTTTCCCGAACTATCCGATTGAGCGAGGCGAACCATCGGAGCATCGCGCTCCGGAGCACTCGAAATTGCGGCGATCGCCGCCACGCGAACACCCGCCCGAGGATTACCGTCGGCCGAAAGCAACCTGCCAGTCACTGTTCCTGTGTCCGCCTGGGACATCGCAATCAGAAATAGGACGGCAAGCTGGGCAATTGTTGTCATAACGTTCAGCGCTATATCAGCCGAACATTAAACGTACCTTAAGGCAAGAATTGGGGTCAGACCCCTCGTTCCCCAATTTCTTGGAAGAAAATAGGGGAACGAGGGGTCTGACCCCAATTCTGCGGTTTTCGCTTGAACATTACCTGCTGCTCTAAGAGTATTGCCCATTGCGAAATTACCGACGGAGGTTCCGATGAGGCGGGTGGTGTTGCTTCTGCTCTGGTTCTGCGTGTCGTGCTCACTGCGCGCAGATGATGGAGAAATGCCTCAGTCGAAAGGTGATTTCGGCGTCACCGTCGATCCGTTGGAAAGAAGGAATCGCAGCTTCGACGCCCGGGACGACGCGGCAGCGGCCGCCCTTTCCTCGCCAGGCGATAGCGAAGTGCTGCGCCGGCTATCCCGAATCAATGATGTTTTTGGCGATGATGCGGGAGAGACCTTCGAAAAATATGCAACATCGCTGGAACGGTCATCCGCGGATCCGGCCTCACAGCGCGAGACGCTCGAACGCGGCGTCACCGTCGCCCTTCGTGATGGCGACCTGGACTCTGCAAGGAAGATGGCCGAAAGGCTGCGGCGGCTCGGCGAAACAAACCTGTCCCGAATCGCGCTCGAACGAAAGGACGCCACCAGTTCGTCGTTCGTGAGAATTCCCGGAGGCATGGCCGGCTTAGCCCAGGCCCTGGGTCTGCGGCCCGATCTGCCTCCAAAGCGTTTTCTTGCGGAGTATGCGCAGGCCATTCTTCAATCCAACGGTCCCGACAAGGTACGGCAGGACGCTCTCAAAAAAACCGTCCGGTTGTATTTGGACACAGCCCGTGGGCTCATGGGCTTGGGTCGGCCTGGAAGCAATGGAGTGGAGATACGGCTTGAAACGCAGACTCCGGCAGGATACGCCCACACCGAGCAGGTGCTCGAACTGCTGGGATGGAGGATTCGCCGCGTCCGTAACAGTGTTGAACTCGAAGTGCGCGACGGAGAAAAAAGCTCGATCCGCCAGTCTTTTGCTGCTGGATTTTCCATTGATGAAGCGGAAATGAAGATACGTCTCGAAGGAGGTTCCGATTTCACCTTTACGATCCGCGAGGATCGCGTCCCGTTGCTTTTCGATGAGAGCTTCTGGCTGGCGCTGGCGCCTGCCCGCCAGGCCGAACGCGAAATGCTGGAAGAACTCCTGAATAGCTTCCCCACGGCCAGGCTCTACTTCGGGCTGGCTTCCATGAGCGAGCAAACTCAACAGGCGGTTGTCAAAGGCGTCGATCGACAGCTCCTGCTGAAGCGCGCCGCATCTCTGGCTCTTTATGGATCCAGTATCGTTGTCCGTGGCGGGGCCATCGATCTTCCCGGCGGTCCGGCCGCATCTGCGGGATGGGCGCAGCTGGCCGGAGTCTCCCCCGAAAAGATCCCGGAGTTTCTAACCAGCGTCCTGAATAAGGACGGAGGCAAACTGCTGTCGTACTACTACGCAATGGCCGTCGTGCCTTCAGTGAATCAGGCCTTTTTCACGAAAACGCCAGACCGCCTGGCCGCGTTCTACAAAGCATTTCCGTTTAACGATGCGGACGGAATCGACAATGGGGTCTTCTTTCGTAAGGACGACTACTTCGCGCAGCTGACACGCGAGCTCCCCTTGAATCCGGATGGCAGTGCCCATTTTCCGGGCGGTCCGCGCATATGGGCGCTGGCCAAAGACCCTGCCGGAAGTATCGAGGATATTGAAAAGCTCGCAGGTCAACTCCACGCGGCGCAGGCGACGGATGCCGACGATGCAATCCTGTTGCGCATGCTGGACCGTGACTACAGCGTCGGCACGAAACAATTCAACCAGATCCAGAGTTACCTGGCAGCCGTACGCATCGAGCACCTGCGCCGCGAACCGATCGACGAGACCATGGCCCTGGCGCTTTCCGAGACCTATTCGAAATATGGCTCGCTCTATCCCTACGTCGCGGCTCTGCCCACTCTAAGCGGAAAAGATCTGTTATTGTTTTTTCGCGCCGCCGAGCGCATCGAGTCGTTTGGAGACAGGTTGAACGCCGCCCTCGGCGAATTTCATGCCGTCACGAAGCTCGTGCTGCTGCTTGGTCAGTCCGGAAGCCTTTCCGATAAGCAATCCGTTGAGATCCTTGTGCCCTTGTGGCAAAAAATCGCCGGCATTCGCGATGCGGGCGAAATGACTGCCATTGTGTTCGATTCGGTGAAAGGCATGATGGCCGCCGCGGGGAAGAGCCCAACGGAGCGTGCGGACGACTTTCTTCTGCGCGCACTTGCGGGTGAAAATCGGCCACGAGACTTTTCAATTAACGGAGTGAATTATCAGGTCAATCGAGCAACGGTTCGCACCAGCCGCATCAAAAGTGTCCTGAAGCTTCAAATGATAGGGTCGCTTCAGGACCTGCTGGATATCTACGATGCCGCGGGGACCGCCGCCCGAAGTCCGTTGGCCGGTACCGGCCGAATGGACTCCATCGTGATGGCACTCCCGGAACCTCGCGGAGCGGCGTCGGCGAAGGTTCCAAAAGTGATCCAGGCGCAGCTGCAATCCGAGCGAACGGCCATCGTTTCAAAAGCCGCTATGGCACTGAAAAAAGAAACTGCAAAACGCACGCCGAAGCAGGCGCCCAGGCTGGCTGCAGAGTTGATTCAAAAGCTGGATGCGTTTCTGGAACCGGTATTGGCGGGTTGGGTCTATGCGTTCTATCTGTCGCCCGACGACCTGGTCCCGTCGAGCGATCCTTTTTTTGTGCGCAAGCACGTTTTCTTCGATGCGTCGCGAAAAGTGCTGTGGCCGCCGACATATGTCATGAACGATGCGGACTCCGGGTCGTATATTGAAGGCGGGTTCGCCCAATTTGGAGCAGTGGCGGGTATGATCGGAATTTCCAGGCTCAAACCTTCAGAGTCGGCGCTCGAAGGGCCCGGACGCCCTGTCATCGCCGCCAATATCGCCGCGATTCGCAGCGCGCCATGGCAAAGAATGGACGATGCCACTTTGCATTTCGTCGCGCTCAATCTCCGGCTGGGACGCGAATTCGTGATCCAGTCCGCATTCCATCCGGAGTTCCGCGACGAACTCGCCGCGGCAACAATCGGAATGATTGGGCTGCGGCGGCGCTCCGAGCTTCTGGACTCGCTTGGGGATCTGGATTTCAAGAACGCTTTCTCGTTGCTCAGCTCCTCGGATGTGTTTTTTCTCGCCGATGCGTATCGGAGGATGAATGGCGCAAGACTCACCGGAAATGTCAATGAGGCCATCGAACTCGAGAGGGCCGGCATCTCCGTGGAACGATTGCACGATTTTGGAGGCAGCTACCCCACGATCTATGGTTCGACGCAGAATCGCTTTCTGTCATTGGGACCATACGAAGAGTACGATCACCTTCTGCTTTCAGAACCTCTCTCGGAACGCATGAGCCACTTTCTGCTGGACCTGGCTGAAGCTGCCGACCGCGCGGAACTGCCGGTGGACGCCCTGTCGCTAATCGCTGAAACGGCGGCCCGGCAGCTTTCGTCGAGACTTCACATGTCCTCAAAGGATGATTGGATGCCCGCTATTGACGCCATGCACGGCGTCGACATTAATGCGCTGATTCCGGCACTGGGAGATATTCGATGACCTTTTCGCGAGTGATTCTGCTGATCCTCTTGTTTGCAACCGTCGCTGCCGGGCAATTCCTGCACGTGGACGTTCAATTGGTGGAACTATCCGTTACGGTTTCCAGCGGAGATCGAACGCCAGTCACCAACCTTAAAAGCGATGATTTTCGGATTCTCGAAGACGGCGTTTTACAAAGGGTCCAGGTCTTTGAGCCTCAAACCAGCGCGATGACCGTGGCCGTAGTTATCGATACCACGACGAGCATGACTACCGATTTGCCCAAAGTGAAAAATGCCGTCTCCCGTCTGCTGACGGCGCTCAAGCCTTCCGACAAAGTCGGTCTGTTCACATTTGCCAACCAGCTCACGGTACTGAGTCCATTCACGACGGACCGCAAGTCCACACTCGAAGCCCTGCTGAAGGTCCGGGCCGAAGGGAATACCGCTCTCTTCGATTCCCTGGCTCAACTATCCCGCGAGCTTTCGCCGGTCAGCGGCAAGAAATCGATACTGCTGTTCACCGACGGCGACGACAATGCGAGTGCCCTGACCCTGGACGCGTCTTTGCAGCAGGTTCGACGCGCGGGCATACCCATCTATACCCTGCTCTACGGCAAGGCACTTACGGATGCACGTCTGCTTAAGAGCCTCGCCGGCATTTCCGAAACAACCGGTGGAAGCACGTTTAAGATCCGGGATGCCGACGAACTGTCGAAGGTTTTCGAACAGATCGGCAACGAACTTCAATTTGTGTATTTTCTTGCCTATCAGTCCAGCGTCCACACGGACGCAAACTGGCGCAGCCTGTCGGTGACGCTACCCGCACAGCCCAAACTCAAGCTGAAATCCAAAGAAGGTTATTGGCGTTAGCGATTCAAAGTGATGGGTATATTGGTCGTCTCATTCTTGTCTCCCACCAACACTTGTACTTTGAATCATTCGAGGCCGATCCAACTGGCTTTGTTGTATCGCTGAGCGATTGGGCAGTCACCCCCGGCGACGATTGAGAAGCCGGTGCCTGTTTGCCGCCAAGAAGTCCGGCCTGATGGAGCGCCACCAGCAAACCCGCCAGAGCGGTGATCATGCCCGCGGTCGCCGTCAACATACCCGGCATGGTCTGCCACCAGCCTCCTTTTTTCGAAACCGCTTTGGACTTCCCTTCCGGCATCTGTTTACCTCCGGTCCATGCCAGCCAGTATAAGTGCCGCAGGAGGAATATCCTATGCCGTGAGCATGTAACAAGTTTACGCGCGGGGGTTTCCTTTATAGGGGAGCACGATGTGACCGTTGCAGTGAGTCGGGTGACAAATAAGGGATCAGAGCAACTCGAACAGATCTTTCGGGAGCATTACCGGCTGGTGTACCGCACGGCCTATAGCATCCTGGGCAATTCGGAGGATGCAGAGGACGTGCTTCAGACGATCTTCCTGCGGCTGCTTCGGCGTGAGTTCGACTCCGGGTTCCAGCAGAACTTGAGAGGTTACCTTTATCGAGCGGCCGTCAACCTGTCGCTGAACACCATTCGGACCCGGCAACGGTACGAACTTTCCGGCGATCTCGAACGCTTCGAGGGTCTGTTCGAGCCTCCGGACGAAGCCTCCGCCGAACGCACCCATCGACGGCTGGCTGAAGCCATTGCGCAGCTGGACGCGGCAGCGACGCACATTGTGATTCTGCGCTATGTGGAGAACATGAGCGATGCCGGCATTGCAAGACTGTTGGGCGTATCCCGCGTAACAGTGGCCGTGAGATTGTTTCGAGCGCGGGCACGCCTGAAGAAAATAATGCGGGACTCCATGGGAGAAGAGTGATGAAGCGCCACAAACGCAGTTTTCGAGAATTGATGGATTATTCTTTCGCACGTTTCCGCGATTTGCCGCCTGGCCAGGAGGAATCCGCAGGCGAACGGGTTTTGCAGCGGCTTCGGAAGGAACCGGAATGGGATTCGGATGTTGCCGGAGTTGATGTCATCACGCCCATCAAGGTAGGGCGTGACTGGCGGTGGCCCCGATTTGCTGTCGTTACCGCCGCAGTGTTTACCGCCACCGCAATTATCGTGGCTGCCCTGATCTCTTACAACGTGGCTCCCGCCAATATGGTCAGCGGATCGTTATACCGGGTGGCCGGAGAGAAAACCTACACCTTGAACACGGGGCAACGCATCGAATACGGCGAGACTCTGCGTTCGGACGGCGAAGCGGATTTTACGTTGGCAGACGGATCCCGTGTGGAAATGCGATCGAAGTCCGAGCTCGTACTCGAACCTGCCGAGGACGGAGTCCGAATACGTCTTGGTGAAGGCAGTGTGATCGTGAATGCAGCGAAGCAGCGAACCGGCCACCTCTACGTACAAACAAAGGACCTCACCGCGTCGGTCGTCGGCACGGTGTTTTTCGTGAACGCGGAAGAAGAAGGCTCGCGCGTCGCTGTATTCGAGGGAGAGGTCCGGGTGAAGCAAGGTGATACGGAAAGGAGCCTGCGGCCCGGCGAGCAGGTAACGACAAACCCCGCAATCGAGCTGCGGTCCATGTCCCAGGAAATCTCCTGGAGCCGTGAAGCCGAAACCCTCATGGCGCTATTGCAGCAATTGCCGCAGCCGGCGGCGTCCAACGCGCCGCCACTCCCCGTGGTCGAGAAGAAGTTGGCCTTTGAGGAGGTCTCGATCCGGCCAATCGGAAAAGTAAACTATCAGACGTGCCAGACTCAGGCTGGTCAAGTACGGATTGACCCCGGACGGATGACTTTGCGTGGCGTGAATACCTACTGGCTCTTTCTGGTGGCCTATCAGGAAAAGGATGGCCTGTTCTGTGACTATCCGGAAACGTGGAAGTTCCTTGCCGAAAACTCAAAGCCGGATTGGTTCGAATCGTTTCATTTTGACGTCGAAGCAACCATTCCCAGGGGCTACGTTACCTACACCGGCTCACAAGTCGCAGCGTCTGAGAACCTCCAACTGATGGTTCGAAGCCTGCTTGAAGATCGTTTCAAGCTCAAGATGCATCAGATCACTCAGGAAGTGGACGGTTTTGTTCTGAAGCCGGACAAAGACAAAAAGCCAACGCTGGAATTGACGCCATGGAATAACGATATCGAGATCGCTCCAGGACGGACAGGCGGCATAGCGTCGTATAGAACTACACAGGATCCTAAAACTGGTGAAACGGTGTACGAGACCTTGCTTTGGAGATGGTCGATGAAAGAGCACATCCACTCCCTCGTCGATGATTTTGAAAAGCCGATTCTGGACGCGAGCGGAATCACGGGCGAATTCAATTTGATCAGCAGGTCATCCTGCCCCTCGTTAGGTGTTCTCTTTATCCAGACTGGAGAGGCGGTACGCCGTACTCCGTGCGTGAATACGCTGGATGAGCCGGGTCCACTGTACAAGAGACTCGGGTTAAAGTTGGAGGACGCGAAGTTCTCCGTCAAAACCTGGGTGATCGATCACGTGGAGAAGCCGTCTGAGAATTAGAAGGTTCAGCAAATCCGAAAGCCGTCGTTGAGCTCTCGGCAGTGTTCCCAGATAACGTTTAAACTGCCGGCTCACCAATCCCTTCGAACCTGTCAAATGTCCGACGTCGAACCAATTCGGGGTTCGAGTAGCACGGCCCCGAATTGCTCCAATGACACCTCAGCTAAGGGGTAGCAGCCGCAACCTGCAAAGTCGCGTCCTGATGCATCACTATTGCCCGGCCTTCTTTGGCGGCCACGCGATCACCCGGGTTACATCCGTCACCGCACCGCTCCAGAGACCGAGATGTCCATGGTTGCGGGTGCGGAATGTGCCTTCGAGCAGGACATATTGCCCGCTGAGCGTCTTCGCCTGTGGCGCTCGGGCACTGTCGACTTCCAGCCAGAGTCCGTTCTTGTAAACTCCATTGTCGTAATCCGCCTTCGAAAGATAAATCGCATTACCTTCGAACTCGAGGTTCATAAAGCCCGTAATCTGGACTTTCTTCCCGTCATACTGTTCCGGCGCGCCGAGAAGCCGGACAATGGAAATGCTCTCGGGCTCTTCGGCGTGAACGGGTAACAGAACGCTGAAGGTTCCGGTCGCAATCAAGAGAATTGTAAGAAGACGGCGAACAGTGAAGGCGTTCGGTTTCATTTGGACTCCCATGTTGCTGCGTGTCCCGCTATCGATGACTACGTCTGCGGGGTGGGTTTTATTAGCTCCCCCCTGAGCATATCTCGAATATGATTCCGGATCAGGAAACACTATGAACAGTCGGTTTGGCTGGCGCAGAACGCTGATATCTGGCGCAATCATCGCGGTCACTGTGGTTGCCGGTGCTTTCCTGGCCGGCTCGTTCCGCTCCACTCCCCCGGCGCGAGCCTTCTACTTCTGGAGAACGCAGTGGGTAGCCTCGCCGGAAATTCTCGCGAATCTGAAGTCCGGCGGGATCGATCATCTTTATATGCGGTTCTTCGACGTCGAGTGGAATCCGGCGGAGGCTGCCGCGGTGCCTGTCTCGCCACTGCACTTCCAGTCGCCGTTGCCGGAGGACTTGGAGATCGTTCCGGTCGTCTACCTGACCAATGCGGTGTTTCTGAACATTCGCGCCGAAGACGTCGCGCCGCTTGCCGACAATGTGTGGCGGAAGGTGTCGACCATGGCAGGCGGGCAGCATCTGACTTTCCGCGAATTGCAAATCGATTGCGACTGGTCCGACAGTTCGCGCGACAAGTACTTTCACTTTGCCGAACTGTTGAACCGGAAACTTCACGAAGAACACAAAATCGTGTCGGCAACAATTCGACTCCATCAGATCAAGTACGCGGAGCGCACAGGCATCCCTCCGGTTGCGCGGGGCATGCTGATGTTTTACAACTTCCGGCAGATTCAGGCCGATAGCGCGCTCAGTTCGATCTTTAACGCAGAGGACGCCGGCCGCTATGCGGCGTTCATTTCCTCCTATCCGCTTCAACTCGATGTCGTGCTGCCGATGTTTTCCTGGAGCATCCATTCGCGCGGCGGCCGGGTGCTCGGATTGATGGAAGAGACCAGCACGGACGATGCAGCCGCATTCGAAGGATTTCAGAAGGATTCGCCCGGTCGTTTTTCCGCAGTCCGGTCATTTTTCTTTCATGGCCGTTATTTCATGGCTGGCGACCGCCTCGCAGTCGAGCAGACGACGCCGGAACTCACGCACAAAGCTGCTCTGCTGGCGAAGCGGGGCGCGGGGCGGGGCAAACCCTATGGAACCGTCGCCCTGTTCGATCTGAATGAACGAAATTTGAAGACATACACCACCGCCGAGATCGGAGGCATCCTTGACGCGTTCTAGAACGTTCGTCTTGAGTGTCACACTGCTTTTGGCTGCCGCCACGCAAGCATTCGGATCGGGCGGGTACCAGTGTGACGATATGGCCTGCGATTCCTTCTTCAGTCCGGAAATCATCCAGGCCCCCGGCGAAAGTCCGTTCTTCCGCTCGGCGTTCCTTGCGTTCTACCCGCAGGCGGCGCACAGCCCGAACAACGATATCGATGTCATCAATCGCAACGAGTGGGCGGACTACTTTCGGCAGGCGGTTGCAAAGGATCAGTTGTCATTCCTGCTTTACCAGATGCCCGCCTGGGATCTGACCAATCTGACTGCAGCGCTGGAAGGGAAACCGGTCACCTTGACCAGCGAAGCCGCGGCGCTTCGTTCCATCTTCGCCAACTATGGCCAACGCAACCGCGTGGCGCAGGCACTGCGCTATCTTGAGTTCGCCAAACGCGTCGAACCCCTCGCGACCCGGATTTCGCTTGATCGGTGGCCTGAGAAAACAGAGAAGCCGATCCCGTTCACCGCGTCGGAAACGCAGGCCATGCTGGACGACGCCGAAGCGCAGATCCGCAAAGCCGACAAGTTCATTGCGCAGCGTTACCGCTTCCAGGTATTGCGCATTCTTTTCTACTCGAACCGTTTTGCGGAGGTTGAAAAGTACTTCGAGCAGCACAAGGGGGACTTCACGATTGAAGGCAGCGTGAAGTACCGTTCCATGAATCTTGCGGGCGGCGCCTATTACAAGAATAAGAAGTTCGGGAAGGCCGACTACCTGTTCTCGCTCGTGTTCGACAGGTTCCCGGCGCTCAAGCAATCCGCGTATTCGTCTTTCCATCCCATGGAGGATGGGGACTGGAATGAGACGCTGGCACTGGCGAAGAACCCGCACGAACGGCAAGTCCTGTGGCAACTGCTCGGAATCTATGCCGATGGCATGGCCGCGATCGACAAGATCTATGCGATGGACCCGAAGTCGAATCTGTTGCCGCTTCTCGTGGTGCGCGAAGTCAATATCGCGGAGGAAGGCTGGAGAGCGAACATGGACCGGCGTACCAACGGAGTCGGAAACGGCAATGGGCCAAGGCCGGATACCGAGGTTGTCGGCATGAAGCGGGTGCAGAGAATCCAGGCGATTGCGGACGCGGGCAATACTTCCAAGCCCTGGTTGTGGCAGCTCGCCGCAGGATACCTGTTTGCGCTGTCAGGAGATACGAACGCCGCGGACCAGTACATTCGGCGTTCCATGAAATCCATGCCGGACAATGCGGAGATCCGCGCGCAGGCGCGCATGAGTCTGCTGTTTGCGCGCGTGCGGGCGATCCATGCGATCGATAAATCCGCGGAGCCGATTCTTGCGGAAGAACTGCAGTGGCTTCGGAACTACATGAGCGCCACACATTATCGCGCGCAGAATCTTCACGACTTTGCGACGCGATACCTCAGCGAGATCTATCTGGCGGGCGGCGATCCCGTGCGATCGGTACTCCTTTCTGAACCGCGTGAGGCCGATACGTATCGAACGCTTTCCGGTGTGGATGGCGTTCTGGAACTCGTTCGAACAGCGCAGACTCCATTCGATAAGTTCCTGGTACGGAATTACGCGAACTCCATTGGAGGCTTACAGGAGTTGAGAGGCATCCATCTGCTCTTCGCTGGGGAATTCGGGATGGCCGTGGAAGCATTCCGCCAGTCAGGGCTGCAGAGCACGAGACAGGAGCTGAGCGCCGATCCGTTCACGATCCACATCAAGGATTGCCACGAATGCGACGCGAGCGCTCCGCACACGAAGTACACCAGGCTGACCTTCGCGGAAAAGATGCTCGATCTGTCCCAGACGGCGCGTGGATCGGGCCAACCTGCCGCTGAGGCCAGTTTCGATCTGGCGAACGGTTTGTACAACATGTCCTGGTATGGAAACGGGCGAATGATTCACGACATGAATGACTATCTGCACCCGCGGTTCGACGACAAACAGAATTCCGAACCCGCCCTCAATATGGATTTGGCGGAGAAGTATTACGTGCAGGCCGCCAGTCTTTCGTCCGATCGTGAATTCAAATCGAAGGCCCTCTTTATGGCAGCGAAGACGGAGCAGAATCGCAACTACAACAACAAAGGCCGGAATCGGGACTTCAGTCCGCCGAAGGACAACTTCGCCGTACATTATTTCAAACAACTGAAGGACTCCTACTCCGACACGCAGTACTACCAGGAAATCATCCGGGAGTGCGGACGCTTTGGCTCCTACCTGAAATAGTTCATCTGATGTAAACGGGCAGGGAACCTTTCAACTGTGCTACCACCCCGGCCTTCGGCCACCCCTCCTGTTCCAGGAGGGGAGCCTGAACCAAACCAGGGCCGCCTGCGGTCAGGCGAGCTTCGATACGCCAACGAAAGCTTCACCCAGTGGCGAGAGGCGATAACCGACCTCGAGGCTCTCGGTGAGCCCCAGCTCTTTCAACTTCCGCACGTTGAGCTTGAACGCGGGGCGCTCCATCTTCATGCGCCGCGCCAGCGTCGTCGACACGTCGCCAGGCTGCGCCGCGATCAGCCGCAGCGTTTTGCGCGTCCAGGCGCCGGTGCTGCTGGCCTGATCCAAGCGTGCCAAACGTGCCTCGAGCTTCGCGAGCTTTTCAGGATCGAGCGTGGCATCGTTGCGGCGAGCGATGCGATCGTCGGCGCCCAGGCAGCGAAACTCGACTCGCCAAACCTCGGAGTCATGACGTTGCTTCTCGAAACTGCGGCGTAAAACCTCGGCCGAAGGATATCCAGCCCGTCGGGCGTCTGTGTTGTTGATCGAAGCGGGGTCGACGCGCCCGATGGCGATGACCTCGAGCAGGAGGCCGCAGGCCCGGTAACGTCCACCCACCTTGGCTTGCGGTTTGGTCCACGTTCGAAACGTGAGCGTGATGGATCCATCGGCGAGGCCGGATATGGCATCTTTGGTGAAAAGCATCGATCCATCCTAACAGCGCGTGTCAATGCTCCCGGCGGGTGATTATTTGAAACGTTTTGCGTAATCGGAGCCTGCTCGTGCGTATATGGATACGAGAACAAGATGACGAACGCCGATTTCGAATCCGTTGTCCGCAAGCATCAGGCGATGGTGTACAGCATTGCATTCCATTTCTTTCGCAGTAGTACCAACGCCGAGGAAGTGGCTCAGGACGTTTTTCTGCGGCTCTATCTGGACCGGGAATCGTTAAAGTCCGATCTGCACACCATCGCATGGCTGCGGCGAACGACAGCGCATCGATGTATCGATTTGATCCGGCGTCAGAAGACGAAGTATGAAGTTCCGCTGGACGAACTGCCGGACTCCTCGATCGATTCCAGGGAAACCGATCCATTCCTGAAGGAAAGACTGTGGCGTCTGATTGCCTCTCTTCCCGAAAAGCAGCGGATGATTGTCATCCTTCGATTTGGCGAGGACATGGATGTCGAGGAGATCAGTCAAACACTGCAGATTCCGGTTCGAACAGTTTGGAGTCACTTGCAGCGTTCCATGGTGATCCTGCGGGAAAGAGCGTCGCGATACCTGAGAAAGGAAGACTATGAACCCATTAGAAAATGAAATTCATGAAGTGCTGAAGCGGCGGGAGCCACCGTCCGGTTTTGCGGAACGCGTGATTTCCAAGGCGGGCCAGATGCCAGCGCCGGTTCCGCGTTCGACAATCTCAAGACTGTCGGTTCCGGTTATCGTCATCGCGATTGCAGTGGCGCTGGTGGGCGTGACGGGTCTTCTAATGACGAAGTGCGCCTCCGCGTGTTTCCTTGGAAGTTCGGAAGATTTAGCCCGAAGTCCGGCGCTGAATGCGGTATCCACCGGTGGCAGCTATTCGCTGGGGCCGGAGAAGGCGGAAATTGTTCTGGAGGAATATGGCGACTACCAATGCCCAAGCTGCGGTGCGTACTATCCGATCATCGACGAAATCCTTCATCGATTTCCAAATCAAATACGGTTTGAGTATCACCATTTCCCTTTAACCGGAATTCATAAGAATGCCCTGGGTGCAGCCATTGCCGCCGAAGCCGCAGGCGAGCAGAAACATTTCTGGGAGATGCACGAGCTCTTATATCAGCAGCAGGGAGACTGGGCGAAAGTCTCCAATCCGGAAACGCTATTCGTGGATTATGCGCAACGGATTGGTCTCGACTTGAATCAGTTCAAACAATCGCTGCAATCTCCCGAAATCAAACAGCGCGTGTTGGATGACATCACACGCGGTCAGGATGCCAGGATCGCAGGGACTCCAACATTCTTCCTCAATGGGAGGCTCCTTCCGCTGCCTTCGAAACCGGGCGAATTCATGTCGCTCATAGAAAACCAGCTTTCCCATTGAGAGATCTCAGGCCGTGCGCAAGGAAGCGCCGCACTTCGCGCAGTGCGACCAACCTGAACCTATCGCGCTTCGGCACGAAGGACACGCCTCAGAGAGCGCGGTGCCACATGACGAGCAGAAGGCGTAGGTGGAACTGGAAGCGGCACCGCACTTCGGACAGCTTCGAAGCAACGGATCCCTCAAAATGAAGTAGAGGATGATTCCAATCGCATTGGGGATAAAGACGGCGAGCAGCACCCACAGAACCGTTCGCATTCCGCGCCGACGCGAATCCCCCGCGATATAGCCGATGAGCAGAATGTAAAAGAAGAAACTGACGAGAATGACCGCTCCAAAAAACAGCTGAAAGGGCTGGAAGAATCCGCGCTCCACCCCGTTCATCGCCAGAGCAGCATAGACAGCAACCACCACGGGAAGCGCGAGACAGATCGTCACTGCAAGAGCCCACGCGCTGCGCGGGATAACCTTCATTTCTTCGCCCAATCGATTCATAGAGTCCTCCGGATCTCACGACGTCGTCCAAGCGTTATGGCGGCGGCGGCCGCAGTCATCCAGGCCAGCAATGCCGAAGCCAGGAACCACGGAACCGCGCCGACCCAATTCGTGCCAAATGCTTCCAGAACTCCGCCCGTCAGCGCGCGTGCCACAACCCAAAAGGCAACGCTGCTCGCCCAGGAGAAAGCCGCAAGAAACCCGAGCATCACCGCATCGCGCCGCCGGTCTGCCGCATCCGCACGTTCACTCAGAACTTTCGCCTGCGTACGCGCAACCAGACCCAATGGAAGCGTGGGCTGCGGAAGCTGGCCCAACCCTCGCGCATAGACGCTCCATACTTCCAATTCCCGGAGGCAGACCGGGCATTGCCGCGCGTGTTGTTCGACCTGCAGCAGTTCTTCCTGCGGAAGCGCACCGGCGGCGGCAAGCGCCAGCTTCGCGCGGTTCAGCTCATGCGTACTCATCGCAACCTCCCGCGCAGACCTTCAAGCGCGCGGGTCAGACGGCTCTTCACTGTGGAAAGAGGCACGTCGATTACTTCCGCGATCTGTTCCAGCTTCATTTCTTCTTCGAACCGCAGCGTCAACACCTCGCGATGAATGACGGGCAATTCTGCAAGGGCCGACACCAACGCTGCACCACGTTCGAATTCCAGCAACTGTTCGAGGGGATCCCGTTCGGCGGCTGCCAGACGGTCGATGGGCGCGACGCCGGAATCTTCCACGGCGTCCAGGCTGGCAAGCCGTCCTTGCCGGAGAGTGTCGATGGCGAGATTGCGTGCGACCGAAAACAGCCATGGAGCGAACTGGCGGCGCGCGTCGTATCGGCCAATCCGTTCCATGACGCGCAGCCACGTCTGCTGGAAAAGGTCATCGGCGAGGGTAGGATCCTGAGCCAGCCTGAAGAGGAACCTGTACAAGCGATGCTGGTATTGCGCCATGACCGAGGCCAGCGCATCCAGATCCCCCTCCTTCAAGCGAGTAAGCGAATCTTCCACTGCGCCTAGTTCATCCAGATTCATGGAGGCGGCGAGAATCATATAGCGGATACGGACGAGGGTGCAGAAAAGACCCATGCCGGAGAATTCGGGGCCGTGCTACTCGAACCCCGAATTCTGGAATTCGGGGTTCGAGTAGCACGGCCCCGAATTCACGGACTCATTTCTATCCGGACCTGTGCTTTGGCAGCGTTTGGGAGTAGTATTGCGCCGTTCCTTCCGTGAGAAATCACATGAGAAGCAAACGTCCTGCCCTTGCTGCCCTTGCATTCGCCGCACTACTCTTGTGGCTGCCCCTTTCACCGAAGGCGGCCGACACATTGCCGAACTCGTATTCGGATGCCGAGTTCTGGCGGCTGATCACGGATCTCTCCGAACCCGAAGCGCCGTTTCCCTACGAAAACTTCGTCTCCAATGAGATCTCGTATCAATCGGTCCTGCCCGAATTGACGCGGAAAACCAAACCGGGCGGCGTGTATCTGGGTGTGGCTGCGGAGCAGAACTTCACCTACATCGCGGCGTTGCAGCCGAAGGTGGCATTTGTCGTCGATATCCGCCGGCAGAACATGATTGAGTTGTTGATGTACAAAGCGCTGTTTGACCTGTCGCCGGATCGCGCGGACTTCGTCTCGAAGTTGTTCTCGCGGAAACGGCCGTCAGGTCTTGCCGTCAACCCTGAGGCGCAGTCCATGTTTCAGGCTTTCGAAGCGGTCCCGCCCGATCCGGAACTCTGCAGTCAGACACTGCAGGCCATCAAAGACGACCTCACCGGGCGCCATCAATTCAAGCTGTCGGTGACCGACCTGCAGAAAATCGACTTCATGCTCAATGTGTTTCTACAGGGCGGTCCTCGCATGGACTACAACTACTCCAATGCAAGCCCCGCCGCTGCCGCTGGTTCTCCAAGTTATTCCGCCCTGATGGCGGCAACCGACGGCCGTGGCGAAAACTGGGCCTATCTGCAGACTGAAGATCGATACCGCCTTGTGCGGGACATGCAGCAGAAGAATCTGATTGTTCCCCTGGTTGGCGATTTCGCGGGTCCGAAGGCCATGCAGGCCATCGCGAAATACCTCAAGGACCACACTGCGACAGTCAGCGTCTTCTACATCTCGAACGTCGAGGACTACCTTCAATCGAGCTGGACGGGCTGGAAGGCAAACCTCGCAGCTCTACCCACCACCGAATCCAGCACTTTTATTCAATGGGTTCCACGGACGACAAGACTTCGCCAAATGTCCAATGTTCCGGCAGCGTGGCCCGGCAAGAACTGGCAATAGGGACCCAACTTACCGGCGGGGGCCGTAAGCCATTTCTTCGAGCCGGGCGATACGCTTCTCCATTGGAGGATGGGTGCTGAACAGTCCCCTAATACCGCCGCCACGCAGCGGGTTCACAATGAAGAGATGTGCGGTTGAGGGCGTCGCGTCCATGGGGATGCGTTGTGAACCGGCTTCCAGCTTCCTTAAAGCGCTCGCCAGCCACAGCGGATTCCCGCAAAGGTGCGCTCCGGTAGCGTCCGCGTCGTATTCGCGGGCTCGTGAAATTGCCATTTGGATCAATAGGGCGGCGAAGGGAGCGAGTATGATCATTGCCAGTGCCGCAAGCGGATTACCGTCTCTGGAATCGCGGCGGCCTCCCCCACCGAAAAGAATCAAACTCCACTGCGCGAAATGCGCCAGCATCGTGATTGCGCCTGCAACCGACGCCGCAATCGTACTGATCAGGATGTCGCGGTTGTGAACGTGGGACAATTCATGGGCCATTACCGCAGTCAGTTCATCCCGTGTAAGCAGTTTCAGGATTCCTTCGGTTGCCGCCACTGCCGCGTACTCCGGATTCCGGCCGGTTGCAAATGCGTTTGGAGCATCCGACGGAATAATGTAGACCTTCGGCATTGGCGTGTTCATTCGAACGGCCAGTTCCTGCGTCACGCTGTAAAGCACGGGAGACTCGGCTTCAGTCACCTGGCGCGCTCCGTACATCTTTAAAACGATTTTGTCGCTGAACCAGTAATTTACGGCGTTTATCAGCAGCGCAATCACGAACGCGATAATTGTCCCCTGCTGGCCGGCGTAGGCGCCTCCTACAAGAACCAGCACCACAGTCAGGCCAATCATCAGAACGATCGTCTTTGTCGTATTCATAAATGCCAGTATATGTCAGTCGAGCGCGCCCGCCAGTAGTTCCACAGGGTGTACGACTTCCAGTTTCATTCCCGCGCGCTTCGCGCCATATCGAAACTGAAACATGCAGCCCGGATTGCCTGTCGCCAGTACATCGATTCCGGCGCGGCGGATCTGCTCCATCTTGGCGTCCAGTATCGACATCGAGATTTCAGTCTGCGTAATATTGTAAATCCCCGCGCTTCCACAGCACTGATCGGCGCCTGGAATCTCCACCAGGTCGATGCCGGGGATCCCCCGGAGCAGCGCGCGGGGCTCGGCCTTGATTCCCTGGCCGTGAATCAGATGGCAGGGATCGTCGTATCCCACACGTTTGTTCAACGGAACCTTCAGTCGATCCGCAATGCGGGTGTGTGCAAGAAATTCCGAAATGTCTTTCACTTTGGCTGAAAATTCCGCCGCCTCGGGCAGAATATCGGGATACTCCTTCAGCATCGATCCGCATCCGGCGGCATTGATGATCACGGCCTCAATCAAAGGATCCTTGAACACCTCAATGTTCTTGCGGGCGGACTCCACGGCGGTGTTCCGCAATCCCGCATGATTGGCCAGCGCACCACAGCACACCTGTTCCTTCGGAACCACGACGTCGTAACCTGCGGCCGTGAGAAGCCGCACCGAATCCCGATTCACCGCGCCAAGCATCGAATTCATGACGCAACCTGCAAAGAACGCCACTGTGCCCTGCCGCTCGCCCTCCGCACGATACAAGCCTTGCACGCCAGCGCCCTGTGCAGTGTCCAGATCCGGCATCAGTGCTTCGGCGCGGGCCATGGCTGGCGCAAAGAACCGGAGAAGTCCGCTGGAGCGCATGAGTTTCTGAAACCCGGAATACTGATAGAACTGCAGCATCCGAGCCGCGGCGTGGAAGCGGCGTGGATACGGGAAAACGCGTTCGAGCATCAACCGTGCAATCCAATGCGCCGGACGTCCGGCCACAATTGTCGCGCGCGTGTCTTCCATCATATGGCCGAAGTGCACGCCGGAAGGGCAGGCGGTTTCGCAGGCGCGGCAGTCCAGACACTTGAACATGTGGTCGACAAACGAATCGGTGATTTCGGCCCGGCCCTCATCGAGCGCGCGCATCAGGTAGATGCGGCCCCGGGGGGAATCCATCTCGTTACCGAGTACGCGGTACGTCGGGCAGGAGGGCAGGCACAGGCCGCAATGAATGCAGTCCAGGTACAGTTTATTATTCTCCACCGTTATTCTCCATCGATGTGCCTTCCGGGATTCAAACGTCCTTCCGGATCGAAGGTTTTTTTCATCTCCTGAATCAATCGCTTCTCCGTTCCACGAACTCCGAATGCCGCAATTCGCCGGCGCACCTCGAGCGGAGCCTTTTCAATCACCGCGGGAAATCGCTCGCGAATACGTCCGATGCTATCCGGGCTGTCAAAAGCCATAAGCACGATTCCGCTCGATGCATGGGCAATCCAGGACGCGGGGTGAAACTCTTCTATCATGGCGCCGATATCGGTCGGACGTCCAACAACTCGAACAACAATAGGGCCAAGTTCCGCATAGCGCGTGCGAAGTTCCTCAAACGCGGCAGATTCTGCCTCGCCGTCGATCACCTTCCACGGCGCTGCCGGGAGGTTTGCGATCTGCCACGCCACGGCCTGAGGATGTTCGCCAAAGCGCACCCAAATGGAATGCGCTGGACCGATCAGTTCGCATGCGATCGGTTGAAGCGGACCCGTGCGAATCCGGGCAAGCACGGCCATTGCGTCCGGTAAGCGTTCGAAGTGCGCAATCGCGGTCGACGTTTTTGGAAATTGCGCGCGCAACTTAAAGCTGAGTTCGGCGATCACCGTCAGTGACCCGAGTGAGCCCGTGTAAAGCTTTGCCAGATCGTAACCGGTGACATTCTTCACCACGCGGCCGCCGGTCTTCGAGACGCGGCCATCGATGTGAATCACTTTCATTCCGATGATCCAGTCGCGGATGCCGCCAATGGCGCGCATCGGCCCCTGGGCATTGGCTGCCGCGATGCCGCCTATCGTTGCAGATGGCCCGTTCCATGGATCGAGCGGCAGCGCCTGTTTGTTCGGAGCCAGCGCGCCTTGAATTTGACCCAGAGTGGCGCCGGCTTCCACGTGGATCGTGAGTTCGGCCGGGTTATAGGTTGTGATTCTCGAAAGGCGGGAAAGGTCGACGACGCAGTCGGCGGCCCGCAATGGGTTTCCGAAATCCATTTGCGTGCCGGATCCCATCGGAACGACAGCGCCTTTCTCTTCTGCGATTGCGGCGGCCAGTTCTGAAACAGTCTCGGGACGTGCCGTTTTACCGGGGGCAATTCCGTCAATGATCAACGCGGGTCTCCCCGAGCAATACGGCTTCGACGCGTTTGCCGATCTCCACGGTGCTCGTTGTGGTGGATCGGCCAATTTCGGAACAGGCACGGCGCGTTGGAAATATCTTTGAAGGGTTGAGCATCGCGGTTGGGTTGAAGACGCTTTTCACCTTGGCCATGATTTCGAGATCGACTTCATTGAAGATGAGGCCCATGAATTCCTTCTTCTCGATACCAATGCCATGCTCCCCGCTGAGCGCGCCGCCGGCATCCACGCACACCTGCATGATCTCCGCGCCGAGCTTGTGAATTTTCTCCACCTGGTCCGGAAACCGGCTGTCGAAAAGAATCAGCGGATGCAGATTCCCGTCTCCTGCGTGAAACACATTGGCTACGGCAAGGCCGTGAAGCTCGGACAAGCGATCGACTTCCGCCAGCACATCCGGCAGGCGCGTGCGCGGAATCACAGCGTCCATCACGACCATGTCCGGACTGATCCGGCCCATGGCGCCAAATGCTCCCTTGCGGCCAAGCCACAATTGCGCGCGCTCCTGATCGTTCTTAGCGACACGAACTTCGTAGGCATGATTCTTCCGGCAGATATCGGATATCGCCGCGGACATTTCCTCGATGCCGTCCTGAAATCCATCAAGTTCAATCAGCAGCGCGGCTCGCGCATCGAGCGGATAGCCAGCCTTGAAAACCGAAGCTTCCACGGCATGAATGGTCTTGTCGTCGACGAACTCGAGGGCGGCGGGCACGATTCCGGCCCCGATGATGTCCGACACCGTCTGGCTGCAGGCTTCGACGGAGTGATATGCGGCGAGCAGTGTTTTCACGGCCTGAGGCTTCGGCAGCAGACGTATCGTGATCTCCGTCACGATGACGAAGGTGCCTTCCGAACCGACAATGCCGCCGACCAGATCCATGCCGATGCATTCGCCGGCCGGATTGCCCAGCCGCACAATGTCACCGTTCGCCAGAACGGCCTCGATTGCCAGAATGTGGTTCGTCGTCATGCCGTACTTCAGGCAATGCGGGCCGCCAGCATTTTCCGCCGCGTTCCCGCCGATCGTGCACGCCTGCTGGCTTGAAGGATCCGGCGCGTAATACAAACCGAGCGGTGCGGCCGCCTGGGTGATGTGCAAATTGACGACACCGGGTTGCACCACGGCGATGCGATTCTCCTGGTCGATGGAAAGTATGCGGTTCATCTTCTGCATCTCGACGATGATTCCGCCTTCGGCAGCCATGGCGCCGCCGCTCAACCCGGTTCCGGCGCCCCGCGGCAGGAATGGGATTCCGTATTCGCAGGCAATCTTCACGATGCCGGAAACGTGTTCGGTGGTTTGCGGAAAAACGACAGCGTCCGGCTTGTGTTTGAATAAGGCCAGGGCATCGCATTCGTAGACGAGGAGTTCGGTTTCGTCGGCGACGACGGCGTCCCTGCCGACAACGCGACGAAGCTTTTCGATGATTTCCGTGCGCACTATTTCGTTCGCTCTTTGACTGTTTCGATCAGTTGTTTCACCCGGTCCAGCTGGTCAAAATTCGGATTGGTCTTGACCAGCTTCTCCCAGCTTTGAATGGCTCCTTCGGGGTCTTTTTTCCCCTGAAGCAGGACATAACCATAATCAAAAAGAGCTTCAGGATGCGTGGGATTGATATCGAGCGTCCCCTTGAATGTCGCGAGAGATTCCTCGACGCGATCTGCCTGAAACAAAGCCTCGCCGAGATAGTTCCTCATTTCGATATTCTTCGGGTCTCCATCCACCGCTTGTTTGTACCATTTCACCGCCTCGTTAAAGTTTCCCTGCTCGGATTGCATGCCTCCCAGTTCGGTCAGAGCAGCGAGGTTTTTCGGGTCGCTCTTTACGGTTTCTTCGAGCTGCTTCAATCGAGCGGTATCGAGAGGCGGTGGTGCGGGATCGGACGCGCCGGCATTTCCAGCGGCAGCCGAATCGGATCTTGGCCGGAGTATCGGCAGCGGCCTGGCGAGTTCCGGAGCCCGGTTGTGCATCCACGGATAAACAGCCGCAAACCCGACGCCCGCACCAACCAGCAGGAACGCAAGAGCAGCGCCCCGCGCGGTTCCTTTCATGCCCATTTCATTGCCCACCTGCGCTCACCATGGCTCTGGATGATACTACAGGAATCGGGATAACAGGGATTTGCAGGGCTCGCCCGGAATCAGCGCTCCGTGCCGTTCCGAGCGCATCAGATCAATGACAGTCATCCGGGAACCCACGGCAATCGGGCCCTCGATATGAACCGTCATAACCGAGGCAAGTTCGCGGTGTTGGCGCGTGATACGCCGTAGCGAATCTCCCGTCAGTCGGTCTGTGAGAGCGACGCGGACCCGCGGATTTCCTGCTTCGAATATCACAATACTGCCGTCCTCGTGACTGACGGCCCATCCACTGCGCAGGATAACGGTGCGGGCGGCGCCCAGAATCGAGCTGGTGAGGTCGTCGCGCCGGGCAGGCTCTAACGAAGGGGGAACGGCGTCTTTGTCGATGTTTTCCTGGTGAGGTGGATCACGCAGGTTTTGGTAGGCCTCGTTAATGACAGCCATCTGCGACGCCGCGCCCGGTCCCGGATTGCGATCCGGGTGATATCGCAGCGCCAGTTTGCGATACGCGTGCTGGATTTCCTCGGAGGACGAGTCCGGCTTGATTTGAAGAATGTCGTAGTATTTGCGCGCCATCATTCGCCTCCAAAATATCCGGAACGGTACGCGTCACGGACCGAAATGGAGCCTTTCAGTGTCAACTCCACAGCCTGCTCGGCGAGGGTAACCACGCCGGCCTCATGTGCGGCACGGCGTAATTCCGCCTCCGTCCCACTGGCACAGAGTTCGCGAATGCGTCCCTTGACATCAAGGAGTTCATAAAGGCCGGTTCGACCGTGGGTCCCGGTGAAATGACATGCCGGACAACCGGGACTCTGGCGCAGCCGGCCCTGATCCTGGTGCGAGATGCCAAGGCAGTCCAGATATACGCTGCGCGGGTAATCCGGCTCCAGGCAGCGCTTGCAGTTCAGACGGACCAGGCGTTGAGCGATCACGCCAAGAATGACGCCGGCCGCCATTGACCGTTCGATTCCCAGTTCGGTTAGGCGCGACATGACGCAAATCGAATCCGTGGAATGCAATGTGGAGAGCACGAGATGACCCGTCATCGCGGCGTGTACCGCGGTTCTTGCCGTATCCGCGTCGCGGATCTCGCCGACAAGAATGACGTCGGGATCCTGCCGGAGAATTGCGCGAAGCACGCGGGCAAATGTCAGACCGGATTTCTCATTGACTTGAATCTGGGTGATGCGATCGATTTCGTATTCGATGGGATCTTCAATGGTGACGATGTTCAGTGGTTCGTCCCGAAGTTCATTGAGCAGCGCATACAGGGTCGTGGTCTTGCCGCTGCCTGTCGGCCCGACAACGAAGAGAATTCCCTGCGACCGGCGAATCCACGCGTGGAGTTTCTCTTCCACCGGTTGCGAAAATCCCAACTCGGCCAAGGACATTGCGGCGCGCGCACGCCGGAGCAACCGGATGACGAGTTTCTCGCCCCATCGTGTGGGCACGGTGGAAACGCGATAGTCATCGCCGCCGGCGGTTTCCGCGCTGATATGGCCATCGTGGGGAGCGCGGCGATCCGCGACGTCCAGATTGGCAAGCACCTTGATCCGTACCGCAAGGTTATCGTGCATCCATCGGGGCAAGTCGGTGGTCTGCTGAAGCAGACCATTCACACGGTATCGGATTCGAGTGCCGGAACGGCCCGGCTCGATATGAATGTCGCTCGCACCGAGCGATGCGGCCTCGGCAAAAATCATTTTCTGAATGCGCACCACGGGAACGGCGTCGGAATCCGCGTCGCGAGGCGCCGCACGCTCAATCAAAGCTGGTAGTTGTGTCATGAGAAATTCCTGAAGGGTAGACCGCAAAGAGGTGGAATTATTAGATGCTGGTGACACCGTTCCGTCAAGTTTGAATCGAGGGCTTCCACTGTAGCAGCGGAGCTTGCACACCCGAGGGTAGCCGGAATATATTTCTGCTTTCCACAATAACGAAGAAATCTGTCGGCACCCAAACCAGCCAGGAAAGGAGGACGATGATGAAGAGTCATAAAATCACAGGGGGCGGAGGCGTGCAGCTCCACCTTCTTGAGACAGGCAACCCCAAGGGCCGCCCAATTTTATTTATCCATGGATTTTCGCAGTGTTCACTCGCCTGGAGCCGGCAGCTCGGTTCGGATCTGGCCGATGCCTACCGGCTAGTCGCAATGGACCTGCGTGGCCATGGTCTCTCCGATAAGCCTCGCGAGGGATACGCGGATTCGAAAACATGGGCCGACGATGTGAACGCGGCCATACAGGCTCTCAGTCTCGACCATCCGATCCTCTGTGGCTGGTCCTATGGTCCACTCGTCATTCTCGATTACATCCGGCATTACGGCGAGGATCGCATCAGCGGTGTCCACTTTGTAGGTGGAATTACAAAGCTTGGCAGTGACGAAGCGCTGTCGGTTCTCGATCCTGAGTTTCTCAACCTGGTACCCGGATCCTTTGCCACGGAGGTGGAAGAGAGTGTACGCAGTCTGGAGGCGTTGTTGCGATTGTGCTTCGGCCAGGAACTGCCGGCCTCAGACTTCTATCGAATGCTGGGATACAATCTGTCCGTTCCGCCCTTTGTCCGTCAGGCTCTGCTCTCTCGTTCTCTTGACAATGACGACCTCCTGCCGAAGATCCGCAAGCCGGTGTTGATTACTCAGGGGGCGCAGGATAGGGTTGTCAAGCCAGCCATCGTCGACCAGCACAAGGCCCGGCTGACTCATGCGCAAATTCATGTGATGGCAAATGCCGGACATGCGCCATTTTGGGATGGTGCGGCAATATTTAACCGGCGTCTCGGGGACTTTGCCGATAGCCTGGACGTGACTCGCGCCGCTGGCGGCTGAGCGCCGGCAATCCCCAGAGAGGAAACGCATGAAAATGGACCGAACCAAGGACAATCCCTGGGTTCTCAAGACGCCGCCCGGTTCTTCAGAATACACGATGCACGTCGACGAAAAGGACGGGGTACGGGTCCTTGTTTGCACCGTCGGAAAAACGGTGCTGCTTTACGATGCGCGCTGCATTGACGACCTGCGAGCCATGCTCAAGACTGCCGGAGATTGGGTGGAACTTGGAGGGGCGGACGAGCAAAAACCTGCCAAGGAAGGAACAGTCGAAGCCTGGGCGCGTTCCCCCAAAAACCCAATTGGCGGATGGTATGGCCTGAAGAAGGGCCTTCGCGGGCGCTTTGGCGTCTATATCCCCCCACTCATGGAGACGTTGGGCCTTTGCGAGCTGGAGCACAATCCGAAAAACAATCGGATGCAGGCAAAGTGATTCGCCGCGCCCTAATATGAATCGGGAGCGTTCGCTTAAGATTGTTCTCTCTGGGTGGCGAATGGACGGCGGAAATTAGGGGCTCGTCCCGGAATTAATCTAGAATCAGGGGATGATCTACGACGTGTCGGTCCCGATTGCGAATGGCATGCCGGTATGGCCGTCGGATCCGCCTCTGAAACTCACGAACAGTGAACACATTTCCCGCGACAAGAGTCATACGATTCGGGTCACCTCCATTGAAATGGGTTCGCACACGGGGACGCACATCGACGCACCGTATCACTTCCTCGAGGGAGGCCGGCGTCTGGATGAAATTCCACTCGACGATCTGGTCGGCCCGGTAACCGTGATTCAAATAAAGGGCGTCGCATCGATCACGCGGAAACATCTTGCGGGGCTCGTCTGGAATGACGTCCAGCGCGTGCTCTTCAAAACAGACAACTCGGAACACTGGAAAGACGGCGCTTTTTATGAAAGATTCGTCTACCTCGAGCCGGACGCCGCCGAATTTCTGGTTCAGCAGGGCGTTCGCCTAGTCGGAATCGATTACCTGTCGATCGATCCGTTTCACTCCGAGAAACATCCCACACACTTTGTACTGCTCCCCAGAAATGTGATCATCCTTGAAGGGCTGAATTTAAACCGCGTTCCGCCGGGCCTCTATCAACTGGTTGCCCTGCCGCTCCATCTTCTAAGCGGGGACGGCGCTCCGGCACGAGTGATCCTCATTGGAAACGACTGAAGAAACGAGGCAATGATGCAGATTCGAGAAATCAAGGCGAGAGAGGTACTGGATTCCCGAGGCAATCCGACCGTCGAAGTGGATTGCATCCTTCAAAGCAGCGCCCTGGGACGCGCCATCGTTCCTTCCGGAGCGTCGACTGGAGAACATGAAGCACTCGAACTGCGCGATGGCGACAAGAAACGATTCGGTGGCAATGGCGTTCTCAAAGCCGTTCACAACGTGAATGCCCTGATCGCTCCGGCGCTCCTCGGCCACGACGCCACCAATCAATCGCGAGTCGATCAGACCATGCTCGCCATGGATGGAACCAAAAACAAATCGAAGCTTGGCGCCAACGCCATGCTGGGCGTTTCAATGGCCGTTGCGCGCGCAGGCGCGATTTCGCACGGTTTGCCACTCTATCGTTATATCGGAGGCGTGAACGCCAGCGTGCTTCCCGTACCCATGATGAATATCGTCAATGGCGGTGCGCACGCGGACAACACCATCGACTTCCAGGAATTCATGATCATGCCGGTCGGGGCGCCGAATATTCATGAAGCGATCCGTATGGGAGCCGAGGTGTTTCACAGCCTGAAGACGATTCTTCATGATGGCGGCTACGCCACATCCGTCGGCGACGAAGGCGGCTTCGCACCAAATCTCAAGTCTGTACCCGAAGCCATCGAAATAATCCTGAAGGCGATTGAAAAGGCGGGATACAAACCCGGTGACGAAATCGCCATCGCGCTCGACGTTGCCGCCAGCGAGTTCTACGACAAGAAGGGAAAATACATTTTCAAGAAATCGGACAAGTCGGTGAACTCCGCGGAAGATCTCATTAAGCTTTACTCGAAATGGTGCTCCGAGTATCCGATCGTTTCGATTGAAGACGGCCTCGCGGAAGACGATTGGGACGGCTGGGCCCTGCTCACGCGCGAGCTCGGACGCAAGGTGCAGCTTGTCGGCGACGATCTATTCGTGACGAATACCGAACGTCTCGCGCGCGGCATGGGATCGGGCGTTGCAAACGCGATTCTCGTGAAGGTGAATCAAATCGGCACGCTCAGCGAAACCCTGGATACCATCGAAATGGCGAGAAAGGCATCGTACGGCGTGATCATTTCTCATCGGTCGGGCGAAAGCGAAGACACGTTGATTGCCGATCTTGCGGTGGCGACCAACGCCGGGCAGATCAAGACAGGATCCATGTCGCGCACCGATCGGGTCGCGAAATACAATCAGCTGCTTCGCATCAGCGAAGAACTCGGCAGCGATGCGACGTTTCCGGGACGAGCGGCTTTTCCGAAGCGATAACGCGAGAAGCGCATCCGAATAGCTGTAGGCGCGGTCTATGACCGCGCACGATCCAGCGCTTAAAGTTACTGCAGATTCAGGATTGTGCGCGGTCATAGACCGCGCCTACAGTACCGAGTATTCATTGCGCGGGTACGACCACGGAAACGTTGACGGTATCCGTACTGTCGAGATTGAGCGTCATCGGAGAAAACTCCGGCACTGAAGTCAAACTCAGCGTGTAGCTCCCGGGCGTTACATCCGGAAACTCAAACGTCCCATCGGGCCGGATATTGGTTTGAAGAGTGCCGATAATCGTTATTGGCCCCTTGATTTCAACCCGCGTCGAAGCGTAGCGCGAGGCCGCCAATCCGGAAATCTTGCCTTTAATTGCGGCGAGCTGCTGGGGTGTGTCGAGCGTGATCACGACATCCGATATGTCGGATTTTCCGACCGTGATGCCCTTCGGCGCATCGGTGGAACCAATGCGAACGGAAGCGACGGAGTAGCCAATGGGAAGCCCCGCCATGACGGGTTCGTGTGTTGCAGCATGCAGCTGCACGGTAAAACTGCCGTCCGGATTGATGTCAGACGGCACGTAAGTCGTCTCCGTCTGGAACCCCAGGTAGCCGACCGGAAGCGGTCCTCGCTTCGTCACAATCCGTCCCGTTACGGTCTTTGTTGGAAGAGGAGTCAGTTCCACTCCGGTGACATCGTCGTTGCCAACCGTGACCCGTCTCCCCGCCATGCCGGAAGTCGGCGGATACATCTGCGCGATATAGGTGCCGGGCGGCACATAGCCGATGTCAAAACTGCCATCCGGTTTGACCGGAACCTGGATGAGATCCTCCAGCTTGCCTCCAATGAGAGTTAACGTTCTTGGCCCGAGTGTGGCCATGTCTGCTTTAATGGTACCGGTGAGTCTCCCGCCAAATCGCTGCAGAAGTGCGAAGTCCAGATTGCCGGAGATTTCGTTGGAAGCGACGGTGACGATCGTGGCCTTCCGGAGATCGGTTGTGCCTGGAAAATACGTCCCGAAGCCCGAGGCCCCGGCTATCAGGTAGTAACGGCCCGGCGCAAGATCCATCATGCTGAAGTGCCCCTCGTTGTCTGTCAGCGTGGTGTTTGTAGAAGGCGCCAGTTCGAAGTAGTTGAGATTGTCGTCGGGAGTCCCATTGCCCTTGGGCACGGGAATCGCAGCCACACGAACCGCCGACGCGGGAGCGCCGTCAATGGATCGGAGCATTCCATCCACGGCTCCTGGGGGAATGTAAGGGGTGCGCTGAAGCAACAGGAGAAATGCCAGTACGATTGAATTCACAAGTTTCCTTCCAGAAACGATTGAACCGCTTGGTCGACAGCGTCTCCGCGGCTGTCAAATGTCCGATGTCCATTGTGCGATGTCCAATGTACTTGTTTCGATGACAAAATGTGAGATTCAATCCTTTTCGGTCTATGAGGAATTTAGCCATTGGGTCATCGAAACAAGTACATTGGCCATCGCACAATGGACATCGGACATTTGACAACCGCGGCAAACCCTGAGAGTGCTGCTATTTCTTTACAAACTTCAGCACGCCTTTCGTCACGTCGCCAACAAAGATCTCGCCTTTCGAGTTCACGGCCACGTTATGAGCCTCGCCAAACTCGCCCATCTTGCCATATACCGAAAGCACCTTGCCTTCGAGATCCAGTTTGAGGATCTGACCGGTAAAGCCGTTCACCATGGTGACTCCGTCTTTGCCGATGTCAAAACTGCAAGGAAGACCTGCGTACTTGATCTGCCGGACGAAAGTCCCATCCTGGTCAAAAACCTGGATCCGGGAGTTCTCACGATCCGCCACCCATAGCAGACCTTTGGCGTCGACGGCGATTCCATGAGCCACCTGGAATTTTCCAGGATCGGTTCCTTTCCCTCCCCAGGATTTGATGAACTTTCCGGTCTTGTCGAACTTGAGAACACGCGGATCGCCCATCGCGCCCGGCGTGTGTCCCTGCGCCAGAAACACGTCTCCATTCCGGCCGAACGCAACGTCATTGGGCTCACGCAGGAGGTGCGTTCCAGCAGCTTCATTCCAGTCGCCCGCTTGTCCCTTTGTACCGAGCGTGAGAAGCACCTGACCTTGCGGGCTCAGCTTGACGACCGTGTGACTGCTTCCATCGGATATCCAGATGTTGCCATCCGAATCGAGATGTATCCCGTGAGGACGATTACCGAACAGGCCTTCTCCAAATGAGCGGATGTACTTCCCGTTCTCATCGAACTCGACGACCGGCTGCGTGTTAAATGTGGCGCCAGGCCGGCTGATGACCCAGAGGTGACCTTTGGAGTCGAATTCCAGATCGCCGGGGAATCCCATGGCGGTGCCCGCAGGAAAAGACAGTGGGTTGGCCACCGGTGTCAGATCCAGCGCCGGACCTTCCTGGGGAATCAGCAGCGTCGGATCCGAAGGCCGCTGAGAAAGCAGTACAACCGAACAGGCCATTAGCAATGCAATGACGGCGAGTGCTTTTTTCATGGGAGGGATTCTACTTCCGCCGCGGGATGAATGACAAGGAATCCGGGGAGTTTTTGAGGTCGGTCTTTGATGATTGCTGGTATATTCTCTGCCGCAAAGGAAGGTAATCATGGAACCACTGACACGCAGAGACTTCATGGCCATGGCGGCCGCCGTACCGTTGATCCAAACACCCGCAACCAAGCCTGCTGCAGGACCGGGGTCCGGCGGAATGTTTGTATCGATCCACGGCGCCAGCGTTACTAAATTTGACTTCAGGCCCGGGGTGGAAGGCATTGCCAAGGCCGGAATTCGTGCTGTGGAACCGGAAATTGCGAAGGTACAGGCATTCTCGCGGTTGCCCGGAGAGTCGCTTATCACCGCAAAAAAGTTGCTGGATGATTTGGGACTGAAGGCGGTTTCCACGAGCAACCATCTCGGACTGCCGGACGCGGCGGCAACAGCGGTGGCTGGTTCCCTGGAGCAGCTGAAGCCGAAGCTCGAAGTCGCGCAGGCCATCGGGGCCGATCGGATTGTCTGTCCTGCAACGGGAACCGGTGCGAAGACTGCGGACGACTACAAGCGTGCCGTGGAGACAATGCGAGCCGGGGGAGACCTCGCAAAACCATTCGGCGTGACTCTGATGATCGAATTCACCCGGACATCCTCGCTGATCGGTTCTCTCGCGACTTGCCTGAAGGTGGTGCGCGAAACGAATCATCCGAATGTTCGAACCATGATGGATACGTTTCATTTCTGGGCAGGAGTCAGCAAGTTCGAAGATCTCGAACTGCTCAAAGATGGCGAACTGGCTCATCTCCATTTCGAGGACTTGCCGGCCGATCCGCCACGTGAAGGGCAGGACCAGCCGGATCGTGTGTGGCCCGGAGAAGGCATTGCGCCATTGAAACGAATCGTTCAATTACTGAAGCAGAAGAAATATGCGGGTCCCGCCTCGCTCGAGCTGTTTCAAAGCAGGAGTGCGCTGATTGGGAATATGGATCCCTATCAGGTGGCAGTGAAAGCACGCGCGGCAATTGAACCGCTGATTGCGTAGCTGGCCGAAGGCCGGGTGAGGGGTCAAGAGAAGGCACCGTCTCTTGACCCTTCCCCCGGCCCGCCAGCCTGCTGGCTGTCGGTACACCCTCTCCCTTCGGGAGAGGGACCTCCCGATGCAATTAAAGAAGGTGGATGGCAAGTTCCGAATTTTAGATATACTACGGCGTTGTAAAACTGGATTTCCCGCATGATCTCATTAGGAGGAGTTGGTATGAAAACAGCTACCCGTTCCGGGCTGCGCACGGTATTGAAACGTGCTGCGCTGCTGAGCCTGGTATTGATTGCAGGCTTTGCAATCTACCCGCTGACCGCACTGCAGCAGACACAGACGTTTACTGGCTACATCAACGGCACCGTGCGAAGCACGGCTGGCCCCGAAGCTGGCGTTTGGGTCATCGCCGAAACAAGCGATCTGCCCACGCACTTTATCAAGATTGTCGTCACCGACGATCAAGGCCGCTACATGCTGCCGGAATTGCCAACGGCAAACTATAGCGTCTGGGTTCGCGGCTACGGGCTGGCAGACTCCAAACCCGTCATGGCGAAATCCAACACCGCCAACAACGCGCCAGCCGTGAATCTGACAGCTGTTGTCGCCAAAGATAAGGTGGAAGCCGCAAAGGTCTATCCGGGAAATTACTGGATGCAGATGCTGGAGCCGCCGAAAGCGACGGCATTCCCAATCGGCACCGGCACTTCGCAGCAGAGCCTCGAGGGATGGATGCACTCGTTCAAGTCGAGCTGCAATTTCTGCCATCAGCTCGGCAACGGGATCACCCGGACGCTGGATCACGTCTACAAGGCGAAACCCGAGCTCAAGACTTCCACGGAAGCCTGGAACTATCGGTTGACGACCGGAGTTCGCGGCAGCGGCATGAGCGGCGCAGCAACCAGCTTGAATCGCGATTACGCCCTGAAGATGTTCTCGGACTGGACGGATCGGATCGGCAAGGGCGAAACGCCGGCGGTGATACCGCCTCGTCCGACGGGGCTTGAGCGCAATGTCGTCGTCACTCTCTGGGACTGGGGTACGGACCATTCGTTCATGCACGATCAGGTCTCGACCAGCAAACAGAATCCGAAACTGAATGGCGGCGGCAACGTGTATGCGGTGTCGGCCGGCCACGGCACTCTGGTGGTTCTGAATCCGAAGACAAACCAGACGACGGAAATCGAAATTCCAACTCGCGACGATCGATCCACCATCGGTTCGCGATTCCCTCCTCCGAATCCGCCTTCTCTATGGTGGGGAGACGCGCATCTTTGGAATGGTCCGACATATGACCCATCGGATCCACACAACCCGATGATGGACAGCAAGGGCCGAGTCTGGCTGACTTCCAAGATTCGCACCAGGGCTCCAGCCTGGTGCTCGGATGCCACGCTCAACAAGTCGGCCGCCTACTATCCGCTCAGCGGCGGGGGCCGTCAGGCATCCTATTACGATCCCAAGACCCAGAAATTCCAATTGATCGAAACCTGCTACAGCACCCACCATCTGCAGTTCGACAACGATACAAACGAGACGGTGTACTTCAACGAGCTGAGCGGTCCGATGTTTGGATGGATCGACTCGAAGGTTTACGAACAGACTCTTGCTTCGACGAAAGACGAAATCAAGGCCGAGCAGGCTGCCGTGGGCTGGTGTCCCCAGGTCATCGATACCAACGGCGACGGAAAGATCTCCAAGCCGTGGCAGACTGCGCCGCGCAATGGTTTCGATAATCAATTGTATGTGACAGACACGGCGGGCGGTGGCGGTGGCGCAGCTGCCGCAACAGCGAATGCCGCGACTGCTGCTGCTGCCACAGCGGCGCCAGCCGCACGTGGTGGCGCAGCACCCGCAGCCGGTGGAGCCGCGCGTGGCGGCGCTGCACCCGCAGCTGGAGCAGCCCCAGCACCTGGCGGACAACAAGCTGCCGCTGGCGCACAAGCTCCCGCAGGCGGACGTGGCGGTGCAGGCGGTGGACGTGGCGGTGCTGGCGGTGGACGTGGCGGCGGGGCCGCTGCTGCGCCTGTTGCTTTCAACCCGCAACAGGACACGATGATCGCCAACGGAGGCTATAGCCTGTATTCCCTGATTCCGAGTCCCGTTGACGATTCCGTTTGGGGCGTTGCCGAAACCTTCCCGGGTTACCTGATCCGGTTGCAGCGCGGCAACAATCCGCCGGAGTCCTGCATGACCCAGATCTTCAAAGTGCCGTCGCCCGGTCTTGACCCCCGCGGTGTCGATATCGACGCCAATGGCGTGGTTTGGACGGCCCTGGCCGCTAGCAGCCATCTGGCAAGTTTCGACATTAAAAAATGTAAGAACCTGAATGGCACGCCCCAGGAAAAACTCGCGGGCAGCCTGTGCCCCGAAGGCTGGAAGCTGTATCAGACCACCGGCCCGAAATTCCAGGGCACGACCATGCCGACCGATTTCCATTACTTTAATTGGACCGATCAGCAGGGCGCCTCGGGATTCCCTCCCAACACGCCCATGGCAACCGGTTCCAACTCCGACTCGATCCTGGTTCTGAATTCCCAGCAGGGAGCGGGAACCTGGGTCACGATGCGCGTTCCTTATCCGCTCGGCTTCTACGCCCGCGGCTTGGATGCTCGCATTGATGATCCGGCAGCCCCGGCGGGATTCGCGGGTTGGAAGAATCGCGCGGTGTGGTCCAACTATGGAACGCACTTCGTGTGGCACATCGAAGGCGGAAAGGGCACCAAGGGCAAGGAGGTTAAATTCCAGGTCCGGCCTGATCCTCTGGCCCGTTAAGTCGACGTAAGAGAAAAGCCTCGGACCGCACGGATTGAAATCCTGAGGTCCGAGGCTTTTTTTGTATAAGAATATCGCGCGAAGCGCATCCGAACAGCTGTAGGCGCGGTCTATGACCGCGCGCGATTTTTCATTCGGCTGTACTGAACATTAACGCACATTCTGGATTGTGCGCGGTCACAGACCGCGCCTACAGCTATTTGGATGCGCTTCGCGCCCTACCGTTTTCCTTCTTCACGAAGGCTTTTGATTTCCTCCGCCAGCTTGTCCAGTCTCAACATCACTTCCTGATATCGAACCGCCTCGATCGTCGCTTCCTTCCTCGTAAAAGAAAACGCGCCGTCTGGCTCGAGCACGGCGGATTCGACATCCTTCAACGTATCAAATCCCTGGTGGTGGGCTGCGGCACGCAGTTCGGCAATGCTGATGAGTTCCTGACGAAGCTTGTCTTCACACACGTTGCCGGCGTCGATGAGACACACGGAGTCTCCTTCAATCACTTTTCCCACGTTCGGATGAAAGAACATGAATCGGACGACGAGATAATTCATCAGGAGCAGGGTTGCCGCACCGATCAGTCCACCCAGCAGGGAATTGTCGTCGCCGATGATGGCGTTCTGCACCGTATTGGACAGCGTCAGGAGCACAACCAGATCGAACGGATTCAACTGTGCCAGTTCGCGCTTGCCCGAAAGCCTCAGGCCAACGATCAGAAACACATATACGACGACGGCCCGCAGGATCTTTACCCACACGGGGATTCCGGGCACCAGGAGGTGCGTCCACACTTCGGTCATTGTGCTCTCCTTTTAGAACAGCGAGGACGGCGGCGATTTATACGGTATACCCAGATGCTCATACGCAAGCCGCGTGGCCACTCGCCCGCGCGGCGTGCGCTGGAGAAATCCGATCTGAAGCAGATACGGCTCGTAGATGTCTTCGATCGCGTCCACTTCCTCGCTCAGCACCGCTGCAATGGTCGTCACTCCAACGGGTCCGCCATCGAAACGCTCGATGATGGCGCGCAACAGCTTTCGATCGATTTCATCGAATCCGTGTTCGTCAATATCCAGCAGCTTGAGAGCGCTCATGGCCATCCCGGCGGTAATCCGGCCATCGCCCTTCACCTGGGCGAAATCTCGCAGCCGCTTCAACAGACGATTGGCGACACGGGGCGTGCCGCGGCATCGCTTGGCAATTTCCTGGCAACCTTCCGGCGTGATCTCCGCTTTCAGAATTTCCGCAGACCTTCGGATGATGAATTCCAGATCCGGAATCGCGTAGAAATCCAGCCGATGAACCATTCCAAACCGCGATCGCAATGGAGCTGTAATGAGTCCCGCGCGCGTTGTCGCGCCAATCAGCGTGAATCGGCGCAAATCCAGACGGTGCGTCCGCGCGCTCGGCCCCTGGCCGATGATGATGTCGAGTTTGTAGTCTTCCATCGCCGGGTAAAGAATCTCTTCGATATTGGCCTGAAGACGATGGATCTCATCGATGAACAGGACGTCGCCGTCTTCAAGATTGGTGAGAATTGCCGTCAGGTCGCCCTTGAGCTGGATCAGCGGGCCGGCGGTGGCGCGAAATTTCGCCCCCATCTCGTTGGCAATCACGGAAGCCAGAGTCGTCTTGCCCAGTCCGGGAGGGCCGTAAAGAAGAATGTGGTCCAGCGATTCGCCGCGACCTCGGGCGGCCTGGATGGCGACATCGAGATTATCCTTCACGTTCTGCTGGCCGACATATTCCGCGAGAAGTTTCGGCCGCAGCGACTGCTCAAACGGAGCTTCATCATCCGACATCGAACCGGCAACGACTCGATTCGCCATTTTCTCCATTAACCCTTCGTCAATATCTGAAGAGTTCGCTTGAACAACACATCGAAGACGGCATCCGGTTCTCCATCCATCGCGCGGCGCATCGCCGCTTCCGCGATGGGATGCGGATACCCAAGATTTTCCAGGGCCGACAATACATCCATTTCGATCGTCGACTTCGACGGTCCTTCGGCAAACTCCGCCAGCTTGTCGCGAAGTTCAACGACGATGCGCTCGGCTGTCTTTTTTCCCACTCCTGGAATCGCTGTCAACCGGGCGAGGTCGCCTTTTCGGATTGCTCCAACCAGGCCTTCGACCGTTCCACCGGAGAGTATCGTCACGGCCAGGCGCGGTCCAATACCGGAAACTCCAATCAGCCGTTCAAATACCCGGCGTTCCTGCTTCGAGGAAAATCCATACAGCGCCATGATGTCTTCGCGCACGTGGGTGTGAATATCGAGCGACACTTCCACGCCTTCATTCGGCATAGCCGTGAATGTGCTTAATGGAACGAAAACTTCGTAGCCCACCCCGTTGGCTTCGATCACCAGACGAGCCGGCTGCTTCTCGATGAGCTTTCCGCGAAGATGGGCGATCATTGCGGTTCCCTGATCTCAACGGCGTCGATGATACCAATCACAGAAGCATCGATCGGGGAGTCCGGGCGGCCAACCGACGTCATTGCCGCAAACCCCTCCTGAACCACCAGGACACGGTCTCCAATCCCGGCGGAAACTGCATCGACGGCTACGATGGGATCGCCCGCTTCCTGTCCTTCAAGATCGAGCGGCTGGACGAGAAGAATTTTCTGACCGAAATGGGACTGGTGCTTTTGTGTGGCGACGACGTTATCAACAACTCTGGCGATAATCATTTTCCGAGCGGATCGGCCTTAAGAGGGTCGACAATGGCAACAACGGTTGCTTCGGTAGGAACTTCTCTGGGAAGAAATGGAAAGGCGGCTTCCTTCCCGCGGCAAACGTAAACAGTTTCACCGGGGCCCACGCCGACCGCGTCCACGGCAACAACGATAGGCCCTCTGGGCAGACGCTTTACCAACAGCAGCGTCCGGCCGATCAGGGCATCATTCTGGACGGAACAGACGACATTGCCCACCACCTTGCCCAGGTACATATTTCAGTTTCTCAACTGTAGGCGCGGTCTATGACCGCGCACGATTTTTATTCCACAGTACTTTCTACTCCGGATTGCGCGCGGTCACAGACCGCGCCTACAGGCAAACCATCCGTCAGTCCTGCGAAATCTGATCCACGATGCCGACAATTGCGGCGTCCACGGGGGTATCTTTGCAACCCGATGCCATTCGCGCCGAACTGCCTGCCACGACAAGCACTCTTTCGCCGATGCCCGCTTCGACGGTGTCGACCGCAACGACGTAACCTTTTTCGGTATTACCGTCCGGATCCATGGGACAGCAGATCAGAAGTTTCTTTCCTTCGAGCCGGGGATCTTTTCGGGTTGCCACGAGGGTACCGATAACGCGCGCAAGAATCATGGCTGGGATTACTCCCGATTACTTCGTGCTTTTCCCGATCGGCAAGATGTCTTCCAGATTCGAATGCGGTCTCGGAATGACATGGACACTGATCAACTCGCCAACGCGCCGGGCAGCGGCGGCTCCAGCGTCGGTTGCGGCCTTCACCGCCGCGACATCGCCTCTCACCATGGCCGTGACATAGCCCGAACCGATCTTCTCCCAGCCGACAAGGCTGACCTTGGCGGCCTTCACCATCGCATCGCTCGCTTCGATCATTGCCACCAGTCCGCGCGTCTCGATCATTCCCAACGCCTCGCCGAGCGTCTCTCCCTGTGCCATGCAAACACTCCTTCTATCTATGACCGCCGTAATTCTACTATTTCAGATTCGAAACCGCTCGTTCGATCAGATCGATCAGCTCTTCGCGTGTGACAGAGATTGTATCCGATACTCCGTCAGTAATAGGACACATCGGGTCCTTTGGTTTCGCGTCCGAATCATCGAGTCCGTAATACTTCTGCCGCTGAACCCAGAGTTTTTCGACATCGGTGGGAGACAGCAGCCGTTCGCGTCCCAGTATGCGCGTATACATGGAAATCTTTGCAAAGTGTTCGACGGTGTCCATGCGATTGAAGGCGTCTTCCAGATCCGTGCCGTAGGTAACCACGCCATGGTTTGCCAGCAGCAGCGCATCGTAATTTTGAATGAAGGGCCGCAGCTGGTCGGTCAGCTCCGGAGTGCCGGGCGTGCCGTATTCCGTCAGCGGGATGCAACCGAGTGCCAGAACCACTTCGGATATCAGCGCCTTGTTCAGGGGAATGCCGGCGGCGGCATAGGCCGTTGCATGGGCGGGATGCGCGTGCACCACCGCTTGAATGTCGGGACGCATTTCGTAGATCAAAAGATGCATTGCCATCTCACTGGACGGCTTGCGCGCTCCACGGATCTTGTTGCCTCTGGAGTCGATGACGATCATCTCGTCGGCTTTGACAAATCCCTTGTTACACCGCGTCGGGGTGCACATGATGGTGCCGTCGGGCAGGCGGGCGCTGATATTTCCATCCGTCGAAGCAACGTACGACTTCTGGTAAGTGAGGTGGCAGAACCGTTCGATTTCCTGTGCGGTGTCCATCAGAGGTGGCAATTCTACTACATCCGAATAGCTGTAGGCGCGGTCTATGACCGCGCACGATCCAGAATTGAGGTTTTAGCGGAATGAAAGATTGTGCGCGGTCATAGACCGCGCCTACAGTTACACCACTTCCAGCTCCGCATACTTCGCAATCATTTTCTTCAGCCCGTGAGACATGAAGCTGATCGTCAGCTTCAAATCGTCGCCGTCGCCTTCAGTCCGCAATATGGTCCCGTTTCCATATTTCGGATGCCGGATGCGCGTGCCCATGGTCCACTTGCCTCCCGATTTCCGCACTGCGGGCGACGGCTTCGCTGCGCCCAGCGCCCGCGTCACCGCGGCCACCGTATTGTACGTGGAACCCTGATACTGAACCGCCGGACGGCGATGGCTTTCATTCGCGTCCTCGACGAGCTCCTGAGGAATTTCCGTAAGAAAGCGCGACGGTTCCGACACCTGCTGCTCCGCATTCCCAAAATACCGCCGGAAGCGCGCCGAACTGATAAACAGCTTTTCCTCCGCGCGAGTCATGCCGACATAAAACAGGCGGCGTTCTTCCTCCAATTGGCCGGCGTCTCCAATGGAGCGGCTGTGCGGGAACAACCCGTCCTCAAGCCCCATAATGAATA
>Ga0134122_10000120_pt1 | contig 43947 bp, 41 predicted proteins | sample KB302_FD_96461 | JGI IMG/M metagenome (GOLD analysis project Ga0134122, IMG submission 96461) | Terrestrial soil microbial communities without Nitrogen fertilizer from Kellogg Biological Station, Michigan, USA - KB3-0-2 | ecosystem: Environmental > Terrestrial > Soil > Unclassified ... | reverse complement strand
GTGGGGCTCATCCGTTCGATGAAGCGGATGCCCTCCTCCAGCGCCTTGGCGACCTCCTCGTGGTTGAGGCGGTAGGCGGGGGATTCGGTGAGGCTGCGGCGGTAGCAGATGGAGACGCCGCCCCAGCTCCGCACCAGCTTGACGAAGTCGGGCTGTTCGCCGGCCTTCGCTGCCCGCTCGCGCTCGGCGCGGACCGCGCGGCCGTGCTCGAGGAAGGTCTCGAAGATGCGCCGCTCCTCGTCGTCGAAGCGTTCGAAGCCGCGCTCGGTGCCGCCCTCGGAGGTCAGCACCTCGTAGCGCTGGAGCACCTTCTCCACCTGCACCGGGTAGTAGGCGAGCAGCTCGGTGGCGGTGTCGATGGCGGTCAGCCCGCCGCCGATAACGATGGCCGGGAGCTGCACCTGGAGGTTGGCGAGGGTGTCCCGCTTGAACGCGCCGGTGAGCTGGAGCGCCATCAGGAAGTCGGAGGCCTTGCGGATGCCGCGGATGAGGTTGTTCTTGAGGCCGATGACGGTGGGCTTGCCCGCGCCGGTGGCGATGGCGACGTGGTGGAAGCCCAGGTCCCAGGCGTCCTCGAGGGTGAGGGTGCCGCCGAAGCGGACGCCGCCGTAGATGCGGAGGTTGTCGCGGCGGGCGAGGGTGAGGTGGAGGAGGGTGAGGAAGTTCTTGTCCCAGCGGACGGTGATCCCGTACTCGGAGACGCCGCCGAAGCCGGCGAGGACGCGGTCGTCCAGCTCGGAGGCGATCTGCGCGAAGTCGCGGATGGGCGTGAGCGGCGCGCCGTTCTTGCCGGTGAGGGCATCCGGGAACGGTTCGATCTTCAGGCCGTCCACGCCGGCGACGCCGAAGCCCTCGTTGAGCAGGTAGTGGGCCAGGGTGTAGCCGGCGGGGCCCATGCCGACGACCAGCACGTTCTTGCCGAGGTAGGGCAGCGCGTGCGGGCGGCGGACGGCGAGCGGGTTCCAGCGGGTGAGCAGGCCGTAGAGCTCGAAGCCGTAGGGGAGCGCGAGGACGTCGGTGAGGGCGGACGTCTCGATCTGCGGGATGTTGACCGGATCCTGCTTCTGGTAGATGCACGACTTCATGCAGTCGTTGCAGATGCGGTGACCGGTGCCCGGCATCATCGGGTTGTCGAGCGCGATCATCGCCACCGCGGCGACCGAGTCGCCCTCGCCCTTGAGCAGGTGCGCTTCCGAGATGCGCTCGTCGAGCGGGCAGCCGGTGAGCGGGATGCCCAGCGGGTTCTTCTTGAAGGTGTTCCCTTCCGCGGCCGGGTCCTTGGCGGGGATGCCGCGGGCGCAGGAGTCCTTCTCGCGCTCGTGGCAGAGGATGCAGTACTCGACCTCCGCCATGACGCGGCGGGTGCCGTAGCGGCGGTCGGTGAGCTTGAAGCCGTCGCGGCGGCGGAGGTGGTGCTCGTGGCCCTCGGCGGCCTCGGGGAGCGCGGGGTCGGGGTGGTGGAGCTCCACCAGCTTGTCGAAGACGAGCGGCTTGGGCTGGACGTGGGTGGCGTACTTCTCCAGCTCGCGGCGCGCCTGGGGGTGCAGCGCGCGGGCGAAGGTCCAGCGGTCGAGGAGGGAGATCAGGCTGCGGACCTGGGCGAGGTCGTCGCCCGGCGCGAGGAGATCGGCGAGGAGCGCCTTCTGGAGCGCGGCCCAGCGGTCGCGGAGGCCCGGGGGCTCCTGCTTGAGCTGGCCGGAGAAGAGGCGCTCGAATTCGAGGAGGGAGAGGACGGCCTCGGCGACGTCGCGCTCGGGGTCGTCGGTGGAGGGGAAGCCCAGCTTCAGGAGCGTGGAGACCTTGGCGGCGAGGGCGGGGAGCTCGGCGACGGTGGGGCGGTCCGGCGCGCCCTTCTTGAAGACGCGGCGGGTGATGAACTCGCGGCGGAACTCGAAGAGGCGGAGCTCCTTCTGGAGGCGGGCGGCGAGCGCCTGCTGCTCGGCGGTGACGCCGAACAGGCGGCCGAGGAAGGTGGAGACGTGGCGGGCGACGGCGATGAGGAGCGCGGCCTCCTCTGGAGGCTTGAGGCCCTGGCCGGCGGCGGCGCGGTAGGCGTCGAAGCGCTGGGCGAGGGCGGCGTCGGCGGCAGCCAGGTCCGCGAGGAAGCGCTCGTGCAGGCGCTTGAGGCCGGACGGGCGGTAGAGGTCCTCGAACGTGAAGCCGTCGAGGCCGAGGTGCAGCGCTTGAGACTGGGCGAGCGGACGCGCGGAGGCGGTGGTCATCGATGAGGGACGGGGCGACGGAGAACCCCGGGTCCGGGGCAGCCTATTTCAGCCGCCCCGGGCTTGCTCCCTCAAAACACGAAGGGGAAGGTGATCGGCGCCTGCTCCGCCGAGTGCTGGGGGAACTTCCATCCCTGGATGGCGCGGGTCACGCAGTGGGCCAGCTCGGAGCCGGAGAGGTCGCCGGGGAGGGCCTCCACGCTGTCGGTCTCGCCGGAGGGCATCACCGTCCAGCGCATCAGCAGCTTGCCGGAGAGGCCGGGGTCGGATTCACGGGCGGTGTCCAGGCACTTCACCACCTGGTCCTTGTTGGCGACGACCACCTGCATGATCTCGCTCTGCCCGAGCTGGGCCTTGGGCGCCTTGGTTGGCGGCGCGGGCGGGACGTAGACCGTCTTGTTCGACTTCGACGGGCGCGGCTTGTCCTCGGCCGGCGCCGGGCCGAAGGCCTGGTCGAACGCGTCCGCGACCTCGGGCGTGCTGGCGGGCTCCGCCGGTGGCGGGGCGCTGGTCTCGATGACCTCGGCGTCGGCGTCCTCGGTCGTCTCCGCCTTTTCCTTCTTTGGAGCAGGAGCGGGAGTCGAGGTTGGGCGCGCGTGGTGCGGTTCGGGCTTGTGCTCGGCGACGACCGGCTCCGGCGCGGGTGGCGGCGGTGGGGCCTCGACCTTCGGGGCGACCGGAGCCGGAGGCGTGGGGAGCGGCGCGCTCTGGACGACTGGCGGCAGCGGTGGCGGCGGTGAAGCCGCTGGAGCGCTGGTCCCCGGCAAGAACCGGAGCAACTGCACCGCGAACAGCCCCACCAGCGCGCCCCCGGCGATGGCGCCGATGGTGGCGGAGAGACCGACGTAGAGCGCGACGCGCCCGTGGCTCACGCCCTGTCGGATGGCTGGAGCGGGCGCCAGCGGAGGCGGAAGTGTCATCGCCGGCGCGGGCGGAGGCGTGGGCACGACCGGCGCGGGTCCCTCGATGAATGCCTTCAGCGCCTCCGCCACGCTTGGCGCGGCGACCAGCTCCTGCTGTGGAACCGCCGCCGTGAGATCCGCGGGCGCGGCCGGAGCCGGAGCCAGCGCCTCGGCGAGCCTGGGGACGCGGCAGATCGGCATCCACCCCGTCAGCCCCTCGCTCCAGCACGCCGTGTCCGGCCCGATCTGCCCGGAGGCCCAGCGCTCCCGCACCTCGTCCAGGTCGAACGGGCCCGAAGGCCTCCCTCCGTTCGCCAGGAACCACTCCACCGGCTCGGCGCTCTCGCGCGCGCGGGCCAGCTCGTCCTCCGCCAGCCGCTGCACCTCCGACCGCGCCACCAGCGAGTGCAATCGCTCACCCGCGGCCGCCACGGACTCCGCCACCGCCCCTGCCCGAGGCGCCGGGCTCACGACCCGACTGAACGCCGAATCCAGCTCGTCCTCCGACAAGTCATCCAGCAACTTCGATGCGTCCTCACCGACCGGTTCCATCGCCCGTTCCTCCCCAGCTGGCCGCAAAGCTAGGGACGGGCCCTCCGGTCGCCACCTGACCTGTCCGGGAGTAGCCACTCCGGTGTCGGTTTACGGACTACTCCCCCGACACAAATCCCTCCATGATGCGCCGCCGATGGCCGAGTCCCCGTGGCGCCGCTTCTGGGAGAAGGGTCTGCGCGACACCGGCCGCGACGTGTGGCTCTCCGCCTCCGCGCTGGCGGTGGGCGCGAGCGCGCTCGCCTACGCCATCCACGACAACAACGGGAACCAGTCCCCCACGGCGATCGCGCTGCTCACGGTCGCCATCCTCTGCGCGGCGTTGGCGGTCCTCCACCCGCAAATCCCCTTCGTCGAGCGCTGGGGCGACCGGCCGGCGATGATCATCCTCACCCTCGCCATCGTGGGTGAGATGGGCCTGGCGTTCATCACCTCGCCCGGGATCTATCTGCGCGTCCAGCCGATGACCTTCGTCATCCATCACCTGCTGGTGGCGGTGGCGGCGGTCCTGGCGGGCGCGCAGCTGGCGGAGAAGCCGTGGCTGGGGCGGACGGGGATGGCGCTGGTGCTGGGCGTGAGCTTCGCGCTCGGGATCTGGATGGTGATCTCCTCGCCGGCGCCCGCCATCGACGCGTGGTACTGGCATCGGACCGCTCTCCAGGCGCTGTTCAAGGGCGTGGACCCGTACTCCATCAGCATGCCGAACATCTACGGGCACACCGCGTTCTACGGAGAGGGCCTCGCCACGCCGACGCAGGTGAACGTGGGGTATCCGTACCCGCCGCTCAGCCTGCTCATCGCGGTGCTGGGGAACCTGTTCGGCGACTACCGGATGGCGAACGTGGCGGCCATCACCGCCGCCGGCGGGCTGATCGCCTGGATGCGGCCGGGGCGGATCTCGCGGGCGGCGGCGATCCTCTTCCTCTTCTCGCCGCGCGAGCTGTTCGTCGTCGAGCAGGGTTGGACCGAGGGCCACGTGGTGCTGATGCTGGTGGGGGTGGTGTTCGTGGCGGCCCGCTCGCCGCGGTTCCTCCGGTGGGCCTTCGGCGCGCTGGTGGCGGTGAAGCAGTACGGCGTGCTCACCACGCCGCTGCTGGCGCTGGTGGTGCGGCCGGGCAAGGAGTGGGCGCGGGTGGTGGGCGGGGCGGCGGCGCTGGCGCTGCTGCTCACCGTGCCGATGGCGCTGTGGGACGTGCCGGGCTTCATCAAGTCCGTGGTGCTGTTCCAGGCCAAGCAGCCGTTCCGGGCCGAAGCGCTCAGCTACGTGGCCTGGACCGCCAGGCCGGACGGAGTGCCCAGGCTGCCCTTGTGGTTCAGCTTCGCCGTGCTGCCGGTGCCCCTGGCGCTGTCGCTGTGGAGATCGCCGAGGACGGCGGCCGGCTTCGGGGTCTCCAGCGCGTTCGCGTACGTGATGTTCTTCGGGTTCGCGAAGCAGGCCTTCACCAACTACTACTTCATGGTGCTGGCGGCGCTCTGCGCCGCGCTGGCCGCGCTGGCGCCGGAGGCTCCTCGTTCGCAGCCCGAGGCGACGGGATGACGGCGACGCCCGCGGAGTGCAACGCGTGCGGCGGCGCGCTGCAGCCGCGGCTCGGCTCCGTCGTCGACACGCACACGCGCGAGGCGTTCTCGATCCTGGCCTGCGAGCGGTGCGGGCTGGGGCACACCTCGCCGGTGCCGGAGGACCTGGGGCCGTACTACGGCCGCGCGTACCACGGCGGGCGGCACGGGGTGACCGCGGCGTACTGCGCGTGGCGGCGGGTGCGGATGGTCCAACGCGCGCGGGCGGCGTCGGCGCCGAGGACGCTGCTGGACATCGGTTGCGGGGACGGGACGTTCCTGCTGGCGGCGCGGAGGCGCGGGTGGGAGGTGCGGGGGATCGAGAAGTACCCGGAGATCGCGCGGCGGGCGGGGCTGGAGGTCCAGGAACGGGTGGAAGACGTCCAGGGCACGTTCGGGTGCGTGACGCTGTGGCACTCGCTGGAGCACGTGCCGGATCCGCGCGCGACGCTGTCCCGCGTGCGAGATCTGATCGCGCCGGAGGGCTCGCTGGTCATCGCGGTGCCGGACTGGGGCGGATGGCAGGCGGGTGTGTTCGACGAGGCGTGGATCCACCTGGACGTGCCGCGGCACCTGTTCCACTTCAGCGGCCGTTCGCTCACGGCGCTGCTGGAGCGGTGCGGGTTCTCGGTGGCGCGGACCTGGCACCAGGAGCTCGAGTACGACTGGATGGGGTGGGCGTGGAGCGGGTTGAACGCGCTCGGTCCAACGTGGAGCAACGCGTTCTTCTCCGCGCTCACCTTCAAGCGGAGCGAGGCGAGCGTCGCTGTCACCGCGGGAAGCGTCGCGCTCGGAGGGGCCATGCTCGGGCTCTCACTCCCGGCGGTCGCGGCCGGCACCCTCGCCGGTCGCGGCGGGACGCTGGTGGTAGCGGCGCGCCCACGCCCTTAAGGCGTACGGCGACGGCGAGAGAGCGCGAGAGCCTTTTGCATGTTGGTGATGCACCAGCGGTAGCAACTCCACTTGCCACGACCGTCGGGAGGGTTGGCGTTGCGGAGCACGGCGATCGTCTTCGAGCTCAGGATCAAGTCCTGCACTTCCGGTCGGAGGCTCCCGATGTCCTTGTACAGACTGCCAAGGTTGCTCATCGCAGCGCCGGCACGCATGGATGCATGGTGGGTCAGCGAGAGCAATGTTTCCGCTTGTTGGACGGTGAGGGCGGGACCCAGAAACCGTGTGCTACTCAGACCCGCGAGTGCAACTCCCTCATCGGCATCGCCGACGAGCGTCCAGATGATCTTGGCATAGGCAGGTGCGTCCTTCGGACTGTTGTTCACGAGGAACGGATGAAGGGTCTGACCAAGCGCCCATCGCCAGAGGACGTCACGACGGCGCGAACGCCACAAGCGGAAGAAATGGCGGCGAAACAGTTGCTTGGGCAGGTGCCAGAAGGCCGGAGACCGGACGATCGCCAATTGTGCCTTCTTGTCGGCGGTGTTCAGCAGCGTGACAACAAGGCGAGAATCGATCTGGTAGCGGTCTTGTTGGAGACCCCTATACGCAAGGGTCCAATCAGGGCCTGATTTGAGGAGCAGCAGGACCGTGATGGCCGTATCGAGCTTTCGCCTCGGTATCTGATCGGACGAGAGCGAAAGGATTTGATCCGCCGCGAGATCGCGTTCCATCAGTTGAACCAGGTCACGGTTTTGTCCGTGGAGCACCGAAAGCCGGTGTAACCGAAGTACTTGCAGTCCGCCTGGCACGTCGCGCGGGTATCGGAGGTTCGGACTCCACTGCCACCCGGTATTTCCCGCGGTATCGACAGCGGGTTGGGTCCCAACCCTTTGGCAAAGCACAGGCAGCCACGGCAGAGATTCGGTGGATCGTTCGGCGCCGTGTCGACGGGAGGCGTTCCCGCCGTCGGGTCAGGAAACTGCTCGGCACCCACTATGACTGTTCCTACCGCGACGGTGACCACCGCTGCCGTCGCGATGGTCGCGGCGGCGGTTCCGGCCCCTGCGGCCAGTGGCAACGCGACAGGTACATCCTGGTACGGTCCCTTTGCAGGCCGCATCATTCGCGGCGGTGCCGCACACCCGAGCAGTAAGAGCACTCCGAACACTTTGCGCATCGTGCCCTCCAGAGCAGATCTTATCCTGCTAGCGACTCGCACTCGCTAGAGCTCCGGCAGCGCGGAGTCCGCCAACGCTTTGCCCGCGAGATCCTTCGGCGACAGCTTCGGCTGCTCCACCGGCCAGGGGATGGCGAGCTGCGGGTCGTTCCAGAGGATGGTGTGCTCGTGCTCCGGCGAGTAGAAGTCGGTGCACTTGTAGGCGACGTCGGCGGAGTCCGAGAGGACGCAGAAGCCGTGCGCGAACCCGGGCGGGACCCAGAGCTGCCGGCGGTTGTCCTCGGAGAGCTCCACGCCGACCCACTTACCGAAGGTGGCGGATCCGCGCCGGACGTCCACCGCCACGTCCCAGATGCGGCCGGCGAGCGCGGACATCAATTTTCCCTGCGCGCGCGGCTGCTGGTAGTGCAGGCCGCGCAGGATGCCGCGGGCGGAGCGCGAGACGTTGTCCTGCACGAATGGGCCCGGGATGCCCGCGTCCGCGTAGCGCTGCTGGTGGTAGGCCTCGAAGAAGAAGCCGCGCGCGTCGCCGTGGACCTTCGGTTCGACGATCAGCACGCCGGGCAGCTCGGTGGGGAGGACGTTCATTTCTCGATCAAGTCCATCAGGTAGCGGCCGTACTCGTTCTTCTTCATCGGCTCCGCCAGCCGAGCCACCTGCGCCGCGTCGATGTACCCCATGCGGTAGGCGATCTCCTCCAGGCACGCCACCTTCAGCCCCTGCCGCTCCTCGATGATCTGGATGAAGTTGGACGCCTGCATCAGCGATTCGTGCGTCCCGGTGTCCAGCCACGCGTAGCCGCGGCCCATCAACTCCACGCGGAGCTGGCCGCGCCGGAGGTACTCGCGGTTCACGTCGGTGATCTCCAGCTCGCCGCGCGCGGACGGCTTCAGCTCCGCCGCGATGTCCAGCACCTGCCGGTCGTAGAAGTACAAGCCGGTGACGGCGTAGTTCGAGCGCGGCTGCTTTGGCTTCTCCTCGATGCCCACCGCGTGGTTCTGTGCGTCCAACTCCACCACGCCGTACCGCTCCGGGTCCTTCACGTAGTAGCCGAACACGGTGGCGCCGGAGGGGTGGGCGGCGGCGCGCTGCACCAGCTCGCTCAAGCCCGCGCCGTAGAAGATGTTGTCGCCCAGCACCAGCGCCACACCGGAGTCGCCGACGAACGGGCGGCCGATGACGAAGGCCTGGGCCAGGCCTTCTGGCTTCGGTTGAACCGCGTATGCGAAGCGCACGCCCCACTGTTCGCCGCTGCCCAGGAGCTCCTCGAAGCGCGGGAGGTCCGAGGGGGTGGAGATGATCAGGATCTCCCGGATCCCCGCCAGCATCAGCGTGGAGAGCGGGTAGTAGACCATCGGCTTGTCCCAGACCGGGAGCAACTGCTTGCTCACCACGCGCGTGAGCGGGAACAGGCGCGTTCCCGAGCCACCAGCGAGGACGATCCCCTTCATGCGCGACCCCTCCAGGCGGCGTGAAAGCGTCGCAGGGATTCGAGGAGCGGGAGCGGCTTGGCGTCAAGCGCAGCCGCCGCCTTGTCCGACTTCAACCCGCTCCGCTTCGGGCGCGGGCTGGCGAGACCTGCGTCGGACAGGAGCGAGGGCTGGATCAACGACGGGTCGAAGCCGAAGACGCCGCACAGCGCCCGGCCGAATTCCACCCGGTTCACCACCGCGCCGCCGCAGGTGTTCCAGATCCCCTGGCGCCTGGTGAGGGCGAGCTCCACCACCATCTCCGCCACGCTGTCGGCGAGGGAGGGGGAGACGAATTGGTCCTCGAACAACTTCACCTTCTCGCCCTTCTCCAGCTTCGAGAGGAGCCACGCGCCGAAGTTGAGGCGAGCGGCGGGAGGCCAGCCGTAGACGACCGCGGTGCGCGCGATGGCCCAGGAGGGCGCCAGCGTCCGCACCGCGAGTTCCCCGGCGAACTTGCTGGCGGCATACGCGCCGCGCGGGTTCGGGATGTCCTCTTCGGAGTATGGGCCGGCCTCGCCGTCGAACACGTAGTCGGTGGAGATGGCCACCAGGTGCGCGCCGACGCGGCGGGCCTCGCGAGCGATGAGCTCGGAGGCGGTGACGTTGTGCGCCCACGCGTCCAGCGGCGCGCGCTCGCACGCGTCGACCTCGGTCATCGCGGCCGCGTGCAAGATCGCATCTGGTCGTGCCGCTTCAACCGCACGCGCGACATCCTCCGCACGCGTGAGATCCGCGGCGATGTACGTGAATTGCGCGCTTGCGCGCGGAGAGTCACCCTGCGCACCGCGCACGCGCTCACCGTTGGACTGGGCATGCGCGCGCGGCGGTCCGCGACCGGCACCGGTGACCACGTGCCCAGCCCTCACCAGCGCCGCGCAGGCGCGACTCCCGACCAACCCATTCGCGCCGGTGACGAGGACGCGCATGCGCTCAGCGGCCGAGCCGCGCCCGGTACTGCGTCTCGTAGTACTCGCGGTACGCGCCGCTCATCACCCGCTCCCACCACGGCCGCCGGTCCACGTACCAGCGCACCGTCTCCTCCAACCCCTGCTCGAACGTCCTCGCCGGCCTCCACCCCAGCTCCCCGCGGATCTTCGCCGAGTCGATGGCGTACCTCCGGTCGTGCCCGGGCCGGTCCTGCACGAACTTGATCAGCAGCTCCGGCTTCTTGAGCAGCCCGAGGATGGTGCGGACGATCTCGATGTTCGGCTTCTCCCCTCCGCCGCCGACGTTGTAGACCTCTCCCGCCTTCCCCCGCTCCAGCGCCGCCACCAGCGCCTCGCAGTGGTCCTCCACGTGCAGCCAGTCCCGCACGTTCCCCCCATCCCCGTACACGGGCAGCGGCTTGTCCCCCAGCGCGTTCACCACCATCAGCGGGATGAGCTTCTCCGGGAACTGGAACGGCCCGTAGTTGTTCGAGCACCTCGTCACCACCACGTCCATCCCGAACGTCCGGTGATACGCCAGCGCCAGCAGGTCCGCGCTCGCCTTCGACGCCGAGTACGGGCTCGACGGATTCAGCGGGCTCCCCTCCGTGAACGCCCCGGTGGGCCCGAGCGACCCGTACACCTCGTCCGTGGAGACCATCAGGAACCGCCGCACCCCGCGCGTCCTCGCCGCCTCCAGCAACACCTGCGTCCCCAGCACGTTCGTCCGCACGAACGGCTCCGGCCCGAGGATCGACCGATCCACGTGGCTCTCCGCCGCCAGGTGCATCACCGCCTCCACCCGGTGCGTGGAGATCACGTGATCCACCAGCTCCCGGTTGGCGACGTCCCCCGCCACGAACACGTGCTTCGGATCCGCCTCCAGGTCGGAGAGGTTCTCCAAATTCCCCGCGTACGTCAGCTTGTCCAGGTTCACCACCGTCCATGCCGGCCGCGCCCGGCGCAACAGCCGCACCAGGTTGGATCCGATGAACCCGCACCCGCCGGTGACCAGGACGTTCATGCCGAGTGCAGTCGGGCCGCGCGCCGGCGGCTCTGCTCCTTGGTGCTGCCGAGCACGAAGTCCACGTCCGGGGTCGTCTCCGCCACGATGAACACCTGGTACGCGAAGAGCGTCCGGGACACCTTGATCGCCAGCTCGTTCGCCTTGAGCAGACCCATCCCCAGTACGCCCTTGCCCAGCACCTTGGGGAACGGCGCGGGCACGCCCCGCACCTCCTTGATCCGGAAGCCGGCGTCGCGCAGCAGCCGCTGGATGGAGCGGAAGGTGAACAGGCGCGTGTGCGACGAGGCGAGGATACCCACCTTCCCGTAGTTGAACTGGCCCAGGAGCAGCATCAGCCGCGGCACCGCCATGGCGATGTTGGGCGTGGTGAGCACCAGCTTCTTGGTCTCGTAGTCGAACTGCTTGCGGAGCTGCTCGATGAACGCCTCCGGGTTGCGGAGGTGCTCGATGACGTCCAGGAGCAACAGCACCTGGTGCTTCGACGCGTCGAAGTCGACCGGGCCGTCCAGGCTGGGCGGCGGCTTCTCCACCACCTTCACGTCGCAGCCCTTCTTCCGCAGCTCGCCGGCCATCGCCTTCCCGCCGCCGATGTCGAGCACCGACGCGCCGTCGTGCACCGCGTCCAGCGCCCACTGGTGACTGGAGCTGTAGCCGAGCTTGAGGTCGTCGCGCGGGTCCACGTCCGCGGCCGGGTCCGGGAGCGGCTCGAACCTCCGCTGCCACAACAACCCGGAGCGGTGGAAGACGTTCTTCACCGTGGCCAGCATCACGTCCCTGGCGTACCGCAACCCGTTCACCCGGCTGATCTCGTCGCCGTAGAAGGTGGGGATGGCCCGCTCGACGATCCGCTGCTTCGCGTTGAGCAGCTGGATGATGATCTCGGTGTCGAAGTGGAAGTCGTTGGAGTTGAGCTGGAAGGGGATCCGCTTCAGCGCCGCCGTCGAATAGATGCGGTAGCCGGAGTGGAACTCGCTCAGCCGGGTGCGCAGCAGCGCGTTCTGCGCGGTGGTGAGGATCCGGTTGCCCAGCCACTTGTAGGCCGGCATCCCGCCCTTCAACGACCCGAACAGGGTCATCATCCGGCTGCCGAAGACGACGTCCGCCTCGCCGTCCACCAGCGGCTGCATCAGCTTGGGCAGCTCCTCCGGCGCGTACTGCCCGTCGCCGTGCACCATGGCGACGTAGTCGAACTGCTCCGCCACCGCGTAGTGGTACCCGACCTTCTGGTTGCCGCCGTACCCCTGGTTGTACTCGTTGCGGAGCACGTTCATCCGGATCTCCGGATGCGCCTCCTTGTACTCGCGGCCGATGGCGAAGGTGCGGTCCTCGCTGGCGTCGTCCACCACCAGCACCTCGCAGTCGAGCCGCTCGAACACCTCCGCCGGGATGCGCTCCAGCACCCGCTTGAGCGTCGCCTCCGCGTAGTACGCGATGACGAAGATCAGCAGCTTCTTCTTGCGCGGCTGGGCGGCCATAAGAGGGGCGGAGCGAGGTGGGAGGTTAACCCGCCGGGTACGCCAGGGCGATCAATGAGACCCCGAACGGGAGCGGCGCGCGGGGGACGACCAGGCGCTCGGCCGAGAAGAGCGCCTCCAGCACCTTGTTCAGCGGCCCCGGCGTCTCCTTCAGGTCGGACGCGGCCACCTCGCCGCGCTCGGGGACCAGCTTGCGCGCCAGGCGGACCGCGGCGATGGGCGGGAAGAGCAGGGTGTTGAAGTACGAGGACCAGGCCATCCGGAAGCCGCCCTCCTCGAGGTGCCGGGCCAAGAGCGCGCGGGTGTAGCGCCGCTGGTGGTGGTTGAGGTCGTCGTGGCGGCTCCAGAGGAACTGGTAGGCGGGGACGGTGCAGGCCAGGGCGCCGCCGGGGCGAAGCGCGCCGCGGATGGCGCGGAGGGCGGCGGGCGCGTCGGGGATGTGCTCGATGACGTCGAAGGCGGTGACCAGGTCGTACGTCCGGCCCGCGGGCAGCCCGTCCGGCAGCGCGCCCACCGAGAGGGGGACGGCGGGGCCCAGGCGCTCGCGGGCGTGGCGGAGCGCGGCCTCGGAGGTGTCGATGCCGGAGACGGACCCCAGCTCGCGGAGCATCACCAGCATCCCGCCGGTGCCGCAGCCCACGTCGAGGACGTCCAGGCCGGAGCGGCGCGGCAGCTTGCGCAGGAGCACCTCGCGCACCACCGCGCGCCGGCCGGAGAACCACCAGTGCGTATCCTCCAGCCGGTCGAAGTCTTCGTAGAGGACGGCTTCCACGCGCCCGCTCATAGTATGAGGGGGGCCGGGAACGCCAAATGGCCAACGCGCTGGTCGGCTACACCGGGTTCGTGGGGAGCAACCTCTTGCGGCAGGCGCCGTTCGAGGGCCGCTACAACACCAAGAACGTGGAGGCCATCGCCGGGCAGACGTACGACCTGCTGGTGGTGGCGGGGGCCCCGGCGGAGAAGTGGAAGGCCAACCGCAACCCGGAGGCGGACGGGAAGGCGATCGGCCGGCTGACCGCGGCGCTGGAGCAGGTGAACGCGGCGCAGGTGGTGCTGATCTCCACCGTCGACGTGTACCCGGAGCCGGTGGAGGTCGACGAGGGCGCGGAGATCGACTCCGAGCAGGCGACCCCGTTCGGGCGCCACCGCTTCGGCCTGGAGGTGTTCCTCGCCGCGCGCTTCAACACCCTGGTGGTGCGGCTGCCCATCATCTACGGGCCCGGGCTGAAGAAGAACGTCCTCTTCGACCTCCTCCACGAGCACAACCTGGAGGTGGTGCACGCGGACAGCGCGTTCCAGTTCTACGGGCTGGACCGGCTGTGGGCGGACGTGCAGGCCGCGCTCGCCGCGCGGTTGCGGGTGGTGAACCTGGTGTCGGAGCCGGTGTCGGTGCGAGAGGTGGCGAAGGAAGCCTTCGGGATGGAGTTCGACAACCAGCCGAAGGAAGCCAACCCGGCGAAGTACGACGTGCGGTCGCGGTTCGCGAAGGAGCTGGGCGGCAAGAACGGCTACCTGCAGACGAAGGAGCAGGCGCTGGCGGGCATCGCCGCCTTCGTCCAGGCGCAGCGGCAGAAACGCTAGGTCCGCTTCTCCGGATCGGGCCGCGACACGGAGAGCAGGGCGATCTCCTGCGCCAGCCTCCGCACCTTCTCCCGCTCCTCCGCCAGTCCGACGCTGAGCCGGTACACCATCACCAGCAGCGCCGCGCAGCACAGGAAGAACAGCGCCGAGGGCGGGTAGTAGATGCCCATCGCATTCGCCAGCACGTCGATCCCATGCCGCCAGATGGCGAGCGCCGCGATCGCCGCGCACACGCCCAGCCAGCCCAGGATGTGCCTCTCGTGCGTCCGCCGCGACCGCGCCGAAGTGAGGACGACCACCGCGAAGGCCACCGCCGCAGCGACGACGATCCAGCTCGACCGGGACATGCCTCCTCCTTCCTCAGCGGGCCCGCAGCAACTCCAGCGTGAGGGCCAGCGACGTCTTCACCATGTAGTACGCCGACCGTCCCGGCGTGAGCGAGCTCCGGCCGCTCGTGCGAGGCCGCATCCGCACCGGGACCTCGCGGATCCGGAACCCCTGCCGGTGCGCCATCAACAGGCTCTCCGGCTCCGGGTAGTCGTGCGGGTGGACGCCGGCGAAGAACGCCGCCCCGCGCGGGCTGAAGGCGCGGAAGCCGGACGTGGGGTCGGTGACCTTCTGCCGGCAGAGCGCGGACACCATCGCGGAGAGGAGCGAGTTCCCCGCCCGCCGCAGCGGCGTGGACTCGAAGCTCTTCACCTCGCCGAAGCGCGTCCCCACGACCAGGTCCGTTCCCTCCCGCACCGCGTCCAGCAGCGCGCCCGCGAACGCCGGGTCGTGCTGGCCGTCCCCGTCCATCCGCACCACCGCGCCGTACCCGTGCCGCACCGCGTACGCGAGTCCGGTGGACTCCGCCGCGCTCACCCCGAGGTTGATGGGGTGCCGCGCCACCAGCGCCCCGGCCGCCAGCGCCTCCTGCGCGGTGCCGTCCGCCGACCCGTCGTCCACCACCAGCACGTCCGCGTCGGGCAGCGCCGCCTTCGCCTCGCGCACCGTCCGGCCGATGCACTCCGCCTCGTCGAAGGCGAGCAGCACGGCGAGGGCGCGGGGGCGGTCCACGTGGTCCACGGGACCTCCTTCTACGCCGGGGGCGTCCCCACGGCGAAGTACCGGACGCCGGGCGCCGAGGCGAGCGAGGCCAGGAACCGCTCCGCGTCGATGACGACCAGCCCCGGCGCCGCCGCGCCCACCTTCTCCCCCGCGACCTCCCGGTAGGCCGGCCACGGCGTGCCCACCAGCAGCGCCTGCGCTCCCTCCACCGCGCGCACCGGCTCGTCGAAGCGCTCCACGCCCGCGCCCCACCGCGCCGGCAGCTCCCGGACGACCGGGTCGTGCACGCGCACCCGCGCGCCCTGCTCCAGCAGCCAGTCGCACAGCTCCACCGACAGCGACCGCCGCAGCGTGTCCGTCCCCGGCTTGTACGTCAGCCCCCAGACCGCGACGGCCGCGCCCTGGAGCGACGGCACCATCGCCTTCAGCTTCCGCCGCGCCCACGACTTGTGGTGGTCGTTGCTGGCCTTCACCGACTCCAGCAGCGGCACCGGCAACTGGTGGCCGCGGCTGATGCCCTTGAGGAACTCCACGTCGCGGGCCAGCGTCCCGCCCGCGAACGCCCCGCCCGGCGACAGGTACGCCTTGGGCCCGATGCGCTGCTCCGACTTCAGCCCGCGCTCGACCTCCTTGGCGTCCGCGCCCACCATCTCGCAGAGGGCGGCGACCTCGTTGGCGAACACCACCGACGTCGCCAGGAACGCGTTGATGGCGTGCTTGGTCATCTCCGCCGATTCCACGGACATCCACTCGATGCGCTCGGTGATCGGCCGCAGCAGCGCGCTGATGCGCTTCCGGTCGCCCTCGCCCCGCACGCCGACCACCACGCGGTCCGGCTGGAGGAACACGCCCAGCGCCTTGCCCAGCCGGAGGTTCTCCGGCGAGGACGCGAAGGTCACCGCGCGCCCGCCGGCCGCGGCGACGGCCTCCAGCCGCCGGATCGACCCCACCGGCAGCTGCGACGACACCAGCACCGTCGCGCCCGCCGGGAGCGCGGGCAGCGCGCGCGCCACCTGCGCCACCACCCACTCGACGTCCGCGACGTCGTCCTCGTTCACCGGCGTGTCGTACGCCACCCAGAGCAACTCCACGTCCGCCGGCAGCTCCTCCGGTGACGCCGCGAAGCGCAGCCGCCCGGACTCCAGCCCGGCGCGGACCAGGTCCGCCAGGCCGGGCTCCGAGATGGGAGGGTCCCCGGCCCGCAGCCCCAGCACCGTCTCCGCGTCGAAGTCCAGCCCGACCACCTCGTGCCCCACGGAGGCCAGGCACGCGGCGGTCACCGAGCCCAGGTGCCACAGCCCTTGAACGCAGACCTTCATCAGGGGGCCTCCGCGGTCTGAACGGGGAAGAGGCGGATCCGCCAGAAGGACGTCTCCAGGCGCCTGGGGTCGGCCGGGCCCGGAGAGCGGGGCGGGTTCGAGGCGTCGAGCGAGACGACGTGCCCTCCAGGCGCTAGATCGAACGGACCCACGGTGCAGGAGAGCGGTCCGGCGCAGGCCCCGGCCGCGCGGTCGTCCACGCGCACGTCGAAGGTGGTCCCCGGCGTGAGGTGGGAGTACCGCAGCTCCAGGCTCACCGCCCGCCGCGCGTCGGTGTCCACCAGCAGCGTGGCGTGCCGCGCGGTGGACCACCGGTGGTGCGGCTCGGCGCTGGACCATCCCTCCGCGAACTCGGCGTGGAGCCCGAAGCGGCGCCGCCGCAGCACGTACGTGTCGTTCACCCGGATCTCCTCCGGCGCGGCGTCGCGCGGCTCCTGGAGCAACACCTCGTCCGGCGGCTCCCGCGTCGCGTGCTCCAGGTCCCAGACCCCTTGCAGCCGCGCGCTCCTCGCGTAGTAGGTCTGGTACTTCAAAGAGAGCGGCTTCCGCATCAGGAAGCCCACCTGCCACATCGACTCCCAGTAGTTGGGGGAGACGATGTTGATCGACTCGACCCGCGGATCGCTCTCCAGCCGCTGCAGGTCGGCGGCGTCGTCGGTCACCCTCTGCAGCGTCCAGCTGGCGTCGTGCACCGCTACCCCCGAGGGCACGACCACGCCGAGCGCCAGCGCGGCGGCGCCTCCCATCCACGCCCGCCCGGCCGGGGTGGCCGGCGCGGCGCCCACGGCCCGGAACGCCGGGAGCAGGCACGCCGCCAGCGCCGGGTAGAAGTAGCTGAGCAGCTTGAACGGCTTGTACCCCTCCGGGTCCGCCTGGCCCGGCGTCAGCCAGAGCGCGGCGTACCCCAGCCCGACGATCGCCACCAGCGCGCCGGCGGTGAACGCGGCCTCCCGGTCCTCGGCGAGCGCCCGCCGCAGCCCCCACAGCACCAGCGCGAGGGCGGCGGCGGTGGCGATGACCCGGCCGGGCGCGCCAAAGGGGAGCGTCCAGTACGGGGCCGCGCCGGACAGGCCCAGCATGGCGGGCAGGTGGAGCGGAGGGATCGGGAAGCCGGCGGCGATCACCTTCATCTCGAAGACGTAGCTCACCGTGCTCCAGGCGCGCTCCGAGCTGAGCGCCACCGCGCCCACCAGTCCCGCCGCCAGCAGCCGCGCGCCGTCGAGCACCGGGCCCCAGCGCCGCTGCGCCAGCGCGCGGGCGGCCGCCAGCCCACCCAGGACGGCCCAGACGATGGGCACCATGTGCGGGTAGGTCATCGCCAGCGCGAAGGCGAGCAGGATGACCGCCGGCGCGCGCGCCAGGGGCCGCTCGGGCGCGGGGGCGCCCAGGGCCGGGAGCACCACGATCAGCAGCGCCAGCATGATCGCCGTCCCCGCCAGCGAGGACTTGAACGTGGCCAGCGCGGTGAAGAGGGGGACCTGCGCCGCCCCCGCCACCAGCGACACCAGCATCGCCCCGCCGCGCCGGAAGCCCAGCACCCGCCGCGCGAAGACGCCCGCGAGCAGCGCCCCCCAGAACAGGTACGACGCCAGGCAGACCGTCTGCAGCTGGTACGTCCGGACGCCCAGCATCGACGCCAGCGTGGCGGTGGGCAGGAAGGCGCCGATGACGGTCACGCGCGCGAACCGCACCAGGCCCATCTGGTCGGACGGCCCCATCCGCGCGTCGCCCGGCAGGTCCTGGAGTTGCCGTTCGATGTTGCTGTAGTTGGCGATGTCGTTGTTCTGCCCGGCCGCGGTGAGGCGATCGCCCCCGGTGACGGCGTGGGCGTAGAGCAGGACGCAGACCACCGCGCCGAGCGCCAGCCACGGCAGGTCGCGATCCACCGCCTCCCGCAGCTCCCGCCGCCGCAGCGCGATCCCCGCCACCGTGATCGCCGCGCCGATGCCCACCACCCAGGGCCAGTGGCCGTTCGTCCCCGGCGGGCCCGCGAACATCAGGTACCAGCCGGCCAGGTCCAGCACGCCCAGGCCGAAGATCGGCGCCAGCGCCAGCGCGTCCCTCCGCGCCGCTCTCGGCAGCAAGAGGAGCGCGGCCCCGGACCCCATCACCAGCGCCAGCAGATGGAACGCGATGAAGCAGATCGCGAAGGCCGGCGAGGGCGGGATCCGGTCGGCGAAGGACGACACCATGGCGCTACCGGGTGCCGCCGTCCGGCGTGGTCACCCGCCGCATCGCGTACAGGTCGGAGCGGCTGATCGCCTCCAGGTCCTTCCAGCTCGCGTAGTCGTCCCACACCGCGCTGAGGACCTTCCCGTACAGGCCGGCCGAGCGCGCCGAGAGCAGGAACGACGCCAGCTCGGCCGCCTTCGCCGGCGGAGTGCCGCCCTGCTCCCGCTGCTTCGACGCCGCCGCGTACTCCTTCTCCCCCAGCTTCTCCGGCCCCGAGCGGAGGATCTCGTCGAACAGGGCGGTGTTCACCGCGCCGGGCGCGATGGCGTTGACGAAGATGCCCGCCGGCGCGAGCTCGGCGCCCAGGGATTCGGCCAGCCGCCAGATGCCGCCCTTGCTGGTCACGTAGGCGGTGCGCCTCGCCAGCGGACCCTGACCGCCGCCGGAGAGGAAGACGATCCGCCCACCGCCCCGCCGCTTCATCCCCGGGATGACGGCATGGGCCACCCGCGCGGAGCCGAAGAGGTTCACCTGGACAGCCGCCTCCCACGCCTCCAGCGGCTGCTCCTCGAACGACCCCACCGGCCCGAGGATGCCGGCCGCGCACACCACGCCGTCGATGGGCCCCAGCTCCTTCTCCACCTGCGCCACCAGCGCGGTCACCTGTGATGCCACGCCCACGTCCGCCGGCACCGCCAGCACCGCCGCCCTCGCCGCGCCCGCGATGGCCGCCCGCGCCTGCTCCAGCTCGCCCTTCGACCGGGCGCAGACGGCCACCTTCGCGCCGCGCGCGGCGCACGTCAGCGCGATCTCCCGCCCGATGCCGCGCCCGCCCCCGGTGACGAGCACGACCCTTCCCTGCAGCTCTCCGCGGATCTCCGCCTCTCCCGGCATGCGCGGCCCTATACCATGGCGTCCCCGGGGCCGGGTGCGACTGGACAAGACCAGCCTTTCAGTGCTTTCAGGGCGCCCCCAATGCCGCACATGCGATTCCTGGTCACCGGCGCCGCCGGATTCATCGGTAGCAACCTGGTCGACCGGCTGCTCCTCGAGGGCCACGAGGTCATCGGCGTCGACGATCTCTCCACCGGCTCGCTCCGCTTCCTGGAGCGCGCCTCCGAATTCAAGGCCTTCCGCCTGGAGCGGCGAGACCTCACCGACCCGGCGGCCCTGGACGGCCTGCTCTCCGGGGGGACGGACCACGTCTTCCACCTCGCCGCCAACGCGGACGTGCGCGACGGCCTGAAGCACCCGCGGCGCGACCTGGAGCAGAACACGCTGGTGGTCTCCAACGTGCTGGAGGCCATGCACCGCGCCGGGGCGAAGGCGCTCTCCTTCTCCTCCACCGGCAGCGTCTACGGCGAGGCGCCGGTCATCCCCACGCCGGAGAGCTGCCCGTTCCCCATCCAGACCTCGCTCTACGGCGCGTCCAAGCTGGCCGGCGAGGCGCTCATCTCCGCCTACTGCGAAGGGTACGGCTTCCGGGCGAACGTCCTCCGCTTCGTCTCCATCCTCGGGGAGCGCTACTCGCACGGGCACGTGTTCGACTTCGTGCGCTCGCTGCGGCGGGACCCGGCGCAGATCCGCGTCCTCGGCAACGGCAAGCAGCGCAAGTCGTACCTCTACGTGGGCGACTGCGTGCGCGCCATCCTCCACCTCTCGCGGCTGCCGTGGGACCAACCGGTCCGCGTCTTCAACCTGGGCACGCCCGAGTACGTGGACGTGGACCAGTCGCTGGGCTTCATCTGCGACGAGCTGAAGGTGAGCCCGAAGCGCGCCTACAGCGGGGGCGACCGCGGCTGGGTGGGCGACAACCCGTTCATCTTCCTCGACACCGCCAAGCTCCAGGCCACCGGCTGGAAGCCGGAGCTGACCATCGAGCAGGGCGTGCGCCGGACCGTGCGCTACCTGGTGGAGAACCCCTGGCTGTTCGAGGAGCGCGAGAAGAAGGAGAAGGAGGTGCGGCCGTGATCATCACCCGGGCGCCGCTGCGGATCAGCATCGGCGGGGGCGGGACGGACCTGCCGTCGTACTACTCGCGGTTCGGCGGCTTCGTCATCTCCGCCGCCATCAACCGCTACGTCTACATCGCGCTCCACCGCGTCTTCCAGAAGCGCTACATCGTGAAGTACTCCACCCAGGAGATCGTGGAGGACGTCGCCTCCATCAAGCACCCCATCGTGCGCGAGGCGTTCAAGCTGCACGGGGTGGAGCCGGTGGAGATGGTGAGCATGGCGGACATCCCCGCGGGCACCGGGCTGGGCTCCTCCGGCGCGTTCAACGTGGGCCTGCTCAAGGCGATCGCCGGCTGGAAGCGCGAGCACCTCAGCACCCACCAACTGGCCGAGCAGGCCTGCCGGATCGAGATCGACCTGCTGGGCGAGCCCATCGGCAAGCAGGACCAGTACATCTCCGCCTTCGGGGGGATCAGCTGCCTGCAGATCGACCGCGGCGGGAAGGTGGAGGTCTCCCCGCTCCGGCTGAGCGAGGCGACGATGTTCGACCTGGAGGAGAACCTCCTCATGTTCTTCACCGGCTTCTCGCGCAGCGCCAGCGCGGTGCTCGCCGACCAGAAGGCGAAGACGGAGAAGGACGACAAGTCGATGGTGGAGAACCTCAACTTCATCATGGAGCTGGGGCGGTCCATCAAGACCACGCTGGAGAAGGGCAACACCCGCGGCTTCGGCGAGCTGATGCACGAGCACTGGCTGCACAAGCAGAGGCGCTCGGAGGGCATCTCCTCGGCGCAGATCGACGCGTGGTACGAGCTGGCGCGGAGGAACGGCGCGGTGGGCGGCAAGCTGGTGGGCGCGGGCGGCGGCGGGTTCCTCCTCTTCTACGCCCAGGACCGCGCCGCGCTCCGCGCCGCCATGGCCTCCGCCGGGCTGGAGGAGGTGCGGTTCACCTTCGACCACGAGGGTTGCAAGACCCTGGTGCACGACCTGTAAGCCGTGCTGCGCGTCGGGATCATCGGGGCGGGGCTGATCGGCGGGAAGCGCGCGGCGCAGATGGCCGGCGCCCGGCTGGTGGCGGTGGCGGACCAGGTGCCGGAGCGGGCGCGCGCGCTCGCCGCCCGGCACCAGGCGGAGGCGTGCGGGGACTGGCCGGCGCTGGTGCGGCGGCAGGACGTGGACGCGGTGGTGGTGGCGACCACCAACGACGCGCTGTCGGCGTGCGCGCGCGCCGCGCTGGAGGCCGGCAAGCACGTGCTGGTGGAGAAGCCGGCGGGGCGGAACCCGGCGGACGTGGCCGCGCTGGTGGCGGCGGAGGCGTCCTCGGGCCGCGCGGTGCGGGTGGGCTTCAACCACCGCTTTCATCCGGGTCTCGCGCGCGCCAAGGCGCTGGTGGACTCCGGCGACTTCGGGCCGCTGATGCACCTCCGCGCGCGCTACGGCCACGGGGGCCGGCTGGGATACGACCGGGAGTGGCGCGCGGACCCGGCGCGGGCGGGCGGCGGCGAGCTTTTGGACCAGGGCGTCCACCTGATCGACCTCTGCCGGTGGATCGGCGGCGAGCTGCAGCTCGACGGCGGCGCCATCGCCACCTCCTTCTGGGACATGAAGGTGGAGGACAACGGCTTTCTGCTCCTGCGTTCGCCGCACCGCGGGCACCGCGCCTGGCTCCACGCCAGCTGCACCGAGTGGAAGAACCTGTTCGACTTCGAGATCTTCTGCCGGACGGCGAAGCTCCAGGTCTTCGGGCTGGGCCGGAGCTACGGCACCGAGGAGCTGCGCGTCTACCGGATGAAGCCGGAGATGGGGCCGCCGGACGTCGAGGTGACCCCGTTCCCCGGCGAGGACGCGTCCTGGCAGGCGGAGTGGGACGCCTTCCTCGCGGAGCTGTCCGGCCGATCCACTCCCATCGCCCGCGCCCAGGACGCGCTGCGCGCGGTGGAGCTGGTACACGAGCTGTATCGCCGGGAGGGCGCGCCGTGGGCATGAAGCTGTCGGTGGTGGTCCCCGTCTACAAGGAGGAGAGGAACATCCCCGAGTTCCTCCGCCGGGTGCTTCCCATCCTCCAGGGGCTGGCGCCGGACTACGAGGTCATCTTCTCCATGGACCCGTCGCCCGACCGCACCGAGGAGGTCATCCTCGACGGCGCCAGGAGCGACCCGCGGGTGAAGCTGCTCAAGTTCTCCCGCCGCTTCGGCCAGCCGGTGGCCACGCTGGCCGGGATGGCGCACGCCTCCGGCGACGCGGTGGTGGTGATGGACGTGGACCTGCAGGACCCGCCGGAGCTGATCCGCGACCTGGTGGCGCGGTTCCAGGAGGGGTTCGACGTGGTCTACGCCCAGCGGCGCAACCGCCGCGGCGAGACGCTGATCAAGCGCGCCGTCTCCTGGGTGGGCTACCGGGTGATCAACCGGATCGCCGAGGTGAACATCCCGCCCAACACCGGCGACTTCCGCCTGATGAGCCGGCGGGTGGTGGACGAGGTGGTGAAGCTGAGGGAGAGCCACGGCTTCTTGCGCGGGATGGTGGCGCTGGTCGGCTTCAAGCAGACCTCCGTCCTCTTCGACCGGCCGGAGCGCTTCGCCGGGCAGGGCAACTACAACCGCTTCCTCGGGTCGCTGCGCATCGGCATGAACGGGGTGGTGTGCTTCTCGCACGCCCTGCTCTCGCTCTCCACCGTGTTCGGGTTCCTGGTGGCCGGGCTGTCGTTCCTGGGCGCGGTGGCGTACCTGGCCGGGGCGCCGTTTCCGGGGAGCAGCCCGGGCGTGATGCTGCTGGTGATGTTCATGGGCGGCGTGCAGCTCATCGGCATCGGCATCCTGGGCGAGTACGTGGGCCGCATCTACGACGAGGTGAAGCAGCGCCCCCGGTACATCCTGGACCGCGCGTACGGGTTCGACGCGGACGCCAAGCGCTGATGCAGTGCGCGATCCTCGCCGGCGGGCTGGGCACGCGGATGCGCTCCGCCACCGGCGACGCCATCCCCAAGGCGCTCCTCCCGGTGGCCGGCCGCCCCTTCGTGGACCGGCAGTTGGAGTGGCTGGCGCGCACCGGCGTGACGGAGGTCGTCTTCTGCATCGGCCGCCTGGGCGCGCAGCTCCGCGAATTCACCGGCGACGGGTCGCGCTGGGGCCTGAAGGTCCGCCACGTGGACGAGGGCCAGGCGCTGCGCGGGACCGCGGGCGCGCTCCGGCTGGCGGCGGACGAGGGCGCGCTGGAGGAGCGCTTCCTGCTCACCTACGGCGACTCGTACCTCCCCATCTCCTTCCAGGAGGTGTGGGACGCGTTCCTGCGCTCGGGGAAGCCGGCGCTGATGGCGGTGTTTCGCAACGGCGGCCGGTGGGACCGGAGCAACGTGCAGGCGCGCGCGGACGGGACGGTCCTCTACGAGAAGGGCATCCCCGCCGGCACGCCGGGGTTCGACTTCATCGACTACGGCGTGAGCGCGCTGGAGCGGCGGGTGGTGCTGGAGCGGGTCCCCGCGGGGCTCACCGCCGACCTGGCGGGCATCCTGGGCGCGCTGAGCCGCCAGGGGTTGATGGCGGGACACGAGGTGCATCAGCGATTCTACGAGGTGGGTTCGCCGGAGGGGTTGGCGGACCTGGAGGCATTTCTCCGGGGCCGGGAGAGCTGATAGGAGGGCGCGCATGGGTACGTACCCGGAGCTGAAGGTCGCGGTGTTCGCCGACGGCGCGAACCGCGAGGAGATGGTGAAGCGCCACCGCGAGGGGTTCGTCCGCGGCTTCACCACCAACCCCACCCTGATGAACAAGGCGGGCGTCCGGGACTACGAAGCCTTCGCCCGCTCCGTGCTGGCGGAGATCACCACCCTGCCCATCTCCTTCGAGGTGTTCTCCGACGAGCTCCCGGAGATGGAGCGGCAGGCGAAGAAGATCGGCTCGTGGGGGCCGAACGTGAACGTGAAGATCCCCATCACCAACACCCGCGGGGAGTCCTCCATCCCGCTCATCCGCCGCCTCTTCGACGCCGGCCTCAAGCTGTACGTCACCGCGGTCTTCACGGACGAGCAGATCGGCGCGCTGCGCGAGCTGACCCGCCCCACGGACGACCTCATCCTCTCCGTGTTCGCCGGGCGGATCGCCGACACCGGCGTGGACCCGATGCCGGTGATGCGGCGCGCGGTGGAGGTCTTCAAGGACCTGCCGGGCGCCAAGGTGCTGTGGGCCAGCCCGCGCGAGGCGCTCAACGTGTTCCAGGCGGAGGCGTGCGGCTGCCACGTCATCACCTGCACCGACGACCTGATCGCCAAGCTGAAGAACCACGGCAAGGACCTGGCGCGGTTCTCCCTGGAGACGGTGAAGATGTTCCGGGATGACGCCGCCAGGGCGGGGTTCTCGCTCTGAGCCGTCCCGGGCTGATCCTGCTGGACCGCGACGGGGTGCTGAACCGGGTGGTGGTGGATCCGGAGCACGGGACCATCGACAGCCCGCTCCACCCGGACCAGGTGCGGATGATGCCGGGCGCGGCGGAGCAGCTCGCCTCGCTGTCCGCGGAAGGGTACGCGCTGGCCATCGTGTCCAACCAGCCGGCGGCGGCGAAGGGGAAGACCACGCTGGAGAACCTGAAGGCGGTCAACGCCAGGGTGGTGGAGGCGCTGGAGCGGGGCGGCGCGCGCATCTCCGGGTCGTACCTCTGCCTCCACCGCGCGGAGGACGACTGCGACTGCCGCAAGCCGAAGCCGGGGCTGCTGCTCCAGGCGCTGGCCGCGCACCCGGACCGGGACGCGGCGGCCTCCTGGATGGTAGGGGACGGGGTGACCGACGTGCAGGCGGGGCGGCGCGCCGGGGTGCGGACCGCGTTCCTGGGCCCGCGGAAGTGCGACGCGTGCCAGGTGTTCGAGGAGCTGGAGACCACGCCGGAGTGGTGGGGCGCCGACCTGGCCGGGTTCGCCGCCCACCTCCGGGGGAGATGAGATGGAGACGTTCACCGAGAGCTACCTGCAGGAGTCCGTGGAGCTGATCCGCCGGATCGACCGCGGCGCGGTGGAGTCGGTGGCCAGGGGGCTGGCGGAGGTCCGCGAGCGCCGCGGCCGGCTGTTCATCCTGGGCGTGGGCGGGTCCGCCGGGCACGCCTCCCACGCGGTGAACGACTTCCGGAAGATCTGCGGCTTCGAGGCCTACACGCCGACCGACAACGTGTGGGAGCTCACCGCCCGCATCAACGACGAGGGCTGGGACTCCTGCTTCGAGGGGTGGCTGAAGGGGTCGCGCCTGGGCAAGGACGACGGCGTGCTGGTCTTCTCGGTGGGCGGCGGCCACCGGGAGAAGAACGTCTCCATGAACCTGGTGCGCGCGCTGGAGCACGCCAAGGCGGAGGGCGCGCGGATCTACGGCATCGTGGGCAAGGACGGCGGCCACACCGCGAAGGTGGCGGACGCGTGCGTGCTGGTGCCGGTGGTGTCGCCGGAGCGGGTCACCCCGCACACGGAGGGCTTCTGCGCGGTGCTCTGGCACCTGCTGGTGAGCCACCCGGCGTTGAAGGTCCACCAGACGAAGTGGGAGTCGACCCGGTAGATGGCACCCAACCTCCAGACGCAGATCGACGAAATCGCCCGCCGGCTGGGGCAGGCCGCCGAGCCGGAGCCTTCGCCCGCCTCGCCGCCGCAGGCCGGGCGGGACCTGGTGGGGTCGTTCCTCGCCCAGATCCAGCAACTGCTGGGCGAGTCGGACCCGACGCCGAGGCCTCCGTTCGCCGGCCACCGCGCCCGCGGCGCCGAGTTGATCCGGATGGTGAAGACCACCGCCTCCTCCACGCTGCGCCCGTTCAACCGGTTCCTCTTCCAGCGCCAGGCCGAGCTCAACGACCGGCTCCTCAAGCTGCTGGCGGACCTGGCGCGCCGCGCGGGGGCGATCGCGGACCGGGTGGCCGGGCTGGAGCGGCAGATGGCCAACGGCACCGCCCAGCTCTGGCGCTCGCACGAGTCGCTGCAGCGGGAGCTCGCCAACGTCCGGCGCAAGGCGGAGGGCGGCCACCCCGAGGGGAGCTACCTGGCCTTCGAGGAGGCGTTCCGCGGCGCCGAGAGCGACATCCGCGGCCGCGTCTCCATCTACGTGGACCTGCTCCGCTCCGGCGGCGGCAAGGTGCTGGAGCTGGGCTGCGGCCGGGGCGAGCTGCTGGAGCTGGCGGCCGCGGCGGGGCTGGACGCGGAGGGCGTGGACTCCAACGAGCCCATGGCGCAGCGATGCCGGGAGAAGGGGCTGCGGGTCCGGCACGAGGACCTCTTCACCGCGCTGGAGGGCACCGCGCCCGGGTCGCTCGGCGCCATCGCGGCGATCCAGGTGGTGGAGCACCTCAACCACACCGAGCTGGACCGGCTGTGCGAGCTGTCCTCCCGGCGCCTCAAGCCCGGCGGCCTGGTGCTCTTCGAGACCATCAACCCGCACAGCCTGGAGGCGATGAAGTTCTACTTCGCGGACCCCACCCACCGGACGCTCTGCTACCCGGAGCTGATGCGGTGGTTCCTCCAGCGCCACGGCTTCCAGAAGATCGAGGTCACCCTGCTGCACCCGGTGGAGGCGGCCCGCCGGCTCCCCGTCCCCGAGGCGGCCGAGCTCAGGCCGCTGGTGGAGCGGCTGAACGAGATCCTCTTCGGCCCGCAGGACTACTTCATCGTGGGCCGCCGATGAACGTGGCCATCCTGGGGCCGTCCCACGTGCCCTTCGTCTGGGGCGGCCTGGACAACCTGCTCTGGGGGTTGGCCAACCACGTCAACTCGGCCACCGCGCACCGGGCCGAGCTGTTCAAGATCCCCACCCGCGAGGACCAGCTCGCCGACGTGGTGGCGTCCTACCGCGACTGGGCGGACCGGGACTTCTCGTCGTTCGACGCCGTCATCTCCGTCAAGTACCCGACGTGGATGGTGAAGCACCCGGACCACCGCGTGTGGATGGCGCACTGCCTGCGCGGGCTCTACGACACCTACCCGGCGGGGCTCTCCACCGCGGTCCCGCCGCTGGCGCCGGGGCTGGAGCGCGCGCACCGGGACGTCCTCGACGCCTCCGGGCGCGGCGCGGCGGCGTCGGCGGTGGCCGCGCTGGCGGCCGGCGCGGTGGAGGTCGCCGCCCGGCAGCAGCCGGAGCTGCTGGCGTTCCCGGGACCGTTCGCCCGCTCGCTGGTGCGCGCGCTGGACGCCGCCGCCATGCGCCCCGGCCGCATCTCCCGGTATGCGGCGATCAGCCGGGTGGTGGCGCGGCGGGAGGGGTACTTTCCGTCCGGCGTCGACGTGGAGGTGGTGTACCCGCCGGTGGCCAGCGGCGGGTTCGACGGCGGGCCGCCGGGCGACTCCTTCTTCTGCGCGTCCCGGCTGGACCCGCCCAAGCGGATCGACCTGGTGATCTCCGCCTTCCGCGCCACCCGGAAGTGCCGGCGCCTGGTGATCGCCGGGACGGGCCCGGAGCGCGCGCGGCTGGAGGAGCTGGCGCGCGGCGACGAGCGGATCGAACTGGTGGGGTTCGTCAGCGAGCAGGAGCTGCGGCGCCTCTACGCCGGCTGCCGCGCGGTGGTGTTCGTCCCCTACGACGAGGACTTCGGGTACGTCGCCCTGGAGAGCCAGCTGGCCGGGAAGGCGCTGGTGACGTGCACCGACTCCGGCGGCGCGGCGGAGCTGACGCAGGACGGCGTCACCGGCCTGGTGGTGGCGCCCGAGGCGGCCGCGCTGGCCAGGGCCATGGACTCGCTCGCCGGCGACGCGGCCCTGGCGGCCCGGATGGGCGAGGCGGGCCGGCAGTCCGCGCAGGCCGTCACCTGGCCGGCGGCGGCAGAGCGCCTGCTGGCGCCGGTGACCAGGCGGCCCCGGGCCGCCGGCGGGCGGCGCAAGCGCATCACCGTGGCGGTGCCGTTCCCGGTCACCCCGGTGGTCGGCGGTGGCCGCGCGCGGGTGTTCGAGATGTACCGCCACGTGGCGGCGCGGGCGGACGTGGAGCTGGTCTGCTTCGACCCGGCGGGCGCCTCGCGGCGCGCGGAGATCGCCCCCGGCCTCTCCGAGGTGGTGATCGGCGCCAGCCAGGAGCACCGGCGGCGCGAGGCGGAGCTCTCGGAGCCGCTGGGCTGGACGCCGGTCTCCGACGTGGCCTTGCCGGTGCTGGAGCGCTTCACCCCGGCGCTGCGGGAGGCGGTGGCCGGGTCGGCGGCCCGCGCGGACGCGGTGATCGCCTCCCACCCGTACGTCGCGCCGCTCCTGGCCGGTCCCGCCGCCGGCCCGCCGCTGTTCTACGAGGCCCACAACGTGGAGCTGAGCCTCAAGCGCGAGGTGCTGGGGAGGTTCCCGGGCTCCGGGCCGCTCCTGGAGCTCACCGCCCTGGTGGAGCGCTGGTGCCTGCAGGAGGCGGCGCTCACCTTCGCCTGCTCCGAGGAGGACCGCGCCGCGCTCGCCGAGCTTCACGGGCGGCCCCCGGGCCCGATCGTGGTCGCGCCCAACGGGGTGGACCCGAAGGCGATCTCCTTCGCCTCCCCACAGGAGCGGGTGGCGCGCCAGCGGGACCTGGGCCTCTCCCGGCCGCGCCTGGTGTTCATGGGGAGCTGGCACCCGCCCAACCTGGAGGCGGCGGAGTGGGTGTTGGAGTTCGCCCGGGCCCTCCCGCGGGCCGAGTTCGTCCTCATCGGCAACCTGGACGGGTACTTCCGGAGCCGCGGCCTCCCGCCCAACGTGTCCCTCGCCGGGTTCCTGGACGTGCCGCGCAAGCTGGAGCTGCTGCACTCGGCGGACCTGGCGCTCAACCCCATGAAGAGCGGCTCCGGCACCAACCTCAAGCTGATCGAGTACTGCGCCGCCGGGGTGCCGGTGATCTCCACGGCGGTAGGCCTGCGCGGGCTGGGCGAGCTGAGGGAGGTCTGCGCGGTCTCGGAGCTGGAGCGCTTTCCCGCCACCATCGAGGAGCGGCTGAAGGCGCCCGCGCCGGAGCGCGGCGACGTGGCCCGCGCGCGCTCCATCGTGGAGGCGCGCTTCTCCTGGGAGCAGATCGCCGCCCGGGCCTACGAGTCGATCGAGCGCTACCTCTGACCGCGCTCCAGCCGGCGCTGCCCGCGCTCCAGGAGCTCCACCCGGCGGAGCAGGTCGGCCAGCGCGCGGTCTTGCTTCTCCAGCAGCGCGACCGCCGTCTCGTTCCACTCCAGCTGCGGGCGGGTATAGAGCCGGAGGAGCCGGAGCACGAACGCCTTCGCCCGTTTCAGGCGGCCGGCCGGTTCGGCGGCGTGGCGATGGAGCTGCGCGAGCTGCTCGCGCAGCCGCTCCACGTCCTCCGCGGTGGGGCCGCGGCCGGCGCGGGCGGGGTCCTGGAGGGAGGACAGGAGGTCTTCGCCCTGCTCCTCCGCCTCCAGCCAGCCCACGCGTTCGCGCACCAACTCCGCCAGCGCCGCGTCGTCGCGCCCGAAGGACAGCCGGGAGAGGCGGTCCACCACCGCCTCCGGCCACCGCTTGCCCGGCGCGCTCAAAACCAGGCCCCCAGCTTCTCCAGCACGGAGGCCCAGGTGAGCTGGGAGACGCGGTGGAACCCGCGCCGGCCCATCTCCCGGCAGCGGGTGGGGTTGGAGAGCAAGCGCTCCAGGGCGGCCGCCAGCGGCTCCGCCTTCGGCTCGACGATCAGGCCGCTGGCGCCCTCGTCGATCAGCTCCAGCGCGCCGCCGGAGTCGGTGCAGCTGATCACCGGCTTCTGCGCCAGGAAGGCCTCGCCGGTCACCATCCCGTAGTCCTCGTCCACCGGCGTGTAGAAGACCGCGGAGCAGCGCCGGTAGAGGTCGCGCAGCGCCGCGGGCTCGACGAAGCCGGCGAACTGGATCTGGTCCGCCACGCCCAGCTCGGCGGCCTGGGCGCGCAGCGCGCCCTCCTGCAGCCCGGAACCGGCGAAGACGGCGCGCAGGCCCTTGCGGCGGGCTAGCGCCTCCACCAGCAGGTGGGGGCGCTTCAGCTCGGTGAGGCGGCCCACGTGGAGCGCGAAGCCCTCGTAGGCGGGCTCGCCGGCGGGCGGCTCGAACGGCGGGGGGACCCAGAGCACGTCCGCGTGCAGGCCGGTGCTGTCGAGGAGCCGGCGGGCGACGTTGCGCGAGTTGGAGAAGATGTGCCGGGCCGATCCGAGCCCGCGGAGGTCCATCCGCTCCACCACGTCGCGCAGGTAGCGACCCTGCTCGTCGTCCGGGAAGCCGCCCAGCTTGCCGAAGAGGTCGTAGGCGGCCCGGTGCTGGTGGCAGAGCCAGACGACCTTGTTGGGGTGGTTCACCAGGTAGGCCGGGAAGCTCATGCAGATGGCCACGTCCACCGGCTTGCCGTCGAGCCCCTGGAGGTCGATCAGGTTCCACGCCAGGGCGTTGGTGACCGACCGCTCCGCCGGCGCGAAGGCGAACGGGATGCGGATCCACTCCACCTCGTGGCCGGCGGCCTGCAGCTCCTTCACCAGGCGGCTGACGTGCGTCTCCAGACCGCCGAAGGTGAACGGCACCATGTGGCTGCAGACGGCGATGCGCTTGCCCATGCTCAGAGGGGCTGGCGCATATCAGAGCGAATGGGTGCCAGGAAGGCCTTGAGCGACCCTCCCTCCACCGTACCCCGCTCCACCGCGAACCCCGCCCGGCGGAAGATCTGGCACCACTCCTCGAGCGTGAAGGTCTGCTCGTTGATGCCCTTGAGCAGGTCGCGCACCGCCGCCTCGTGCTCCAGGCTGGTGCCGATGGGCTCGCAGAGGACGGCCACGAACCCCGCAGGGTGGATCTTCCTCCGCAGCGCGGCGAGCAGCGCGTCGGGCTCGGCGAAGTGGTGGAGCGCCGCGAACAGGCAGGCGCCCGAGAAGGCGCCGTCCGCGAACGGCAGGTGCATCGCGTCGGCGCACGCGTAGAGCAGCTCGCCCCGCAGCTGCCCGCCGTGCTCGATCATCCCCAGCTCCAGCTGGACGGCGCTGATGTCGACGTTGACCAGGTCGCACCCCAGGCCGCGGCCCTGGGGGTGGGTGCCGCCGCCGATCTCCAGGAGCGGCCCCGGGGTCGGGCCCGCCCGCGCCACGCGGTCCTGCAGCATTGCCCGAGCGCGCGCGTGGTCCTCGGCGTACGGATACACCTGGGGGGTGATCTCGAAGCGCGCCAGGTCCGCCGGCGGGGCCACCTCGCCGATCCGGACCGGGATGTCCGCGATCGCCTGGCCCAGGAAGGCGAACGGCGCCAGGTTGCGGCGGAGGCTCTGCTGCTCGACGAGGACGCGGAGCACGTAGTCGCCCGGCCGGGACGGCGTCTGGAGCTCCACGGGGACGGTGAGGGCGCGCCCCGGCTCGACCGGGATGGGGAAGCGGGTGATCCGCCCGGCGCCCGGCGCGTGACCTCCGCTGGCGTACAGCCAGCGGTAGCCCAGCCCGGTGCCGTGCGCCCCCCGCGGGGACCAGGTCTCGTCGCCGTCGTTGCGGACGCGCACGCCGCGGAAGAGGGTGCGGCCCGGGGGCAGGGCTGCCTCGCAGTAGTGGCGTTCGCACCTGGCCTGGATCTCCAGCGGCCCGTCGTTCTGGACCGGGGCGGGCGCCGGCGGTTGCGACGGCGAGATCCCGAACCGGTCGAGCACGTCCGCGATCTCGGCGGTGAGGTGCCCCTGGGTCGCGCGGCGGCCGGTGCCGCGCCAGATGTCGCCCAGCAGCTCCAGGGTGCGTGGGGTCGGCTCCAGCGCGAGCGCGCGGGCGAGGGCGGTGAGCACCTCCGCGCCCGGCGCCGGCGCGCCTGGACCGGCCTGGCGGTAGCCGTTGAAGAGGTCCACCACGCCGTGCCGGACCGGGAACGAGGCCCCGCACCCCGCGCAGCGGACCGAGGCTTCCCCCCCCACGAGCGGGGCGCCGCAGGCGGGGCACAGGACCGCGCGCCGCGAGAGCAGTCGCTGCAGCAGGTCCCCCTCTCCGCCGGTCGCGGTCATGGCCAACCGGGCCCCATAACAGAGCCTGTGGCGGGCCGCAGCGCTCCGCGGTATCTGGGCCCGTGACCACCAGCGCGCCTCCGGGCACCCACGCGGACTACGAAGACGCCCTGCAGCTGGCGTACGAGTGCTTCCTCCTCCCCGGGGACGTGGCGGTCGACGTGGGCGCGCACCGCGGGCGCCACACCCTGCCCATCGCCCGGCGCGTGTTGCCCGGCGGCCGGGTGCTGGCGTTCGAGCCGCTGCCCTTCATCCGGAGCCAGCTGGCGGACACCCTGGCGTTCGAGCTGCCGGAGGCGGGGGACGCGCTGCAGGTCTTCGCGTACGCGCTGGGCGAGCGGGCCGGGCAGGCGGAGTTCGTGGTGGCGCGGGACGCCCCCGAGTGCAGCGGGTTGCGCGAGCGGGTGTACGACGTCCCCACCGCGCTGGAGCGCATCCCGGTGGAGGTGCGGACGCTGGACGAGCTGACCGCGGACCTCCCCAAGCTGCGGTACGTGAAGATCGACGCCGAGGGCGGCGAGTACCACATCCTCGCCGGCGCGCGCGGGTTGCTGCGCCGCCTCCGGCCCATCATCACCTTCGAGTTCGGCATGGCGTCCTGCGCCAAGTACGAGATCACCCCGGCCGACATGATCCGGATGCTGGGCGAGTTGGAGTACCGGACCTTCGACATCGTCGGCCGGGACGTGTCGCGGTCCGAGGTGTTCGTCGACAGCGCCACCCGGCAGGAGGTCTGGGACTACGTGGCGATGCCGGTCGAGCAGCTGGGCGTCTTCCAGGGGCAGATCCTCCCGGCGCTCCAGCACTTCTTCTCCTCCTCCGGGCCGCCGCCCTTCGACCCTCGGGCCTGCCGCTCCCGCATCGAGCAGGTGTCGCCGGCGGGACGGCTGTCGGTCCCGCACGGAAAGGCGGAGCGGCTCCGGGTGCGCATCACCAACACCAGCGGGGTGCAGTGGGGGCGGGCCCGGCAGGCGGCCGGCGGGCAGGGCGTCCGGCTGGGCGTCCAGTGGCACCCGCCGCCCGGGGTGCTCTCGTTCCTCAAGGACTCACGGCGCCTGAGCGAGGACCGCGCCGAGCTGCCGCTCCCGCTCCGCCCCGGCGAAGGCGCGGTGGTCACCGCGCCGCTCCGCCCCGTGGCCTACAACGGCGATCCGCTGCCCCGGGGCGAATACGAGGTCTGGTTTTCCCCTCTGGTGGAGGGAGTCGCCTGGTTCACCGACCACGGCGACAAGCCGCTGAAGGTGCGCGTCACCGTGGAGTGAGCGAGAGGCAGGCGATCCCCGCCGCCGCCACCGCCTGCTCCTGGTAGCCGCGGTTCGCCAGCGCCGCGGCGTCGACGGGGCCGCGCCAGGCGCCGTCCGCGTACTCGAAGAATTCGAGCTCCTGGAGCCGCAGCCCGCTGCGCTGGATGAGCGCGTCCAGCCGCGGCCGGTCGTACTGGATGAACCAGCCGTGGTCCTGGAAGCGGCCGAAGGGGACGGTGACGAGGAGGCGGCCGCCGGGGTGGAGGAGCTCGCCCAGCGCGCGGGTGGAGGCGAAGTCGCCCTCCGCGTCCTGCGGGCCCTTGTCGCGCGCGACGTAGATCTTGTTGTCGCGCCCGACGTGCTCGATGACGGAGATGGCGAAGATCAGGTCCACCGAGCCGCGGCGGAGGGGAGGGCGGCGGACGTCGGAGACCACCGCCCGGCCGCGGAGCCTCCTCGCCGGCACCAGGTCCATGCCGATCAGCGCCGGGATGCGCAGGGAGGCGACGGCGTCCAGGTACCGCGCCTCCGCGTTCGCGCTCCCCACGTCCACCACCACCCGCTCGCCCCGGTAGCGCGAGAGCACCCACGGGATCTCCACCGCCCGCTCGGTGTCCGCCGCCCCGAAGCGCGGGTAGGGGACGCGGAACACCTCGCCCCTCGCCGGGATCCGCCGTGGCTCGGCCAGCGCGATCAGGAGGTCGCCCTCCGCGGAGCGCTCCACCTCGAACACCTCCGGCGCCACGCCGATGGACGACCCCCAGAACTTCATCTCCACCACCGGATCCACCTGCACCCGGTATCGGCCCGGCTCCCTCGGGATGCTCAACGGGAGGAGCGTCTCGCCACGGCCGGCGGCCACCGGCGCGCTCCTCGGGCCGTCGTGGATGAGCACCTCCCCCGAGGGGCCGAGGACGTGGGTCGCCAGGTGCACCGGCGAGCCCTCCGCCCTGAGGACGATCTCCTCCGGGAGCTGGACCTCGCACCGCGCGGCGAGCGTGCCGGCGAAGCCCGCCAGCCCCGTGACGTCGAGGACCCGGATCACGTGCTGACCTCGACCTCCCACCGGTGGGGCGGCCGGACGTACCCCACGTCGTGGACCTCCGAGCGCACCGCGAAGGTGGAGTGCCCCTTCTGGTAGTCGAAGGCGACGCCGGTGGGGGAGACCACCGCCACGTCCAGCGAGTAGTTGCCCTCGTTGAGGCACAGCCGTTCGATGCGGAAGCGGACCACGCCGCGGCGGGGCAGCGGGGAGGGCACGGCGAACCGCTCGATCTTCGTGTTGGTGCCGTAGGCGTGCATCCCGTCCTCGCGGAAGATGCCGATGCCGAACACGGCCTCCTCCACCGGGCCGGGCGCCTCGAACTCGATCTCGATCGCCGCCTCCGCCTCGGGCTCGAACACCGAGCGCGGCTCGCGGCGCGCGTCCACCATCCGCGCCGCGGCGATCACCACCGACCGGTTCCCCCAGCGCTTCGGGTCCTCCGCCGGCTTCTCGGGCGCGGCGCCTTCGGGGGCGGGGGCTTCCGGAGCGGGGACCTGGGGCGCCGGCGGAGGCACCGCGGGCGTGGCCGCGGCGGGCAGGTGGAGCTGCGCCAGCTCCCGCTCCGCCACCTTCTGGCGGTAGGCGGCGACGACGCGCCGGGGGTCGCCGTGCGCGGCGATCTTCCCCTCGTCCAGCCAGGCCGCCGCGTCGCACCAGTTCTCCACCGTGGTCAGGTCGTGCGTCACCAGCACGATGGTCTTCCCGCGGTCCTTGAACTCCTCCATCTTCGACCGGCTCTTGCGGCCGAAGTGCTCGTCCCCCACGGCGAGGATCTCGTCGATGATCAGCACGTCCGGGTCCACCAGCGTGGCCACGGCGAACGCCAGGCGCATGTACATCCCGGAGCTGTAGGTCCGCACCGGCTCGTCGATGAAGTCGCCCAGCTCGGAGAACTCGATGATCTCCTCCTGGCGCGCGCGGATCTCCGCCCGCGACAGCCCGAGGATGACGCCGTTGATGAGGATGTTCTCCCGCCCGCTGAACTCGGGGTGGAAGCCGGCGCCCAGCTCCAGCAGCGCGGAGAGCCGCCCCTTCACCGACACCGTCCCGCTGGTGGGCGCGTAGATGCCGGTGAGCAGCTTGAGCAGCGTGCTCTTCCCGCTCCCGTTCCGCCCGATGACCCCCAGCGTCCGCCCCGCGGGCACGGTGAGGTCCACGCCCTTGAGCACCTCGGCGGTGCGCAGCTCGAAGCGCTCCTTGCGCTTGCCGGTGACCAGGCCCACCAGCTGCGTCTTCAGCGTGGTGACGCCCCCGCGCACGGTGTGGCGGCGGAAGGTCTTGGTGACGCCGCGCACCTCGATGGCGTTCTCGCTCATGGGCGTCAGACCAGCTCCGCCAGGTCCTCGCGGCGGTGGCTGAAGTAGGCGGACGCGGCCGCCAGCAGCACCAGCGACGCGCCCGCGGCCACGGCCAGCGACCGCAGGCTGGGAAGCTGGTGGCGGTAGAGGAGGTCTTGGTAGGCGGTGGCGATGCCGGCCATGGGGTTCAGGTAGAGGGCGTAGGTCCGCAGGGGCTCCGGGACGCGGTCCAGCGGGTAGAGGATGGGCGTGAGGAAGAACCCCAGCGTCATCAGGTTGGTGACGACCTGCTGCACGTCCCGGAAGGTCACGTTGAGCGCGCTGATGAAGTAGGTGAGCGCCAGCGTGAGCAGCGCCTGCACGGCGATCAGCAGCGGGATGAGCGCCGCGTGCCAGGTGGGCGCCACGCCGTCGATGGCCGCCAGCACGAACACGAGCGGCAGGGAGAGCAGGAAGTTGATCCCGTTGGTGAGCACCACCGTGGCCGGCAGCACCTGGGGGGGGAAGCGGACCTTGTTGAGGAGGTCGCGCCGGTCGGAGAGGGTGGTGGCGCCGCCGACGATGGAGCTGGAGAACCAGATCCAGGGGAGCAGGCCCACGAACATGAACAGCGTGTAGTCCTCGATGTTCTGCCGCATGTAGACGGTGAACAGCAGCGCGTAGACGCCCATCAGCAGCGCGGGGTTGAGGAACGTCCACAAGAAGCCCAGCGCCGAGCCGCGGTAGCGCGCGCGCAGCTCGCGCACGGTGAGGCTCCAGAGCAGGGCGCGGTACTGGTACAGCTCTCGGAAGTTCCGGATCATCGTAGGGTGGCGCGCCTCTTTACACGAGCTCCTCGGGGATGGCGATGGATGCGCCCTCCTCCTGGTAGCTGTCGTAGTCGGTGTTGACGGACCACAGGTCGTGCCGGCCCGCGCCGAGCACGTTCTCCGCCGCCAGCATGCCCATCAGGATGCTGTGGTCCTGGTTGTTGTACTTGAACGCTCCGTAGCGGCCGATGGGGAGGAGGTGGTCGATGCCGCGGAGGTACCGCTCGATCTTCTCCAGCGGCTGCCGGTACCCGCGCTGGTAGACCGGGTAGCAGCGCGGGAGCCGCACCACGCGGCCGTCGAGGATGGGCGCGTCCCGGAGCAGCCCGGTGCCGCGGACCTCGTCGGAGGCGAGGCGGACCAGCGCCTCCTCCGGCTCGCGCCAGAGGGGGTCCGCGTCGTTGCACCAGTACTCGGCGACGAGGATGGAGGAGCGGGCGCCGCCGTGCAGCTCGGGGACCCAGTTGCGGAAGTTGGTGAGCCGGCCCATCCGCAGCTCCGCCGCGTGGATGTAGAGCCAGTTGTCGGGGAAGAGGTCGGGCGCGCCGGCGTGGAGGTAGACGAGGATGGTGTTGCGGAAGCGGAGCGCGGCGGCGGCGGCGAGGACGTCCTGCGGCGCGCCGGGGAGCCGGCCGACGAGGAGGGAGAGCGGCATGGAGGAGACGACGTGGTCGGCCTCCGCGGTCTCCCCGTCCTCCAACTCCACGCCGCGGGCGCGCGCGCCGTCGAGGAGGACGCGCTTCACCGGGCGCTGGAGGTGGATGCGGCCGCCGCGCTCGCGGAGGAGCTCCGCCATCCGTTCGTAGACGAAGCCGGTGCCGCGGCGCGGGTAGGCGAAGCGCTCGGCGAGCGTCTTGTGGCCCCCGGCGCCGAGGGAGAAGGCGTTCTTGACCGCCTCGAGGAGGGAGAGCTTCTTGATCCGCTGGGTGGCGAAGTCCGCGTCCAGCTCCGAGCAGGGGATGCCCCACAGCTTCTCGCTGTAGGTCTTGAAGAAGATCTCGAAGAGGCGGCGGCCGAAGCGCGCCACCACCCACTCCTCGAAGCTGGCGCCCTCCTCGGCGCCGCGGAGGCGGCCGGCGGCGTAGGAGGCCATGCAGCGCGCGGCCTCCAGCGGCCCCAGCTTGGCGAGCGCGTCGAACGGGCGGAGCGGGTAGTGGAAGAAGCGGCCGCGGTAGTAGATGCGCGTGAGGCGGTTGACGAGGCGGTACTCTCTTCCGACGACCTCCAGCCAGAGCGCGTTCACCCGCGCGTCGTTGCTGAGGAAGCGGTGCGGGCCGAGGTCGGCGCGCTGGCCCCAGAGGTCCAGCGTCCGCGCCATCCCGCCGACGTGCGGGCTGGCCTCGTAGAGGTCGACCTGGGCGCCGCCCTTGGACAGCTGGTACGCGGCGGTCATCCCCGCCGGGCCAGCGCCGATGACGGCCACTCGGATGGGGGAGGTCGGTGGAGTCACGCCCAGAGGGTGGCGAGGGTATCGCGCGCGGACGCCGCGATGCGGTTCCAGGCGTAGCGGGATTCGACGACGGCGCGGGCCCGGTGCACGTCCGCGCGTTCGGCGGGCGGGCGGGCGAGGAGCGCCGCGAGCGCCGCCTCGAACGCGTCGGGTTCGGCGAGCTCGCAGCAGGGGGCGAGGTCGTCCAGGCCGCGCATCCCCTGGGGCGTGGAGAGGACCGGGAGGCCCGCGGCGCAGTACTCGAGGACCTTGAGGCTGGTGCCGCTGCCGTGATCGAGCGGGTTGAGCGCCACCGCGGCGGTGGAGAGGAGGGTGGACTTTCGCTCCTCGGTGACGGGGCCGAGGAGGGAGACGTTGGCCGGGAGGTCGGTGGTCACGCCGTTCTTCACGTTGCCGGCGACGATGAAGCGGACGCCGGGCATGGCGCGGGCGAGGGCGGCGATGCGGGTGACGGCGGCGACGTTCGGAGGGTGGTGGCTGCCGATGAACAGGCACTCGCGGGAGTGGGCCCGGGAGGAGGGTGAGGTGAAGGGGACGCGCTCGTCGTCGACGCCGTTGGGGACGAGGGCGATGCGGTCCGCGGGGAGGCCGTAGCGGCGAGCGAGGCGATCGCGATCGCGCTCGGAGCAGGCGAGGACCATCCGGGCGGCGGTCGCGCACCAGCGCTCGACGGATTCCACCAGGTGGAGGGCCGCGGGGGAGCGGAGGGTTCCGGATTTCAGCTCCACCTCGACGTTGTGCGCTTCGTAGACGAGGGGGAGGTAGGGCGCGTGCGCGGCCATCACCGGCGCGGCGTAGGGGTGGGAGGCGATCTGCGCGTCCGCGGCGGCGGCGGCCCGGCGGAAGGCGCGCGCGTAGTCGGGGGTGAGGTGGAGGAGGGCGGGCATCGCCACGTCGGTGATGGGGACGCCGCCGAGCTCCTCGCGCAGGGCGGCCTCGCGCGCGCGGTGCTCCGGGGAGGCGCCGATGATGGTCTGGCGGAGGTGGGGCTCGACCTCCGAGCGCGAGGAGTGGCCGCCGGGTTCCAGGCACACCAGCTCGACGGGGTGCCAGCGCGCGAGGCGGCGGTAGAGCTCGTAGAGGCGGACCTGCCCGCCGCCCATCGGTGGGTAGACGGGGAAGGGGACGGCGACCGCGAGCGCCCTCGGGCGGGGTCTGGAGGAGTGGCCGGCGTTCCGCCGGTCCTGATGTGCGGGCCCCGAAGCTGGAGGGCTCATTGGGGCTTCTTGGGCCGCTTGCCGGGCGCCGCCCTACCCGGGGTTCCCGCGCGCGATGCGTCCGGAGGTGATGAGCTGGTGCGCGCTGCGCGCGACGAGCCCGCGTGCGATGCGTCCGGAGGTGATGAGTCGGTGCGCGCTGCACGCGACGAATCCGTACGCGAGGACTCCAGGGAGGCGAGGCGCCGCTCCAAGTCACTGATGTGCGCGCGGAGCGCGCCGGTCTCCTCCGACGCCTGCAGCCGCCTCACCACGTCGAGCAGCGCGGCGACGATCTGCTCGTTGAACCGCGCCTGCTGCTCCAGCACCGCCCGCACCGCCGGCGCGAGCCCTGACGTCACCGTCGCCCGCACCTGATCCAGCAACTTCCGCCGCCGGCTCCCGGTGGGCTCCGGCACGTACCGCGGCGTGGGGTCCGCCAGCTCACCCAGGTCGCGCAGCATCTCCACCGCCGGCTCCAGCAACTCCTTCAACGACCGGGCACTCCCCGCGCGAGCCGCCGCCGCCTCGAACTTCCGCGCGGCCTCGGAGAGCTCCTCTTCGCGGGGCGGTGTCATGTGCGCTTTCTCCGGGTCCCGTCACGCGACCGGCGCTTCGCCGGAGGCTTCTCCAGCGCCTCCACCTGCTCCCGCAGCCGGATCACCTCCGCGGACAGCTGCGCGTACGCGTCCCGCACGTGCCCGTTGAACACCCGCTGCCGCGCCAGCGTCTCGTTGATCAGCACCTGGCACGTCCTCCGGAACACCCACTTCGCCAGCACCACCGCCTGGCCCACCCCGCCGCGGTGCGTGTGGAGCGGCATCGCCCGCGTCGAGTCCGCGTGCTCCTCCAGCGCGTGGAGGTTGAACGACATCGGATCCACCCGCGGCTCCGGCCCGTCCATCCGGATCGGCCTCTCCGCCTCAAAGTGAAGCCCGCGCGCGCGGAGCCGCTCCTCGATCCGCCCCAGCAGCTCCTTCCCGTCGATGTCCCTGCCCAAGAGCTTCATCGCCGCGCCTCCGAGACGATCCGATCCATCTGCTCGCGGTACGCATCCAGCACCCGTTCCCACCGGTGCCCGCGCGCGTACGCCGCCGCCTTCCTCGACATCGCCGCCCGCCCCACGCCGATCTCCCCCACCCCCTCCGCGAACGACTCCGCGCCCCCGTACGTCCGCCCCGCCCCGCTCCGCCGCACCTGCCCCGCCAGCACGTCCGAGGCCCCGTTCGCCAGCACCGGCGTCCCCTGCGCGAACGCCTCCAGCGCCAGCAGCGAGAGGCTCTCGTACCGCGAAGGCACCACCGCCGCCAGCGCCCCCGCCAGCCCGTCGTGCTTGTCCTGCTCGCTGATCCGCCCCAGCGCGTGCACCCGCTCCCCACCCACGCGCATGCTGGCCGCGCCCGCCAGCACCAGGTCCGGCGCGTCGTGGAACCTCCGCACCAGCTGCGCGTGGTGCTCCAGCAGCTCCCCCACGCCCTTCCCCTGCTCCACGCGCCCCACGTACATCAGGTACGGGTGCCCCGGCTCCAGGCCGTGCTTCTTCCGGAAGCGCTCCGGGCGCGCCGGGTGCCGCTCCACCCCCACGCCCACCACCTGCGCCGGCGCGTGGCCGGGGAGCCGCCGGTCGATCAGCGCCAGCTCCTCCGGCGTGCTGCAGAACAGCGCGCGCGGGAGGCGCAGCACGTCCCCGTAGATCTCCAGGTCCAGCGGCGGCTCGTCGTGCGCGGTGGGGATGAGGATGGCGCGGTCGGCGATGAGCGGGAGCCCCCAGGCGGTCGTCGAGTACAGGTACGTGAACGCCACGAACCCGTCGTACTCGCCGCCCGCATCCGACAGGTGGCGCAGCAGGGCGGGGGAGAGCGGACCCTGCTCGGCGACCCAGTGCTCCTCGGCGACGCGGTCGTTCCGCCGGCCCAGCACGCCGCGCGAGAGCGCGTTGAAGCGGCGGATCTCGCGGCCGCGGATGGTGGGGAAGCGGAGGACGCGCACCGGGCCGTCGCGGGACTCGCCCTCGGGGAAGTCGTTCTCCCAGGAGAGGTGGTCCTTCGAGCAGGTGGTGACCACGGTGATGCGCCAGTCCTTCGCCAGCCGGGAGGCCATCATCCGCGCGTGCAGCTCCGCGCCGCCGGTGACCTCGCCGTAGCGCTGGACGACGAAGGCCACGCGGGGCGCGCGCCGGGTGGAGCGCTTCCGGCGCTCGGGGAGGAACGGGCGCAGCGCCTCCGCCAGCCGAGACTGCGCCACCTCCGGCGACAGCTCCCGCAAGCGCCACGCCTGGCCGCGGAGGAGCCTGCCCCGGAGCTTTCCGTCGCCGGCGACGTCCCGCACCAGCTCCGCCAGCGCGGCGTAGTTCTTCTCGTCGAAGGCGATGCCCGCCCTGCCCAGCGTCTCCGGGACGGCGGCGGCGGCGTAGGCGAGGACGGGGACCGCGGCGGCCATCGCCTCCACCAGCGGCACGCCGAAGCCCTCGTGCTCGCTCATGGACGCGAAGACGTCCGCGGCGCGGTAGGCCGCCACCAGCTCCGAGTGCGAGACGCGCCCGAGCCACTCCACGCCGCTCAACCGCCGCGCTTGCCTCCGCAGCCCCTGGTAGTAGCGGCTCCCCGGGTCGAAGCCACCGGCGAGCACCAGCCGCGCGCGCGGGTCGAGGCGGAGCAGCTCCGCGTGCAGCGAGAGCAGGTCCTCCACGCGCTTGCTGGGCACCACCCGCCCGACGCTGACGACGGTCGCGCCGCCGTTGGGCGCGAGGCGCCGCGCCATCCGTTCGTCCGCCCAGGAGGGCGCGAACCGGGACGGCTCCACCACGTTCGGCACCACGTGGACGTCGCGGTAGCCCGCCTCGCGCAGCTCGAGCGCGTTCAGCTCCGAGACGCCGATGGAAACGTCGGCGTACGGCGCCATGGCGGCGAGCTGCGCGCGGCCCGAGACCAGCGCCTCCTCCAGCGGCGTGCCGGCGGCGAGGCGGGCGGGGGTGATGTTGTGGAAGACGATGCCCTTGCGGCAGCGGAGGTGCATCCACTCACCGCTGAGCCAGGAGGCGATGCCGTGGTGGTAGAGGACGAGGTCCTCGGGGCGCGGGCGCAGGTGCGAGATGGGGCGGACCAGCGCGTGGAGGTCGGGCGCGACGTCCGCGGCGTACAGCTCGGAGTGGACGCCGAGCCGGCGCAGCAGCCACTTCAAGTTCACCGCGGCCTGACCAGTGGCGTCGCCGCGGACGAACGTCGGCACCAGTTGGTGGACGACCATCGCGGGCTGCGTACCACATGCTATGGAGCGCGCCGTGCCCGAACCGCTCTCGGTGGCTCTGGACGCGCTCCTCTGGGACGAGCCGACCACGGGCATCGGCCTCTACACCCGGTGCCTGGCGCGCGCCCTGGAGCGGGAGGGGGTGCGGGTGCGGCCGATGGGGGCGCGAAGCTCCGGGGCGGACCCGCGCGGGCGGATGGGGAAGAGCGCGTACGTGCTGGCGCGGTTGCCTGGGGCGCTCGCGCGCGCGCCGGAGCCGCTCTACCACGCGGTGGGGAACTTCAACCTGCCGCTGCGGAGGCCGGAGGGGAAGCGGCTGGTGCTGACGGTGCACGACCTCATCCCCGAGGTGCTGCCGGAGACGACGTCGCGGGCGTACCGGTGGCAGTTCCGGATCTGGCTGGGGCGGTCGCTGAGGCTGGCGGACCGGATCGCCTGCGTGAGCGAGCACACCCGGCGCGATCTGCTGGAGCGGCACGAGGTGGACCCGGAGCGGGTGGTGGCGGTGCACCTGGGCGCCGACCACGTGGACGAGGTGGCGCGGCCGGACCGGGTGGGGGTGGAGTACGTGGGCGCGCTGGGGCTGCCGGAGCGGTTCGTCATCTACGCGGGGGCGCTGGACGCGAGGAAGAACGTGGGCGCGGTGCTGGACGCGTTCGAGCGGCTGTGGCGGGAGGGGGAGCGGGTGCCGCTGGTGCTGGTGGGGCAGCGGTGGTTCGGATCGGGTCCGGTGGAGCAGCGGATCGCGAGGTTGAGAGAGGGGGGGATGGACCTTCGGCCGCTGGGGTACCAGCCGCCGGAGCTGTTCTACGAGCTGATCCGGCGGGCGGCGCTGCTGGTGTTCCCGTCGAGGTACGAGGGGTTCGGGCTGCCGCCGCTGGAGGCGATGCGGCTGGGAGTGCCGGCGGTGGTGTCGAACGCGGGGTCGCTGCCGGAGGTGTGCGGGGACGCGGCGGTGCAGGTGGGGCCGGACGATGACGGAGCGCTCGCGGCGGCGGTCGCGAGGCTGATGAGGTCGGAGGGGGAGCGGGCCGCGCTGGCGGAGGCGGGGAGGCGCCGCGCGGCCGGGTTCACGTGGGAGCGGTGCGCTCGGCGGACGATCGAGCTGTACCGGGCGGCGCTCACTCCTTCTTGAGCACCATCGCGATCGGGTTCTTCGGGTCCCGGTGGGGCCGGTAGCGGGGCGGGAAGACGGGGATGGGGATGGCGATCATCATCAGGATGAAGAGGACGCGGAGGGTGAAGCGCAGTGCGCGCCAGAGGAAGGCGAGCGCACGCCGGTTGCGGTGCATGAGGAGACTCCTGTGAAGAGGTGAGGACCGGGACTGCGGTCCGCCTCAGCGCAGGAGCGCGCGGTGAAGCACGTAGATCGCGCGGGTGGCGCGGAATCCGGGGCGCGGGAAAGAGGACGCCCGGCGACCGTGAGCGATGCGCGGCTTCGGGGCATCCGTTCGGGCGACGGCGGCTGCGACCGCGCGGACCGGG
>Ga0134122_10000119_pt1 | contig 43962 bp, 49 predicted proteins | sample KB302_FD_96461 | JGI IMG/M metagenome (GOLD analysis project Ga0134122, IMG submission 96461) | Terrestrial soil microbial communities without Nitrogen fertilizer from Kellogg Biological Station, Michigan, USA - KB3-0-2 | ecosystem: Environmental > Terrestrial > Soil > Unclassified ... | reverse complement strand
CAAGTCTTTTATCAGAGCTTCGGTAGGAGGCCAGCCGAACAGCTCGAGGAGAAGAAGGAAATCGGGGGGGACGCCGGAACGTAGGCATGCGTGTCAGCTTAGAGGAGATTGAGGATCTTCGACATGTTCTGCTCATACCGCTCTTCAGATTGAGAGATATAGCGTCGCCACGTGCTCGGATTCCAGATCTCCATGCGATGGTATAAGCCAACCAGAATGATTTCCTGGTCTTCGTCTAACGGAATAACTTTTCTGAGTCGACTTGGAATGAGGATGCGACCGGCCTTATCGAGTTCCGATGTCCCGGCTTCTGATACAACGAAGTGCATGAAGAGCCGACTCTGGTCCTCGTCAAGGGTGGTTTTTGTCCGTTCGAGGACTTTTTCCCATTCTTTCATCGAGTAGATGAGCGTCGAGTCTTCCGGCCCTTTAAGGAAGACAACGGCCTGTCCCTCCGACTCGACCTGTTCCCGTATTGGCGAGGGGACAATAAATCGCCCTTTCTCATCTACTTTGCAGAGGTATTCTCCGGCGAACATCAATGGAGCCTCTCCTTTACGACGCCAGCGTGGTTCTGGTGCGATCGCGAATCCACTGCTCGAGATCCGAGCGTACGAAGCGCCATTCTTTTCCAAGCTTGAAAGCGGGAATCTGGCGACTCCTGAGGTAACGATAGAGCGTACGTTGAGTAATCTTGAGATAGAGGCAGGTCTCCTCCGCCGTCATTAGCTCGCTCTTGGGCTCTCTGGCCATTGTAGAACCTGACTTGATAGGGATCCATATGCCTCACGAGGCTTCGAATACAGTCGTCAGGGTAGGGAAGTTGCCGCGATCTGTCAAGTGAAAATATATGACAATTCAAGTCAAAGCCTGTCAGTGCCCTCCGATTCCATGCCATCGGCTTGGTCGGATTCCATCGCCTCTAAGACATCGTCACCAAGGTCTTCACCCATCTCCTCACCCATATTTTTCATAAATCGGGCCATGCTCCTCGGGTCATTTTCATCGAGACCCGCCAGATGACCCGGATCCGCCAAGGCCTCCAGGCGGGCCTCTTCGGATTTCGGCGAGGCGAATCGAGACAAGATCCGTTCCACCCGAGCACTCGTGCAATAGGAGCAGGCTGCCGGTGCCTGATTGGCCAGACTCAATACGAGGATTGTGCTCCGTTTCTTACAGTCAAGGCAGCGATATTCGTACAGCGGCATCGATTATATTCCTAATCTCACACTCCAACTGCTTTCCGTTGCGAGAGATCATCGTCGAGGTCTCGCTCATCCTCGCCCAGTAGCACGCCATGCTCTATTGATCGATCTCATTGAGTCCAGCCAGATTGTTGAGATCCAAAGAGGCGTTCAGACGAGCTTCTTCGGATTTCGGCGAGGCGAATCGAGACAGGATTCGTTCCACCCGAGCACTCGTGCAATAGGAGCAGGCTGCCGGTGCCTGATTGGCCAGACTCAATACGAGGATTGTGCTCCGTTTCTTACAGTCAAGGCAGCGATATTCGTATAGAGGCATCGATCATATTCCTACGGTGGTCAAGGGGGGTGCCGCTTGCTGGGCGAGGTGGCGGTCCGGCACCAGATCCGTATCAACGGTTCTGGCCAGCGTCAGGGCAAAGACAGGTCCGCTCCCAGCTTTTCGTAGGGCCTTCGCGCATTCGTTCAAAGTCGTACCGGTGGTGAAGACATCGTCTACGAGGAGGACACGTTTCTCGGCGATGTCTCGTGGCCTTCGGACGGCAAAGGCTTTCTTCAAATTTTGCAACCGCGCCTGCCTCGTTAACGTGGTTTGGGGCTCGGTGGCAGCGGTTCTGACGAGGTTTGTGGCTGAAACCGGGAGGGCCAAATACCGGCCGAGCTGATCGGCCAACAGCAGAGACTGGTTGAATTCCCTGGCGCGTAAGCGGGTGGGGTGCAAGGGCACAGGAACGATCACGTCGACATCGAGTCCGCTTGGCAGAGCGCTGATCATGAGGCGCGCGAGTGGCTGTGCCAGCGTATGTTTACCACGGTATTTAAACGAGCAGATCGCTTCCCGTAGTGGCGGAAGGTAAGGGAACAGGGTCCAGGCCCTTTGAAAATCCGGTGGCTGTTCCTGACACTGTTGGCATTGATGGTTTGGAGTATGGTTTGTGGCAGCTTGCGAGACGAATGGCTGATCGCAGCTTGCACAGGCCGGTTGCTCGAACGGGTGGATGGTGCACCAGCATGCGGCACAGAAGAAGGGCACAGGATCGGTGCTGAGTGACCGGCCACAGGCGATGCATTCTACCGGCAACACAAACCTGATGGCTTGGCGGAACCATCCGATGAGTCGAACCTGTGTGGTATCACGCAACATCACAGAGGGGCTCTCTAATCAATGTGAGTGTGCTTCTTCTAAGAGAAAGTACCGTGTCTGTCAAGGTTGTCCGTGTATAAATGGTTGTGATATACGTGACGCGCGAGACATGCGCGATGAGAAGGAAGGGCGGGGCGGGCTCGAGCGGACAGTTTGTCTTGTGTGTTCGGTCTGGTTGAATTTGGCTTACCAGCCAACCAAATACACCAGATGAACCAGATCAAGCCGTCACGCCCGTCTATTTTTGAGTTGGAGTATGGAGACGCAGATTGCGATGGTGAGATTCGACCAGGTATCGAAAATGTATGAGCGGGGTGATGAGACCATCACAGGGCTTGATCGGGTTACAATCGAAGTGGCGAAGGGAGACTTCTGTGCTTTTATCGGGCCCAGTGGATGCGGGAAAAGCACATTGCTCAACCTGGTGGCCGGACTGGATAGACCGACCTCAGGGGCGATCTTCCTTGGAGGGCGGTCGACCAGTCAATTTACGAGTGACGATTGGACGAGGATCAGGCGAGAGACGGTCGGGATTATTTTTCAAGCCTTCCATCTGATTCCCGGATTGACGGCGGCGGAAAATGTCGCCTTTCCCCTATTACTGCGCGGGGAGCGAGGTGCCTCGGTTCAAGCCCGCGTCGAGGATGTGCTCGAGCTGGTTTCGATGACAGCGCGACGACACCATCGCCCCAGCGAGCTTTCTGGCGGAGAACAGCAGCGTGTGGCAATTGCGCGAGCGATTGTGCATCAGCCACAGATCCTTCTCGCAGACGAGCCGACCGGCAATTTGGATTCTCAGCATGGAAACGAGATCATTGTCCTTCTCCGGTCGCTCGTCGAGCGCTTTCACCAAACTATCTTACTGGTCACTCACAGCACCGCAGCTGCAGAGGCTGCCGATTATGTCTGGTCTATGAAGGATGGGCAGCTCGTGTCAAGAACGCAGCATGACACTGTCACGGTCGTGGCGTGATGGATCTTTCGACCACCATTGCCGGCGTGCGATTCCCCAGTTGCTTCATGAATGCGTCGGGGGCTCTCTGTGTCACGCGTGAAGAACTGCTGGCTCTCGGTCGATCTCGTGCGGGGGCTATTGTCACCAAATCGATGACGCTAGAGCCTCGCGACGGCAATTCGACACCCCGGTACTATGGATTTCCAGGCGGGTCCATCAATTCCATGGGGTTGCCGAATCTCGGGTACCGAGCCTATGCCTCGCTCATTCCTGAATTGAAAACGCTCGGCAAGCCGGTCATTGCCAGTGTGGCAGGCCTCTGTGAAGACGATTTTCCGACAATTGCCGCCACAATCAATGAGGCGATGCCCGACTTGATCGAGGTCAATCTCTCTTGTCCCAACATCCCTGGCAAACCGCAGATTGGATATGACGCAGAAGCCTCCGAACGTCTGTTGAAACGGGTCCGCAAGATCATCACGGTACCGATGGGGGTCAAGCTGCCTCCGTACTTCGATCCGGCCCATCACGCAGCGATGGGAGCCGTGATCAGCCGTTGCGGGATCGATTTCCTCAATTTGATTAACTCAGTCGGCAACGGGCTCGTCGTCGATCCGGAGCATGAGGTGGTCGTCATCAAGCCGAAAGGTGGGTTCGGCGGCTTGGGCGGCACGATTATCAAGCCGGTGGCGCTAGCCAATGTGCGGGCTTTTTGGAAAATTTTCGAAGGGCGCATGCCGATTATCGGGACCGGTGGCGTCGTCAGCGGGGTGGATGTATTTGAGCATCTGCTCTGTGGTGCGACGGCGGTGCAAATCGGGACAGTCTTGGTCGAGGAAGGGGTAAACGTATTCGGTCGGCTGGAAACGGAGCTGGCGGCACACCTCAGCAAGAAAGGCTATAAGAAGTTGGAGGATTGCCGGGGAAAGCTGAAGGAGTTGTAGGTCTACTTGGTGCCGAATGTCTTCGCCAGGAGACCCAGCTGCAGGGCTCGTCTGAGCAGCTGTGCGACATTTCGTACATTCAAACGTCGCATCAAGTTGAATCGGTGTACTTCGACTGTGCGCACGCTGATCTCCAGGACCTCCGCAATCTCGCGGTTCGTGTGGCCGATCGAGACCAGGCGAAGAATGTCAGTCTGCCGAGGTGTGAGGAGATCGGCGTCGATCTCTTCCTGTAGCGGCTGGACTTTTCGGTTCAGAACAATTCTCGCACCCATCAGTTACCTCTCATCTTCAACTCACGCGAGTCTAGCAAAGGTGGGTATTGCTGTAAACGAAACTGCTGATTTGTGCAGGGCTCCATTCCTGCCCCGAAGGATTCGTTCGATGAATAGTTCATCCGGTCTCAGATGAAGGAACTATTGTCCCTCCATATCACTTTGATCCGTGCGCATGCGCTCCAGCGGCCATTTCGTGCTTGCCTCAGCATTGCTGGAGTGGCACTGGGTGTGCTGGCCTCCGTGGGCATCGGGACGGCGAACGTTCAGGTCCTGCGATCTTTTGAACAAGCCGTCACGACAGTCGCCGGTTCCGCCACAGTGGAAATTGTGGGCAACGATCTCGGAGTGGATGAATCGGTGATTACGGTTGTCCGTGAGACCGAAGGGGTGGTGAGCGCCGCGCCGGTCATTGAAGAATCCGTGATAGTCGCCCAGGGGGAATCACGTGGCCAAGTGCTTCAGGTCTTGGGGCTGGATCTCCTTGCAGAGGTTGGAACGCGCGGGTTTCGAATATCGCAGGCTGACACCGATGTGGCGCTGGAGGCGCTCTTGGCTCCCGACACGCTGTACCTTGGCCGTCAGATTGCCGCAGATCTGAAGGTGGGAGTCGGTACTATCATCGAGGTAACTACAGGAGGGCGTTCAGCCCAGCTACGAGTCGCGGGGCTCATCCAAACAGAGGGGGAGGGTTCGGCACTCTGGGACCGGCTTGCTGTGATGGATATTGCCGCGGCGCAGCTGTTGTTCCAATCATTCGGGCGGTTAGATCGGATCGAGTTGGTGACGACGCCTGATCGGACGCCAGAGGATATCGTGGCTTCCATGCGGACGGCTCTTCCTCCCCATCTTGTCGCGCAACGGCCGGCGCAACGGACAAAGCAGCTCGAGAACATGGTGTGGGCCTTCCAACTTAACCTGTCAGTCATGAGCTGGGTCGGGCTGCTCATTGGGGCGTTCTTGATCTACAACACGATCGCTTTCGCCGTGGCGCAACGGAGGCGCGAGGTCGGCATCTATCGCGCGCTTGGTATGACGGAGCGGCGTGTCGCAGGCCAGTTTCTCGCAGAAGCAGGCTTGCTCGGTCTGCTTGGCGGGCTATTGGGAGGTCTTGGCGGGGTCTGGCTTGCCAGGAGTTTGGTGTCGATCGTGAGCCGGACGATCTCCGACCTGTATGCACCGGTCACGTCGGGGGGGCTGATCCTGTCGGTGGACATGGTGACACTCATGGCGGTGGCAAAAGGAGTTCTGCTCGGGACAGTCGTCTCGATGCTCGGGGCCTTGGGTCCCAGCGTGGAAGCAGGCAGGACTGTGACCGCCCGTGCCTTGGCGCCGGGAGACTATGAATCGACTCGTCAATTGAGAGTGGGCCTGTTCGGTTGGATCAGCCTTCTATTGTTCATACTGGCAGGCCTTTGCTCGCTGATGGGGCCGGTCGGAGACCTGCCGCTCTTTGGCTATCTCGCGACGATATGTGTGTTGGGGGCACTTTCCTGCCTTGCGCCGCTGTGTATCCAGGCACTGCGCCAGCGGCGCTCTCACCAGGACGGCACGATGATGCTCGGGGGGAGTCTCAGGCATATCGCAGCAGACCAGGCGGCACGCCATCCGGGCAGAAATGCGGTAACGGTATCGGCGTTGATGGTGGGGTTGTCGGTCATGATCGGTGTGGCTGTCATGGTTCGCAGTTTTCGTGACACGGTTGAGGTCTGGGTGGATGAGACCGTGATGGCCGATCTCATCGTGGCCCCGCAATCGTGGCTTCAAGGGAAACAGGTTGGGCAGTCGTCGCGTGCCTTACCAGGGACCTGGCGTTCGACCCTGTCGTCGATTGATGGCATTGCCGCGGTCGATACCCTCAGGGAAATGTCTGTTGGCGTCGACGGGCAGCCTGTGGCGTTGGTGTCACGGGATCTCCGGCTCCATGCGCAGCGCAGTCGGTATCGGATGGTTCGAGGGGATTCGACCGAAGCATTGCAGCGAGCCGCCGAGACAGGCGGCATCCTTCTGTCGGAAGTGCTCGCGACTCGCTTACAGCTTCGAGAGGGGAGCAAGGTCTCAATTACGACGCCGGCAGGACCTGTGCCTGTGTCCGTTGAAGGGGTCTTTTACGATTATGCGACCGACGGTGGGAAAATCGTGGTTGATCGGACCTGGTATCAGCGAGAGTGGGGTGATGATCGGGTAAACGTGTTTTCCATCTACTTGGCTGCCGGGGCCGATGCAGAACAAGTTCGGCAGTCGATTGTCACCCACGTCGCTGGGCTGGACGGAATGACGGTTCCACCGCTGGTGATTCGAAACCATGAGTTGCGGCAAGAGATTCTGGAAATCTTTGACCGTTCCTTCGAATTGACCTATGTCCTTGAAGCGATCGCCGTTTTGGTGGCCGTGCTCGGCATCGTCAATACTTTGGTGACGGCGGTATTGGAACGACGACGTGAATTTGCTTCGTTACGGGCCATTGGTGCCGGCACGAGGCAAGTGGAGCAATTGGTCTTATGGGAGGCGGCTTATCTGGGGTTGATCGGTGCCGTTCTCGGCGTCGCGGGAGGCTTACTGCTCGCTCTGCTACTCATTCACGTGATCAATAAACAATCCTTTGGTTGGACGATTCAGATGACGATTCCAGCTGGATTGATTCTGCAAGCAGTAGGACTCGCACTCACAGCTGCCCTGGTAGCCGGCTTCTTTCCGGCACGTTGGGCGGCGCGACAACCGGTGGTGGAGGGATTGAGAGAGGAATAGCCTCGGCTTGGGAAAAGTGGGCATTCCGATTCTGCCATAATGCGATGGGCAGGCATGGCCGTTCGTCTCATATCGTTGGCCGCGTGCTCCTCTAAAGCTTCGACGGAACGTCGAAATGCCGTCGCATAGCGGCGTGCTATTGGCTATCGATCGGGCGTGTCCGCTATGTCGGAATACTCCATGCCCATCTCTCCCAGCCGAGGCGATGAACGAGGGAGGTGGTGCATCGCGCAAAGGCATTGGAGGGAGCGGCCAGGTGCCCTTCTTGCTCGCAGAACGCGCACGATGAAACAGTGCTCGTTCGATGCGCGCACTAAAGGGCAGCCTTGGCCGCTCCCTTAAATAGAGGTATAGGGAATCACAAGGCCCTCGCTCGGGCTAGCGGCACGTCTTGGCGTGCCGGTGGGTGGGCGGGCGAGAATGTTGCGCGCAATTGGAATGAACGTAGGTCGCTATTCTTGAAAGGGGTGCGTCCTGTCAAATGTGGGATAGGGCTCGACAGGCGCAGTCGGATCAACAAGGCCCGCCTCGTTCGGGATGGCCGATCAAGAATGAGAACAGGAGTGCAGGCAGTGGTAGCAAACACGTCCGCTACTTACTCCAGCGAGGAATGTGTAGTTAGCTTGCCACTGGCTGCTGGTAGTCCACTTCGATCTTGAAGCCCAGATCTTCGATCATGCTCCAGACTTCGGGGGCTGGCTGGCCTGGTGTCGTGAGGTAGCCGTTCACGAAGATGGAGTCGGCTGGATAGAGGGCGAGGGGCTGCAGGCTGCGCAAATTATGTTCGCGGCCTCCGGCAATGCGAAGTTCGGTGCGTGGGTGCAGGAAACGGAAGAGGCAGAGGACTTTCAGGCATCGTTGTGGTGTGAGATTGTCGCAGTTCTCTAACGGCGTGCCTGTCGCCGGATGGAGCAAGTTCAGGGGGATCGAATCCGGGCTGACTTCGCGGAGTGCCATGGCGAGGTCGATGAGATCTTCGTCCTTCTCGCCCATGCCGACGATTCCACCGGAGCAGATTTCCAGGCCTGCCACTCGAGCGCTCCGGATGGTGCTCAATCGGTCCTGGAAAGTATGGGTGGTACAAATTGAAGAATGAAAGGCTTCGCTCGTATTCAGGTTGTGATTCACTCGATCGACTCCCGCCGCCTTGAGTCGCTGGGCCTGTTGTTCATTCATAAGGCCTAGTGAGCAGCAGATCTGGATCGGAATCTCCTGTTTGATTGAGCGGACGGCGCCGGCGATCTCGTCAATCTCACGGTCCAATGGACTCCGACCGCTGATGACGATGCAATAACGTTGGGCTTTCGACGCTGCAGCCTGTCGGGCCCCGGCGAGCATCTCTTGTCGGGAAAGGAGGTTATAGCGCTCGATGGGGGCGGTGGAAATCGCTGACTGCGAACAGTAGTGGCAGTCTTCCTGGCAGGCCCCGCTCTTGGCATTTTGCAACATCTGAAGGCGAACGGTCTTGCCGAAATAGTGGGATCGCACGGTGAATGCGGCTTGGAGGAGCCCCAGCAACTGCTCATCCGGACTGTTAAGCACAGTCTGGCATTCGCTCCTGGTCAACGTTTCATCGCGCAAGGCTTTGGCAGCAAAATCCTGATAATCGATCATAGGGCACTCCATCGCCTGTAAGAGGTTGCGTTGATTGCGACGCGGATGACAACAGGTCTGTGTGGTAGAACAATTGGCCGAAAACCTACACGGTTTCGAAGGGAGAAGCAATGCCCTGGTAGGGAACCGTAGAGACTGGCAGGGGGGCGCGGTCCTGACCGGGGACCGCCTGACCGGCATTAGGCCATGGCAGCGCGACTAACGTATTCCATGTCCCACAGCGGCGGCAGCGACCAGACCAGTCGGTCGATTCTTGCTGACAGGCGGTACAGACATAGGGGACGACCACACGCTTTTTGAAATGGAGGGCTTTCTTGAGTTCGATGACGGCCTCCTCCATCTGTTGCTTGCGGAGAAAGAGATTGGCCATGATCTTATGGTAGTCAACCAATTGGTCCTGTATTCCTTCAACGGTCGAAAGGGTGTCGAAGGCTTCGTCGACCATCTCGAGTCGGTAGTAGAGCTTGCCAAGGTAGAACTGCAGGGTGGGATTATGCGGGTCTTGACGGAGAGCCTCCTGATAGACACGGATAATTTCGCTGGGTTCGCCCTGTTCGAGAAAGAGTTCTTCCAGGCGGTGCAAGATGATGATGCTACGGGTCTTGGCATAGACCTTCTTGAGAATTTCTACCGCCTGCTTGGTCTTGTTTTCCCGGATCAAAATTTCACCAATGCCGATGTAGGCGGGCAAAAACGTCCGGTCTTTCTTAATGGCGCCTCGGAAATAGCGCCGAGCTTTGTCGGGATGGCCCCGTTCCAGGAGTTGACGTCCTACCTCGTAAGTGCAGCCTGTGAGGAGGTGAGCTGCAGCCTGCCGTTCTGGCTCAGGCAAGTTGGCCTTGAGGAGACGATGTTGGATTTCGAGCGCCTCACTCCATTTTTCGAGTCTGATCAACAGATCGCGCTTGCGGATGAGCGCAGTAAGGTTATCCGGTTCGATCTTGAGCATCTTGTGCAACGTCTGTAGGGCGTCCTCATAGCGCTTGGCACCCTCCAAGTCGTTTGCCAGCTCCAGCAGGATTTCAATGTTCCGATCGTCGACTCGATTCGCTCGTTGGTGGAGGCGGATCGCTTCGGTAAAGTTGCTTTCTGCGCGGTAAATGTTTCCCAGCCAGAGCAGCGAATCGACACGATTCGGATCCATGGCCAGCGCCCGCTCGAACAGGCCAATGGCTTCGACGGTGCGTTTTGACATGAAGGCATGGGTACCATCACGATGGAGCGCATCGATTTTTTCCTTGCGCCGCAACAGCCTGGTGCTGCGCCAGTTGCCAATAACATGAGCCGTTTCCCTCATGCCGACTGCCAAGGCCACGAGCACGGCGCCGACAGCCATGGAAAAGACGATGAGTGTGACAGGACTCAGCTCGAACTGGATGGAGGGGCTGGTCCGGACTTCGACCGTGCCGGGGTTCAATTCGCGGAAATAACTATAGAGAAAGATTCCGGCGCTGATAAGAAATATGGTGATGAGCAGTCGGAGCATCGGACTAGGCCTTTGAATTCACGGATGCTTTTTTCCGTTTCACGGACCGAGGGGCGGCGGCCGGTTTTGTGGCCGGCGATTCGTCCGGGATGGCGATGCGCTTCGCGTCGGCCCACAACCGTTCGAGCGCGTAATGCTCCCGAACATCCTGCCTGAAAATATGGGCGATGACATCGCCAAAGTCTATCAGGACCCACTGGGCGGACCGCATGCCCTCGACGCTCAACGGTTTGGAACCGGAGCGAGAGAGGCTACTGGTAATATGGTCCGCGATAGCGCTTGCTTGACGATCCGAATCCGCAGAGCCAATGACCAGGTAGTCTGCAATAGAGGTCAGCGGGGCTACCTGAAGGATAAGAGCCTCGGTGGCCTTTTTATCACGCATTGCCCGGGCAATGGCGAGGGCCGTAGACCTAGCTGTTTGTGCGATCGCGCTCCTCTTGGTAGAGATGATGTCGAAGTATATAAGATTCCACTAATGGCGGCAATAGATTTGCCACAGGGAGTCCGTGGCTGATTCGCACACGAATGTCTGATGCGGAAACTGCGCAGGGTGGGAGCCGGAGACAGGTTAATTGTTGCGTTCCAAGAGGCACGTCTATTCGGGAAATCTTTCCCTCGTCCAGGTCCGTCAGCGAAGAGGAAGGAATCGACGGGAGTAACGAAACAGTTGAGAGGGAGCGAAACGACAGACCAGGCCGGGAGAGGACGACGAAGGAGCAGAGCTGCAGGAGTGTCAGAGGGTCGCGCCAGGAAGGAAACTCCAGGAAGGCATCGAGCCCGATGAGGAAGAATAGTTGAGTGTGCGTCCCATACTCCTGTTGCAGTAGGCGAATGGTATCGATGGAGTAAGACTTACCCGGTCGGCGGATTTCCACATCCGAAATGACAAGAGAGGGGTCTGAGGCAATGGCAAGGCGAACCATCTCATAGCGGTGGTGGACGGGTGCCAGGCTGTCGTTCGACTTATGCGGCGGGTGACTCGTGGGAATGAAGAGGATTTGGTCGAGCCCGAGGGCCTCGCGTGTCTGCTGCGCAATAGCCATGTGACCATTGTGCACGGGGTTGAAACTGCCGCCCAATAGTCCAAGTCGCATAGGTGCAACGATGAATGTTTACTGTGGAATGTTGAATGTTTGGAATAGACTGAGTTACAACAGGCCCCATCCGATCATGCATCATTGAAAATTACGCATTGAACATTGCCCTCAGAGGATGACCAGGTTGTCCCGGTGGATGACTTCTTCATATTCTTGCGGGCCTAGCTGCTGCTGGATCTGAATCGTTTTTAGCCCTTTGATACGTGCCAAGGTGTCTGAGGAGAAGTTCACGAGCCCTTTGGCGAATTCTTTGCCGTCTTGATCGAGACAACTGACTGCATCACCCGTATCGAATGGACCACTGACATTCAAAATGCCGGAAGCCAACAGGCTCTTGCCACGTTTGGCCAACGCTTCGACAGCTCCAGGGTCGAGTGTCAGGGTCCCTCGCGGCCTGAGGGTGAAGGCGATCCAATGTTTGCGACTGGTGAGTCGACGTTCCTTCGCGAGAAAGAGGCTGCCACCGGATCCGCCGGCCAAGACTTGTGGAAGGAGGCCGGCTTGTTGCCCGTTCAGGATCAACGTGGCGACTCCATACTCACTGACTTTCTTTGCCGCCTTGATTTTCGTGGCCATACCCCCAGTTCCCTCGAACGTGGTGGAGACGCCGGCTCGTTCTTCGATCTCTTCAGTAATATCCTGGATCAAAGGGATCAGCGAGGCCGTGGGGTTCTTGCGTGGGTCCTGAGTGAATAAGCCATCGATATCGGACAGGATGATGAGAAGGTCCGCGTCAACGAGATGAGCCACTTCAGCAGCCAGGGTATCGTTGTCTCCCACGCGGATTTCATCCACGGCGACCGTATCGTTTTCATTGATGATGGGGATCACGCCGAACCCGATCAACGCGGCTAAAGTGTGGCGCGCATTGAGAAACCGGCGTCGATCGGCAAGATCCTGGTGGGTCAATAGAATCTGCGCCACTTTGACGTCGACTCGCTCAAACGATTTTTCGTATGCCCACATGAGCCGGCTCTGGCCGACCGCCGCGGCAGCCTGTTTCACCGGGAGGCTTTTAGGGTATTCCTTGAGACCCAATTTCCTGATGCCGGAAACAATTGCACCGGAGGAGACGATCAAGACCTCACGTCCGCTCGACCGGAGTGTCGCGATTTCACCCGCGAGCCGGTCAATCTGTTCCGGGCGTAACCCTGTGTCTCGGGACGCAAGGAGACTGCTCCCGATTTTGATGACGATGCGCGTGGCCTGTTTTAAAAGTTCGTCTCGCATGCTGTGGTGCGAAGCTCCGCCACCCGTTGTCCCACATAGGTGACGAGTTCCATTAGCCCTTCTCTTGTAGCGGCAGAGATCGAGAAGCATGCATATTGATGATCCGTACAGTACTTTTGCAACTCACGCAGGTGTATCCGATCTCCGGCCACGTCGATTTTTGTTGCGACAACCGCGAAGGGGCGCGCGGTGAGCCGCTCATCATAGGCAGCCAATTCCTGGCGCATGATCTCAAAATTTCTCACGGGCTGTTCAGTCGCCCATTCCGACACATCGATCATGTGCAGCAAAAATGACGTGCGTTCGATATGCCGAAGAAATTGGAATCCCAGTCCCTTCCCTTCATGGGCGCCTTCGATGATTCCGGGAATGTCCGCGACGGCAAAACTTTCTCTTTCTCCCCAACGAACGATTGCCAGATTCGGGGTCAGCGTGGTGAAAGGATAATCGGCGATCTTCGGTCGTGCTGCTGAGATCGTCGCGATGAGCGTGGATTTCCCCGCGTTGGGAAGACCCACGAGCCCGACGTCGGCCAACAGTTTTAGTTCGAGTCTGAGCGATCGTTCTTCTCCCTCTGTGCCTGTTTCGAACTCCGTGGGCGTACGGTTAGTCGAGGTAGCGAAATGGCTATTTCCTCGCCCCCCACGGCCCCCATGAGCTCCCACGAATTGCTGTCCAGGGGCGACCAGATCAGCCAACATCTCATTCGTCTCTTCATCGAAGATGACAGTGCCGACGGGAAGGGGTACAACCACATTCTTTCCGGTTCTTCCGGAGCAATTCGCAGCGCCACCCTGGCGACCGACTTCAGCTTCGTAGTGTTTTTGGTAGCGGAGGTCGAGAAGTGTGGTTATGCGAGGGGACGCTTCAAATAGAACGTCGCCGCCGTGACCGCCGTCACCACCGTCCGGCCCGCCGCGTGGGACAAATTTTTCGCGCCGAAAGCTGCATGCGCCGTCACCACCACGGCCGGCTTTGATATGGATATGGACTTCATCGACAAACATGGGCGTATCACTTCAGCCGCTGACGGTGTTAGTCATGGCATGCGAGGAACATCCCGTCGCACTTCTGCCTATCACCGGGAGTTCTCGTGGCGACGAAACTGTGACGAAAAAAGAGGAAAAGAATGTACTATGAAGTTGAAGGGGCGGAGTAGACACTGACCTTCTGCCGCCCGCGGCCACGTTCGAATTTCACAGTCCCTGTGATGCGAGCGAAGAGGGTATGGTCTTTGCCGAGGCCTACGTTGAAACCGGGAAAGAACTTCGTCCCTCGCTGACGGATCAAAATGGATCCGGCCTTCACGGTCTGTCCGCCGTAGGCTTTGACGCCGAGATATTGGGGATTGCTATCCCGTCCATTTCGAGTTGATCCGCCGCCTTTATTTGTTGCCATGACTGGTCCTCGTTAGGCTGTTTCGATACCGGTAATACGCAATTTAGTAAAGCCCTGGCGATGGCCATTGGTCCGCCGATAGTTCTTGCGCCGCTGTTTCTTGAAGATGGTAATGGAGCGGGTCCGGCCCTGGCTGATGATCTCAGCCTTGACTGTGGCCCCTTTGACCAGCGGTTGTCCGATCTCTAGCCCTCTGTCGCTGTGAACCAGCCGAACTTGACTCAGCTCGATCGCCCCCCCAACATCGCCCGGCAGCGACTCGACTTGGACCAGTGATCCTGTTTCCACCCGATACTGCTTGCCACCCGTCTCAATGATTGCGTACATAAACCCTTGTCTCCATTCATAGAAGCCCACTCTGTAACATAGGCATTTGAAGCATGTCAAGGTTGGTTAAGCAACGGTGCTATGCTAGAGGCAGTACCCTTTGAGAATCTTTAGTGCATAAGCGCATTCTCATTGAGAAGGGGATCGCATCATGAACCATATTGTCCCCCATGAAGTCAGGGCTAGTTTTTTTCTGATGGTGGGCTTGGCCATGTTGGCATTTATCTGCGGCCTGGCCGCTCTAAGCACTGTCATGCGTCCGGCTCGGTGGACCGATCGTAAGTCGGCCCAATTTTAGGCTTTTTCCTCTCAGCTCGAACCTCCTGCGCCCGTCAGTAAGCGAGATCCAATAACCTGTCAATTTATGTGAAAGCGACTGGCTGGGTTGGACCTCACTTTTGCATGCAGGTGCTATATTTGATCTACGCTGGTGCAATCTTATTCCAAAAGATGGGGGAACAATCATGATGGGAAGTCCAATGAAAACAGCTGCCGTGGCAGCAATGGGGTTCATCCTGCTGGTGGGTCAGGGTTGTGGCACGAAGTGGCTGCAATCTGATGGAGAGACGGGAGCGGGCAGCGCGCAAAAAGGTGGTTCCGGAGGAGCACTCAGTGGTTTCTCCAAAAATCCCTCGGAAGAGCGCCTGGGGAAGGCCGGCGATATTGCCTCGCTCTCCTCTTCAGGTGGGATAACCGCCCGTCAGCGTGCGGAAATAACCAAAGAAGAAAAAGCAGCTATCGAAGCCGGCTTACTCGATGTGTTCTTTGGATATGATCAGTGGACCCTTTCAGATGCTGGTATGGAGGCGTTGAATCACGATGCACAATGGCTGAAAGATCATCCTAATGCGGTGATGAAGGTTGAGGGTCATGCCGACGAACGGGGTACGGCCGACTACAATCTCGTCTTAGGGGATAAACGAGCCAAGACCGCGCGCAGCTATCTGATTGAGTCGGGTGTGGGTCCGAAGCAGCTGGCGATCGTGTCGTACGGCAAGGCGCGCCCTTTCTGCATGGAAACTTCTGAGTCCTGCTATCAGCAGAACCGTCGGGGACATGTCTTGTTGAACCGCAAGAAATAACCAAAATATTGGAGACTTCCATAGGGACCCCGGCGCCTCATTACCCAAGCCGGGGTTCCCTGTTTGAAGGGGGCAAAACAAGCATGGCTCTCATGAAAAAACAGCGGGATTCAACGAAGAGATATTCTCATCCGCATATGGTCAAAGAGCAGTCCCATAGAGAGAAACGACAACAGCCACGATTTACCTCGCAGTTCAGAAGTACCTTTTCAGGCGAGCAACGAGAAGGCCAAGGTCGGACGCTGGATCTCTCCTCCGGCGGCTGTATGATCGAAACGGATCAGCCGGTTGTCACGGGGGCTACATTTGAATGCCGCATCTATGTTCCCGGGCTTGATTGGCCTTTGCGGATTGATGAAGCTCAAGTGCGATGGGTCAAGGGCGGGACATTTGGAGTCCAGTTTACGAAGATCCAGCCTGACGAAGAAGTAAAACTCGAACGAGTGATTGCCAGTCTAAACGAAGAACTGAACGCGTAGCCTTTCCCCCTTTCCCACCCGGTTTAGTTAGTTTGGTCGCTCCCCTACAGTGCGCGTCAGGATCTCCTTGTTCGTTCAGGAACTGGTCGCAGCCTCCCGATTATTTATGATATAAGACGCGACAGGAGCTGATAGAAAGACCTTCCAAGTCCCATTTCAGACCGCATAGTCAGAAGTCGGTACAATGGATCAGACTGCACCTCCGGTACAGAAGGGATTCAGCATTGCAACCGTGGCAGGCGGCTGCTTTTGGTGCCTCGAAGCGGTTTATGACCAGATGAAGGGTGTGGTGGCAGTCGAGTCCGGCTACATCGGTGGTCACGTAGACCATCCAACGTATGAAGCCGTGTGTAGCGGGAGGACTGGTCACGCAGAAGCAGTCCGTGTCATGTTCGATCCCAGCGTCGTCAGCTACCGCGAGTTGCTGGAAGTATTCTTTGTTATCCACGATCCTACGACCCTCAATCGGCAGGGGCACGATGTCGGGACTCAATACCGCTCAGCAGTCTTCTTTCATGGATCTGAGCAGAAACGGATTGCTGAAGAGGTAGTCGCAGGCGTGACGAAGGAAAACCTCTATGCCAACCCGATCGTGACGGAAGTCACTCCCGCCGGGACCTGGTATGAAGCCGAGCCCTATCACCAGGAATATTTTGCACGGAATCCCTTCCAGGGCTACTGTACAGCTGTGGTCGGCCCGAAAGTGGTTAAGTTCAGAAAGCAATTCGCGTCGAAGTTAAAGCCGTAACCCTTCTCACTTCATTGAAGCATCCCAAACGATTTGTAGTTCGAATTCCTATTCTGCAGAGGGAAGGAGCGTGAGGTCTGGATGAATAGGATGGCGGGTACTCGGATCGGTTCCAGGCCGCACAATGTGAGCGGTCCTGAAGCCTATCGATGCGGCAGCATCCAGTTCGAGTTCTACGTCCGACAGAAAAAGAATGTCAGGAGGCGGTAGACCGATCTGATCGCTGATCTTGCGGTAACTCGACGAGGTCTTTTTCTCTCCGACCCTGGTATCAAAAAAGTGCTCAAACAAGAAAGTCACATCCCCGACGTTGGTATAAGCAAAGAGGAGCCGCTGAGCCTGTTCTGAACCTGAAGAGTAGATTCCCAAGCGAATGCCATGAGTACGCCATTGTGTTAAGACAGGCAGGACATCGTCATATAGTTGCGGTGTAAAAGCCCCCTGTCGATAGCCCTCATCCCAGATCATTCCCTGCAATGTTTTGAGGCCGGCTACTTTTCTGTCCTGGTCGATCCACCCGATCAGCTTGACTGGTAGCTCTTCATACGCGGGGCGCGTCCCTGTTTCGCGTTCAATGATATCCTGACATGCTGCAGCCCACTGTACCACATCGGGATCAAGGCGCCGCTCTTTGAGAAAGGGGGCGAGACGGTGTTTTGCAAAGGGAAAGAGGACCTCACGGACAAAGGCGACGGAAATGAGAGTGCCTTCGATGTCCATGAGGATGTATCGGACCATGAGACCGCTACCAGTGATAGCGCTGATCGATTCCGGAATGTGTATAGTGGGGAACCCAGCCGGCCTGGTCGGTGAAGATCCGAATTGCCCGCACCTTTGGAGGATCGCCTAAGTCGAACCAGTGTTTTGTGTTGGCCGGAACAGAAATCAGATCACCTTGCTCACACAAGAGGGCAAAAACTTCGTCGTCGCGCCCTTCCGTATGGAACCAAAAGAGGCCATGGCCTTCAACAAAGACACGGACTTCATCCTCGCTGTGAGTGTGCTCCCTGAGAAATTTTTCGCGAATCCCTTGCAGATTAGGTGTCTGCCCATCTACACCGATTACGTCCATCGTCTGGTACCCGTACTTTTCCATTAAAGGTTTGAGTAGATAACCATAGGCGGAGAGGACTTGCTCGTTCGTGGCGCTGTAAGGTAGGTCTCTGTCCGCGGCCCACCGTTCATTGACGATGCCTCGCAGGTCGAGAAATTGTCGGACGGCAAAGGGATCCTGCAACGTCACGTTCTTATCGGGTATTCGCAGAGTAGCCATGCCACATCACCTCTCGTTGGCATTGGAGAAGATATTCGAAGACCTCGAGATGTCGTTTCGCCTCCGGTATATCCTTGCCCCAGGCATAGAGGCCGTGTCCTGCCAGCAAAAACCCATAGCAGGATCTCTCACTCGACAGAGATCGTTCCACGAGCATCGACAAGGCCTGCATATCCTGTGAGTTCGGAAAGATCGGCAAGGAGATGTCTGCTTCATGAGTATCGATGCCGCTCAAGCCCTTCAGCAATTCCCACCCGGAGAAGAGAATGCGGCCTTCATCACGGGCCAGGTAAGAGAGCAACGCTGCAGAGAGTGAGTGGGTGTGAAGTACGGCTCCGGCTCCCATCGTGCGGTAGAGAAGTATATGCAGGGGGGTTTCAGCCGAAGGTTTCAGTCCATCTACATCGATCGCGTTACCATGCTGATCAATGGAGAGAATGTGTTCAACCTCGATTGCGCTTTTGTCCACTCCGGAGCTGGTAATGGCGCAATAGGCGGGGGCAGCATCGTCCGGTAACCGCACGCTATAGTTTGTGCTTGTGGCAGGAGCCCAGCCCATGCGAGACGTCCATCGGGCAGTCTGGACTAGCTGTTCAGCGTATGTTTTGAAATTAAGATAGTGTGGCACAGCTTACGACCTGCGCTACAGTAATGCCGCTGCTCTTACTCCCATTCGGGAGAATAGGAAGACTCATACGATTGAGGAATGGTCTTGATCCAACCAGGCGTCATCTTCCCCCTTCATCTGGTCAGAAGCATGTAGCCCTATGAAGTCGAACAGCCGTCGATCCAGAAGAAGTTGCGGTGCCACGTTCGATAGGGCGGCGAACATACTGTCTGTGCAGCCAGGCGACCGTTGTTCCCATTCGTGCAGAAACTCCTTCACCTGTTTCCGCTTGAGGTTCTCCTGCGAACCACAGAGATTGCAGGGAATGATAGGAAACGCGCGGAGTTCCCCATACCGCGCGAGGTCGCTCTCCCGCACAGAGGCCAATGGACGAATGACCAGATGCTGGCCATCTTTCGACCTCAGTTTCGGGGGCATCGTCTTGAGCTTGCCTGTATAGAGCAAGTTCAGGAACAGGGTTTCAATAAGGTCATCGCGGTGGTGACCCAATGCGATCTTAGTCGCGCCCAATTCCGTGGCAACGCGATAGAGTATGCCGCGGCGGAGTCTGGAACAGAGTGAACAAGTGGTCTGTCCCTCAGGGATGAGTCGCTTGACTATGGAATATGTATCTCGTTCTTCGATATGAAATGGTATTCCAATATCTGATAGGTAATTCGGGAGCACGTGGGCAGGAAATCCCGGCTGCTTTTGATCCAAGTTCACCGCAACAAGGTCGAAGTGAATCGGAGCACGCCGTTGCAAAACCATTAATAGGTCAAGCAGAGCATAACTGTCTTTCCCGCCGGAAAGGCATACCATAACCTTGTCGCCATCCTGAATAAGACCATACTCGCCGATGGTATCCCCCACGAGGCGGAGTAGCTTCGTCTGCAGCTGTTCCGTGATTTCGTTCAGTTTGGGACGTGTGTGCGAAGGATTTGCCAAATGTGCCATGGGTGGGCATTCTACGCGCCCAACTGCATGTCTGTCGATCGTTAGTCGGAGGCGCTATGGAGAATGATGAGAATCGGTCGAAGCGGAAAATCGGGTCAGTACTATTCGTATGTTCGGGGAACATATTCAGGAGCGTGACAGCAGAATATGCGCTCAAAGCCAGCCTTGGTCTCGGCACTTCTTGCATCGTCGGTTCGGCCGGGATCGATGCGAAGCCTCAGTCCATGCATGCCTGGGTTCAGGACCGATTGAGCGAAAAGGGCGCTGACCCCGCCACACACGTCCCACGACAATTGACCAAGGAACTGGTTGAGGCTGCCGACCTTGTTATTGCGATGGGGCGAAACCACCAAGCCTTCGTTCGGGAACGATACGGACGTGACATTCCCCTGTTTGCTCAGGTCTGTCTCGGCCAGGATCAGCCGATTCTTGATCTGCACGAAGTCTTGCCTGATTGGGAAAGCGATCCTGCGCAGGCCCGCACCTATGTGTGCTCGGTGATCGATGTCATTTGGACAATGGCGCCGGCCCTTCTTCCTCGCCTCCGTTAGCCCGTTCTTGCGACACATATTGTCAATGTCGGTTCATTCTTGGCCTCTGTCGGATATTTTTTCTCCACAGCGGGGGAATCTTGTTGCCCATGCTATATTTTCTAGAGCACTGCTTGCAGGTTGAATGTCAGGATACTCGTCGATGCAACGATCACAGACACAGGCCGCGCCGGGGAATGATCGCCATGATCACGAGCCCGAATGGATCTCGTGGTCCAACGAAAAGCTCCTGGACCTTCCCATGAACCAACTCGGTGTCACCCTCGATGGACCATTCCTGTCGGGGCAGATTCAGCAACTCTATGCCGAACTCGAAGCCCGACAGCTTCTCTTCCGTCCCCATTTTTGGCTGTCCAATGAATGGTTCACTCCGGATGGTGTGCCAGGGATTGCCGTGCCGTTTTACCTGGCCCATCCACGACTCGAAAAACTTGAAATGGATCAGATGCTCGAGGTTGAGGGAGGGACCCCAGAATGGTGCATGCGAATCTTGAGGCATGAAGCAGGCCACGCGGTGGAAAATGCCTATCGTCTCCGCCGTCTCCGCCGTCGGCAGCAGATCTTTGGACGCTCATCCGAACCCTACCCTAAGTATTACAGCCCTCGGCCCTATAGTCGGAGTTTCGTACGGCATCTCGACGTGTGGTATGCGCAAAGCCATCCGGATGAAGACTTTGCGGAGACCTTTGCGGTCTGGCTCACGCCGGATTCGATCTGGGCTGACCGCTATAGAGGATGGCCGGTGCTTAAGAAGCTTCAATACGTCGATGGGCTTATGGAGGGGCTGACTGCTGTCCAGCCCAAGGTCGTCACACGTGAAGAGATCGATCCATTGCCCGACCTCAAGAAGACCCTACGCGAGCATTATGAACGCAAACGTAAACATTATGGAACTGAACGGCCGTCATTGTACGATCCGGACTTGAAACGCTTGTTTTCCGATGCCCCTGCCCACGCCGATAAACCTGGCGCCGCCGCCTTCTTGAACCGTTTTCGAAAAGAGGTTCGTCGCAAAGTCGCTGCCTGGACCGGCGAATATCAATACACTATCGACCAGGTGCTCGAAGGGATGATTGAGCGTTGCCGGCAACTCCATTTGCGATTGCCGGTGGTGGAGGAGCAGGCGAAATTGGATTTCACGATTTTGCTGACCGTGCATACGATGAACTACTTGCGTAGCGGCCGGCACAAGGTGGCGCTATGAAACGGTCCCGCATCCTCGTCCTGATGCATGAAGATTTGGTGCCGCCAGACTCCCTCAACGGGCAGGACGTGACTAAAGCTGAATGGAAGACCGAATACGACGTCGTTTCTTCACTCCGCAAGCTCGGCCATGACGTGAAGCCACTGGGGGTCAAGAGCGATCTGGGGGTGCTTCGATCGGCCATAGAGGATTGGAAACCGCACATCGCTTTCAATCTGCTGGAAGAATTCGATGGGGTGGCGGTCTATGATCAGAACGTCGTGTCGTATCTTGAATTGCTTCACATACCCTATACCGGCTGTAACCCCCGTGGGTTGATGTTGGCGCGCGACAAGGTTCTCTCCAAGAAACTATTCTCATTCCACCGAATCCCGTTCCCGGATTTTATGGTTGTGCCACAGGGACGGACGGTTAAACGGCCCAAGTGGCTGTCGTTTCCCTTAATCGTGAAATCAGTGACCGAGGAGGCTTCCCTTGGAATCTCTCAAGCGTCCATTGTTCAGGATGACGACAAGCTCAAGGAGCGGATAGAATTCATTCACACGAGCATAGGAACGGGGGCCCTGATTGAACAGTACATCGAAGGGCGTGAACTGTATGTCGGGGTATTGGGCAATGGGCACGTACATGTCCTGCCGGTGTGGGAGTTGATGATGGACAAGCTGCCAGATGATGCCCGCCGGATTGCCACCGAACGAGTCAAATGGAGTCGTGCATATCAAGACAAGTATGGGATTCGCTCCGGTGAAGCCAGGAATCTTCCTGAAGGGAAAGCCGAAGAGATCCAACACCTCGCGAAACGCGTCTACCGCGTACTAGGACTGAGCGGTTATGCACGCATCGACGTCAGAATGGACGCAGAGGGGCACGTGTATGTGTTGGAAGCCAATCCGAACCCACAGATCGCGCACGATGAAGACTTTGCGGATTCAGCAGAGAAAGCCGGTTATGCCTATAAGGATTTGTTGCAAGAACTGCTGAACATCGGCCTTCGCTGGCGGCCGGCCAAGGCTGCCTAGTTCCCACCTCACCCAACTCGCTCAGATATTCCATCGTTCGACTAGGGGCCGAAGCGGAAACCGAACAGCAAGGCTACATCGTTGTGGTCATTTTCCGGGAGTGATGGAGAAAGGTCGATGTCGTGGAGATTGACGATTAATGTCGTAGCCAAGGCAAGATTGTGGGCTACCTGGTACTCCACTGTGAGACCGAGGGGGATATTCCAACTCGTGTCATTACGGTCGATGCGTCCAGGGCCAGTTCCCCGGTCCAGGTCTGCGTGGATCAATCCAATTCCCGTGAAGGGCACGAGGTTGAATCCATTATTGAGACGAAAATGATAGCGAGCGACCCCGGCAAAGGAAACCTGGAACAGATCGCCAGTCGGAGAAAGCTGCATCATCGGTCCGACGGAGAAATTTCGATCAACGTAGTAGTCAGCGTTGAATGCCATGGTGAACACAGTACCATCGACTGTTCCCGACGTGAATCCCAGGTCGCTGCCGAATCCCCAGCGGCCGTCAGCATGGGCCAGAGGTACAGGTCCGACTGTGACCGAAGCTAACATAGCCGTCAGGCTGGCGGCCCAAATCCACCGTGATAATCTGGCAAAGACCTGTCGAATCATCCGGCGGACTGTAGCACAAGGGGTCAGTACGGACAAGTCGTTTGAGCCCGACGGCATGAGTAGGGTATTCTCCCCGGCTCAGGGAGGGGAGAGTCGCATGTCAACCAACTCGATGACGCCGAGGCAGGCAGCAGTGGCTCTGGTTGCTGCAATGCCGAAGGGTGTCTCTATACAGCAGTTGGAGGAATTTGGGATTAAGGCGACGACGGAGCAGGCTCAGGCCATCACGCAAGAAGTGCTTTCATTGAACCTATTTTGGATCTTCGCCGCCATTGACGCGCATATCCCTCAGAAATATCAGTCTGCGATTTCTGAACTCATCATGGATGCAATGGAAACAGGATGGGGAACAATCCTTCCTGTCGGTTCAGCCAACTGGACCGTCTATCTCAACCAGTGGCAGGACCGTCGTCGCAGGTATAGTCGCTTAGTTGAAGAGGGGCTAAGTCCACTTGCGGTAGGTGCAGAAGCAGCTACTCTGATGGAGGAAAACCGTTTGATTGAGGAAGCAGAGCGGCACAATCTTCTGACCCTCCTGATCGATTTTGTCCCCATCGACAGCTACGGGCAGTTGCTGGAAGATGTCGGATAATCTCCTAACCTACCCGGTTGTCACAGGTAACGGTGTTCGACGATCTTCCCTGTCTTGTCCATCTCGTAGAGCAATGGCGCGCCGGTTGGGATATTCAATTCCAGCACTTGCTCTCGCGAGAGCTGTTCTAACTCCATGACCAAGGCCCGTAAGCTGTTTCCGTGCGCCGCGACGAGGATTGTTTCCCCCTTCAAGAGATAGGGCTTGATGGCCTGTTCATAGTAGGGCAACGTTCGCTCAGCCGTGTCTTTCAGACTTTCCCCTCCCGGCGGACGCACGTCATAGCTCCGCCGCCAGATCTTCACCTGTGCGTCGCCGTATTTTTTGGCGGTCTCGTCCTTGTTCAATCCCTGTAAGTCACCGTACATCCGTTCATTGAGGGCCTTGTCCTTGTCGATAGGGATGTTCGGCTGACCGACCGCATCGAGTACCAGCCGGAGGGTTTCATTTGCGCGCTGAAGCACGGAGGTAAAGGCCCGATCGAAGATAAAGTTCCGGAGTTTAATTCCCGCATTCTTGGCCTCCTCTATGCCTCGCGGAGACAGGGGCACGTCGACCCAGCCGGTGAAACGATTCTCCAAGTTCCATTGTGATTCGCCATGACGAAGCAGGACCAATCGAGCCATACCCAGCGCCTCCATGATCACATGACAGGGTTGAATATCCGCCACAGGATAAACGATCAGCACGGGAAGTGAAAGAGCGGGAGAGGAGGATGTGTGCACGCTTTCACGCAAGCAGACAAGCGAGGGATTTTCCCTGTTGACTCTGTTCTAACTAGGACTATTATAATAGCGCGTGGCAGGGTTGGTACCGAAGGTCATTGGGCCAATGTGAGGAGGCGACCAGAGAGGAGAATCAGCCATGTTTGTCGTAATTGGAGCCACAGGAAATACAGGATCGGTCGTTGCCGAGACCCTTTTGGCGCAGAAACAGCCTGTGCGAGTCGTCGTGCGGTCGGCTGACAAGGGCTTGTCTTGGCAAGCGAAGGGGGCAGAGGTCGCCGTTGCTTCGCTTGACGATGTGCCAGCATTGACAAAAGCCCTTCGAGGCGCGCAAGGGCTTTACCTCTTGGTCCCTCCGAACTATGGAGCTCCAGCCTGGCTTGCAGCGCAACGTCAACGCATGGATCAGGGGGCAGAAGCAGTAAAATCCAGCGGGGTTTTGCATGTCGTCTTCTTGTCCTCCGTCGGCGGACAGATTCCAGAAGGCACTGGTCCCATTCGTGCTGCTCGATACGGTGAGCAGCAGTTGGCAACCGTGGCGCAGAACCTGACGATCCTGCGTCCTTGCTATTTTATGAACAATTGGGCTCCCGTGATGGGTATGGCTAAAAGCCAAGGTGTGCTGCCGACATTCATTTCGCCGGCAGCCAGGATTCCTATGATCTCAACCAAGGACATCGGGTTGGTGGGGGCAGAACGTTTGATCATGGGCGGCAAGGGGAAGCAGATTGTGGAGCTGGCCGGACCAGAAGAGTACAGTCCTGATCAAGCGGCCGCTGTGCTCAGTCAGATCCTGGGGAAAGCTGTGTCGGCTCAGCTTGCGCCCTTGAGCGCCGTGGTGCCGACGTTCAAATCATTTGGCTTTTCCGATGAAGCGGCGCAGCTCTTTGAGGAGATGTATACGTCATTTTCCAAAGGGACAATCGAGTACGAACATCCTGCGTCGCTTGTGCGCGGGACTGTCATACTGTCTGAAGCTTTGCGAAGAATGGTCTAAGAAAGGAGGCCGAGCATGACTACAGTGACGACGATTGCCAAGGATATTCTGGGTGTCTATCAGCCTGGCTCGACCCACATGGTCGGAGACGGCTTTCCGGTTCGCAACCTCTTTCCCAGCAACGACCTCGATCGTGAGGTGAGCCCTTTTCTCATGCTCGACTATGCGGGGCCCCAGTACTTTGAACCGACCGACCATCCACGTGGCGTGGGGGAACATCCGCACCGCGGATTTGAAACTGTGACGATTGTCTATGAAGGTGTCGTTGCCCATCGTGATTCTGCCGGAAACGCCGGCGTGATCGGTCCCGGCGACGTGCAATGGATGACCGCAGCATCCGGCATTGTCCACGAAGAGTTTCACGAAAAAGAGTTTGCCAGCACGGGTGGGACATTGCACGCGATTCAGCTATGGGTCAATCTCCCGATGGCCTCAAAGATGTCGGCGCCGGGATATCAGACCATTCTCAATGCCGACATTCCGTCAATCGACCTCGGTGGGGGGGCGTTACGGGTGATCGCAGGATCATTCCAAGGACAGAAGGGACCGGCTCACACATTTACGCCGATCCAGCTGTACGACATTCAGCTGAAAGCAGGATCGCGCGCGTCGCTGGCATTGCCGGACGGACATAATACCTCGATCTTCGTCTTGCAGGGAGCGGTCTCTGTCAATGGATCGCCACAGGCAGGAGAAGCCGAGCTGATCGTCTGTGCACGCAATGGGTCGCAGGTGACGATCGAAGCACATGTGAGTAGTCGGCTTTTGATCATGAGTGGGGAGCCCATTGAGGAACCGATTGCGCGCTATGGCCCCTTTGTCATGAACACGAAAGCCGAGTTGGTTCAGGCGGTGCAAGACTATCAGGCCGGCAAAATGGGACACTTGGCTGGACGCTGAAACAGCTGTGTTCGCGCAACGCGCCCTCGGAGGGAAGACAGGGAGCCACCAGACCATGCTTCTTGCTCGCAGAAGGCGCACGATGAAATGATGCGCGCAGTGTACGACAGTCTGGTGACTCCCTGAAGAGAAAGTTGAGATGACATGGAGAAACCGTTCGCGAATATCTCGATCGAGATCTATTCCGACGTCATTTGCCCCTGGTGCTATGTTGGGAAACGTCGGCTTGAACGGGCATTGGGTCAATTAAGAGATAGAGCACAGGCGCAGATCGGCTGGCGACCCTTTCAGTTGAATCCGACGATGCCGCCCGATGGAATGGATCGGACCGCCTATCTGAAGGCCAAGTTCGGGACCTTGGAGAACTTTGGGCGGATGAAAGGTCAGCTCCTTGCTTCCGGCGAAGAGGAGAAGATTCTCTTTGCCTTCGACAAGATTCAGCGTACACCAAACACCTTTGCAGCCCATAGGCTGGTTTGGTATGCAGCACAGCGTGGGAAACAGGATGAAGTGGTGGAAGCCCTCTTTCGTATGTACTTTCTGGAAGGCAAGAATATCGGTGCCGTGAAGGACCTTACGCACGTCGCTGCCGAAGCCGGATTGGATCGAAAAGAAACGGAACATTTTCTGGCGAGCGACAACGGCACGGTTGAGGTCAAGGGTGAAGAAGCAGTGGGCCGTCGGCTGGGTATCCGAGGAGTACCCTACTTTGTCTTCAACGGCCGTATATCAATCTCTGGAGCTCAACCTCCGGATATTATTGTGTCTGCCATTCAGCAGGGCCTAGCAGGTTGAGATCAAGTTGAGGTTGAGCGAAGATCAGACTCCTATAGGGGAAAGGAAGGGATTATGGCCGTCCAAGTTTACGGATGTAATCACATTGTCATTGAGGTTACTGACGCAAAGAAAGCAGTCAAGTTCTATGCAGACGTCTTTGGCTTGAAAATGCTTCGCGGCGGGGAAGGCGCCGCCTGGTGCAAGCTGGGTGAGCATCAGTTCATGGCCATCTTTGAAGTGGACAAACTTCAGCCGGACCGCGTGAAGCATTTTGGATTGATGGTCCGTGATGCCGCTCAGATCAAAGAGGTACGACAGAAACTCACGAAAAAGTACAACCTCAAAATGCAGCCCAATTTCCGTTGCGATTTCCAGGATCCTTGGGGTAACCGCATCCAGGTCGGCGATCTCAGTGACGAATCGCTCGTCTGGCTTCTCCCCTACCAGGAAGTTCAGAAGGTCGGAATTACGTTTGCCAAGCAATCACGAAAGAGGCCGGCTCGATGAGTGCTCGGATCTCCGCCAATGACTCCGGGGACTGCTCAGCCTAATTTCCAAGCGGACAACATTTGGAAATGACATGTCCAATCGTTGAGGGAGCCTTTCATGCCGGACGCACAGTGGGTTGATGTTGGAAATGTCGAGGACCTGAGCAAAAAGCCAGTGCAAGAAGTTCTCGTCGGGAAGACAACGATCGCCCTGACGTACAAGGGAGGCTCCTTTGGCGCTATCTCCGGTGTCTGCAATCATGTCGGGGGCCCGTTGGGTGAAGGCACACTCCACGGCGACTATGTCGTCTGTCCCTGGCATTACTGGAAGTTCCATTACAAAACCGGTCAAGGGGAGGCGGGATATGAACGGGATCAGGTTCCGAGCTATGCCGCAAAGATCGAGAACGGACGACTCTATGTCGATCTATCATCAGCCACGAAGCGGAAGAAGCAGACCCACAAACCCCATCCGCTCGCGCGTCCGGTGTTGCGTCAGGCAGGTCCGATCCGCGTCGTGGGGATCTCGACGACGGCGATGACTACGGAACATCCACGATATAGTGCCTCCGACGCGATGCTGGAAGTTGCCCTTGACCATGCCCGAAACGCGCTCAAACTAGAGACACAATGTGTCAAACTCCGCGAGTTGAGTTTTCGCGCTTGTGAAGGTTTCTACTCGAAATCGGCGCAAGCCTGTACCTGGCCCTGCTCGATCACGCAAATGGACCCGACCGATCAGCTCGATCGTGTGTACGAGGCCATCGTGCATTGGGCCGATGTGATTCTGATTTCAACCCCGATTCGCTGGGGCAACGCGAGCAGCCTCTATTACAAAATGGTCGAGCGGATGAACTGCATCCAGAATCAGGAGACTATCGCGAACAGACATTTGCTGAAGAATAAGGTCGCCGCGTTTATTGTCATGGGTGGACAAGACAATGTTCAAGGCGTGGTAGGGCAGCTCATGACCTTTTTCGCAGAAGTCGGCTGCCAGTTCCCTCAGTTTCCGTTCATTGCCCATTCACGCGGCTGGAGCGCGGAAGATATGGAACGAAATGTCAGCGAAGTGCAGAATAGCCTGGAGCTTCGTGAAGGAGCCCAGGAGTTGATCGCCCGAGCTGCGGACATGGCGAAGCTAATGATCGGCGGCCAGATTCCTGAGCATCCCCTCGTCCGTGGCGGTCGCAAGGCGCATCAACTCGATAGCGAGCCGACCGGCTAATGGTTGCTTGAGTCTTGAAGAGACGGATTATGTCGGAGCCGGGTGACAGGAACGCGCACCTTAATCATATTTTTCAAGCGCTGCTTCGCCTGCACAAAGCCTTGCTTGACGACGAACGGGTGTCCTATGAACGGGTGCATGGGCGTATCCCATCGAATGGAGCATTTTTGCAGCTGGTGCTGGAGGATGCGTGGTTTGCCTGGTTGCGCCCGCTGTCGCAATTGACGGTCAAAGTCGATGAACTCTCCGGAGAAGGCGAGACCTCGGCCCGCACGGAAATCCTCGCTCTGCTCACGTCGGTTCGGACGCTGCTGACACCCACTGAAGAGGGAGAGGGGTTCGGGAAGCAGTATTACGATGCGCTGCAACGAGAGCCGGACGTCGTGCTGGCACACGCGGCCGTCACGGCGCTGCTCAGGCAGTCGTTGTCCAACAAGGAGTGATTCAGATGAAAGCCCATTACCTCGGACACGTTGTGTTCTATGTGAAGGACCTGGATCAATCGGTGGCTTTTTATCGCGATCTACTCGGGTTTCAGGAAGTCGGGCGGATTTTCAACGGTGCAGCCACAGCGCTGACGGCCGGGCGCACGCATCATGAGCTGCTGTTGATTCAGGTCGGTGATGTGCCGGGACCTCCACCTGGACCGCGTCGCGGGTTGTACCACATCGGGATCAAGGTGGGAGACAGTCTGGATGAATTGCGCGCGGCAAAGAGAGACCTTGAAGGGGCCGGTATCACAATCACCGGCATGAGCGATCACACGGTGAGCCAAAGCCTCTATCTCCACGACCCAGACGGTAATGAAGTGGAACTCTACGTCGACGCGGACGAATCGGTGTGGAAGAACAATCCGGCGGCGGTCGTGTCACCGATCAAGCCGTTGCGCTTGTAGCAGAAACAGGGCCTGATATGTAACAATTCAAATCATACCTGAGTTCATGTGGAGAAGGGCATCGTGCGCGTGTTAATTGAATGGAGCAGGGATCTATTGCTGTAGACGAATGATGCCCTCAATGAGCACGGTCATGATACTCCGGTCGATAGTTCTGCGCCGGTTGATCTTAGCGCCCTGTGGATGAGGTTGATTTGACTTGGCGGGCCTCACGGATCAACACCTGCCTGCGCTTCATTTGACCCTACGCCGAGGACAAACGGTACCATAAATAGAAAGGGAGCAATCATGCAATTTAGACAAACCATTCTCTCCACAGTGACCCTCCTCGTGATGAGCCTTGGGCTCTTCTGCCGAGCTGAGGCCACAACCATCGACGCAGGCCATGCGACGGTGAGTTGGACGGGACAAGGCGTCATCGATGATCTGGGCGATGGGGACAGAGTCTTTCGAGGCTCGATCACCGGCACCATGCTCGTGAAACATCTACCGGTTGGCTCGGCGCCGCCACAGGTCCATAAGGGTAAAATGAATTGTCAGGCGATACTCCATATCAGTGAGAATCAGGAGGGACCAAAGACAGGCGTCTGCATCATCAGGACGCATGAAGACAAGGACTTCGCGTATGCAGAGATCCGATGTACCGGAAACAAAGGTGAATGCAAAGGCGAGATGACGTGGGCCTGGGGTAAGGGAGGATTCAAGGGCATCACGGGGACGACGCCGTTCGTCTCCACGATCTATATTGAGCAAGAGAAAGCAGGACGGATCCACGGAAGTGCTCATTGGCCGGAGTTGACCTATACAATACCCTAGGGGCTCATGTCGCGCCACGACGAGACTGACATCACCAAATCGATTGCCCCTGTGGGTCCTGGTGACGGAAACGGAGGAGAGGAAATTTAGAGGAGGGCCGTTTATGGAGAAGCCACGCATTGCAGCCAAGCAGCCCGAAGCGCTTACGTTGGAAGCGGGAACGTACTATTGGTGTCTATGCGGACGATCAAGGGACCAACCATTCTGTGACGGGTCTCATCAGGGAACCGGGTTCGAGCCGGTCGAGTTTACCGTCGATGAAACGAAAGAAGTGACCTTGTGCATGTGCAAGCAGACCAAGACTCCACCGTATTGCGACGGGACGCACGAGACGCTCTAAGAGGATGACAAAACCCCCACGATGAGGGGGAATGGGGACCGATTGATCTTCCACTGCGCGCGACTTTCTCACCCGCCCACTCACTGGCACATCGAGACGTGCCAATAGCCCGGGCGAGGGCCTTCTAAAGCCGCGCGTTGCGCGTATCCCTTCGAGTTTTCTTTTGGTTCTTCAAGGTGAGTGGCCAAGACTGCCCTCAGCTGCGCGCATCGAACAAGCACATTCTTAATTGTGCGCGTTCTGCGAGCAAGGAGGACACCCGGCCGCTCCCTTGCCATTCTCCAAGCTCGCTTCGTTACCTTCCTCAAGGGGTGGCCTGGTTCGGTCCCCAACTGCGCATGTCGAACGACCGCTGCTTCATCGTCGGGGTTCCGTGAGCACGGGGGACTAACCAGGCTACCCCGCTCTTCCCTCTTGAGCCGTTACGGACGGTTAGTCCATACTGACCCCCCTATGGATACGTTTCCTACATCTCCCTGCGAGACTCTGGCGGAGCGTTACCAAGCCTTGCTGGAGGTGGCGGAGGCGATCTCCGCGCACCGCGATCTCCACAAACTGTTTCGAGACCTCGCCCAGCGCCTGCCTCGAGTCGTCCATGTGAATCTTGTCGCCCTGTCTCTGCATGATCCTGTTCAAAACACGATGCGATTGCACAGTATCCAGGCGAACGTGCCAGTTGATCTCGTGGGCGGCCATGAGGGGCCGGTCGAAGAGAGCCCGGCCGGATTGGTTTGGCAAACACAGGAACCCATTATCGTGCAGAATCTTGCCGACGAACGTCGCTGGCCGAAGGTCACTCAACGCATGAGTGAGGACGGCGTGAATTCGTTTTGTATCGTTCCTTTGACCACCGCGGTGCGGCGATTGGGTGCGATGGGATTTTTAAGTTTACAGAAGGAGGCTTATGGTGAAACGGACCTGGAATTTCTCCAGCAAATCGCCAAACAAATTGCTGTAGCGGTGGATAATGTCCTCCATCATCAAGACCTGACTCACGATCACGATCGGTTACGGCTTCTACTCGAAGTCTCTGAAGCCATTGTGTCGCACCGCGATCTGTCCTCGCTCTTTCGGGATCTCGCCCAACGCCTTCCGACAGTCGCTCCGTTCGACTTCATCGGCTTGATCCTCCACGACCTGACAAAGAATCTGATGAAGGTCCACGTATTGGAAACCGCAGCCGCTCACCACCTTACCACCAGATTGGATGGGCTGGAGCTGCCAATCGAGGAGTCCTCCAGCGGCTGGGTCTGGACCCACCAGCAACCCTTGATCATTCCATCTCTCGACGAGGAAACTCGATTTTCGATGGGGATGGCGGCCCTCAAAGACATCGGTGTTCAGTCCGTCTGCCTGTTTCCCTTGACGACCGCCATGCGACGTCTTGGGGCGATCGGGTTCGGGAGCCTCGAACCTCGTGCCTTTGGAGATCAGAACCTGCGATTGCTCGGCCAGGTGGCGAAACAAGTCGCCGTAGCCGTCGACAACGTGCTCCATTTCTCCAGCACGGAAGCCGCGCAGCAGTCTCTCGCCCGAGAGCGAGATCGGCTCAGTTTAGTGCTGGAGATCAACAATGCTGTCGTGTCGCACCTTGAATCGCGAGCACTCCTTAAGGCTATCTCTGCCTGTCTCAGCCGTGTGATCCCACACGATTTCGCATGGCTTTGTCTCTATGATCCAGCGACGCATCAGTTGCGAGCTCATGCACTGGACTTCCCCAGCAATCAAGACTTTGTCGGAGCGGGAGATCCCATTCCGCTGGAAGGAACCCCGGAAGGGCTGGCCTTCTCTTCTCAGAAGACGGTTCATGTCAGAAATCTCAGCCTCACGGAGTTTCCGACAGAGATCATGAAACGGGCAGAAGCCGAAGGCCTGAAATCGGGATGTGCGGTTCCACTAATCATACATGGACGAGCCTTGGGCACATTAAGCGTCGTCAGTAAGCAAGCAGATGCATTCACTGACGATGATGAGAAGCTGCTCAGCCGGATTGGTGCGCAGGTCGCGTTTGCCGCTGAGAATGCGATGGCCTATCAGGAAATTTCATCGCTGAGGGACAAGCTGGCAAAGGAAAAGCTGTATCTGGAAGAAGAGATCCAGACCGCCTACAACTTCGAGGAAATCATCGGGGAGAGCCGATCCCTCAAATTGGTCCTCAAAGAGGTCCAGACCGTGGCGGCGACCGATTCGACAGTCCTGATCTTGGGCGAAACAGGAAGCGGGAAGGAACTTGTCGCGCGGGCACTCCATAATCACAGTACTAGGCGGGAGCGAACATTCGTCAAGATCAATTGCGCTGCGATTCCGACTGGGTTGTTGGAAAGTGAACTCTTCGGGCATGAACGAGGGGCATTTACCGGCGCAATTGCCACCAAGGTCGGCCGATTTGAATTGGCCGATCGCGGGACGATCTTCCTCGACGAGGTGGGAGAAATCCCGTTGGAACTGCAAGTGAAGCTGCTTCGAGTGCTTCAGGAGCAGGAGTTTGAACGATTGGGGAGCACCAGGACAATACGCGTCAATGTTCGCATCATTGCCGCGACCAATCGCGATCTTGATCGGATGGTAGAGGAACAGAGGTTTCGTAGCGATCTGTATTACCGGCTCAAGGTCTTTCCGGTGACCATTCCTCCCCTGCGCGACCGCGTGGAAGATATTCCTTTGCTGGTTCGACACTTTGCACAGAAATTCGCCCAGCGGATGAAGAAGCGCATCGAGACGATTCCGTCTGAGGCCATGCAAGCGCTCCAAGCCTATGACTGGCGCGGTAATGTGCGGGAGCTGGAGAATTTTATCGAGCGGGCGGTCATTCTGACCCAAGGGCAGGCACTGTTTGTGTCGCTCACAGAATTGAAGCGGACACCGGGTCACGTCACGCACTCCGGGACTACGACACTTGAACAAGTCGAACGCGAACACATCCTCAAGGCTCTTCGCGAGTCTGATTGGATCATTGGTGGTCCTGCCGGGGCTGCTGCCAAGCTTGGGATGAAGCGAACGACACTCCAATCCAGAATGCAGAAGCTCGGTATCTCTCGCCGACTGTAATTAGTCAGCCTCTCACCAGTCCCAATGAATGTTTCAGGCCCGTGCCGATCTTTCGGCACCGTGCCGTCACTTCGGCAGGTCGTCTTCGGCACGTCTTTTTTCCACTGAGTGACGTTCCCGAACAGGATCACTTATCTCCTCTATTTTTCATCGACATCGACGATTCATGTTGAGTAGGAACCTTCTGGAACGCAAGTTGCCATTCATTTTCATCATGAAGGGTATGAGTGTATCGCTGAAGGAGGCATCGATGAGTACGGCGTTGGCGGTGACACAACAGCAATCGATTGAGTTGGTCAATCCGCGTTGGACAAGTATCCACAACCCCGATCGTTGTCCGCGTTGCAGCGGGCTCATGGTCGCCGAATGGTGCCAGGATCTGTCGGACTATAGCGCCCGGCGCTGTGTGCAATGTGGCGAGGTCATCGATCCGGTCATTCTACAGAACCGTCTGCTATATGGAAGGATACTTGATCCAGGTAAGGGACCAGAGCAGACGCCGTAACTTCCTACGGCGTTTCTCGCTGAGGTAGACAGGCCCCTTTCAACACCCCGGAGGGGCCCGTCTGCTCGGTGAGCCCTCGCGATGGGTGACGAGCGATGGACGGGGACTGTCGGGCGCAACAAGGAGGCTCACATGGAACTGGTGATTGTGGTGGCACTGACTATCGTAACACTATGTTGGGGAGTGTGTATGACGGCATGGAGAACAGTGAATGCGCCTGCGCGCGTCGCCTCGGGCGTCTCATGGCGTGCGCAACGAGTCAGGGCACGGAGATAAACCGGAGAGGAGGTTTCAGCCATGAGGAAACACACGAGACAGAGGGGTGCGACGACACTTCTGCTGGTGCTCACGCTTGCCCACCCTGGCATCGCCGCGGCCCATGGCACCGCCAGCGGAGAAGACGACCCCTGTCTCCGTCAGGTCGGCGAGCGAGTGGTGCATTTCAACGCCTATCAGCCGCAATACGAGGTGAAAGCCCAGTACTGCACCGACATCCCCAAAGCGGGCGAGACCTTCCTGGTCGTGGATCTTGTCGATCCGGCCCTGCGCAGCGAACCGGTGGGGATGCGGATTGTGAAAGGGGGAGGGAACGACGACACAGAAGATGAGCTCGTGGCCGATATTCGCCCGAGCACCCACCCGGACGGCGTACTCCGCAGCGAGGTCCGGCTGGACGAGGGGCTGTATACGGTCACAATTGCATCGGAGAAGCAGAATCTGATGAAGCGCCCGCAGTTTCTGTTACGGGTGCAGATGACCGACTATCAGAAGCTGGTGCAGACCCTGGCCGTTCCCTTGTTCGGGATGTTGCTTGTGGCCTGGCTCGGATACAAACTCTTCCGCTCGACTTGGCTGCGGAATTGGTGGACTGACCTCCGGTCGTAGAACGGGGTGTTCAATGGAACTGAAGATACCAACTCCAGAACAAGCCTACTGGGGATTGCGGGCGATGAAGACTGTCGCACTGGCGGATGGGGTGCTCGACGATTCGGAGCGGCATATGATGGAAGCGGTTCAGCGGATCTTCGGTACGACCTATTCACCGGAAGAGATTGCTCCAATCACACCCGATGAGCTGGCCCGGTCCTTTCCCGATCCGCAGCTAAGACAGCAACTGGCCCAGGGACTCATCGTGATGTCTCTCATCGACGGGAAAGCCAATGCCCGGGAGACGAACCTGGTGGAGCAATTCGCGCAGGCGCTCGAAGTCAGCGCGCTCGAGGTGAAGGGCCTGCGACATGTTCTCAAGGGAGAAATTTTCCAACTGCGCCTAGATCTGGTGCGTCGATTCTGGCTGAGAGACAAGGTCAAAGAGATCTGGAACACAGAGGGTATCGGGGGCCTCTACACATTCATGCGCGGGATGCTCGGCGCGTACGAAGATACGGCGCTCGCGGCCCGCTACCAGGCATTGAAGCATTATCCATCCGGATCTTTGGGACGTGCATATTGGGAGTACTGCCGCAAGAACGGGTTTGCTCTACCGGGAGAAAAGGGTGGCGCGCCAGAACAAATTTTGTTTCACGATTGCGCGCACCTTCTATCCGGTTATGGAACGGCTCCGGAGGAAGAAGTCCAGGTGGCCTGTTTCAGTGCCGGCTTCCAGCGGCGCGACCCGTGGCTCTTCGTCTTCTTCGTTCTACTCCAATTTCACGTGGGCATTCGTATGACGCCGATCACTGAGGCCAGAACGGGATTCTTCGACCCGACAAAAGCGCTGATCGCGCTTCGACGGGGGGCTGCGATGACCGTGGATCTGAACAATGGATGGGAGTACTGGCCTGTGATGGGTGAACAAGTCGAAGAACTTCGAAGGCGGTACAACATTCTTCCAGCAGAAGCATTCTATCCGGCTAGTTTCTCGAATACATCGGAGAAACCACGGCTATAATGCGAGAGGCTCCATTGAACAAACCGACCGGACGGTTGACACCAGACCGACCGGACGGTATTCTTCACCCCATGAAACACACAACCTCAAAGCTACACGACATGCTTCTCGATGCGACTGAAGCCGTGGTCGCCCGCCAAGGCATCGCCAACCTGACGCTCGACGCCGTTGCCGCCGAAGCCCGCATGAGCAAAGGCGGCTTGCTGCATCACTTCCCGTCGAAGGACCGTCTCGTCGAAGCCCTGGTCATCCGCACCGCCAAAGGCTGGCGATCGTGCTACACCGAAGCCTATGAGCGCTCACCAGCAGGGCCCGGGCGCATGGCACGCGCGCTTTTAGACCACTGTCTTTCGGACGCCAAGTGCTGGACGGAGGAACTGCGACGCAGTTCCTCCGCGGTATTTGCGGCGCTCGCTCAGAACCCCGCGTTGATCGAGCCCATGCGCGCGGTCTACGCCGATCTCCACCGGCGCATCGCGCAGGATGGCCTCCCGCCAGGCGTCGCCGAAGCGGTCGCTGCCGCGATCGATGGCCTCTGGCTCGACTGGGTGCTGGGAATCGTGCCCCTTGAACAAGACCGTGTCGTTCGGGTACGCCGCGCACTGGAGGACATGCTCGCCCGCGTGATACAGGATCGCCGTTCCTCCAAGACCAAGAGCACACCAAGGAAGCGTTCGGGAGGGCGTCGCGGATGAATCGTCGGAGTTGGATCGGATCTTTTCTACTGCTGGTCACGGTTGTTTCGGTCGGCATAGGCCTGGCAGCCTGGAAGTATACGTCCGTTCAGGAAACCATTGAGGCTTCCATGAACCAGCCTGAACCGATGGAGTCCGTGACGGTCGCCCTCGCGAGGGAGGTCGAACACCGTCAAATGGCCACATCCATCGGGACGGTACTGGCACTGCGGTCGATCACCTTGCGTAACGAACTCCCCGGGACTGTCCGTTCTGTCAGTCTCACGCCCGGACAAATCGTCGACACGGGCATGGTGCTCGTCGCGCTTGATGTGTCGGTCGAGGAAGCTGAGTTGAAAGCGCAGGAAGCGCAGGCTGCTCTCGCACGAACGGTGCTTGACCGCAGAAAGAACTTAAGTCATGACCGTGCCACGACCCAGGAGGAAGTGGATCGCGCGCGCGCGGACCTCGATATCTCGTTAGCTCAAATCGCGCGCACCAAAGCGATCATTGCCCGCAAGACCATTCGGGCGCCGTTCCATGCGCGAGTAGGCATGGCGGACCTGCACATTGGGCAGTATCTGAACGAGGGCACCGAACTCACGACGCTGCAGGGTATCGACGACGCCGTGCATGTGGACTTCACCGTCGCGCAACAGGTCGCCGCCGGCCTGCGGGAGGGCGACAGCGTCGTGGTATCCGCCGCCGGCCAATCGTCTACGATTCCAGCCAGAATCGTCGCGGTGGACGCGCGTATTGATCCCACGACACGCAACGCCGCGGTACGCGCGAGAATTGAAGGCGCGGCCAACGCGCCGTCTCCCGGCGCTTCGGTGCGTGTTCGGGTGCCGGTCGGCTCGCTCCGAAAGGCGGTTGCCATTCCGGCGAGCGCCCTGCGGAAGGGGCCGGGCGGCGATCAGGTGTTCGTGATCGAGTCGGACAAGAATGGCAAGATGCGTGCGCACCTACGGCCGGTTGAGAGCGGCGCGATGCTCGGCGACGAGGTCGTGATCCACGCCGGGCTGTCCGCCAGCGAACAAGTGGCGGTCTCGGGCTCCTTCAAACTACGAGAAGCCGCGCTAGTGACGATCGCCGGCAGCCCGGAGGATAAGAGCGGAGCGGGTCAGATGGTCGTCGGCGAACGCTGAGAGAGCCGGAACGATAGGAGAAGGACATCCGCATGCGCTCGTTCACCGACATTTTCATCAAGCATCCGGTCCTGGCGGTCGTCGTGAATCTCGTGATCCTGCTCGCGGGGTGGCGGGCATTGACGGCCCTGCCGTTGCAGCAATACCCAAAGATCGAAAGCTCGTCCGTGATCATCACGACGGTCTACTACGGCGCCAGTGCTGAAACCGTCCGCGGTTTTCTCAGCACGCCGATTGAGCGGGTCGTCTCCGCGATCGGCGGGGTCGACTATGTGGAGTCGACCAGTCGCGCGGGCGTCAGCACCGTCACGGTACACTTGAAGCTGAACCACAACAGCACGGCGGCTCTGGCCGAGGTCACAGCGCGGCTCCAACAGGTACGATCCGAACTGCCGGCGGAAGCCGAACCGCCAGCGATCGAAGTGCAACGCGCCGATCGCCCCTACGCGTCCTTCTATCTCAGCTTTGCCTCTACGGAACGCAGCGTGCCGGCCGTCACGGATTGGTTGTTGCGCACGCTGCAGCCCCAACTCTCGACGGTGCCCGGTGTCCAACGGGTTACCTTCGAGGGTGGCCGCCAGGTTGCCATGCGAATCTGGATCGATCCCGATCGGCTCGCCGCGCTCAACCTCTCACCCGGAGACGTGCAGGCAGCCCTCAAGCGCAACAACTTCCTGGCGGCCGTCGGTCGAACGAAAGGCAACCTGGTGCAGGTCAACTTATTGGCGAATACCGACTTGCGCTCCGCCGTGGAATTCGAAAACCTGATCGTTGCCGACCGGGGAGGCGCGATCGTGCGGCTGAAAGACGTAGCCCAGGTCGAGCATGGAGCCGAAGAAGCCGACATGATCGCGAAGTACAACGGGAAAGAAGGTGTCTACCTCGGGATCTGGGCGCTGATCGGCTCGAACGAGATCGATGTCGCGCACCGGCTGCGCGATGAAATGGACCGTATCCGGCCGACGTTGCCGAAGGACATCGATATGCAGCTCGTCTGGGACGGCACGATGTTCATGCGGAATGCGCTGACGGAGATCAGCAAGACCTTGTCGGAGACGATCCTGATCGTGGCGCTGGTCGTGTTTCTCTTCATGGGCTCGGTGCGCACCGCGCTGGTGCCGCTCGTCGCGATGCCGGTATCGCTGGTCGGCGCGGCAACGTTCATGTTCGCGTTCGGCTTCAGCCTCAACCTCTTGACGCTGCTCGCGATCGTGTTGTCGGTGGGGCTGGTGGTGGACGACGCGATCGTCGTCGTGGAGAACGTCGAGCGGCATGTGCGCCTGGGCAAGTCTCGGATCGAGGCGGCGCTGGCCGGTGCACGCGAGTTGATCGGTCCGATCATCGCCATGACGATCACGTTAGCTGCAGTCTATACACCGATCGGTTTCCAGGGCGGCTTGACCGGCTCGCTATTCCTGGAGTTCGCGATGACGCTTGCCGTGGCGGTGGTGCTGTCGGGGATCGTGGCGGTGACGCTGTCGCCTGTCATGAGTTCGCGATTCGTGCATCCGCAGGGCAAGGAAGGCCGTATGACCGCCTTCGTCAACAGAAGGTTCGAAGAGGTGCGCCGTGTCTACGCCTGGCTGCTCGACAGGGCGCTGGAGATGCGTTGGGCCGTCGTAGCGGCTTCACTGCTCATCATGGTTTCAGTGTGGCCGTTGTACATGTTTTCGCGGCAAGAGCTCGCTCCCGTTGAGGATCAAAGCCATATCAGCCTGTTTTTCGAAGCGTCGCCGGACTCCACAGTGGCAGCCACGAACCGCGAGCACTTGCAGGTGGTCAAGGCCATCACGTCCTTTCCCGAGACGGAATTCACATGGTCGCTGACAGCGGCGTGGGGCGGATTTGGAGGTTTGGTCGCGAAGGACTGGCATGGACGGGCACGCTCGACCGAGGAGATGTATGGCGAGGTGTTCGGCGCGGTGTCGCAGGTCCCAGGCCTTCGTGTGTTCCCGCGCCTGGATCCACCGCTGCCCACTCCCGGCCAGTATGACGTCGAACTCGTGTTGCAGAACGATGTACCACCAGAACAGATGCTCGAAACGGTCGGAGCCGTGCTCGGCGCCGGGTGGAAAAGCGGCAAGTTCTTGTATGTGGACACCGACCTTAAGATCGATCTCCCTGAGGCGCGTGTGGTGCTTGATCGGGAGCGTCTTGCCGACCTCGGACTCGATCTGGCGGGGGTCGGCCGCGAACTCGGAACACTCCTGGGAGGTGCGTATGTCAATCGGTTCAACTATTTCGACCGTAGCTACAAGGTCATTCCTCAGATTGGCGACAAAGATCGCGCGACGGTCGATCCGCTCCTCGATCTCAAGATCAAGACTCCAAGCGGTCAGCTTGTGCCCGTTTCGACATTCACGCACATCGAAACGAGCACCGCGCCGCGCACACTGAATCGCTTCCAGCAGCGCAACGCGATACGAATCTTCGGCGGCGTCAGACCGGGCGTCACGAAGGAAGAAGGGCTGCGTGTCCTCGAAACCGCAGCAGCTACAGCAAGCGGATCTAACGTCGCCATCGACTATGCGGGCGAGTCACGGCAGATCCGTCACGAGGGATCTGCGCTCGTTGTCACACTCGGATTCGCGGTCGTGCTCATCTATCTGGTGCTTGCGGCGCAGTTCCAGAGTTTTCGAGATCCATTGATCGTGCTGGTCGGCTCGGTTCCACTCGCGATTTCCGGCGCGCTGATATTCAGCTTCCTGGACTTGACCACGATCAACATCTACTCCCAGGTCGGGCTGATCACGCTGGTCGGACTGATCGCGAAGAACGGCATCCTTATCGTTGAATTCGCAAACACGCTGCAGGCCCGCGGTCTCTCTAAGGCCGCCGCGTTGCGCGAGGCGTCGTTGACGCGGCTGCGACCGGTGCTGATGACTTCGGCGGCCACCGTCTTCGGGCACCTCCCTCTGGTGCTGGCTTCGGGACCGGGGGCCGCTGCTCGCAACAGCATCGGCATGGTACTGGTCACCGGCATGACCGTGGGCACGGTTTTCACGCTCTTTGTTGTGCCGGTGTTCTACTCGCTGATCGCCGCGCGGCACCAGCCAAGCCCGTCGTATGAGGATCATGAGCGAAACGAGCTGTTGACGGAAGTGAACGGTCGGTCGCTTGAGCAGACAGTTTCTGCTGGTTGAACGGCTGCCGGTGAATGCGTTTGCAAACGCCGGCCTGCATGTAGAAAGAGGTCCTGGCAACCCACTCGGTGGTCCGTTCTTTCTTCTCCTGCCGATGGTTCGGCGAGTGCCGGGATATCGGCAGATCACCATCGTCAGTGAGCTTTGCCCACAATACGGACAATGAAATATTTCATGAAACAACAAAGTGTTATGTAGGCTTATTTCCTCTTGACCATGGGAATGCTCCTTGCCATTCCATATGGGCCGAGGTGAATGCATGCTCAAAATTACGACGCTCACGAATACAGAATCGATTGCCCTCAGGCTTGAGGGACGTTTGGCGGGACCTTGGGTGCAAGAGCTCGAACGGTGCTGGGACTCTGTCGTCGACTCGACAACGAACCACCCTCTGACGGTAGACCTCTCGGCTGTGACCTATGTTGACTCAGACGGAAAGGATCTGCTGAAGAAGATCCACAAGCAGGGAGCCAGGCTCGTCGCTTCCGGATGTCTGACAAGCTCTCTCGTCAATGAGATTGTGCATGTGGCTCAAAGAGGTGAATGTGGGAAGTAACCGGATGATTATCGAAGGACGACGGATGTCCAACATCACGGCGCAAAATCGAGCACAGAGACTCACGCTCGGTCTGCTTGGTGTGCTGCTCGTTCTTGGCCTTACTGGATTACCCGGCTGCAAGCAAGAGGCGGCCTCTACGCCGGCGCCTCCTATCCCGGAGGTGCCGGTGGTCACGGTGTCGTCAGTGACGATGCCTGATGAACCGGAGTTCATCGGTCAGACCGAAGCGTCGCGACCGGTTGAAATCCGCTCCCAGGTGACCGGTATTCTCAAAGAACGGTTTTTTAATGAAGGTCGCGATGTGAAGCGGGGCGACCGGTTGTATCAAATCGATCCGATTCCCTTCAAAGCGGCGATGAGCAGTGCCAATGCCAGGGTGGCGCAGGCAGAGGCAAGGCTGGTGCAAGCCAAGCAAAATTCTGCACGCGTGAAACCGCTGCTGGCGGAACAGGCTGTCAGTCAAAAAGATGTGGACGATGCGGTGGCGGAGGAAATGGCCGCCAGGGCGGCACTGGAGGCAGCCAAGGGCGATCAGGTGAAGGCCAAGTTCGACCTCGACAACTCGCTCATCACTGCGCCTATCAGTGGCCGGATCGAGCGGAGTCGGCTCTATGAAGGGCGTCTTATCTCCGCGCAAACCGATCTGCTGACGACGATCCACCAGTTAGACCCCATGTATGTGAACGCGAGCGCTCCGGAAACGTTTGTCCTCAAGCGCTTCCGGGACCGTGCGACTCAACGGATCCAAGGCGCGACACTCTATGAACTGCGAGGGGTCATTACATTTGCGGACGGCAGCACCTATCCTCATGAAGGCAAGTTTGATTTGCTCGAGGTCGGCGTGCGCTCGACCACCGGTACCAGGGACTTTCGCGTGATCTTTCCCAATCCGAACAACGTGCTGTTCCCGGGACAATTCGTGAAAGTTCGTATTTTGGGCGCCGTGAGAACCGGTGTCATCCTGGTCCCCCAGAGCGCCGTCCAGCACGGACCCAAGGGGCCCATCGTCTTTGTCGTCGGGCCCGACAATAAGGTGGAGATCCGCCCTGTTCTGGCCACATCCTGGCGCGGCAATCAGTGGTCCATCGAAGATGGGTTACGCGAGGGAGAGCGGGTGATCATCGCGGGGTTCCACATGATCGCGCCGGGCGCACCGGTGAAAAGCGTTCCGTATAATCAATCCGACCCAGCCGCTTCCGGCCAGCCGGCAGATGCGAAGCCGGAGCAGGCAAAATGATCCCGCACTTTTTTATCGATCGGCCGATCTTCGCTTCGGTCCTGTCCGTCGTGATTGTCGTCCTTGGAGTGGTTTCTTTACTGGGCTTGCCGATCGCCCAGTTTCCGGAAATCACGCCACCCGTCATCCAGATCGACGCGGACTATCCGGGCGCGAGCGCAGAAGTGATTGCGGATTCAGTCGCGCGCCCCATCGAAGTGCAGCTCCCCGGCATCGACAACCTTCTCTACTACGATTCCACCAGTACCAATGACGGGCACATGACTATCAAACTCACGTTCGAAATTGGAACGGACGTGGACATCGCGCAAGTACAGACCCAGAATCGCCAGAAGCTGGCGGAGCCTCAGTTGCCGCCCGAAGTTATCCGTCAAGGTATTTCGGTCAAGAAAGTGTCGCCGGACCTGTTGGCGGTCGTCGCGCTTAGTTCCAGCGACCCCACGAAAGATACGGTTTTCGTCTCCAACTATGCACTCCTTAATGTCATCGATAACCTCAAACGAATACGTGGCGTCGGAGACGCAGTAGTCTTCGGAGGGCAGAATTACTCGATGCGCCTGATCCTTGACCCGACCAGGATGGCGCAACTCAGCCTCACGCCCACCGACATTGCCAATGTCGTCCGTGAACAAAATCGGGACTTTCCAGCCGGGACGATCGGGCGGGAACCGGCGCCGAAAGGTACCGAGCTGACAATACCGGTGATCACACAAGGCCGTCTCACGGACGTGAAGGACTTCGAGGAGATGATCGTCCGGGCGCTCCCCGACGGGTCGATGATCCGCTTACAAGACGTCGCCAAGATCGAACTGGGCGCCCAATCCTATAGTCTCGAGGGCCGGTGGAACGGGAAACCCAATGTGTTTCTCTTGACCTTTCTGTCGCCGGGTGCCAATGCCCTCGACACGGTGAAGCGAGTCCGGAAGGAAATGGACGTGGTGTCGAAGAGCTTCCCACCTGGGGTCTCCTACGATATCCCATACGACACGACCAAATTTATCGAAGTGTCCATCAAAGAAGTAGTCAAGACTCTGGCGCAAGCCATGGTGCT
>Ga0134122_10000118_pt1 | contig 44140 bp, 37 predicted proteins | sample KB302_FD_96461 | JGI IMG/M metagenome (GOLD analysis project Ga0134122, IMG submission 96461) | Terrestrial soil microbial communities without Nitrogen fertilizer from Kellogg Biological Station, Michigan, USA - KB3-0-2 | ecosystem: Environmental > Terrestrial > Soil > Unclassified ... | reverse complement strand
CGTCCCCGTCCGCGCCCCGCCCATCGGCCATCGCGTAGATGCGCAGCGGAAGCCGCCCCACCGAGTCCCACTGCTGCAGCAGGGTGAACGTCCGCAGGTCCATCCCCGCGTCGTGCACGCCGGTCAGCCCCACCGCCGCGCACCGGGCCAGCGCCGCCGCCAACCGCGACTCCAGCTGTTCCTCGGTGAGCTCCGGCATCGCCCGGTCGAGGACGTCCATCGCGTTGTCCACCAGCACGCCCGTGGGCTCCCGCGACCCCGCCGCGCGCAGGAACCGCCCGCCCTCCGGGTCCACCGTCGCCGCGGTCACCCCCGCCCGCCGCAGCGCTTCTCCATTGACCCACGCCGCATGCCCGTCGACCCGCGTCAGGGCCACCGGCGTCGCCGGGAACGCCTGGTCCAGCAGCCCGCGACCGGGGAACTGCTGCCCGGGCCACTTGTTCTGATCCCACCCGCGGCCCTCGATCCAATCCCCTCGCCGGCTCTCGGGGCCCGCGGCCTTCACCAGCGCCACCGCCTCCGCCTCGCTCTTCGCGCCGGACAGGTCCACCACCGCCAGGCTGTTCCCCAGCCCGCGCAGGTGCCCGTGCGCGTCCACCAGCCCGGGGACGATCACCCCCGGCACCTGCACCATCCGCGCGTCCGGGTGCGCCTTCGCCAGCGCCTCCCGCGACCCCACCTCCACCACCTTCCCGCCCCGCACCACCAGCGCGTCCGCCACCGGCAGCGCCGGGTCCATCGTCCGGACCCGCTGCGCCGCGTACAGCACCGCTTCGTCGGCCTTCGCCATCACACTCTCCACGCCGACGCGCGCGCGGCACCCGGCGAGCGCGGCGGCCCCCAACCCGAAGACGGCCGCCGCGACCCGAGCCCGCCGGCTCAAGGCAGCTCGGCGGGCGCCGCGGTGTACGTGTGCTCGCCCTGGAGCGACTCCAGGAACGCCGTGATGGCCTTCTTCTCCGCCGGCTTGAGCTTGTGGGGCTTCAAGTTCTGGTCGAGGTTGGGACTCTTCTTCCCGCCGTTGGCCATGAAGTCGATCGCCGCGTCCAGGGTGCCCGCGCTGCCGTCATGGAAGTACGGCCCGGTGTCGGTGATGTCGCGCAGGGAGGGCGTCTTGAACTTCCCCTCGTCCTTGTCGTCCTTGGTGGCGACCTTCTGCCCGTGGTCGGGCTCCGCGCCGGGCTTGGCCTCCGCGCCCGCCCCCACGTTGTGGAACATCTCGTCCGTGTAGAGCGGCGGGACGTGGCACAGCGTGCACCCGTCCTTCTTGAACAGCTCGAAGCCCTTCTGCGCGTCCTTGCTCGCCGCGCTCTTGTCGCCCGCTTCGAACTTGTCCCACGGCGCGTTCCCGCTCTTGAGCCCGCGGAGGAACGCCGCCAGCGCCTGCTCCACGTTCTCGGCCGTGGCGTCCGCCTTGAACGCGCGCTGGAAGTGGGCCCGGTACTTCGGGATCTTGTTCAGCTTGGCGACGACGGCCGGCTTGCCCTGGTCATCCGCGCCCAGCTGCCCCTTCCACGCCGCCCCGCACACCTTCTCCAGCGTGGGCATGCGCCCGTCCCAGTAGAACGTCAGCCCGTTCGCTACGTTCAGCAGCGTGGGCGCGTTCCTGGTGTTCACCGCCCCGCCCACCTTCGGGCTGACGGCCCGCCCATCCGTGAACGACTTGTCCGGCAGGTGGCACGCCGAGCACGCCATCGAATCGTCCTTCGACAGCCGCTTGTCGAAGAACAGCAGGTAGCCCAGGTACGCCTTCTCCTTGGTGGTGGGGTTGTCCTTGGAGTCCTCCACCGCCGGGAGGTGCTCGGGGGCCTTGGGGATGTCCGGCGCCGCGGCCAGCTCCGGCAGCGGCTCCGCCTTGGGCCCCGCGTCCATGTCCGGCGCGGCCGTCACGGGCGTCGCGGCGTGCGTCCCTCCTGAAGGCCCAGCCGCGTTCTTCCCCGCCTCCTGCGAGCACCCCACGACCAACGCCACCGCGGCCAGAGCCGCCACCACCACCGCGCGAACCATGCATGCCCCTCCTGAGGTCGCGGCGACCCTATCGCCGCCCCGAGGGGTGTCAACGGCGCGCGCTCTCCCTCTAGTGAGCGGCGCCGGACAGCTTGGGCCCCGTCGCCTTCCGCCGGTGCGCGTACGCCAGCATCGCCGTCACGCCGACGAGGAAGATCCCGCCCCACACGTACGGGTTGACCAGCGGCTCCGCGTCCGGCGCGCCCTGGAAGAACCCGCCCGGCCGGTCCGCCGTCTTGGTGAGGAAGGTGACGATGGTGATGCCCAGCACGGCGATCGCCTCGCCCACGATGCCGCCCGACGATAGCGGCATGTTCAGCTCGCCCTCCTCGGCGGCGTTCCGCTTCTGCCACACCCACTGGATGAGCCCGCCCAGCACCATCGCCATCACGTAGTGGGCCTCGATCAGCATCCCCAGCCCGACGCTGGTGGCCGACGGCACCCAGACGCTCTTCGTCTTCGACTCCAGCACGGTGAGCACCACGCCCAGCACCATCGCCCCGGCGAAGGCGTGCAGCGCGTACGGCCGCTGCGTCTGGAGCGTCTGCACGCCCTGGGAGAGGATCTCCGCGAACCCCGCCCAGCGCACCGACGCCGGCGCCACCAGGCCCTGCGTGGTCACCTTCCCCACCAGCTCCGGCGCCAGGCCGAAGCGGTCCGGGCCGATGCCGTTCTGGGCGCGGAGGATGGGGTAGATGACCGCCACCGCGATGGCGCCGAAGGGCAGCGCCAGCAGCTGCATGTACGTCAGGTACCGGTTGTTGGAGCCGATGATCTTCCCGGCCTTGTAGTCCTGCATCAGGTGCTCGCCGTTGGCGGCCACGGTGCCGGACATGCCGGAGGTGAGCATGTTGACGCTCACGTTCCCCGGCGCGAGCGCCGCGAACACCAGCTGCACCAGGTTGCCGAAGGCGGAGATGGGCGCCCAGTTCGTCTCCCCCAGCACCCGCGTGCCCACCACCATCAACGGGAGCGAGATGAGGATCGCCGCCACCGACAGCAAGGGCGACAGGCCCAGCGACACCTTCTGCAGCACCACCAGCGCGCTGGCCAGCACCACCGACCCGATGATCACCCACCGGATGGGGAAGTCCGTGCTGGAGATGCTGGTCACCTTCAGGTCCTTGAACGTCTTGACGATCAGGTTCCACTTCAGGACCAGCGCGGTGAGGCCGCCGGCGATCATCAACCCCACCGCCGGCCACATCACCCAGTTGAGGTTGGCGCGGAACACCTGGTCGGGGATGAACCCCTGGCTCGCCAGGAGCGGCGGCGCCACGTACCAGGCCAGCACCATCCCCAGCCCCATGGACAGCGTCACCCGCAGGCCGACGATCATCCCGGAGGCGATGGAGAGGATGCTCCAACTGGTGCCCACGTGGAGCTTCTCGCCCCACTTGCCGAAGTAGAGGCTCTCCGGGAGCACCTTCCAAGCCTGCGACAGCAGGGTGGTGATGAAGCTCAGCCCGCCGCCGGCGATCAGCGCCCACAGGCCGCGCTTGGCGGTCTTGTAGTCGGTGTCCAGGATGAGCAGGGTCTCACCGGCCGCCGTCCCGTCCGCGAAGGTGAGCTGCTCCTCGTCGATGTAGTGCTTGCGCAGCGGCACCGCGAGCAGCACGCCCAGCCCGCCGGCCAGCGTCAGCCAGCCGAAGATCTGCCAGGTGGAGAGCTGGATGTGGATCCCCAGCTCCGGCTTGGAGGCCAGCAGGTCCATCGCCGCCAGCACGATGACCATGAACCCCATCTCGCCCGCGGCCGTGCCCGCCGTCTGGACGATGTTGTACTCGTAGCGGTTGCCGCGGGCCCCCACGACGCGCCCGATGATCCCCACCGCCACGAAGCCGAAGAACGCGCTGACCACCGAGATGTTCGGCCCGAAGCCGATCTTCAGCACCACGTACGGGTACATCAGGCCGATGAACACCGCGACCCCGATGCCCACCAGCACGGCGCGGAGGCTGAACTCGGGGCGGGCGGACGAGGCCGGCGGGGCGGCGCGCTCGGGCGTGGACGGCTCCGGAGACAACGGCTTCGCGGGGGCGGACGGCGTCACGGGGGCCTCCAAGCGTCGGGACGGCTCGGCTCGCGAGGTTCTACCGCGAAAGCGAGGGCGGCGGGGGCGGAGGCAGCCGGGCGCGCGCCTCGGCGTGCTTGTTGATCTGCCGCACCATGTACCAGGTGACCAGACCCACGACCCCCAGGTCGTCCAGCCACCCGAAGATGGGGATGAAGTCCGGGATGAGGTCGATGGGGAGGATGACGTAGAAGGCGGCGACCCCGCCCACCAGCTTCCGCCAGGTGGCCACCCCCGGATCGCCGATGAAGGCCAGCGTCCGGCGGACGAATCCGGGCCTGTCGGAGGGGGGCTCGCTCACTCCGCTAGAGCATACTGCACCCCCGGCGCGGGCCTACTTCACGCCCACCGACGACCCTGCGCCGCCCCCGGACGACGGGACGGCCTTCAGCTCCACCGGCCCCAGCTCCAGCTTCTTCACCTTGTCCGCGTTCTCCTGCGCGGGGCCGACGATGATGACCGGCCAGCGCTCGGCGGTGACCACCTTGGCCACCCGGGTCGCGTCCGCCGGGGTGACGGCGGAGATCTTCGCCGGCAGCGTCTTGTAGTAGTCGGGGCCCAGCTCGTAGAAGGCGACGGTGCCGTAGGCGGAGGCCACGGCGTCGTTGGTCTCCAGCCGGGAGGGCATGGTGCGGATGAACGCGTTCTTGGACTTCGCCAGCTCCTCCCCGGTGATGCCGCCGGAGGCGAAGCGGGCCAGCTCGTCCTCGTACTCCTTGAGCGCCTCGGAGGTGTTCTTCGCCACGATGCCGCCGTAGGCCATCAGGGTGCCGTAGGTCCTGGCGGCCTCCACCGCGCTCCTCACGCCGTAGCTGTAGCCGTGGACCTCGCGGAGGTTCATGTTCAGCCGCGAGGTGAACATGCCGCCCAGCGCGAAGTTGATGGTCCGCAGCACCACGGCGTCCGGGCTCTTGGCGTTCATCACCCGGCCCGCCACCCACACCTGCGACTGCGAGGCGTTGGGCATGTCCACGAAGGTGACCGTCCGCGCCTTCAGGTCCGGCAGCGCGGGGAGGCTGAGCTTGGGGAGCGGCTTGGCCTTCCAGGCGCCCAGCCGCTCGTCGAGCATCTTCACCATCTGATCGACCTTCACGTCGCCCGACACCACGACGACGGCGTTGTTCGGCCGGAACCAGGTGTCGTGGAACTTCTGCAGGTCGGCCGGGGTGATGGCGCGGATCGTCTCCGGGGTGCCGCCGTCCGGCTGGCCCCACGGGTGCTTGGCCCCGAAGAGGAGCCGCCCCATCTCGTCCGCGGCCAGCGCCTGCGGCACGCCCTTCTTCTGCAGGAGGTCGGTGATCTTCTGGTCCTTCACCCGGCTCACGTCCTCGGGCCGGAAGGCGGGGTTGAGCAGCACGTCCGCCATCAGGTCCAGCGCCTGCGGCAGCGCCTCCGTGAGCGAGTTCATGTGCACGCGGATGTCCTCGCGCCCCGCGTTGGCGTTGAGCCTCATCGCCAGGTCCTCGATGGCCTCGGCGAGCTTGTCGGCCGGGCGCGTCCTGGTGCCCTCGTCCAGCAGGGAGACCACCAGGTCGGCCAGGCCGGCCTTCTCGATGGGCTCGGCGTTCACGCCGGACTTGATCACCACCTCCACCGCGACCACCGGGATGGCGGGGTTCTCGACCACCCACACCTCGACGCCGTTCTTCAGCTTCTTCACCACCGGCACCGGGGCGTCGAAGGTGGGAGTCCCCGGCAGCGGGGCGGGCTGCTGGGCGCGGAAGGCGGCGTCCGGCGTGGGCGGCGAGCCGGGGGTGGGCGCCGGGGTCGCGGGGGGCGCGGGCGGCGGCGCGGCCGGCTTCTCCGGAGGGGCGGGCGGGACGGCGGTCTCGGTGGTGGCGCAGCCCAGGGCGAGCGCGGCGAGGAGCGCGGCGAGGATCTTGTTCATGGTCGTGGCTCCTAGCGCTCGGCGGTCTTGGCGGCGGGGACGACGAACTGGATGAGGCGGTGGTCGTCGGGGAGGTACGCGTTGGCGAAGTCCTTCACCTGCTGGGCGGTGACGGCGCGGTAGCGGGCCAGGTCCTTGGGGAGGAACCCCGGGTCGCCGGCGTACATCTCGTAGGCGTTGAGCAGGTCGGCCTTGCCGCCGAACCCGCCGATGCGCTCCACCTCGCGCAGGCGCGCCGCGGTCACCTTGCGCTTGGCGCGCTCCAGCTCCGCCTCGGTGACGCCGTTCTTCTTCACGTCGTCGAGGATGGCCTGCACCTCGGGGAGGAGCTGTTCGTTGGTGAAGCCGGCGTTGGCGACGACGTCCACGTTGAAGATGCCGGCGATTCTGGTGGTCGTGTTGGCGGCGTCGACCCCGGCGGCCAGCTTCTTCTCCAGCACCAGCCTCTTGTAGAGGCGGCAGGTCCGGCCGTCGCCCAGGATGGACGCGAGCATGTCGCCGGCCGGCTCCTCGGGCGTCATGGCGCGCACGCCGGTCCAGGCGATGCCCAGCTTGGGGACCTCCGCGACCTTGTCGTTCACCGTCTCCCGGATCTCCTTGGCCAGCGCCGGCTGGTTGGGCGCCGGCACCGGCACCTCGGGGCCGCGCGGGATGGGGCCGAAGTACTGCTCCACCAGCTTCTTGGCGGTGTCCGGCTGGAAGTCGCCCACCAGCACCAGCGAGGCGTTGTTCACCCCGTAGAACTGCCGGAAGAACGCCTTGATCTCGTCCAGCGACGCGGACTGGATCTCCGCGATGGTGCCGATGGTGCTGTCGTAGAACGGGTGCGGCTGGGGGAAGAGGACGTCCATCATCCGCAGCACGGCGGTGCCGTAGGGGCGGTTCTCGAAGGACTGGCGGCGCTCGTTGGAGACCACGTTCCGCTGGATGGCGAGCTTCTTCTCGTCCAGGGTGTCCAGCAGGAACGCCATCCGGTCGCTCTCCATCCAGAGGGCGGTGGGCAGCTCGTTGGAGGGCACCACCTCGAAGTAGTTGGTGCGGTCGAAGTTGGTGGTGCCGTTGGCCATCGCCCCGCCGGTGGTGCCGATACCCTCGAGGATCTTGAACGGCGTCGGGCCGATGTGCTTCGCCCCGGAGAACATCATGTGCTCGAAGAGGTGGGCGAAGCCGCTCTTGCCCTTGGTCTGGTTGGCCGCCCCCACGTGGTACCAGATGTCCACCGCCACCTGCGGCAGCCGGTGGTCCTCCGCCAGGATGACGGTCAGCCCGTTGGGCATCTGGTACTTCTCGAACTTGATCTGCGGATCGGCGGCGCGGGCCGGGAGCGCGAACAGCAGCGCGGCGCCGGCCATCAGCAGCACGTGACGGAACACGGGGGGACCTCCAGATGAGCGAGCGGGCCGGCGTCTACTGCGTCCCGGCGGCGAAGGCAACGCCGCCTCAGGGGGACAGGGCCCGGCGCCGAACGTTGCAGGAACGGGCCTCAGGCCCCCTCGGCCGGCGGCTCCTCGGGACCACCTTCCGGCCCGGACGGCCCTGGAGTCCCGGATGGCTCCGGCGTCTCCGGCGCGGGTGGGGCCCCGTCGGTGGGCGGCGGCGCCCCGGGGTCCGTCCCCTCCTCGCCGTCGGACTCGGGCAGGCGCGAGATGCCCGTGACCTTCTCGTCTGCGCTCTCCAGGGAGATCAGCCGCACGCCCTGGGTGTTGCGGCCGATGACGCTGATCTCCTTCACCTTCATGCGGATCAGCATCCCGCCGTTGGTGACCAGCATCACCTCGTCGGTGTCCTTGGCCTGGGCCACCGAGACCACCTTGCCGTTCCGCTCGGTGGTCTTGATGTCGATGATGCCCTTCCCGCCGCGCCCCTGGATCCGGTACTCGGCCTCCTCGGTGCGCTTGCCGTAGCCGTTCTCGGTGACCGTGAGGATGGTGGTCCCCTGCACCACCAGGTCCGCGCCCACCACCTCGTCCGTCCCCTCCAGGGTGATGCCCTTCACGCCGTAGGCGGCGCGGCCCATGGAGCGGACCTCGCTCTCCGGGAAGCGGATGCTCATCCCCTCCGCGGTGGAGAGGAGGATGTCCTTCGACCCGTCGGTGATCTGCGCCGCCACCAGCGAGTCCCCGTCCTCGATGCCCAGGGCGATCAGCCCCGACGAGCGCATGTTGGCGAACGCCGACAGGTCGGTCCGCTTCACGATGCCCTTGCGGGTGGCGAAGAAGACGAACTGGTTCTCCGGGAAGTCCTTGGTCACCAGCACCGCGGTGAGCTTCTCGCCCGGCTGGAGCTGGATGAGGTTGACGATGGCCTTCCCGCGCGCCGCCCGCCCCGCCGCGGGGATCTCGTGCACCTTGATCCAGTACAGCCGCCCGCGGGTGGTGATGGGCATCAAGGTGGCGTGGGTGGACGCCACGAACAGGTCGGTGACGAAGTCGTCTTCCTTGGTCGCCGCGCCGGTCTTCCCGCGCCCGCCGCGCTTCTGCGCCCGGTACTCCGACAGCGGGCTGCGCTTGACGTAGCCGGCGTGGGAGAGCGTCACCACCATCGGCTCGTCGGCGATCAGGTCCTCCGCCGCCAGCTCGCCCACCTCGCCCACGATCTCCGTCCGCCGGTCGTCGCCGTACCGGTCCCGGATCTCCTGGAGCTCCCCCTTGATGACGTTCAGCAGGGTGCTCTCGTTGGCGAGGATGTCCCGCAGCCGGGTGATGTCCCGGAGCAGCTCCAGCAGCTCCTTGAACAGCTCCTCGCGCTGCAGGCCGGTCAGCCGCTGGAGCCGCATGTCCAGGATGTTCTTCGCCTGCTCGTCGGAGAAGCCCCTCTCCTCGTACTTGTGGGAGAGGCCGGCGTACTCCTGGAGCTCCCCCCGCACCCGCGCCACCAGCGCCGCCATCTGCTCCCGCGCCTTGCCCATGTCCAGCCGCGGCAGGTCCTGGAACCGCTCGTGCTCGTAGAGCGAGGGCGACAGCACGTGGGTGAGGCCCCAGCGCGCCTCCTCCACGTCCTTCGACTTGCGGATGATGGTGATGACGTGGTCGATGATGTCCTGCGCGACCAGCAGGCCCTCCACGATGTGCAGCCGGGCCTCCGCCTTGCGCAGCTCGAACCGGCTGCGGCGGGTGACCACCTCGCGGCGATGGGCGATGAACCGCTCCAGGATCTCCTTGAGGCCCAGGGTGCGCGGCTGCCCGCCGTCGATCGCCAGCAGCACCATTCCGAAGCTGGTCTGCAGCGGGGTGAGGGTGAACAGGTTGTTGAGCACTACGCCGGAGACCGCGTCGCGCTTGAGATCCACCACGATGCGCATCCCCTGCCGGTCGGACTCGTCGCGGACGTCGGAGATGCCGTCGATCTTCTTGTCCCGGACCAGCTCGGCGATGCGCTCGATCAGCCGGGCCTTGTTCACCTGGTAGGGGATCTCGTCGAAGATGATGCTCTCGCGGTCGCCCTTCTTCGACGTCTCGATGGCGTGGCGCGCGCGCATCACCAGCTGCCCGCGGCCCGTCTCGTACGCCTTGCGGATGCCCTCCCGCCCGGTGATGAACGCGCCGGTGGGGAAGTCCGGGCCGGGGACGAACTTCATCAGGTCCAGGAACGTCGCCTTCGGGTTGTCCACCAGGTGGATGGTGGCGTCCACCACCTCCCGCATGTTGTGGGGCGGGATGTTGGTGGCCATGCCCACCGCGATGCCGGTGGCGCCGTTGACGAGCAGGTTGGGGAACCGCGCCGGCAGCACCAGCGGCTCCTGCAGCGAGTCGTCGTAGTTCGGCCCGAAGTCGACCGTCTCCTTGTCGATGTCCGCCAGCAGCTCCTCGGCCAGGCGGTCCATCCGGATCTCGGTGTAGCGCATGGCCGCCGGGGCGTCCCCGTCCACCGAGCCGAAGTTCCCCTGCCCGTCCACCAGCACGTACCGCATGGACCAGGGCTGGGCCAACCGGACGATCGCCTCGTACACCGCGCTGTCGCCGTGGGGGTGGTACTTGCCGATGACGTCGCCCACCACGCGCGCCGACTTCTTGTAGGCGCGGTTGTGGAAGTTCCCCAGGTCCTGCATCGCGTACAGCGAGCGCCGGTGCACCGGCTTCAGCCCGTCGCGCACGTCCGGGAGCGCGCGGCCGATGATGACGGACATCGAGTACGCGAGGTACGAGGTCCGCATCTCGGCCTCGATGCTCACCGGGATGAGGTCGCCGATCCCCCCGTTCCCGCCGCCGTCTTCGCCGTTGCCGCTCGGCTTCTTGGTCGTCTCGTCAGGCATGGAAAGCGCGCGAAGCTCCGCCTGCTTATGCCTGAAAGAACCCCCCTAAACCACAGAATCAGGAGACGACGGAGACGGTCGCCTGCGCGGTGGTCATGGTGAGGAGGATGCGCTCGGCTTCGGCGCCGAAGGGGCCGTGTGGGTCCAGGGACTTCGCCTTTTCCAGGGACTCGCGCGCGCCGAACCGGTCACCCTTGAGCTTGAGCGCGATGCCCATGTTCAGGTGGGCGCTGGCGTTGTCCCGGTCCATGTCCACCGCCTCCTGGAACAGCGCGATGGCGCGCTCCAGCTCGCCCAGGAGGAGCTGCTCCTTGCCGGTGGCGACCTTCTTCTCCGAGTCGTTCACCAGCTCCACCTTGAAGAGCGCGTTCCCGGCGACGTTGACGATCAGCGCCCGGAGCAGGCCGCCCCAGTAGAAGGTGAGCGCCTCGCCGGCCACCACCGCCGCCAGCGGGATGTCGGGCAGGAGCTGCTTGCCGCGGATCTTGAAGCGCACCTTGGTGTGGCGGCCCTTCTTCGCCCAGTGGGTGAGCTCTTCGCGGATCTTGGTGAGCGTCTCCTCCACGGTGGACGGCTCCACCTCCACCGACATCACGCTCGACGGCTTCTTGGGGAAGTGCTGGATGGCCACCGGAGTGGGGGCCGGGCGGGCGGCCGGGGATGACTTCCGGGCGCGGGCGGCGGGGCGGCGGCGAGCAGGGCGGCGCTTTGAGGCCATGGCCGCACTCTAATCGGCCTCCGGGCGGCGCGCCGCACGCCGTGGACCCAGGCGCGGAAGCCACATACCCTAGCGGTCTCAGATGAGCCTCTACGCCGAGTCGTTGCGGGCCTTTTTGAAGCCCGTCCTCAATTACCTGGACGACGACTCGGTCACGGAGATCATGATCAACGGCCCCGAGGACGTCTGGATCGAGCGCAAGGGCCGCCTCTTCCGCACCGAGGCCCGCTTCAGCGAGGAGGGCCTGCTGGGCGCCGCGCGCAACGTGGCCCAGTTCGTGGGCCGCCCGCTCTCCGACGAGCGCCCCCGCCTGGACGCCCGCCTCCCCGACGGCAGCCGCATCCACGTGGTGCTCCCGCCGGTGGCGCGCAAGGGCACCACCATCTCCATCCGGAAGTTCTTCAAGGACCGCCTCACCATCGACGGGCTGCTCCGGTTCGGGTCGATGACCCGGGAGATGGCCCGCCTGGTGGAGGCGATCATCCTCTCCAAGCTCAACATCATCGTCTCCGGCGGCACCGGCTCCGGGAAGACGACGATGCTCAACGTCCTCTCCGCCTTCATCCCGGACGAGGAGCGCATCCTCACCATCGAGGACTCGGCGGAGCTGCAGCTCAACCAGTCGCACCTGGTGTCCTTCGAGAGCCGCCCGCCGGACAAGTTCGGCAAGGGCGCGGTGGACATGGGGGACCTGCTCCACTCCTCGCTCCGCCTCCGCCCGGACCGCATCATCGTGGGCGAGGTGCGCGGCGGCGAGGCGTTCCACCTCATGCAGGCGCTGAACACCGGCCACGCCGGGTCGCTCTCCACGGTGCACGCCAACTCGCCCACGGACTCGCTCCGGCGGCTGGAGTCGCTGTGCCTGATGAGCGGGGTGGAGATGCCGCTGGTGGCGGTGCGCGCCCAGGTGGCCTCCGCCATCCACGTCATCATCTGCTGCGACCGCCTCGCGGACGGCGCGCGCAAGGTGACCCACATCTCCGAGGTGCTGCCGCTCTCCGACCGGGGCGACTACCGGACGCAGCACATCTGGGTGTACTCGGCGCTGGGGAAGGACGAGCGGGGCCGCTCCATCGGCTTCCACGCGCCCACCGGCATCGTCCCCCAGTTCGTCCACCGCCTCCGCGCCCAGGGCTTCACCGACCTGGACGACCGCTTCTTCGACCCCGCCACGCACGGCGTGCCGCCGCCGCCCGCCCACCAGGTGTCGGAGGACTTCGTGCAGCGCTGGGTGCCGTCGCTGCGCCACCGCGAGAAGGGGCAGGCGGACCCGGAGGCGCTCCGCCAGCAGATGGCGGCGTACGAGCGCAAGCTGCGCGACGAGGCCCGGCTGCGCGACGACGAGGGGCTGGACGAGGAGTCCGGGCCCACGCAGTCCCACGCCATCGTCCCCGTCTCGTCCGCCGCCAAGACGCTGCCGCCGGTGCCGGTGCGGCCGCCGCCCACGCTCGCCCCGTCGTCGCCCCGGCCCGCCGCCAAGCCCCAGCCGGCCCCGCCCGGGCGCCCGGCGGCCAGCGCCCGGCCGCCGGTGGGGTTGGACGCCGACAAGACGCCGCCTCCCACCCGCAACCCGCTGGCGGCCAGCGGCACCGCGCCGTCGATGGACGTGGACGACGAAGACCCGCAGAGCGTGGAGGTCTCCGCCGAGTACCTCCAGGAGGCGGTCTCCAAGGAGCCCACGGACCGCAAGCCGCTCCCCACCGGGCGGCCTCCCGCCTCCCCGGCGCGCGGCGTTCCCCCCGGGCGGCGCCCGGGCGCGGTGGAAGAGGACATCACCAACGTGAAGCCGGTGCCGGAGAAGCCGCGCCGATGAACGCCTTGCCTCCCGACCGATCCGAACAGCGCACCGGGCTCGTCCTCTGCGGCGGCGGCGCGCGCGGGGCCTACGAGGCGGGCGTCATCAGCTACCTGCGCCACGAGCTGGAGGCGGAGCTGGGTCGGTCGCTCTCCATCCCCATCATCGCCGGCACGTCGGTGGGCGCCATCAACGCCTGCCACATGGCCACCCACGCGCACGTGATGAGCGCGCAGCCCGGCCTGCTCATCGAACGCTGGAAGTCGCTCCAGGTCCAGGAGGTGCTCAAGTTCGGCGTCCCGGACGTGCTCCGGATGGCGCGCGAGCTGATGGGCCGCCCCACCGCGGAGGCCCACCGCCACGGCGGCCTGGTGGACCCGCGCGCGCTGGAGAACGTGGTGATGACGGGGACGCACTGGCCCTCGCTGGGCCGGAACATCCGGTCCGGGCTGCTGGAAGGGCTGGCCCTCTCCGCCACCGAGGTGGCCACCGGCCGCACCATCGTCTTCATCCAGCAGCACGGCGGCGGGCTCCCCAGCTGGACCCCGGAGCCCAACATCCACGTCGTCTCGGCGCGCATCGGCCCGCGGCACGCGCTGGCGTCCGCCGCCATCCCGCTCCTCTTCCCGCCGGTGCAGATGGGCCGGCGCCTGTTCGTGGACGGCGGGCTGCGGATGAACATGCCGCTCTCGCCCGCGCTCCGGATGGGCGCCACCCGGGTCATCGTGGTCTCGCTCCGGTACATGCCGCCCGCGAAGGCCGAGGCGCCGGCGCACGACCAGGACGACGCCCAGGGCGAGGAGACCTACTACGCCACCGCGCCGTTCCTGATGGGCAAGACGCTCAACGCGCTGATGCTGGACAGCACGGACCAGGACCTGGGGAGGCTGCGCGCCATCAACGCCATGCTGGAGGCGGGCACCAAGGCGTACGGGGCCGGGTTCCAGACGGTGATGAGCGAGGCGGTGCCGCGCACCGGACCGGCGCCGTTCCGCTACGTCCGCAACATCCTCATCCGGCCGTCGCAGAACATCGGGAAGCTGGCGGCGGAGTACGCGGCCTCGCCCACCTTCTCCCGGCGCGCCAAGGGGCTGGCGGGGATGGCGCTGCGGCGGATGGTGGACCGCGACTCCGAGGAGAGCGACCTGCTGTCGTACCTCATGTTCGACGGCGGCTTCGCGGAGATCCTGATCGACCTGGGGCGGGCGGACGCGCGCGCCCGGCGGGCGGAGTGGGTGAAGTTCTGGTCCGAGTCGCCCGAGTGCGCCGCCGAGGCCGCGCAGTGGCCCGCGGCGGCGTGAGGGCGACTGGTTCACCACCCCGCGGTCGATGCGCGATCAGATCTTCATGCACGCCAGCGGCTGGGCCTGCGCCTGCTTGGCCCGGTCCACCGGGATGAGCGACTGGTTGGACATCTCCACCAGCGCGGCGTCGCGCGCCTGCCGCAGCTCGCTGGCGTTGGCGCAGAGCTTGAGCTGGTCGTAGGCGTTGCTGGGCGGGAGGGCCAGGGACAGCTCCGCCAGCTCGTCAAGCTTCAGCGTCTCAAGCTTCCGCTGGTAGAGCGTCTCCGCCGCCGACTCCAGGCCGATCACGCCCTGGTCGAACTCGGTGGTGGCCAGGTCGTAGGCCACCAGCTTCCCCTTGGGCAGGAGGTTGCGGATGCGGGAGATGGCGATGGTCTCGCGCAGCCCGCCCCGGATGCGGATGGACCAGACCAGATGCCGCGCGAACTGGAACTCGCAGTCCTCGTTGCCCTGCGGGCCCTCGCTCTTGAAGAGCTGGTAGCGCACCAGCCGCCAGAGCCACGGGAGCGACTTCTCGTGGGGCGTCTGGAAGAAGGTGGGGCAGCCGGAGTTGGAGATGTACAGGCCCACCATGTCCTTCGGGTAGCGGGACAGCTCCGGCGAGCGGAAGGTGATGGCTCCCTTGTCCCGCCTCCCGGCGGCGCTCCAGTTCGCGCGCTCGCCCTCGATGCGGTCGCGCAGGAAGCGCTCGAGGTCGAACTCGCTGTCCAGCGTCGGCAGACTGCTCACCGCCATCGCCCACCAGACGGGGACGATGATGACCGCCGAGACCACGAGCATGATCGCCGCCAGCAGCAGCCGCTTCACGGGGACGCGATGCTAGCGTATTGAGCGGGCACCATGAGCGATTGGCACGAGCTCACCGTCGTCGACCGCCAGGCGTCCGCGGCCAACCTCACCGAGGTGGACCTGGACGCCCGCGGCACGCCCGTCGCCGCCTCGCACCAGCGCGCCGGCCAGTACGTGAAGCTGTCGCTGCCGGGGAAGGGCGAGGGCTTCTTCGCCATCGCCTCGGCCCCGGGCGAGCGCGGCGGGGTGCTGGAGTTCCTCATCAAGGGCGGCAGCGCGCTGGCGGACGCCCTGGTCTCGCTCCCGGTGGGCGCCGAGGTGCAAGCCTCCGCGGCGCAGGGGAAGGGCTTCGCGGTGGAGGCGGCGAAGGGGCGGCGGGTGCTGCTGTTCGCCACCGGCTCCGGCATCAGCGCGGTGCGCTCGCTCATCGGCGTGCTGCTCAACGACCGGACCGCCTACGGCCACCTCTCGCTCTACTTCGGCGCCCGGACGCCGGACGCCTTCGCGTACACCTCGGAGCTGGAGACGTGGGAGGCCGCGGGGCTGCGGGTCGTCCGCACCGTCAGTCAGCCCGGCGCGTCCGGGTGGCAGGGGCTGCAGGGCTACGTGCAGACGCACGTGCCGCTGGAGCCGCTGGCGGACGCCTCGGCGTTCCTGTGCGGTCAGAAGGGAATGGTGCAGGGCGTGACGGAGGCGCTCGAACGCCAGGGACTCCCGCGCGAGCGCATCTTCCTGAACTTCTGAAGGCTGGACCCTGGGTGGGAAACTGCTGGCCGCGAGGCGGAGCGCCTGACTGCTCCATTCGATCGCGAACCCCCCCGACTGCGATACGCGATCGAACGCCCCCCCTTGCGACGCTCGGCCTCGGCGGCCGATCCCCTCCCCTCACTGCGACTGCGACTTCTGCTGCGACATCGCTACCGGATGAGGTGGAGCGCCGACCTCGCCGAACCCGACTTGCCCCCCAGCAGTCTCGGTCGATTGCGACCTTTCAGCGCTCCACCTCGTACGGCAGCAACGTCCAGCTTCTAGAGCAATCTTCGGGCCCACCTGGCCTCGGGCCGGTTTCGGGCGATTGCGCGATCGCCCCGCTCCGGATCGGCGCGATCGGCCGTCCAGAATGGAGCGATCCGCTTCGAAACGGGGCGCCCGCAACGGCCCGGCGGGGGTCGGGTTCGACTCTGCACGTGGCGGATGACCCATCCGTCTCCCTTTCAGAACCCTCGAAGGAGACCTCCATGAAGCGTTGGCAGATGAACGTCGTGGCAGCAGTGATGGCCCTGGGGATGGCGTCCCCGGCCCTGGCAGGCGAGCTCCAGCGGCGCGAGGTGCGGCAGCAGGAGCGCATCGCCCAGGGCGTCCAGTCCGGCCAGTTGACGGCCCGCGAAACGGCCCGCCTGGAGCGCCGGGAGGCCCACGTCCAGAACGTCATCGCCCGGGACCGGGTGGACGGCGGCGGCCTGACCGCCCGCGAGGCGGCCAAGGACAACCGGATGCTGAACCGGACCAGCCGGGCCATCTACCGGCAGAAGCACGACGCACAGCGACGGTAGCCTCGCCGCTCCTATCGTGACTCGACGTCGGGGTGGGGCGGTTCCCGCACCACCTCCGGCGCCTTGCGGACCAGCTCCTCCACCGTCACGTCCGGCGCGGGCTGCGACTTCTCGGTGAGCGGCGGCTGCACCCACGCCGCCACCAGCAGGTACCTCGCGTCCCGCGTGAAGCGCGCGCGCCGGACGAACCAGTCCACCTCCAGCCCCAGCGGCGTCACGCTCGGCGCGGCGTCCCGCTGCTCCACCAGCACCCGCCCGTCCAGGCTGCCGCTGGCGAAGACCACCCCGTCCGGGGCCATGGCCACGGTGGAGACCGGGCCGCGGTGATGGACGGGCCGGGCCACCTCCTCCAGCGTGAAGTCGTCCAGGAGCGCGGCGGCGTTCGCCGGGGACGGCTCCTCGAACGCGGCCATCTCGCCGGCGGGCCGCTCGTCTGGCGACGCGGAGAGCGCCACCGCCACCGCGGCGCCGCCCACCTGCACGTCGTTGACGTACTGCTCCAGCGCGCGCCGCCGCTCCTCCAGCAGGTCGCCGCCCCGCTGCCGGGAGACGACCAGGCTGCGGTCCCACCCGCCGGAGACGATGGCGCCGTCCGCGCGGTAGGCCAGCCCGCGCACCTCCTGGCCGCCGTGCAGCTCCGCCTGCGCCACGACCTCCAGCCCGGGGAAGGTGGTCACCACCACCCGGCCCTGCGCGGTGCCCACCGCCAGCTGCGCCCCGTCCCAGCGGAGCGCCAGGGCGGTCAGCGGCTGCCGCAGCCCCAGCGCCGCCCCCGGCACGCCGGACTTCCCCCGGAACGCGCGCGCGAAGCCGTCCCGCCCGGCGGAGACCACCCACGCCCCGTCCGGCGACACCTCCACCGCCTCCACCGGGCGGCGGCCGGCGTTCACCCGCTGCGCCCACAGCCGCTTCGGGGACCCGGTCCGGTCGATGGCGTTGAGCACGGCGTCGTCGCCGGTGAGGGTGGCGAAGGCCACCAGCTCGCCGTGGCGGCTGGCGCCCACCGCGGTGGCCAGGCCGCCGGCGTCCAGCACCGCGTCGCGCTTGAGCTGCTTCACCTCGCCGGAGAGGTACGTGTCCCCGCGCGCCAGGAGCTTGAGCTGTTCGTCGGTGAGCGGCGCCTTCGACGCGCAGCCTCCGGCCAAGAGGAGGCAGAGCGCCGCGACCGCCCTCGCTCTAACTCCCACTGCCCGCCTTGGCCGTCTTGGGGGCGATCTCGTGGACGCCCTTGTTGTCGATGGAGAGGAAGAACAGCGGGCGGTCCGCCTCCCGGCGATCGCTCATGTCCGCCTTCCCGCAGGCGCCCTCGAAGTTCTTCAATCCGGCCAGCGCGGAGCGGAAGTCCTCGCGCGTCTGGGGCCGGGCCTGTTCGATGACGGTGCGCACCATGGCCCCGGCGTCGTAGCCGTACGCCTCCACCAGGACCGGGTCGCGGCCCATGTCCGGGAACTTCCGCTTGAACAGCGACATGAACTTCTTCGTCCCCGGCCGGTCGGAGTCGGCGAAGAACCCGTCCACGTAGACCGAACAGGTGACGAACTTCCCGCCGCGCTCGAGGATCTCCGGCAGCCCGGTGGTCTTCGACCTGGGCGAGCTCCACTCGTTGGCGCCCAGCAGCGTCACCGTCTTCAGGTCCTTCTTCCCGGTGGTCTTCTTGATCTTCTCCAGGTCCCTCGGGTCGCAGGCGTTGGTGATGATGTCCTCCACCGCCAGCGCGGGGGCGACCAGGCTGACCCGCGCCCACTCGTCCGGGATGAACAGCGCGTCGAAGTCGATGACCGGCTCCAGCGAGGCGCGCAGCTTCTCCATCGCCTTGCGCTTGTGGAACTCGTCCGTCCCCGGCGCGTTCATGATGTCGCGGGCCTTCTCCAGGTAGTCCAGCCGGTCCTCCCGGTAGAAGCGGCCCACCAGCTTCTGCGCCTCGGGGGTGAAGGCGGTGGCGTCGTGGTCGTAGCTCTCCGCGCCGCGGATCTCCCCGCCGTGCAGCAGCACCTGGTCCCAGAACTTGTTGGCCAGCTCCACTCCGTAGGGGACGTTCGGGTAGAGCACCGCGAACTGCTTCCACCCCATCACCTTCGTCCCGTACTCGGCCAGCGCCGCCGCCTGGGCGGAGTTGGTGAGCATGTTGCGGAACACGTGCGGGCCGATGTCCGTCACGCCCTCCAGCCGGCTCAGGGTGAGGATGGGGACCTGCAGCTCCTCCGCCACCAGCGCCGCGCGCCGCGTGTCGTCCCCCAGCATGGGGCCGATGATGGCGATGACGCGCTCGTCGAAGACCAGGTCCTCCACCGCCTTGCCGGCGAGGTTCACGTCGCCCTGGGTGTCCTTGTAGACGAGCTCCACGCTGGAGCCCTCGAAGGCCAGGTCGATCATCGACTTCACCACCGCGCCCACCTGCTGGAAGCGGCCGGAGAGCGGGAGGATGACGCCCACCCGGCGGGCGTTGGCGTCGCGCCCGCGCTGCATCCGCTCCTGGAGGGCGCGCGCCTCGGGGGCGAAGGGGTGCTCCGGCGCCTTGGCGAGGAACTTCTCCAGCGTGACGTTGAGCCGGTTCCAGTCGCGCAGGTGGAAGTAGATGCGCGCCAGCTTGAAGGTGAGGATGGGCCAGATGGGGTTGTCCGGCGCCATCTCGTCCGCGGCGCGGGCCACGTCCACGAACGCCACCTTCCCCTCCACCAGGTCGCTCACCCGCTGGAGCGCGCGCTGCTGCTCGTCCGCGGTGCGGGCCTCGTTGGCGAAGAGGATGGCGATGCGGAGCGCCTCGCCGAAGAGGAGGGCGCCCTCGGCGGCGCGCTCGGTGGCCTCCAGCAGCTTGCGGCGCTCCTCGCCCTCGGCGTGCTCCGCCAGCGAGGAGAGCGTGTGGTACGCGTCGCGGTAGGCGCCGACCTCCAGCGCGGACAGCCCCAGCATCCGCTTGGCGTCCGCCGCCTTGTCGAAGAGCGGGTTCTCGAACAGCAGCTCGTTGAAGCTCTTGCGGGCGGCCACGAAGTCGCCCGACTCGAAGGAGAGCGCCCCTGCCCGGTACAGCGCCTCCTGGCTGGCGGTGGTCTCCGGGTACGCCTTGCGCACGCCCAGGTAGACCTGCGCCGCCTTGTCCTTGGAGGCCTGCGCCGCCGCGTCCTGCTCCGCCTTCTTCAGGGCGTCGTCCGCGGCGGGGTCATGCTTCGCCTCCACCGTCGGCTTGTCGGGGAACTGGGTCTCCCCTCCTCCCCCGAGCGGCAGGCCGCCGCCGCGCGTCCCCCTCGGCGGGCAGGCAGACATCGCCACCACGAGGAGCGGCAACGCGGCCGCGCCGCGCCAGCGAGCGTTCGTCATAGAGCTGCTGGCATAGCAAACTCGGCGCCACGTGTGACGGGCTCCGTGCGGCTGTACAGGCGCGCCGCCGTCACGCGCGCCGCCGTCACCTCCAGGAAGGCGAGCAGGGCCCTCTGGACGAGGCGGGGCTTCTCCAGCATCAGCAGGTGGCCCGCGTTCTCGATCACCTCGACCACCGCGCCGGGCAGCGTGGCCGCCGCGTCCACCGCGTGGGAGACGGGGAGCGTGCGGTCCTGGCGGCCCCACAGCACCAACGTCGGGCAGCGAACACCCGCGGCCAGCCGCACGCGCCACTGCGCGCCCAGGCCGTTGGGGCCGCGGAACTTGGACAGCCCCTGCGCCATCACCCGCGCCAGCTCCGCGCCGCCGCCCGCGCGGGCGTACCGGAGCGCGTCCGCGTAGAGCCACTCGGGCAGGCACTGGGGGTCATACGCGTTGGCGCGGAGGAAGCCGCGGATCAGCCGGTCCGGGATGCGCGGCGCCAGCCACACGCCGAAGGGGAGCGCCATCATCCGCAGCCGGTAGAGGATGGGGTCGCCGAAGCCGCCGGGCGCCATCAACACCAGCCGGGCCACGCGCTCCGGCCTGCTGGCGGCGGTGAGCATGGCGATCGTCCCGCCCAGCGAGTGGCCGATCAGCGTGGCGCGCCGGAGCTTCAGCGCGTCCAGCACCTTCACCGCCCAGCGCACGTAGTAGGAGCGGCCCGGCTCGAAGTAGCGGGGGTGGACCGGCGGGGCGCTCTGGCCGAAGCCCGGCAGGTCGACCGCGAAGCAGTGGTAGCCGGCCTTCGCCAGGGCGGGCACCACCTCGCCCCAGGTCTCGGCCCAGCCGCCGGCGCCGTGGAAGAGGACCAGCGGGTGGCCCTTGCGGCCCACCTCCACCACGCGGACCCGGCGGCGGCTCACCTTGATGAAGCGCTCGCGCCCGCCCACGGACTCCCAGGCCAACCTGCTTGCCGCCCGGTCGATGGCCTCTGTGTCGTCTCTCAGCACATCTGTAAGATTCGCCGATCAGCCAGACGATGCGCCTGGCGTCGGCGCCAGCTTGACGCCGTCCGCACGCTCGGTGGCGAGGCAGCTGGGCTACCCGAAGAGCTCGCGGACCTTGGCGAAGAAGCTCTTCGAGACGGGGTGCACGTCCTCGCCCGCCAGCTCGGCGAAGCGCTCCAGGAGCGCGCGCTGCTCCTTGTTGAGCTCGGTCGGCGTCTCCACGAGCACCCGCACGTGCATGTGGCCGCGCCCGCCGCCGTGGAGATGCGGGATGCCCTTCCCCTTCATGGGGATGACCTTCCCGTTCTGCGTCCCGGCGGGGATCTTCAGCTTCGCCTTCCCGTCGAGCGTGGGCACCTCGATGTTCGCGCCCAGCGCCGCCTGGGTGAAGGTGATGGGGACCTCCAGGAAGACCTCGGTGCCGTCGCGGGCGAACAGCGCGTGCTCGCGGACGTGCATCACCACGTAGAGGTCGCCCGACCCGCCGCCGCTGTCGCCCGCCTCGCCCTGGCCCGGCACGCGGACGCGCGTCCCGGTGTCCACGCCGGGCGGGATGGAGACCGTCAGCTCGGTGCGGGACTCGGTGCGGCCGCGGCCGGCGCAGGCCGGGCACGGCTCCACGATGATCCGCCCGGCGCCGCCGCAGGCGTTGCAGGTGCGGGAGACGGAGAAGAAGCCCTGGGTGAAGCGCAGCTCGCCGGAGCCCTGGCAGGTGGGGCAGGAGCGCGCCTCGCCGCCCTTGGCGCCGGTGCCCTTGCACGGCTCGCACGGCTTGGAGCGCGGGATGGGGACGCGCACCTCGCAGCCGAAGGCGGCCTCCTCGAAGCTGATCTCCAGGTTGTACTGGAGGTCGGCGCCTCGCTGGCGGCCGCCCCGCTGCCGCTGCCTCCCGCCCCCGAAGATGTCGCCGAAGATCTCCCCGAAGATCTCGTTGAGGTTGACGGTGCTGAAGCCGCCGGCGCCGAACCCCTCGAAGCCCGAGCCGGCGTGGCCGAAGCGGTCGTAGCGCGCCCGCTTGTCCGAGTCGGAGAGGATCTCGTAGGCCTCGGTCGCCTCCTTGAACCTCTCCTCGGCGTCCTTGTCGCCCGGGTTGCGGTCCGGGTGGAACTGGAGCGCGACCTTGCGGTAGGCGCTCTTCAATTCCTGGGGCGAGACGTTGCGCTCGACGCCCAGCACCTCGTAGTAGTCGCTTGCTTTGCTGCCCACCCACCGCCGGCATCCCTGCAACTCCCTGGATTTACTGGATAAACGAGCCACACGAGGCGGCGCGTAGCCAATATAACCGCGATGGGAAGCCCGGCAATCCGCGGGGTGGATCGCCCTACACGTTCCAGACCCGGTTGTAGGACAGCTCCAGCCGCTGCAGGCGCCGGCGGAGCGCCGCGTCGATGGACGCGTTCGGGTTCCACTTGGGCACCACGAAGTGCAGCTCGGCGTTGTAGAGGCGCGCCGCGGAGGAGAGCAGGGACCAGCGGTTGTCGGCCGTCGGATCGGCCACGCTCTCCAGCGTCACCACCTCGAGGATGATCGGCGTGCGCTCCCGGTCGGACTGCCGGCAGGTGAAGTCTGGGCGGTGGTCCTCGATGGTCCCTGACAGGACGGGGGGCGGGACGAACCCCGGGAGCCTCGCCTTGATGTCCGTGTAGCCCATCGTCCGGAAGTATTCGGCCATCAACCACAGCAGGCGGCGACGATGTTCGTTGCCCACGACGGGCTCACAGCCCCACGTCGTCCCGGTTTCCTTTCCGGTCATCTCCACGGCCCGGCCTCCTCGCGTGAAGCTGCGCCCGCATAGGGCACTGCGACTGCGGGACTAAAGCTTGAGTCCCACCCAGGTAGGGGCAACGCTCCCACATGGACCGCACGCCTGGCGCCTCGCCCTCCGCCGGGGAATGGCGCCCGGGGCCAGATTTGCCAGTCCTGGCGCGGCGATGCGAGAGTGCCCGGACCTTGGAGGCCCTGCCCCCGAAGGGGACGTACCGCCGGCTGCTGCGCTCGCTGAAGCCCTACCGGGCGACCGCCGCCGCCGCCGCCGTGGCCTCGGCGATCGCCGCCGCCGCCGCCGGCCTGTACGCCTACCTCATCGGCCCCTTGCTCAAGGCCGTGCTCACGCAGGGCCCGGTGGAGCTGGGGGGCGTGGCGGTGGAGCGGAAGGACCTGGTGGTCGTCTTCCCGCTCGCCATCGTGGCGGTCGCCGCGCTGAAGGCGGTGGCGCAGTGGCTCCAGGGGGGGTGGATGCAGTCGGCGGCGCAGCGCGGGATGGCGGACCTGCGGCGGGACCTCCACGCGCACCTGCTGGAGCTGCCGCCGCGCTTCTACGAGGAGCGGCACTCCGGGGAGCTGCTCTCCCGGCTCACCGCGGACGTGGCGCAGGTGGAGGTGGCGGTGACGCAGGCGCTGGGCTCGTACGTGAAGGACGGGCTGCAGGTGCTGGCGCTTCTGGCGGTGTGCCTCTTGAAAGACGTCCGGCTGTTCCTGCTCACCTTCCTGGTGATGCCGGCGGCGGTGGTGCCGGTGTCGCGCTTCGCCCGGTCGCTGAAGAAGGTCGCCACGCGCGCGCAGGCCAGCCTGGGCGGGCTGTCCGAGCTGGCCGCGGAGCAGCTCCACAACCTGCCGGTGGTGCAGGGGTACGGCGGGGAGACGCGCGCCGTGGCGAGGTTCGACGCGGAGCAGGCGGCGTACTTGTCGACGATGCGGCGGTCGCTGTTCATCCGGGCGGCGTTCACGCCCACGGTGGAGGTGCTGGGCATCGTCGGGGTGGCGCTGGCCATCGGCGTGGGCGCGCGCGCGGTGGCGGCGGAGCCGGCGCTGGCGGAGAACCTGCTCTCGTTCCTGGCGGCGGCGCTGCTGATGTACCAGCCGCTGAAGGCGATCTCCGGGACGTACTCGATGGTGGCGCAGGGGCTGGGGGCGGCGGCGCGACTGTTCGAGCTGGAGGACGCGCCGCGCCCTCTGGACGAGGGGGAGTCGGCGCCCGTGTTGGCTCCCGGGAGCGCGCTGTCGTTCGACGGCGCCACGGTGTCGTACGACGGCGTGCGCGACGCGCTGCGGGGGCTGACGCTGGAGGTGGAGGCGGGGAGGACGGTGGCGCTGGTGGGCGCGTCGGGGTCGGGGAAGAGCACGGTGTTCGCCACGCTGCTGGGGTTCGTGCAGCCGCGGAAGGGGCGGGTGGTGTGGGCGGGGAGGGACGCGGCCGGGCTGAGCCGGCGGTCCCTGCGCGAGCGGATGGCGTGGGTGCCCCAGGAGCCGATCCTCTTCACCGGCACCGTGCGGCAGAACCTGGCGTTCGGGAGGGGGGAGGCGTCGGAGGCCGCGCTGTGGGACGCGCTCCGGCGCGCGCACGCGGACGGGTTCGTGCGGGCGCTCCCGCGGGGGCTGGACGAGGCGGTGGGCGAGCGCGGCGCGCTGCTGTCGGGCGGGCAACGGCAGCGGATCGCCATCGCCCGCGCGTTCCTGCGCGACCCGTCGCTGCTGCTGCTGGACGAGCCGACCTCCGCGCTGGACGCCGCCTCCGAGCGCGAGGTGCAGGCGGGACTGGCGGAGCTGCAGAAGGGGCGGACCACGCTGGTCATCGCCCACCGGCTCTCCACCGTGCGCCACGCGGACCTGATCTACGTCCTGGAGGCCGGGCAGGTGGTGGAGCGCGGCACCCACGACGAGCTCGCGGCGCGGGACGGGCGGTACTCGGCGCTGCTGCGGCAGGGCGCGCTGGGTGAGGGACCGGGCACGGGGACACGGTAGACTGCACCCACATGGCGTGTCCGTCCGACGGAGAGATCGTCTCCCTCGCCCAGGGCGAGTTGCCGCCCACGGACGCCCAGCGCGTGAGCGCGCACGTCGAGGGTTGCGCCGCCTGCCGCTCGCTGCTCTCCAGGCTCAGCGGTCCCCAGGACGTCTCGATCGCCGGCGAGGACGACTCCGGCGAGGTACCGCCGGCCCGGGCACCCGCGGCGCCCGCCAACGGCCGGCGCGAGCTGGCGCACACCCTCCCCGTCCTCCTGGACCACACGCCAGGAGCCAGCGGCGACGACGACGACGACGAGCCGCTGGAGCGCGGCGCCATCGTGGGCCGCTACGACATCCTCCAGCACCTGGCCTCGGGCGGGATGGGCGCGGTCTACGCCGCGTACGACCCGCAGCTCGACCGCCGGGTGGCCCTCAAGGTCCTCTCCCACCGCGGCCGCTCCGACGTCAGCCGGGACCGCCTGCAGATCCGCCTGATGCGCGAGGCGCAGGCCATGGCGCGGCTCACCCACCCCAACGTCGCGGCGGTCCACGACGTGGGCACCTTCCAGGGCCGGGTGTTCCTCGCCATGGAGTTCGTGGACGGGGGCGACCTCAAGGGGTGGCTGAAGGAGAAGAAGCGGAGCTGGCAGGAGGTCCGGGAGATCTTCGTCCAGGCCGGGCGCGGGCTGGCGGCGGCGCACGCGGTGGGCCTCATCCACCGCGACTTCAAACCGGACAACGTCCTCCTGGGCAAGGACGGCCGCGCGCGGGTGGCGGACTTCGGCCTGGCGCGGCCCGCGCACGAGGCGCGGACGGACGACGCCCGGTTGGGCGCCTCCCGGGGGGAGGGGGCCGAAGACCGCACCAGCACCGGCTCCATCGAGATGCCGCTGCTGGACACGCCGCTCACCCAGGCGGGCACCATCATGGGCACGCCGCGCTACATGGCCCCGGAGCAGATCCGCGCCGACGTGACCGACGAGCGCACCGACCAGTTCAGCTTCGCGGTGGCCCTGTACGAGGCGCTCTACGGGGTCCGCCCGTTCGCCCCCAAGATCCTGGCCGAGCGACTGCAAGCCATCCTCGACGGGCGGATCCAACCTCCGCCCGCGGGTCACGGGGTGCCGGAGTGGATGGGCCAGGCGGTCCGGCGCGCGCTCTCCGCGGACTCCGCGCGGCGCTTCCCCACCATGGACGCGTTCCTGGACGCGCTCCAAAAGGACGCGCGCAAGGGGAGGGCGAACCTCCTGGTGGCGGCGGCGGTGGTGGCGGTGGGTTCGGTGGCGGCGGGCGGGGCGGTGGCGCTCCGGCCGGACGCGCGCTGCAAGGGCGCCGAGCAGCGGCTCCAGGGCGCGTGGGACCAGGACCGGCGGGCGGCCATGCACCGGGCGTTCGCCGCGCTCCAGGACGGCGAGGCGCAGTTCGCGCGCACCGCCGGCGCGCTGGACGACTACGCGCGAAAGTGGACGGCGATGAGCGAGGAGACCTGCACCGCCACCCGGGTGCGGGGCGACCAGCCGGAGTCGGTGATGGCGCTGCGGGTGGCGTGCCTGGACCTGCGGCTGCACGAGCTGCAGTACCTCACCGCGCTGTTCGCCTCGGCGGACCAGAAGCTGGTGGACCGCGGCGTGGACGCGGCCACCGGGCTGTCCAGCGTGCGCTCCTGCGCGGACGCGTCCGCCCTCACCCAGGAGGTGCCGCTGCCGGAGGACCCCGCCGCGCGCGACGCCATCCGCCAGGTGAAGGAGCAGCTCACCGAGGTGAACGCGCTCAAGGACGCGGGCCTCTACAAGGAGGCGCTGGAGAAGGCCAACGCCGCGGGGGAGCGCGCGCGGACCCTGCGCTACCGGCCGGTGGAGGCCGAGGCGCTGTTCCTCCAGGGCTACCTGTTGGACCGCACCGGGGAGACCGCGAGGTCCATCGACGTGCTCGAGGAGGCGATGCTGGCCGCGGATGCCGGACGGGCCGACCTCGTCCGCATCCGCGCCGCGACCCACGCGGTGTACGCCGCCGCCGAGCAGAAGGACTTCGCCCGCGGCAAGAAGTGGGCGGCGCAGGCCCAGGCGGCGCTGGACCGGATCGGCGGCAACGCCGAGCGCCAGGGCGCCCTGCTGGTCAACCTGGCGTTTCTCCAGAACGTGGAGGGGCAGCTCCCCGTCGCCGCCGGGACGTTGGAGCGGGGACGGCAGCTCCTGGCCAGCGAGCTGGGGCACGACGACGTCCTGACGCTCAATGCCACCGGGAACCTGGCCTCCGTGTACCAGCTGTTGGGCCGGCTGGACGAGGCCATCGCGCTCCTGGAGGACACCATCGCCACCCTGCGCCGGCGCCTGGGGCCGGACCACCCGTACCTGATCCCGCGGCTGTTCACCATGGCGCAGGCGCAGATCGACCGGCACGACTACGGCTCCGCGCATCGGAGCATCGACGAGGCGATCCGCATCACCCGCGCGCGCATGGGCGAGGACACGGTGCAGATGGCCGGCATGCTCGAGATCAAGGCCACCATCTTCGGGGAGGAGCGCCGCTTCGAGGACGCGCTGGCCACCTACCGGCGGGCGCTGGAGATCAAGCAGAAGGCGTTGCCCGCGGACGACCAGCGCCTGTCGTATTCGTACGACGGGATCGGCCAGTCGCTCCTGGGCCTGGGGCAGCCGGCGGAGGCCAAGCCCATGCTGGAGCGGGCGCTGGCCATCCGGGGCGATTTCCCCGAGGACCTGGGGGACACGCAGTACGGGCTCGCGCGCGCGCTGTGGCAACTCGGCCAGCAGAAAGCGGCCGCGCTGCGCTACGGGGAGCAGGCCCTTGCCAACTACCAGCGCGCCGGCAAGGCGGAGCGCGCCGCGGAGGTGGAGGGCTGGCTGGCCCGCCGGCGTTAGCGCCTACTGGTTGCTCGGGCCGCTGCCCAGGGTGCGATCGCCGCCGCCGCCGCGGCCGGCGTTGCTCGCGTCGCTCATCGAGGGGGGCGCGTCGCCGCCCTGGTAGCAGATGGTGTTGAGGGCCTTGAGGAAATCGGCCATCGGCACGGTCTCCTTCTCGCCCTTTGCATTCTGGTACGTGACCATGGGGGGCTCTCCTCCTGCCCCGGTCACCGACACCCAGTGCCCGTTGACCAGGGCATAGAGCGGCTTGTCATCGGAGGCGCCCTGCAGCAGCTTCTGGGCGTCCTGCTCGGCCTGCGCCCGCTGGGCGTCGCCCTCCTTGGGCATGTACGCCGGCTTCCAGCCGCCGCCGTTGATCCCGTCCCCCGCGTTGAGCTGGCCCACGAACTCCTTGCCATTGAGGCCGAAGAAGTTGGCCGTGAGCTGGTTGAAGAGGGCCTGGAGCGGACTGAGACCAGCGCTCGCCCTCGCCGCGGCCGCCTGGTCGAACGACCTGGCGAAGATCGACTGCGTCAGCGGGCGCTTGTTGGGGTCGTCGACGGTCCCGTTGAACTTCAAGATGGCGTCCGGCTTGCCCAGGAACCTCGCCCAGGGCGAGGTGAGGTTCACTTCCCCCTTCTCGGCCAGGGTGGTGATGACGCGCGCGTATTCGGCGGGATCGCCCTTCGCCATCCCGTAGGCGGCATCCGTCCCGGCGCAGTCGTGGTTGCCCTCCCCCTGGTTCATGGTGTCCGGGCGGGCGAGGTCCTTCAGCAACCCGGCGAGCAGCTCCTGGCGGTTCACCCCCATGCCCGTCTTGTCCCCCTCCCCGGTGGCCAGGTCGTGGAGGTAGCTGAGGGTGGTGAGGCCGTAGTTGGAGCGCTGCTCCAGCTTGCCCGAGAACAGCAGCGACTGGAGGTCGGCCTTCCCCTCGGGGGTGATGTTCGGGGAGTTTTCGACGTCGAGGTACTGCCCCAGCTCGCCGTTCTTCAGCAGGTCGCGAAGCGCCTGCACGCTCTTCTCGGGCGGCGGCGTGGCGCACGCCTGCTGGTGCAGCTCGTCGTAGCGCTTCTTCTGGTCCGGCGGGAGCCCGTCGTACTTCGCGCGCTCGTCCGCCGTCATGCCCTCCGTTGGATCGGTAGGGTTCGGCTGCTTGTTCGGGTCGGCCTGGGGCGCCGCCTTCTGGGCGACCTCCTCCAGCTTCCCCATGGCCTCCGGGTCCTTGAACAGGGTCTCGCTCTTGACGGCCTCGGCGAACTTGGGGTCCTCGAGCAGCTTCCCCATGGCCGCCTTCATCCGGTCGTCGGGCGCCGGGGCCGGCGCCGGCGCCTCGAGCGCCACCGGCTGCTTCACCGGGGTCTGCTGGAAGGCGTCACCCAGCTGCGCCTTCTGGGCTTCCGCGCGCTCGGGCGCCGCGAAGGCGTCCTGGGTCGCGTAGCCGGTCTGCGCCGGGGCGGGCTTCTCGGCCGGGGCGGGCGCCTGCTTCGCCTGTGGAGCTTGTTCGGCCGGCGGCGGCACCGCGGGCAGGGTGGGGTTGGTCGTCTTCTGCGTGACACTGGGCGTAGGCAAGGGAGACCTCAGCGGCCCAAACAGCGTGGGAGGATCGGGACACCCACGTTGTCTCCCCGCGCGGGGACCCTGTTTCGCGAGGAAACGTGGAGCGCTTTTACCGCTTGAGAGACATTTCTTGGCGAACGAGAGCGACCAATCTGCGGCAAAGTCCTACCTTTGCGCCTGAGGTGATCGTGCTGGTTCTCACCCACTGAGAAGGGGTGTAGAGCCTTGGACAGTTTTGCATGGCGACCGCGACCACCCAGCCCACTCCGACCACCGCGATCGGGACCGCGCTGTTCCGATTTCGCAGCTTCACGCCGGTGCCCGTCATCGCGCTGGTGGGGTGGCTGCTGTGGCGGTCGCGGGGTGCGCCCGGCCCCGGCGGACCGGCGGTGGACGCGGGGCTCGACGCGCTGGGGCTGGCGGTGGCGATGGCCGGCCAGGCGCTCCGCTTCTCCACGCTGAGCCAGGTCCGGGAGGGCAGCTCTGGACAGGGCGCGGTCCTGGAGTCCACGCACCTCAACACCCAAGGCCCCTACGCCCACGTCCGGAACCCGCTCTACGTGGGGAACCTGGGCATCGTCCTGGGCCTGCTCCTGATCGCCCACGATCCCTGGGCGTACGCGGTCACGCTGGGGTTCTTCTTCGGCGAGTACCACTTCATCATCCGCGCCGAGGAGCGCTTCCTGCTGGAGCGCCACGGCGACGCCTACCGCGACTTCCTGTCGAAGGTGCCGCGCTGGGTACCGCGCCTTCGACCCGCCTACCCGGGCCGCCTCAACGACCGGTTCGACTGGCGCCGCGGCCTGAAGAAGGAGCACAACCCGTTCGCCGCGTGGGCCACCGGGGCGGTGCTGATGCTCGGCTGGGAGCTCGCCGCGCGCGGGCAGCTCTCGACCGGGTGGCTGCTGGGCCTGGGCGCCCTGGAGCTGGCCGTCCTGGTCGCATTCGGCCTCATCAAGGCCTACAAGCGCGGCCGGTTGTTCCGACAACGTGTGTAACGGGGCGGCGGCTGCTATCACTGCCGTCCGTGGGGTTCCGTGAAAAGGCGGTGGAGGTGCCCGCTGGGGCGGCGGTCCTGGCCCTGCGGCGGGCGGCGGTGCAGGCGGAGGCGGACGCCTTCCGGACCCTCTTCCTGGAGCACTCCGGCGCCGTCCACCGCTTCCTCAAGGACCTGCTGAGGGACGCGACGCTGGCGGACGAGGGGTTGCAGGAGACCTTCGTCCGCGCCCACGAACGGCTCGGCACGCTGGAGCAGCGGGACCGCGTGCTGGGGTGGCTGCTGGGCATCGCGCGCAACGTGAGCCTGGAGTTGCGGAGGGCGCGGCGGCGGACGGGCCCGGCGGGGGCGACCTCCGCGGTGAGCGCGCCTCCGCGGCGCCCAGCCCCGAGCACGTGCTGCTGGGGCGGGAGGAGATGGAGGTGGTGGAGCGGGCGATGGCCTCGCTGAGCGAGGACAAGCGCGCCGCGCTGCTGCTCCGGTTCGACCACGGGCTGCGCTACGAGGAGATCGCCTCCACGCTGGGGTGGAGCCTGTCCAAGGCGAAGGTGGAGGTCCACCGCGCCCGGCTCAAGCTGCGCGCCGCGCTGGACGCGGCGGGCGAGGGCGACGGAGGTGCCGCATGAGCGCCGCCTGCGACCTGGAGCGGCTGGAGTCCCTGGCGTTCGACGAGCTCCCCATGGACCAGATGCGGCGCGCCCTGGAGCACGCGGCGGCTTGCGGGCCGTGCGGCCTGGAGCTGGCGGCGCTGCGGCGGGAGCGGGCCATGTTCCACGCCCGGGCGGCCGCGCAGCCGGCGCTGCCCCGGCTGGAGCTGTTCGCGAAGGTGGAGGGCGCGGCGAAGGCGCGGTCCCGGAAGCGGCAGGTCCGCCGGGAGGTGGCGGCGTTCGCGCTCTGCGCCGCGTCGCTGTTGTGCGTGGTGGGGCTGTCGGCGCGGTCGGCCCGGGAGGTGGCGCCGCTCCGCGCGTCCGCCGACGGGATGGAGCCGTGCACCTCGTCCGAGGGCCCGGGGTACAGCCGGGCCTGCGGCGCGGTGGCCAGCATGAGCCAGGACGAGATCGGCAGGCTGGAGTCCGACTTCGGCGCCTGCCTGGTGGCAACGCCCGCGCTCTGCCGCTAAGACGCGGCGCATGGCGACCACCAGCGAACCCATCATCGGCATCATCGGCGGCTCCGGGCTGGGGCAGGCGTTGAGCGCGCTCGGGGGCGAGGCGGTGGAGGTGGACACGCCGTTCGGCAAGCCCTCCGGGCCCATCTTCCTGGCCAAGGTGGGCGACCAGAAGGTGGCGGCGCTCTCGCGGCACGGGAAGGGCCACCGCTTCAACCCGTCGCAGGTGCCGTACCGGGCGAACGTCTGGGCGCTCAAGAGCGTGGGGGCGACGCAGGTGCTGGCGAGCGCCGCGGTGGGGTCGCTGAAGCAGGAGATCGCCCCGCGGGACCTGGTCGTCTGCGACCAGGTGATCGACAAGACCTTCCGCCGGCCGTCGACCTTCTTCGACGACATCGCCGTGCACGTGGAGCTGGCGGCGCCGTTCTGCCCCCGGCTGCGCGCCGCGCTGGTCGAGGCGGGGCGGAAGTCCGGGCACACGGTCCACGAGCAGGGCACCTACGTGTGCATGGAGGGCCCGCAGTTCTCCACGCGCGCGGAGAGCGAGCTGCACCGGTCGTGGGGGGCGGACCTGATCGGCATGACGGTGATGCCGGAGGCGAAGCTCGCCCGCGAGGCGGAGCTCTGCTACGCGCTGGTCGCCCTCCCCACGGACTACGACTGCTGGCAGCCGCACGCGCCGAAGGACCAGGGGGAGCTGCTGAAGGAGATCATCGGCAACCTCCAGGTGGCCACCGACCGCGGCCTCAACCTCATGCGCCAGACGCTCCCGCGGCTCGCGCCCGGCGCCCAGGGCCTGCCGGAGTGCCACTGCCAGAGCGCGCTCGCGCTGGGCATCTGGTCCGACAAGGCGCTCATCCCGGCGGCGGAGAAGCAGCGCCTGGGGCTCCTGCTGGGCAAGTACCTGTGAGGGGGCACCGCGCGATGAGGCCCCTCCCCGCCATCCTCGCCCTGGCCGCCCTCGCCGCCGGCTGCGACTCCGTGGACCGGGTCGGCCGGCCGCTGCCGGAGAACCTGTCGTTGAAGTCGCTCGACGGCGCGCGGATGGACCGCGCCTCGTTCATCGGCCGCGCCTGGGTGCTGGAGCTCTGGCTCCCCGGCTGAGGCGGCTGCGTTCGGGAGTTGCCCGAGCTGGAAGCCGCGCGGAAGGAGCTGGGCCCGGATGGACCCCAGGTCCTCGCCATCGCCCTGGAGGACGACCCGGAGCGCCTGAGGAACATCGCGGAGGCGGTGGACTACCGCGGCGCCATCGCCATCTACGACGGGGAGGACGGGATGCTCGACCCGCTGGGGGTGCGCTCGCTCCCCGGGACGGCGTTCGTCGACGCCAGCGGCACCGTGGTCTCCGCCGTGTCAGGGGGCCGCGGCCGGAAGTTCATCGCCGCCCACGCCCGGGCCCTCGCGCGCTGATCGTGCCTACCTTCCCAGGCATGGATGGCCCCGACCTCGACCTCCCGATCTGCTGTCCCTTCTCCCTGACCGAGGAGCCGCGGGAAGTCATCACCGGCGAACCCGTCATGCCGGACGGCCACCACGCCCTGCCCGAATACGAGGACGTCGACTGGATTGGCCCCGCCAACATGGGCGGCGGCCACGTCCCGGACGACTACCAGTGGCCGTCGGGGCCTCGCGAGCGGCAGGAGCGGGAGGGCATGGGCTAACCTGCCGCGCTCATGGGTCGTCGCGACCGAGCGCCGTTCGAGCCCGCCTTCGAGGGGAAGGAAGTCCTGGACGGCCTGTTGGACATCGCCGGCGCTCGCGTGGACACCGAGGGCGCCGTCGTGCGCATGCGCGAAGCCCTCCGCCACGGCGAGCCCCGCGAGACGGTCGTCCCCACTCTCTTCGACGGTGAGCCCCACTTCCCCGACCCGGACGTCGCCCGCCGCCTGTTCCAGAACCTCCTCGGCCTGTGGGATGTGTTGGCCCGCGGACAGAGCATCTCTCTGGACGAGGGCCCCGGCCGAGCGCGCCCCGCGAAGAAGCCCATCCCCGAACGCCCGCCCCCGTTCGAGGGCGACGCGCCGGACGACGCGTGGATGGAGGCCGCCTGGAAGTACCTCGACGAGGCGCCCGAGCGGGAAGTCACCCGCCTGGAGCATTCCTTCGAGAACCGACAAGACGCGTTGCTGGGATTCCTTGACGAGCAGGGCCTCCCGGATGAAGTCTTCGGGCTGGCCCGGCAGCTCTTGTTCGAGCTTCACGCGTTGATCGAGCTGGGCTGGCCGCCGGGCGTCCGCAGTCTCGCCCGCGCGGAGCTTCAGGAGGCTGGAACGGGACATCCGGCACCTGCGGCGCTCCAGGCCTACGCCGATGAGGCGGTGTTCGAGGCCGAGCAGGACGAAGTGGCGCCACTCACGCCCGCGGACTCCGCGCGCGCGAAGGCGCTGGTGACCCAGGGGCTGAGGGCGCTGTGGAGCGCTCGCCGCCCCCGGAAGGAGAGCAGCACGGATGCCTAGAGACCGAGACGACGACCAGGGCGGCGGGTTCACCGGCAAGCGCAACAAGAGCTGGCGGGAGATCGACGCGCAGCGGGGCAAGGGGAGCCGGTACCACACCCGGCACGACGACGCGGCCCAACAGCGCCTGGAGCGGAGCCCCACCTACGAGCGCTACAAGCACGCCGCCGACTCGCTCTTCACCGGCGGGGAGCTGCCGGAGCACCTGGCCAAGAGCTTCGACCCGGACGGCAAGCGCAAGGCCCAGAAGGAGGCCATGCTCAAGCTGCGCGAGCTGCCGGACCGCAAGGCCTGGGTCCAGGGCATCATCGAGTACCTGGAGAAGTACCCGGAGCTGCCGGACGACCCCTACTTCCTCGACTCGCTGCTGGACCACCCCCGGGAGCGCATCGCGGACAAGGCCCTGGGCAAGCTGGAGGCGCTGCACGCCGACGGCAAGTTCAAGGGGAAGATCCCCGCCAGCCTCGAGCAGCGGCTCAAGTCCATCGAGATGACCTCCACCGACCCGGACATGCAGGCCCGCGCCAAGGCGCTGCGCGAGAAGCTGCGGGCCTAGGGCCCAAGGCAAGGAAGGACTCCCGTGTCCACCATCGACGTCCCGGTCTCGCATGGGCGACTGGAAGCCCTGCTCTGGACGGTGGAACAGCCGAAGGCCGCCGCGGTGGTGTGCCACCCGCACCCGCTCCACGGCGGGACCATGCACAACCACGTCACCTACCGCATCGCGGACGCCTTCCGGAAGGCGGGCGTCTCCACCCTGCGCTTCAACTTCCGCGGCGTGGGGGCCTCCACCGGCAAGCACGACGACGGCCGCGGCGAGGTGGACGACGCGCGGGCCGCGCTGGACTTCCTCCAGCACCAGCAGCCCGGCGTGCCGCTGCTGGTGTCCGGCTTCTCCTTCGGCTCGCGGGTGGCGCTGCAGCTGACCATCGAGGACCCGCGGGTGGAGCGGCTGCTCCTGGCGGGCGTGGCGCTGCGCGCGTTCAGCTTCGGGCTGCTGCGCGAGCTGCGGAAGCCCAAGGCCTTCATCCAGTCCGACCACGACGAGTTCGCGGCCCTCGACGACGTGCGGCGGCTGGTGGAGGAGACCCCGCCGCCGCGGAAGCTGTTCGTCGTCCCGGACTCAGACCACCTCTGTACGGACCGGCTGGAGGCCTTCGAACAGGTGGCCGCCGAGGCCGTGACCTGGCTGCTGGACGCCCCGCCCGTCAACTTGCGCCGGAGCGGGCTGCTGGTGCCGCCGGCGCACTGACTCCTGCCGCAGGTACTCCTCCCGGAGCCGCCGCTGCTCCAGGTGCCGCGCCAGCGTCTCGTTGCACGGTCCCATGGGTCGAATTGTCCCGTCCGCCCGGACCGGTGGTCAACCGCCGCTGTCGCGGCCGAGGCCGATTTGCCGGCCCCGGACACATTTCATGGCCCGCGCCACCGGGGAGTTGTCGGGAATGCGACTGACCCTCCGTGGCGTGACGTGCGCGGCCGGTCTTTGCCGGCAGTCGTTCACCGATTGATCACGAACGCGCACGCCGAATCGAGCGCGATCTTCAGCCCGCCCAGCGCGTCCAGCAGCGCCTGGTAGTGCTCCTCCTCCGCCTTCACCTGCTGCTCGACGGCGTCGCCCTGGAGGCCCTGGTGCTGGAGCGACAGGCGCATGCGCCGGACCGAGGCGTCGCGCTCGGCCAGGATGGCCTCCCGCGCGGACGACGCCAGGGAGCGCATCTCCACCTCGGCGGCGCGGGTGGCCTCGGCGATGGCCGGGTCCACGAAGCCCGCCATCTCCGGGAAGGCGACGCGGATCTCGTCGCCCTTGAGCGCGCGCCCCTCGTCCTCCAGCGCGCCCAGCAGCGTGGGATCCACCTTCGGCTTGCCGGTAGGGCCCAGCGCCACCGCCACCCGGACCAGCTGCCGGTCCAAGAAGCGCGAGAGCTGCCGCGACGGCACCCGCGCGCCCGGCGAGGTGTCCGCGGCCTCCGGCGGCACCAGGTGGAAGAGCACCTCCAGCCCGCGCGCCTTGAGGGTCCCGCGCCGCTCGATGAAGCGGACGCCGTTGCGCCCGTAGGGCCCGTCGCGGAGGAACCCGAACAGCGCCTCCACGAGGGCGTGGCCGGTGGCGAAGTACTCGATCTCCTCCTGCTCGACGGCGGTGTCGCGCCAGAAGGTGCCCAGGATGGTCCGCTCGTCGGAGAGGTTGAGGCCCGGGAGCGCGTCCACGTTCACCGCGTGGCCGAACTGGAAGGCGCACTGGAAGGCGTCCACTTGCTCGTCGGTGTCCACGCCGAGGCCGATCTTCCGGGCCAGGTCGGTGACCGCCTCCTCCAGCCGCTCATCCAGGTCGCGCGCCTGGGCCCACAGGCCTTCCTCCAGCCCGTCGTCCTCGTTCGCCTCCAGGCCGAAGCGGGTCCGCGCCCGCGCCACCAGCGCCTCCACCGCCTCGCGGTCGAAGCTGCGGCGGTCCAGGAGCGGGTCGTAGGCGCGGTTCACCGCCGCGCGCGCCTCGGCCACCTTCTTCTTCAGGGCGGCGGCGTACTCGGCGCGCTTCGCCGGCTCCGCCAGGGCGAGGTCCGCCAGGGCCGGCTCCACCTCCTCCCGCACCGCGTCCAGGCCGCCCACCGTCTCCCCGAACACGCCCACCGAGTCGGCCAGGATGGCGAGGACGTCCGCCGACAGCGTCCCCGGCTGCTCGAAGACGTGGATCTCCACCGGCCGCGTCTGGCCGATGCGGTCGAGCCGGCCGATGCGCTGCTCCATCACCGCCGGGCTCCAGGGCAGGTCGTAGTTCACCAGGTGGTGGCTGAACTGGAAGTTGCGGCCCTCGCCGCCCACCTCGGTGCAGATGAGGACCTTGGGCCCTTCTGGGTCGCGAAAGCGCGCCACCTGCCGGTCGCGCTCCACCAGCGGGAGATCGCCGTGGTAGGCCAGAGGCTCGATCTTCTCGCGCAGCAGCTCCGCCTGGAGCATGTCCAGCGTCTCGCGCGACTCGGTGAAGACGAGCACCTTGGCGCCCTTCTCCTTGGCCCAGATGCCGCGGAGCACGTCGAGGAAGGCGAGGAGCTTGGCGTCCCGGTCCACCTTCGGCAGCTCGTCCTTGAGCTTGCCCAGCGCCTTCGACCCCTGCGCCGCGCGCACGAACGCCGCGGTGGAGGACTCCAGCCGGCGGAGCAGCTGGGAGAGCGCGGCGCCGCGGACGTTGCCCTTCTCCGCCAGCAGCTTCACCGCCGCCTCGCGCGCCTTCAGCTCCTGGTCGGAGAGCTGGACCTGGTGGCGCCGCAGCTGGCGCTCGGCGAAGCCGCCCACCACCGCGCGGCGGTTGCGGATGAGCCGTTCGGAGAGGGAGTAGGTCTCCGCCAGGTGCGAGAGCAGCGCGCTCCTATCCTTGGCCAGCGTCTTCAGCCGGTCGTCGCCCGGGAACCGCTTGGCCAGCCCGGCGATCGCCTCCGACGCCTGCCCGCCCTCGAGCAGCTGGCGGACGGCGGTGGAGACCTCCTCCTGGCGCCTCAGGCGCTCCTGGAAGCCGTCCAGGGTGGGCGCGGTGGCCGGGTCGATGAGCGTGAGCAGCCCGTGGTACTCCGCCGGGTCCAGCTGCATCGGGGTGGCGGTGAGCAGGAGCAGGCCCCAGCTGTTCCGGGCCAGCTTCTTCGCCGCCTCGAAGGCGCGCTCGGCCTTGAGGTGGTGCGCCTCGTCGATGATCACCAGGTCCCAGGCGGCGGACGGATCGGCGGCCTGCGCCAGGTACTCGTCGGTGCGGGAGAGCAGCTCCAGCGACGTCACCGCCTTGTCGAAGCGCGCCCAGGGCGACCGGTCCGGCTGCTCCTTGAGCGAGGACGCGTACCGGTCCGAATCCATCAGCGTGAAGAGCTGGTTGAACTTGTGGAACAGCTCCGCCAGCCACTGCACCGTGAGGTGGGACGGGGCCACCACCAGGACGCGGTTGGCCAGGCCGTTGAGGCGCAGGGCGGAGAAGATCATCCCCGCCTCGATGGTCTTCCCCAGGCCCACCTCGTCGGCGAGGACGAAGCGGGGGCGGCGGGCGGAGAGGACGCGCTGCACCACGCCCACCTGGTGCGGCTTCACCATCACCCGCGAGGCGAGCAGGGCGCCCAGCGCGTCGCAGCGGCGCTCGTCGTCCAGCACCAGCGCGCGCCGGCGGAGGAGGAAGTTGCGCGCGTCGCCCACCCGGCCCTCGCGCAGGGTGGAGAGGAGGTCCGGGCGAGGGGCCTGGGCGCGGAGCTCGGACTCCGGCATCTCGTCTTCCTCGCCGTCGTCGTACTTCAGCGCGTAGCGGCGTAGGCCGCGGCCACCAGGCTCCTCGCCGGTGATCGCGCCGGTGCGGCCCTTGGCGTTGCGCACCAGCGTCCCCACGGAGAGCTGATAGGGCTGCAGCGCGTCACCCTTGGTGGAGACGAGGATGGGGCCCCCCTCGCGCGCCGGGAACAGCACCTCCGCCTTCGAACCATCCTCGTGGAGCGCCACCAGGTGGCCGATCCCCCACTCCGGCTGTGGGGCGTAGCGAACCTTCATCCCAGGGACCAGCGTCGTCGGCATCCGAGGGCGCTCCTAGCCGGTCGGCCGTGATTTTTCTCGGGAAAACGCCCGGCGGTGTCTGGTGAGTGGCCGGCTGGCTGATCCAGGAGGATCCAGGCGGCGATCCGGATCGGCGCGGCGGGCTGCTCCGGATCGGGCCGGCTCGGTGTGTCCTTGATCCAGATTCGGGGACCTTACGTAGGGCATGGTCGTTGCTTAGTTGACGTTCTAGCGCCCCTTCCTCAGGAGTGGACGTGACCCGTATCCTTGCCGTGATGATCTCCCTGACCGCCCTCACCGTGGCGGCTGTCGTGCTGTTCGCCTAGGCGTCGGGAGCTGGTTTGAGTCGCAGCGGCGGAAGCGCGTGATCGCGCTGACCGCTGCGTGTGCGTTAATTCGCCAGAATTCATCAGAAATGCGCCGAATTCACCAGAAATGCGCCGAAAATGCCGAAAAACGGTTGCCGCTGATTAGCGAGTCAGGCGCATTTTCTTTTTCGAGATCGAATTAAGTCCGCGATCTGTCAGGCAATCCTGACAACAACCCATCCTCGCGTCGGATCATCGGATTTCGGCCTCCCCCACCCCGTCCGGACAAGGACGCTCCATGTAGGTGCAAAAGGCGAGGGGACTATTATCGCGATCCCTCGCAACGAGTTGCGTGTCGCACCGATAAGTACTTCGGCGCCCCCCAGGCGCCCATGGAGGAACATTCATGGGCTTCTCGCCTATTCAGCTCCAGCTCCCCAAGCTGCAGACCCAGAACCTTTCGAACCTTGGCAACGTTGCCAAGCCCACGCCGAAGCCCGAGGCGCTCCAGGTCGGGAAGGGCTTTTCGACCAAGGACACCTTCGAGGCCGCTCCCCAGCGCGCCGCCGCGAAGCCGCCCGTGCAGCAGAACGCCGAGGCGGCCAAGGCCAAGCCCCAGGCCGCCAAGGCCCAGGAGGCGAACGCCGGCAATGCTGGTAACGCCGGGAACGCGGGCAATGCCGGCAACGCTGGTAATGCTGGCAACGCCGGAAACGCGGGCAACGCTGGCGATGCGGCGGGTGCCGCGGGCGCGGGTGAGGCTGGCGGCGCGGGCGCGGCGGGCGGTGCGGCCGGTGGCGACCTGGCCTCGCAGCTCCAGGGGATCATCCAGCAGCTCGAGCAGCTGCTCCAGCAGCTCACCCAGCTCCTCCAGGGCGGCGGCGCGGGCGGTGGCGGCGGCGGTGGCGCCGAGGGCGCGCGCGCGGTGGGCGGCGGCGGCAAGGGCGGCAAGGCCGGTGGCGCGGGCGGCGGTGGCGAGGCGGCCGCGGCGGGTGGCGTCCAGGCCAACGACCCGCGGCTCCAGGACGCGCTCCAGCGCATCGGCCAGGACCCCGAGGGCGCCAAGCTGGTCCAGGCGGCCCAGGCGCAGGGCCTGAAGATCCAGGTCGGCAACCTGCCCGAGGGCGTGATGGGCCAGCACCAGGACGGCGTCATCACCATCAGCCCGAACGCGCTCAAGAGCGACCCGGACCTCGTCCACACCCTGGCGCACGAGCTGGGCCACGCGGCCACCCGCGGCGACGGCGACTCCATCGCCGAGGAGCAGGCCGTGGACCAGCTGGGCCAGCGGATCCAGCAGCGCGTCTCGCCGGGCAAGACCTACCAGCTGGACATCGGCGCCTACCACGGCCTGTCCCAGGACAACGGCATCAAGAACGACCTGTCGCAGATCGGCATCAACTAGCGCTCGAGCGGGAAACGGCATGAGCCGGCGCGCCAACCAGGGCCGCGCCGGCCGAGCCGGAAGCGCTTCGTCATTCCATCGAGATCAGGTTCTGCGCCGTGACCGCGATCATCGCGCGGTCGCGGCGCGTTCCTTTTCGCGGAGAAGCACGTCCACCGCCGCAGCGGCGCTGGGGCGGAGGCGGGGCGGCTTGTGGCCGCGCACCCGGTGGACGACCGCCACCGCGGCGGCCGCGCGGAGGACGTCCTTCCTCCCCACGCCGATCGCCAGGCACGCCCGGGCGTAGCCGAGGAGCGTCTCGTCCCGGGCGGGGCAGGGAAGGAGCTGGTGCTCCACGCACCAGGCCTCGAAGTGAAGCCAGGCCCGGGCAGCGGAGCTGCGCTTGCTGGGGTAGTTGAGGCGGTCCTCCAGCTCGCTGGCGATCGCCTCCCAGGGCTGGACGACCTGGGGTGGGTCCGGGGGCAGGCCGCGGGAGATCCGCCACGCCATCTGCACCACCGAGGACAGCGAGCGCCCCAGGCGCGCGGCCTCCGACTTCAGCTCCACCACGAGTTGGGACGGCAGGTCCAGCGTGCGCTGGCCGTGCTTGCGCCGCTTGGGTCCGGGGACGGCGCGCGGGTACATCGGATTCATCGAAAGACTCCGGGTGCGTGTGCGCGCCCGCGGGCGCTCGCGAGCGCGAGCACCCCACCGCGAGCGCGGGGGGACGACAGACTGAACGTGTGCGGCCCGGGAGATTCGCTTCGCTAGACCGGCGGCGACTGCTTCGGCACCAGCCGATAGCGGTCGTTGCGGGTGGCGACGATCCGGTGCGCCGGAGCGACGGCGCTCCCCTCGCCAGACCCGGAGAGCTGCAGCGCCGGCGCGCGCGCCATCAACTGGGCGCGGGTGTGGAGCTGGGCGAGGCAGTGCCGGTGGTCGCCGTCCAGCGCCGCCGGCTCGCCCTCCCAGAGCCCGTCCTCGCGCGCGGCGGCCGGCGGCGGGAGCGGCGCGATCCGGTGCGCCTCCGCCAACTCGCCGTGCTCGCAGCGGACGTGCGCCGTGAAGGCGACGTGGGCGATCCCGCTCAGCTGCGCCAGCAGCACCGCGCCGGCCGCGGCGGCAGCCCAGCGAGACGTTCTCACGGCGGGCCTCATGGAACGGCACCCATGAGAACGCGCGCGGCGAGCCCGATTCAAGACGGCGGCCCCAACCGGGTCGCCCGGGTGTTGCCGGCGACTTCACCGCAACACCAGTTGCCTGGTTGCTAGTTTTTTAGCGGAGTGCTATATCACTAGCACACTCCCTCGAGGTGCATCGGATGGCTCCTGTGCTGGCGGTGATGTGGATCTGGAAGGTGGCGCTGGGCGGGCTCGGCGTCGCCGCGCTGGTGTGGTTGGTGCTCGCGTCGTTCGTGGCCACGCGGTGGCCGGCGCTGCACCCGTGGCTGGGCAAGCTGCGCACGCCCGCGGCGCGGATGGCGCTGGTGGGCACGTTGGTGGTCCTGGTGGTGGGCGCGGCGTTCGTCTCGCGGTCGGCCTACGCCCGCGGCCGCGCGGGCCAGGAGCGCGACGAGTTTGGGCGGCGGAGGGCGGAGCGCCGGCTGGTGCTCCTCGGGTCGCCCGAGCGCCAGGTGATGATCCGCACCGTGGGCCGCGGGATGCCGCGGCTGACCATGGTCCACGTCGGAGGGCCGTGCACCCATGTCCAGGTGAACGCCGGCGAGGGCGAGGACGCCGAGGTCGACACCGACGCCGAGGAGGCGGTGCGCGAAGCCGAGCAGGAGGCCCGTGAGGCGGAGCAGGAGGCCTACGCCGACGCGGAGGAGCAGGCGCGCGAGGCCCAGCAGGAGGCGCGGGAGCGCGCCCAGGAAGCCCGCGAGCGCGCGCAGGAGCGGGTCCAGGAGGCACGGGACCGGGCCCAGGAGCGCGCGCAGGAGGCTCGTGAACGCGCGATGGAGCGGGCGCAGCAGGCGCAGGAGCGGGCCCAGGAAGCTCGCGAGCGCGCGCAGGAGATCGCCCAGCGCGAGATGGAGCGCGCCCAGGCGGTCATGGAGCAGATGGGCGACGAGATGGACACCACGCGCGACGCCGTGCAGGAGGGCTTCAACGACGAAGACGGCGACCACGGCCGCTCGCGCTCGCAGATGGAGTCCTTCCTGGAGCGCCAGGCGGAGAAGGTGGAGCGACTGGGCCACGAGATGGCCGACAAGCTCCGCGGCCTCGCCAACCGCTTCGACGACGACGACGGGGATCAAGATCGGGACGACGACCGCGACGAGGACGAGCTCGATCTCTGAGCGCTACCGCGGCGCCAGCGCTTCCAGTTCCTCGAACACCGCCCGGAACTCTCCCCGGGCGCCGATGGCGCGGAGGTTCATCACGCAGCCGGCGACGGCGCGGAAGAAGAGCAACCCCTCCGCCGGCGGGCGGAACTTGAGCAACTGCCGGAAGCGGGTGCTCTTCAGCGCCCGCAGATCGCCCACCATCGTCGAGGTGGCGTAGTCGAACACCCCGCCCCGGATCGGCCTGCTGCCGATCTCCAGCACCTCGTTCATCAGCTCCCGCGCCTGGTCCTCCGGCAGATCGCCCCACTCGATGCCCAGCTCCCTCGCCACCGGGACGACGTCGAACGGCTCCCCGGACAGCCCCAGCCGCAGCAGCTTCCGGCACGCCCCGGTGAACGGATCCGGCAGCCGCTTGATGGACCCGTAGTCCACCACCCCCAGCCGCCCGTCCGGCATCAACACGTAGTTCCCCGGATGCGGGTCCGCGTGCACCACGCCGCCCGCCAGGAACGGCCCCAGCACCGCGCGCAACAACAGCCGGCTCACCCGGAACCGTTCTTCAGGCGCAGCCTTCTCCACCCCGCGCCCGAGGAACGCCTTCAGCGTCTCCCCCGGCAGCCGCTCCAGCGTCAGCACCCGCGTCCGGGTGCGCTCGGGCACCGTGAACGGCACGCACAGGTCCGGCAGCGAGCGCGCCGCCTCCCGGAACTCGCCGCACAGCCGCGCCTCGCGCGCGTAGTCCAGCTCCGCCAGCAGCTCGCGGCGGATCTCCGAGAAGTACCCCGCCATCTTCCCGAACGCGGCGTTCACCGCCTTCGCCACCGACCCCATGTTGTCCAGGTCCGCCTCCAGCGCCGCGCCGATGCCGGGGTACTGGACCTTCACCACCACCTCGCGCCCGTCCGCCATCTTCCCCCGGTGCACCTGGCCCAGGCTGGCCGCCGCCATCGGCTCGCGCTCCAGCTCCGCGAACAGCGACTCCGGCGGCGCGCCCAGTTCGTCCTCGATGACGTCCGCCACGTCCTCCCACGGCATCGGCGGGGCCTCGTTCTGCAACCGCGCCAGCACCGCCCGCACCTCGGCGGGCAGCAACTCCGCGTCCATGGCAGCGAACTGGCCCAGCTTCATCGCCGCGCCCTTGAGGTCCCCGAGCGTCGCGGCCAGCTTCTCCGCCGTGCCCAGGGAGATGGGCGCGTCCTCCTCCCCGCCCCGCCACCGCTTCACCGCCTTGCCCACGACGTCCGCGCCCACGCGAGCGCCCACGCCCGCCAGCTTGCGCAAGCGGTGGAGCCGGCCCTGCGGCGGGCGCGAGGTGCCCTTGGCCATGGGATGACCACACCGTATCACCCCGGCGCAGGACTCCTGGCGTTTGGCCCGTCCGGGTGATAAGCGACGCCCGCCTCCGCGGGGACGGGGCGTACCAACCCCACGGAATCTCGGAACTTCCACTGAGCTTACAGACCATGACCTTCGCTTTCCTCCGGGGCCTCCGGTCCCCATTCCGGCTGGCCGGCGCGCTCGCGCTCGCGCTGGCTTCCACGGCGTCCGCCTCCGAGGCGGACCTCCACCTGCCGGACCTCGGCTCGGTGCCGTTCATGACCGGGGCCGACGGCCGCGGGACCGACGGCCGGGCGCTGCTGATGGGCGGCCTGGTGGTCTGCGTCCTGGGCCTGGTGTTCGGCGTGCTCCAGTACTCGCAGCTGAAGCGGATGCCGGTGCACAAGTCGATGCTCGAGATCAGCGAGCTGATCTACGAGACGTGCAAGACGTACCTCATCACCCAGGGCAAGTTCATCCTCATCCTCGAGGGCCTGGTGGGCCTGGTGATGATCCTCTACTTCGGCGTGTTCCGCGCCATGCCCGCGGTGAAGGTGATCACCATCCTGGTGTTCAGCCTCCTCGGCATCGGCGGCAGCTACGGGGTGGCCTGGTTCGGCATCCGGGTGAACACCTTCGCCAACTCGCGCACCGCGCACGCCTCGCTCGGGGGCAAGCCGTACCCGATCTACGCCATCCCGCTCAAGGCGGGGATGAGCATCGGCATGGCGCTCATCTCCACCGAGCTGTTCATGATGCTGGTCATCCTCCTCTTCGTCCCGGCCGACTACGCGGGCCCCTGCTTCATCGGCTTCGCCATCGGCGAGTCCCTGGGCGCCTCCGCGCTGCGCATCGCCGGCGGCATCTTCACCAAGATCGCCGACATCGGCTCCGACCTGATGAAGATCGTCTTCAAGATCAAGGAGGACGACGCGCG
>Ga0134122_10000117_pt1 | contig 44157 bp, 39 predicted proteins | sample KB302_FD_96461 | JGI IMG/M metagenome (GOLD analysis project Ga0134122, IMG submission 96461) | Terrestrial soil microbial communities without Nitrogen fertilizer from Kellogg Biological Station, Michigan, USA - KB3-0-2 | ecosystem: Environmental > Terrestrial > Soil > Unclassified ... | reverse complement strand
ACGGGCAAAATTGTGAATTTTCAACATGGCCTCGCCACCTCCCGTTCGTGCTCAGGTATCGGCACCGGCGGCCCGCGCCACCCCGTAGGGTCGGGGCGCGCGCGCCAGTTGCTTAAAGAGTGTCTTAAAGAGTGCCTTGCCGGGCCGGCGCACCAATAACGCGGCGGGAATGAGCAGAACCCAGGGCCAGAATGCCGATGGTCAGCATGGCGGAGCGCCAGTCGTAGGTCGAGATCAGCCAGCGCGCAAACGGCGACACCGTTATCGGCGCCACGCCCAAACCCGCCGAGACCAGGGAGACGGCGAGGCTGCGATTGGTCTCGAACCAGCCGGTGGCCGCCGCAATCAGCGGGGCAAAGAAGGCGCCGGCAGAGAACCCCACCAAAATGCCGTAGCTGAGCTGGAATTGCGTGAGCGAGGTCGCCTGGCTGGCCAACACTAGGGCCAGGCCCAAAAGCACGGCGCCACACAGCACCACGATGCGCACGCCGAATCGGTCGCTGAGGCTGCCGCAAACAAAGCCCGCGATCCCCATGGTCAAGAAATTAAGCGTCATGGCGCTGGAAATGCCGGCGCGCGACCAGCCGGTCGCAAGCGACATCGGCTGCAGGAAAACGGCCAGCGAGAACATTGCGCCCGCCGCGACGCAGGTCATAACCGCGCCGGCCCCAATGATCACCCAGCGATAGGAAAGCTGCATGGTCCCTGGTCCTTCGATGCATTGGCGTTGACATAAAGGTTGATATCAACGTTAATGGCGCATGTCAAAGCCCGACGTGCCCTTCGCTACCACCCTCAAAATTCGCGACCGCTGCCTGTGTCTGCACGTGCAACGTGCCGCCCGCAGGATCGCCCGCCAGTTCGACGATGCGCTGCGCCCCCTCGGCCTGACCCACGGGCAGTTTTCGCTGCTGACCTCGCTCAATCGTCCCCAGCCCGCGCGACTCGGATCGGTGGCCGCCTTGCTGGCCATGGACCGCACCACGTTGACGGCCGCCCTGAAACCCCTGCAACGCCGCGGTCTCGTCGACGTCAGCATCGATCAACAGGACCGACGTAGTCGCTCGCTGAAGCTGACGCGGCAGGGCCGATCCGTGTTGGCCGCCGCCGTCCCGGTCTGGACCCGCACCCACGCGCGCGTTGAACGCCAGCTCGCCGGCGTCGAGCCCGATCTCCTGCGCCGGGGCCTCAACACTCTATCGTGACGCGCGTCGTCGCGTTACGCTCGCCCGGCGTCCTGACCGACGCCGTCGCATTGGCCATCGGGCACGAGACCACGCCAGCCCTGACCGCGAGCGACGGCAGTCGAACCCAAGCGAGGCAACCGGCAAGAACAAGGGACAACCCCGGCAATGAGAGGCGAACGGCGGCGCTCGCCTTTCCGCGCCGACGCTGTTGGCGACCCGACGGCGCCGTCGGCTGCCGGCCATCCAGCAGGCGTTCTGGGAGCCGGCAGCCTGGTGCCCGGTCAGCGGCAATTTGCTGAGAGTGGGCATTGAAGTGTTGCACCCCCCAGTGACGCACTTGCGACAGAGACGAGACGGGATTGCGTCAGGAGGCTGTCGCGGACCGGCAACCCGAACAGCCCGGCGGCGTCGGTTGCTGGTTGGCGATCCTCGCAACTCCAAACCTGCCGATGCCGGCAAAGACCGAAGCAGGGGCAGCGGGCCTTGGCGCCGCCACGGCACCCCGTTTGGCTCATTTGAACACTTGATTGAAAAGGCCGAGCAATAGCTCCAAGCAAATGAGGCCGATGATGTACCACTCCAGGCGGTGGCTGGTTCGGGTAGACAGCAAATCGGCCATGGTATCGGCGGTTTCGCGGATGACCACCAGCTTCTGGCCGACGGCCCGCGCGCGCGGGGACAAGTCGTACTCATCCGTCAGTTTCACCCAAAGACGCTCCAGCTCCGGGTGATCCCACAGCACGTCCGGGCGGTCGGCCAGCTCGACGCGGCCGGCCAGGCGTTGTTGAATCAACAAGGCCTCGCCGATCTGCTCGACCAAGTCTCCCTGGCTGCCGACCAGCAGCTTTCTGCGCTTGAGGCTCGAGGCAATGGGTACGACCCGATCAAAGGACTGGGTGATCCGGCGCTCGTCGTAGGCAAAGGTGACGCTCGTCGCCAGCGCTTCCGCCAACAACAGCAAGCGTTCCGGCGCATCGTTCTTGAGACTAATCGTGCCGTTGGGAAGCGGCTGATCCTCGCCATCGGCCTTGAGCACGATTTGCGCCAACTCGGTCTCACGCTCCGCCAAGGGATCGATTAGGCGGCCCTCAAGCCCCTTGATGATCCCCTCCTCTTCGAGCGGGTTCATGCCGATGAAGACGGCGGCGCCGGACCGAAACAACGCTACCGTGCCACCGCTCGCAACCTTGAATGCCAGCGGATTGCTGGAAAACTGGTCGGAGCGCTCCAACCCCTTGAGGTCGATACGTTCCGCCAAGAGCAGGGCGCGCGCATGGAAAGACGTGGTGCTCATAGGGACAATATTGGCCCCAAATAGTGTTGCCGCGAAGAGCTTGTCGCCAGCCACCACCGCCAAGGCTGGCCGCAAGCCAAGAGGCGATAGGCCCCGTGTCGCCTCGGCTTCGCCGGCAACAAAAAAAGGACGCAGCGCCGTGCCCTTCGCGGTTCCCGAGGCCTCCTCCGGGCCGCGCGGGTCGGCAGCGCGCATTGGCCCCACGGGTGGGGTCGACCGCGGCCTAAGCCGCAGCCGCCAGTGGCTGTTTCGCCCCGGCAAGCGTGTTTTCCTCGAAGGTCGCAGGGGCCGCGCCGCGGCCCGGCGCGCCGATCCTGAAGGCCAGAGCATAGAGGGCCGGCAGGAACGTTAGGGTCAAAATCGTCGCCGCGACCAGCCCGCCCATCATGGCCAGCGCCATCGGTGCCCAGAACACCTCCCCGGCAAGCGGGATCAACGCCAACACCGCCGCCGCGGCCGTCAGCGTAATCGGGCGGAAGCGGCGCACGGCGGATTCCACCACGGCCGTGAAGCCATCGTGACCCGCCGCCATATCCTGCTCGATCTGATCCACTAAGATGACGCTGTTGCGCATGATGATGCCGGCCAGCGCGATCACGCCCAGGATGGCAACGAAGCCGAACGGAGCTTGGAACGCCAGCAAGGCCATGGCCGCGCCGATCAAACCAAGCGGGCCTGTTGCCAGCACCAGCAGGGTCTTGCCGACGTGCTGCAGCTGGATCATCAGCAGTAACAGGATGACCAGCAGCATGGTGGGCATCTTCTCGTTGATCGAGGTCTGGCTCTTGGCCGATTCCTCAACGGCACCCTGCAGCTCGACCTGGTAGCCGACGGGCAGCGCCTCGCGCACCGGCTTCAGCTTGGCGAGCACGGCATTGGCGATGTCGGGCGACTGCACATTGTCGGGGACGACGCCGCGCACGGTGATCGAGGGCAGCCGGTCCCGCCGCCACTGAATGCCGGATTCCAGCACAACCTTGACGCTCGCCACATGCCGCAGCGGCACGGAAGCACCCGCCGCCGTCTTCACGTAGACGTTGTCGAGGGCGGAGAGCAGATTGCGCGCCTCCGAGGGCTCGCGCAGCATCACCTTGACGGTCTCGTCCCCAGCGCGGAACTCCCCGATCTGGAAGCCGGTCAGCATCGCCTGTAGCGAACGGCGCACTTGCTGTGACGTTACCCCCAAGGCGCGTGCGCGGTCCTGGTCGATCTCGAGCTTCAGGCTCGGCACCGGCTCGAGCCAATCGTCGTGCACGTTACTGAGCTCAGGCGTTGCCCGCATGACCTCGGCCACCTGGTCGGCGTAGCGCCGCACCTCGGCACGATCGGGTCCCGTTACCCGCACCTGCACGGCCCATCCCACCGGGGGACCATTGAAGAGCCGATCGACCTTGGAGCGGACCTTGGGGAAATTGAGCGCCAGCGTCTCGCGCACGCGCACCAGCGCCCGCTCCCGCGCCTCGATCGACTTTGTCATCAACAGGAGCTGGGCAAAGTTTTGGTTCTTCAATTGCTGGTCCAAGGGCAAGTAAAAGCGCGGGGCGCCCTCGCCGATGAAAGTGGTGACGTAGGCAATATCGGCATCGTTCAGGAGCGCTTGTTCCAGCCGCTTGGCGTCGCGCTCCGTCTCGGCGTAGGAGGCGCCTTCGGGCAGCCACAGATCGACCAAGAGCTCGGGGCGATTGGAGGTCGGGAAGAATTGCTTTGGAATAACGGCGAAGCTGACAATGCTGGCGGCAAAGGCAGCAAGCGTGAGTACGACCACGGTGCGGCGCCACCGCACGCACCAGCTGACGACGGCACGGATGGCGCGATAGGCCCGGCTGTCGAAGACGTCGTGGTGGTGCGCGGGGCCATTGGCGCGCGGCCGCAACAGCCGATAGCCGATCCACGGCGTGAAGTAGACCGCGGCCAACCAGGAAATCGTGAGCGCCACGCCCGTCACCCAGAACAGGGCGCTGACGTACTCGCCGGCTTGGCTCTGGGCGAAGCCGACGGGGATGAAGCCGGCAACGGTGATCAGCGTGCCGGTCAGCATCGGGAAGGCCGTCGAGCTATAGGCAAAGGTCGCCGCGGCCAGTTTGTCGGACCCCTCCTGCAGTTTTCGGTCCATCATTTCGACCGCGATCATGGCATCGTCGACCAGCAGACCCAAGGAGATGATCAGCGCGCCCAGCGAGATGCGGTGCAGGTCGATGCCCAGCAGCGACATGACGAAAAAGGTGGCGGCGAGCACCAGCGGAATGGTCATGGCCACGACCAGCCCGGCCCGCCAGCCGAGCGCCAGCAGCGAAACCACAAGCACGATGGCAATGGCCTCGCCCAGGGCCTCCAGGAACTCATGGATGGACTTGCTCACGACCTGCGCCTGGTCCGAGATGCGGCCGAGCTCGGCGCCGAGCGGCAGATCCTGCTCGATCCCCTTGAGGGCGCGCTCCACGGTGGCACCCACTTCGGTCACGTTGCCGCCCGGAGCCATGGTCGTGCCCAACAGCACGGCATCATGGCCTTGGTAGCGCGTCTTGGCGGTGGGCGGATCTTCCAGCGCGCCTTTGACTTCGGCGATATCGCCGAGCCGGAGCGTCTCTTGCCCGACCCGCAGCCGCAGCTCGCGGATGTCCTCGACCGATTTCAGCCCGCCGGCAACGTCGATGCGCACCGAACGCTCGCCCGTCTCGATCCGGCCCGCGGGGTCCATGGCGTTTTGGCCGGCGAGCGCGGCGGCAATGTCGAGGGCCGACAGACCGCGCTGGGCCAGCGCCACCGACGACACCTCGATGAAAATGCGCTCCTCCTGCAGACCCAAGAGATCGACCTTGGCGACGCCGGGGATGCGCAATAAGACATCGCGCGCCGCCTTGGCGAAATCCTTGAGCTCGGGATAGCTGAAGCCCGGGCCGGTGAGGGCGTAGAGCGAGATATAGGTGTCGCCGAACTCGTCGTTGAAGAAGGGACCAAGCACGCCCTCGGGGAGCGCGGCCCGGATGTCGCCGATCTTCTTGCGGGCTTGATAGAAGGCATCCTTCACCGCCTCGCCGCGCACCGCGCCCTTGAGGTTGACGAAGACGTTGGCAAAGCCCGGTCGGGTATAAGAGCGCAGAAAATCGAGGCCGGGCGTTTCCTGCAGCTTGCGCTCGATCTTGTCGACCACCTGATCCTGCATTTCCTGGGTGGTGGCGCCCGGCCAGAACGCCTGCACCACCATGACGCGGAAGGTGAAGTCGGGGTCCTCCTTCTGCCCGATCCGCCACAGCGAGTAGCCGCCGGCCGCGAGCAAGAGCACCAGCAGGAAGGCGGTGAAGCCGCCGTGGCTGATGGCCCAGCGAGACAGGTTGAAGGTGGACGAGGCTATCTTGGACATGGTGGCGTCACTCCCGAGCCGTTGAGGGCCGACCCAATGGGATGCAAAGGTGGGGGCTGCAAAGGTGGGGGGCTGCAAAGGTTGGGGGCAGGCTAGATCCTGTTGCCCGGCGCCTGCGACCGCTCTTCCAGCAGGCGCACGCGCATGCCGTCGCGCAAGAACTGCACGCCCGCCGTCACCACCATGTCGCCGGCGTTCAATCCACTGGCGATGCGCACGCCGTCGTCGGACGTACCGGCGAGGGCGACGCTGGTGCGACGCACGACCTTTTTGCTCGGGTCGACGACGAAGACCGCGGCGGCGTTGCTACTCTCGGTCAAGGCCGTGAGGGGAACCAGCATCGGTGCGGTCTCATGCTCGAGGCGCAGGGCCACGGTCGCCGTCATCCCTAACCGCATGGCCTCGGGCGGCGCGGCAACGGCAATGCGCACGGGATAGGTGCGCGAGGCGGGATCGGCCTGGCCGCCGATTTCGCGCACCCGACCATCGACGCTAAGGCGCGGCCCCGCCCAGAGCGTGACCTTCGCCCATTGTCCGATCGCCAGGCGCCCGGCGTCCTGCTCCGGAACCGCCAAGGCGATTTCCGTCTCACCGGCGTCGGCCACCGTGACGATCGGCTGGCCGGCGCTGACGACTTGGCCCGGCTCGGCGCTCACCGCCGTCACGATCCCGGCCTTCTCGGCCTTCAAGGTTGCATAGGACACCGCATTCACGGCTTGGCGCAGTTGCGCTTGCGCGCTGTCCAGCGACGCCACGGCGGCATCGAGCTCGTTGCGCCGGGTGTCGTAGGCCGCCTGCGAGATGATCGCCTTGGGCAGCAACACCTTGGCCCGTTCCAGATTGTCGCTGGCGACATCGCGCCGGCTGGCCGCGGCGGCCACGGCCGCTCGGGCGCTATTCTCCGCCAGCTTGAGGTCGGTCTCATCCAGGCGGGCGATCGGCTGGTCGACCAGCACGCGGTCGCCAACATTGATCAAGCGCTCGGTGATCTTGCCGGGGACCCGAAAACCGCGCGCGCTTTCGATGCGCGCGCGCACCACGCCGGCATAGCTAAGGGTCCGCGCGGCTGGCGCGGTCTCGACGATGGCGACCTTCACCGGCCGTACCGCCTCCTGCTTGACGGCGGTTTCGCTCTTGCACCCCCCCAGCAGGGCGGCAAGGCCGAGGATGCCGACGCCGCCGATCAAACTCGGCGCCCTGGCGCGCCCGAACCGCGCCATCCCAGCGCCCGCGTTTGCAATGCTGTTCATGTCCATCTCCCGTTTTTTTCGGCTCGCATTCTGCCAAAGCCCGGAGGCCGCGGAGCTTGCGATGTGAGCGCAGCTAACATATGTTAGCGACGCTGACATCGCAAAGTGTTAGCGACGCTAACTTTTCAACTCATCGTGAAGGGGTCATGCTCGAGTCATGGGGCGACTCACGGTCAAGCCGGGGCAAACCAAGGCCCGCTATCACCACGGCGAACTGCGCGAGGCGCTGATCGGTGCCACGCGCAAGCTGGTGGAGGAGCGTGGGGCTGAGAATTTTACCCTCGCCGACGCCTGCCGCGTGGCCGGCGTCACCACGGCGGCGCCCTACCGGCATTTTCAGGGCAAGCAGGACATTCTGGCCGAGATCGCCTCGCGCGGCTTCGATGAATTGAGGAGCCGGTCAATGGCCGTGGTTGCCGAAAAAGGCGAGGGCAGCCTCGAGGGCATCATCGCCCTGGGCCAGGCCTATGTGGCGTTCGCGGTCGAGGAGACCGCCGTCTTCCGCTTAATGTTTGGGCAGGAGCCGTCGCTCAAAAAGGCCAAGCACGTGGTGGGTACCGGTCACGACTGCTTCGTCCACGTCATCAATCAGGTGGCGCTGTACTGCAAGCGCAACAAAGTGCGCGGCGACGCCCAGGAGATTGCCTTGAAGCTGTGGACGTTTGTGCACGGCGCCGCCTCGCTGCTGATCGATCAGGACTACGACGCCGTGGCGCCGGGGATCGATGTCAATAGGCTGATCGCCGGCGCTACCCCGGGCTTGCTCGCCGCCTCATCGCCGCGCAAGGCTCAAAAAAAATAAAACCGCTGCCCCATGCGACCCGCGCCGGCCACTGGACCGCGCGAACCCGAGGCGCGATTGGCCGTGGCCGGGACGCTCGCGTCCGGAAGCTTATGCTGCCGCAGCGCACGCAGCGCCACGAGCAGGAGGCCGAGCTCCTGGCCTTCGGCAGCCGGCACACCCCCGTCGAGCACCGCCTCGGCCGTAAGGCGGTCGAGCTCGGCAATTCGCCCATCGATCAAGTCGAGGACTGTCAAGCCGGATCCTCCGAATACCCATCGAACACCCCAGGGCTTTTGCGCGTGCCGTGTAACAGATTGATGACGGTTGCGTGAACCCCCGCGCACCCCGGCTCGGATTTTCAAGGGCGCTGCCACAGGAAACGGGTCGCATTTGGCCCTGTGCGCGCCAGATTCCTGTAACAGCGAGATGAGGTATGATCATGAGCTTTCGCATCAAGGGACTTGCCGCCGAGCGCTTCCAACATCTGTTTGCCATGTCGGATGCGGAGTTGGCCAAGCATGGGGCGGTGCGTCGAACCGCCGATGATCGCCATCCCGGCTATCCCTGCCGCATCAGCCTCACCGACTCACAGCCGGGCGATGAGCTGATTTTGCTCAATTACGAGCATCTGCCCGTCGACTCGCCCTACCGCATGCGTTTTGCCATCTTCGTTCGGCGCGGCGAGGAGACCTACGACAAAGTGGACGAGGTTCCCGCGCAGCTGCGGCGCCGCGTCCTCGCCGTGCGCGCCTTCGACGCGCAAGGCATGATGAGGGGGTTCGAGCTTGTCGATGGGCGCGAGCTCGAGCCGGCGATCGAGCGGCTCTTGCGTCCGTCGGACGCCGAATATCTGCACGTGCACTTTGCCGCGCCGGGATGCTACGCGGCGCGCATCGAGCGCCCATAACTCGCAGGTTGCGCGCAAGCGCCGCCTGATCGTCGGGGCGCCCGACGGATCGTCGGGCTTCGGCTCAGTCTTAGCTGCCGAGGCGACGCCGCGCCTGCACGGCCCCGGGGGTCGACCTCAAAAGAACCCTGGCCTGGCGAACCGACCGGCAGGCTATCGTGTTCCCCGAGCACGGTTCGCCTGCGTACGGGCCAATCATGGTGGGCCGGCCAACGTGTTCGTGCGGGCAGACAACTGGCCAGAGTCACCCCATGGCCGTTGGGAAACCTCAAATTTCGGGGCCCGCGCTTCGCAGGTGATGCCGAATGATGACTCAGATCCGATGCTGGCGTGCAACAGGGGGAACGCCTCCGCCCCCTGCCGCCGCGGCTAAAATGACCGTCGCAAGACAGCGGCCGATATGGTTAATTCCCGCCGATCCGTACGGGGTGGCCGATGCCGTTTGAAATCGAACGCAAGTTTCTTGTGCGCGGCGACGCGTGGCGACCGTTAGCAACCCAGCGCATCCACATTCGCCAAGCCTATCTGGCGGGCGAGGGTAGGGCCTCCGTTCGGGTACGCATCAAGGACAATGCCGCGACGCTGACCATCAAATCGCGCGCGCCGGATCGTCGGCGCTTGGAGCTCGAATACGCCATTCCGGTATTGGAAGCGGAGGCCGCCATGGCGCTGCGTCGGGGTATCGTCGTCGAGAAGGTTCGCTATATCGTGCCCCACGCCGGCGCGGCCTGGGAGGTCGACGTCTTCGCCGGCGAAAACGAAGGCCTGCTTCTCGCCGAGATCGAGCTACGCGATGAGCATCAGCGCATCGAGTTGCCAGCGTGGGCCGGACCGGAGGTCACCGGCCAAGCCCAATTTTACAACAGCGCGCTGGCGGTCTGCCCGTTCGCGACCTGGAGCCACGATCGCAAGCGCGCCCTCAGTGCGGACGCCTGACCCGGCGCGGGCGCCTGTCCAGTCTTTCGCCGCGGCAGGCTCAGCCCTCAAACAAGGCTTCAGGTCTTGGCGCCGTGGCGTTCCACGAATTTGCCGAAGGCTTCAAGCTGTTGCTTGACCAGCGCGCGCGTGGTCTCGTCCTTCAATTCGCCGGTCTTTTCGTCAATTTTGGCGGCGCAGCTCCCAACAAAAATTTCCGGTTTGTTGAGGGTTAGCGCATCGAGAAACACCATGGTTCGGCGCAAGTCGTATTGCACGCGCGCGCCTCCCAGCGGCCCGGGGGAAGCCGACTGAATGGCGATCGGCTTGCCCGCGAAGGGTTGGTTCGGCAAACGCGAGACCCAGTCGATGGCGTTTTTCAGGCCACCGGGAATGGAGAAATTGTACTCCGGCGTGCAGAAGATCACGCCATCGGCCGCGCGGATCGCCTCCGCCAGCGTGCCGACGGCCGCGGGAAAGCCCGTCGTGTTCTGGATGTCCGCATTGTACAGGGGAAGCTCGGCGAACGACGGCGCCTCCTTGATGCTCATGCCGGCCGGCGCGAAACTCGCAAGCGCCTGCATCAGCATGCGATTAAAGGAACCCTTACGCAAACTCCCGCAGATGGCCACGACGTTCATGGGTTAGCTCCCTTGCTGTTGGACCAGAGCTCGGCTCACCGCCGCACATGTACGAGGTTGCGCCCCGACCACGCAACAGGGTCGCCAGTCCGACGCACCGCCTGCCCACCGGGCCCGCCGTCGCGCCACAGTTGACCGGGTCAACCCTTGCCCAAGCCTTGGGCACCGGGGGTGGCTGCCGTTGCCAGGCGCTAAGGACGGAGCCCCGACCGCACGCTTGCGCGGGGCGCACCATCTATGCGACGGAAACGGCGAGGTCGGAGGTGCGCTCCAGGCAAGCGCAAGCAAGAACCAGATTTTGCCATGACCCTCCGGCCGTCTGAGACGGCGCCCTTGCCGTTGCTGGCCTCCACCACGGCCAGCGCGCCGACGAGCAACCGGAATCCGAGACACCTCATGGCCATCGCCCCATCGATCATCGACACCCGCCGGCACCAGATGTTTCCAACCTTGGAGCCGGCAGAAATCGCACGTTTGCGTCGTTTCGGCCAAGTGCGGACGTTTGCCAAAGGCGATGCCTTGGCGCGGGTTGGCGAGGTCGGTCACGGTCTCAGCGTCATTCTGTCGGGCCGCGTCGAGATCACCCAACGCCATCAATCCCGCCAAAGCACACCGATCGTCACGCACGGGCCAGGCGCGCTTATGGGCGAATTGGCACAGCTCGCCGGCCGCCCGGCGCTGGTCGATGCCCGCGCGCAAGACACGGTAGAGGCGCTGGTGATCCCACCGGAACGCGTGCGGGCGATGTTCGTGGCGGAGGCCGAGGTCGGGGAGCGCATCATGCGCGCCTTGATCTTGCGCCGGGTCGGCTTGCTGGAGACCGGGGCGGGCGGACCGGTGATTGTCGGCCGCACCGGCGACGGCGACGTGCTTCGGCTCGAAGGCTTTCTCGCCCGCAATGGCCATCCCCGCCAGCGGCTCGACCCCGAAACGGATGCCGAGGCCAGGGCGCTGATTGAACGCTTCCACGTCGATCCAGGCCAGTTGCCCATCGTGCTGTGCCCAAATGGGCAGCTGCTGCGCAATCCCGGGGAGACGGAGCTTGCCCGCTGTATTGGCATGGTGGGCCCGATCGATCCCGACCGCGTTTATGACGTCGCCATCGTCGGCGCCGGACCGGCGGGACTTGCCACGGCGGTCTATGCCGCCTCCGAGGGACTTTCCGTTCTGGTCTTGGATTGCCGCGCCTTCGGCGGTCAGGCCGGCGCCTCGGCGCGTATCGAGAACTATCTTGGCTTTCCCACCGGCATCACCGGCATGGCGCTGATGGCGCGCGCCTACAATCAAGCCCAGAAATTCGGGGCCGAAATGGCCATACCGGACGAGGCCGTTGCGCTGGCTGGCGTGGCAGCTAGCGGCGAGTTTGCTCTGCGTCTTTTCAATGCCGAGCGGGCGCGTGCCCGCTCGATTGTTGTTGCCAGTGGCGCCCGCTACCGGCGCCTCAATGTCCCCCAGCTCGAAGACTTCGAGGCGACCAGCGTGCACTATTGGGCCTCTCCGCTCGAAGCCAAGCTCGTCGCCGGCCAGGACATCGCCCTGGTCGGGGCCGGAAACTCCGCCGGGCAAGCCACCGTCTATCTGGCAAACCAGGCGGCTAAAGTGTGGTTGATCGTGCGGGGCAAATCCCTCGAAGCCAGCATGTCGCGCTATCTCGTGGATCGCATCCGGGGCCTGGAGAACGTGACCTTGGTCACGGAGGCCGAGGTCAGCGGCCTCGAGGGATCGAATGGCACCCTGGAGGCCGTGCGCTGGCGGCTTGCCGCGGGCGGCGAAATCCGGCGGCAGATGCGGCACCTCTTTCTCTTTATTGGCGCGGAGCCCAATAGCAACTGGCTCGCCGGCGCCCTCAAGCTCGACGCCAAGGGCTTCATCGTGACGGGACGAGAGGCCGGCAGCGCGCGACAATTGCTTGAAACCAGCCGGGACGGCGTCTTCGCGATCGGCGATGTCAGAGCGGGCTCGATCAAGCGCGTTGCCGCAGCGGTCGGCGAAGGTGCGCAAGTCGTCGCCATGCTGCACACCTATCTCGCCGCCAGCGATCGGCAAGGATCAGCCCAGCATCCGCACTAGCCCGCGCGCACGCCGCCTCAGTACGCATCGGCGACATATCTATCCTTGGGAATTGGACGGCGCTGATAGTCGGGGTGATGCGTGCGTGGCGGCAACACGATCGGCGGTCGCTGCACCTCCCGATAGGAGATTTGCCCGAGGAGATGGTGGATGCAGTTGAGCCGGGCTTTTTTCTTGTCCACCGCCTCGACGATCCACCAAGGCGCTTCCGGAATATGCGTGCGCTCCAGCATGACCTCCTTTGCCAGCGTGTACTCCTCCCAGCGCCGCCTGGACTCAAGATCCATGGGACTCAATTTCCATTGCTTGAGCGGATCGTGTATCCGCATCATGAAACGGAAATGTTGCTCGTCGTCGTTGATGGAGAACCAGTATTTGATCAGGATGATGCCGGACCGAACCAGCATTCTTTCGAATTCCGGCACGGTTCGCAGAAACTCCTCGCACTCCTCTTGCGTGCAAAATCCCATGACACGCTCGACCCCGGCCCGATTGTACCAACTGCGGTCGAACAAAACGATCTCGCCGGCGGCCGGTAGGTGCGCCACGTAGCGCTGAAAATACCATTGCGTTCGCTCGCGCTCGTTTGGTGCCGGCAAGGCCGCCACCCGGCAAACGCGCGGATTGAGACGCTGCGTGATGCGCTTGATCACGCCACCCTTGCCGGCCGCATCGCGGCCTTCGAAGATCACGACGACCTTCAGTCCCTGATTGACAACCCAATCCTGAAGCTTGACCAACTCGCCCTGCAGCCGGAACAGCTCGCGAAAGTACACGGCGCGATCCATGCTTTCATGATCGGGGCGCTCAAGAATTTCCTCGCTCAATTTGGCGAGGCGGGCATCGTCGATCTCCATTTCGAGTTCTTCATCGAAACTATCGACGAGCTCGTCACGAACGCGGCTATCCAAGTCCTTTGCACGCTTACCGCTCGGCATCGACATCTCCGTGACCGTGAGTGGGGCACTGTCGGAGCAAGCCTACGGCAACGTCAAGACCAAGCCGAGGGGGCAGGGAGGTTCCGCGTCGACGTGACAGATTTGTGAACGCTTCGGCCGCGCCATGGCTCGCCGCCAGCATGCTTATGGTGTCGGCGACAGGTCGCCGCTGACCAAGATGAACTCATCCGGATTGGCGAGAAAGGTTGCCTCGTCGTCCGTGCGCTGGACAATGTCGCTTGTGCCTTGGCGGGAACGCATGGGCGCACGCCTCTCGCCACGAAAAATTGCTTTTGTTTGTGGTTGCGTCTGTATGCGCTCTTTTTTTTCAGGCAGGCGGTTTGTCCTGCTTGAGCCATGATGAATATTCATTCATTGAAAAATAAATTGGCCCGTGCTTGCAACTCATTTTCGAGCTTCGTCGTTTTGACGGATCACCACATCTGTCATGGAGCAGGCACCAATGCATAAAATCCTCGCGGCCGCGGCCGCCCTTGGCCTCCTCGCGCTGCCAATGCAGGCAACCGCCCAGACATCGAGCGAACCGACCGCAAAGACCGGGCCTGCTGGACCAACAGATTCCGCGACAAAGGCAGGTGCGCCCACACAGAAAGCACCGAATGCCAAGACCGAAGGCAAGACCGAAGGCAAGACAGATGGCAAGTCAGATGCCAAGAGCGCCGAAGGCCCGAGGGTCAACAAGGCCAAGGGCAAGCGTGAGGCTCGCCTCGCAAAGAGCAAGCGCCTGGCCAAGCATGGTCACAAGATGCGCTATGCCAAAGGCCAGCACGGCAAGCGCTTGGTGAAATCCCACCGTGGTCGCCACGCCTTCGGCTATAGCGCCCCGCGGCGCCTGCATGGGCATCATCGGCACCAGCATCGGGTCGCCTATGGACGCGGCTGTCGCTAGGCCCTCCCCCGCTAGACCGGTCTCGTTGGGCCATTGCGGCCCTAACCGAGCCTGCGAGAGCACGTGTTCTTCTCACTCGGGCGTGCTCTCGTCGCTGCCGACCGTGCGCGGCGCCGATCATCGCGATGTCGCTTTTTTCTGGGACTATGCGCACGGATAAGCGGCGAACGCCAAAGCTCGCCGCCGCAAGGTCACCTGCCAATCCGTCGCTCGGACCCTTGGCGCGCATTGACCCCGCCTTCAGATCCCCTGCCCGAGAGCCACTGTGCGGACGCGCGCTTTGCCAATCGCTAGCAGCTGCGGCGAGGCAGGCGGTGCAGGACCGCGGGCGGTGCCGATCGGAACTTTCATCGCAGTGACCGGTTGGGTCGGTAGTTTGAATGGGCGAAAAAAACACCTGCCAACTCACAAGATCTTCGCAACAAGGGGATCCTGCAAGTGCTCAAGCTTGGCTACAAACTCATGTCCGAGGAGCACGGTCCCGCCGAGCTCGTTGCCAATGCCCGGCGTGCCGAACAGGCTGGCTTCGACTTCGCGGCGATCTCCGATCACTTTTTTCCCTGGGTCGAGGAGCAAGGCCATTCCCCGTTGGCGTGGTCGGTCCTGGGCGCCATCGCCTATGCCACAACGCGTCTCGGGCTGATGACCGCCGTGACCTGTCCGACAATGCGCTACCATCCGGCGATCGTGGCTCAGGGGGCAGCAACGCTCGCACTGCTCAGCAACAACCGTTTCAGCCTCGGGCTTGGCTCGGGCGAGCGCTTGAATGAACACATTGTCGGCATGGGTTGGCCCGGGATCGCCGAACGTCACGAACGCTTTGGCGAGGCTGTCGACATCATCCGGGGCTTGTTAGCGGGAAAGTTGCAAAACTATGCGGGAAAGCATCTCAAGCTTGAGAACGCGCGGCTCTATGACCGGCCCACACACCCACCACCGATCGTGATTGCGGCGGGCGGTCCCAAGGCAGCGCGATTCGCCGCCGAAAAGGGCGATGGAGTGATGGCGACCGAGGCGCGACCCGAACTTATCGATGCCTTTCGTGGCGCTGGCGGCTCTGGACCGCGTTATGCCGAGGTGGCCATCTGCTGCGCACGGCGTGAGGACGAGGCGCGCCGGACGGCACACCGCTATTTTCGCTGGTCCGTAACGGGGTGGCCGGTGCAGGCAGAACTTCCCGATACGAAGGGATTTGCCGCAGCGAGCCAGAACATTCCCGTGGAGGTCATCGCGCAAAAAATAACCTGCGGGCCCTCGGCAGCACGCCATCTGGAGGCGATCGACAAATTTGTCGATGCCGGTTTCGATCACGTGATCCTGGTACAGATCGGTCCTGATCAGGATTACTTCTTCGACTTTTTCGAAAGCGAACTGGCGCCAAAGCTGCGTCAGCGCATGGCGGCCTAGGAGCCGGTCGCCGGCATACGGTGCGCTTTGGTAGACACCCGATCGGACCCGAGCGCGCTCGCAGGCAGCATCGCGTGCGCTCAAAAGCCAAAACCATCAGCGTGGGCCAAAAGTCCTCGCCACGGCTGCGACAGCAGCCGGCGACCGTGCCGGCTCTCGTTTGCCAACAAGGGGCCAGCTGCGACAGCTCACCATGCAAAAACAAATGCGCATCGACAAAAGCGCACCCCCAACCTCGAGGCGTCTCCCACCCAAGCGCAACAATGGCGCAACAAGGGCCTTGCCCAGTGGCAAGGGCTGGCGCGGTGGCTGCGCTTGCGACACCGTCCGCGTTCGCGCAAAGGAGTGACCTTTCAACGCCTTAACTCACCACCCCTGCAGCCCGCTCGAGACCGGCGCTGTTGACACGCGCACAAACGGGTGCGCCGCACCGCCAAAATCCTCGCGATGAGTGTAAGCGCGGCACCGTGGACGCCGATCGACTTGGAACCGAAATCGCCGAACCGCATCTTAGGATTTTCCCCGATCAAGCGCGCCGAGACAACGGAACGAGAGGCATCCCTTGCACGTTGGTGCGAACACTAGGTCATGCCAGACGACAAAGGAGCAATCCGTCAATGTTGAAATCCCTCTCGTTCGCCACGGTTGTCCTCGCCTTCGGTGCACTCTCCGCACCGGCGCTTGCGGCACCCGCATCCGGCCTGCAAGGAATTGAAGCTACAACCCCGTCGTCGCTCACCGAACAGGTCGGCTATCGCCGTTGCTGGTGGAGTTACGGGGAGCGTCATTGCCGTTGGGTCGGCGGCTACGGCCCGAGCATCAACCTGCACCTTGGTGGGCGTCATGGCCACCACAGGCATCATCGGCGCTATCATCGCTACTGAGCCAGGCTTCGCCTTTACGACGACGGACCGATCACTCTTGATCGGTCCGTTTGTTTTCGGCGGCGTCTCTCCCGCACCGCGTTGGCGCCGAGGGCCCGCGTCTGGCATCCCGTGCGCAGCGCCAGCAGTTGCCTGCAGGGCTGCAGAACTGCCTGCGCAGTGGGGTTCTGGCTGGCGTTTTGGCTAGGCAAGTCATCTAACGGTTGGCAGAGTTTCGAAGGTGTGGAAGGGCGGCGGTGACGGCAGCCTCCATTCCAGCGTCGTTGCACCGACGCCCCATGGGTTGGCCCCGGCAGCCTGACGCCGAACGAAATAGGCATCGAGCAATCCCACCACGAAAACGAGCGTGCCGGCGGCCGTAATGTAGGCACCCATTGAAGACCACCAATTCCAGTAGGCAAAGGCATCGGGATAGTCGGCAATGCGGCGCGGCATGCCCGCCAAACCCAAAAAGTGTTGCGGGAAGAACAACACGTTGGCGCCGATGAACGTCAGCCAGAAGTGCAGTTTACCGAGCGTCTCGTTCATCATGTAGCCGCTCATCTTCGGGAACCAGTAGTACCAGCCGGCGAAGATGGCAAAGACCGCGCCCAGCGACATCACATAGTGAAAGTGCGCGACAATATAGTAGGTGTCCGTCAATACGCGATCGACGCCGGCGTTGGCGACCATCACGCCGGTCACGCCGCCGATGGTGAACAAGAAGATGAAGCCCAGCGCCCAAAGCATCGGCACACGAAATTGGATTGAGCCGCCCCACATGGTGGCAATCCAGGAGAACACCTTAATACCGGTCGGCACGGCGATCACCATGGTCGCAAAGCTAAAGTAGGCTTGTGCGTCGACACCCATGCCCGACACATACATGTGGTGCGCCCAAACGATGAAGCCGATGAAGCCGATGGCCACCATGGCGTACACCATGCCGAGATAACCGAAGATGGGCTTGCGCGAAAACGTCGAGATAACCTGACTGACAATGCCAAAGCCCGGCAGGATGAGAATGTAGACTTCGGGGTGACCGAAAAACCAGAACAGGTGCTGATAAAGCAGGGGATCGCCGCCCCCAGCTGCATTGAAGAAGGTGGTGCCGAAATTGCGATCGGTCAGCAGCATGGTCAAAGCACCGGCCAGGACCGGTATCGCCAACAGCAGCAGTAACGCCGTCACCAAGATGCTCCAAACGAACAGCGGCATCTTGTGCAGCGTCATGCCGGGCGCGCGCATGTTGAAGATGGTGGTGATGAAGTTGATTGCTCCAAGAATCGAAGAAGCGCCGGCCACGTGTAGGGCCAAAATGGCGAAGTCGGGCGCCGGCCCCGGATGGCCGCTGGTGGAAAGCGGCGCGTAGAACGTCCATCCCGCCCCCACACCCGACATCGTTGCCGGGCCCTCGACCAACATCGAACCGAGCAACAACGTGAAGGACGCCGGTAGCAGCCAAAACGAAATATTGTTCATGCGGGGAAAGGCCATATCCGGCGCCCCAATCAGCAATGGCACAAACCAGTTTCCAAATCCGCCAATCAGCGCCGGCATGATCGTGAAGAAAATCATGATCAAGCCGTGCGCCGCGACAATCACATTGTAGGCATGGCCGTTGGCAAAGAGCTGAAGGCCTGGCCGCTGCAGTTCTAAGCGCATCATGATCGAGAGCACGCCGCCGATCAGACCGCCCGCCACGGCAAAGGCTAGGTACATGCTGCCGATGTCTTTGTGGTTGGTGGACTCCAGCCAGCGGATCAGTCCGGTGGGCCGGTCCTGAGGCCCTGCCACCGAGGTCTTCATCAAGGCCATGTTGCGCGCTTTCTCACGCCTGGGCTGTGCGAAGAAAACGCCGATCGGAGGCCGGGTTCCCCCGAAGAATTGTCGCAGCACGACGCAGGGACGCCGGGCCCCTAACGCGGGTCACCCGCACGAACCCGAAAATGCTTGGACTAGGAGCCGGCGAGCTTTCCTGGGAGGCACCGCAACCCGCGAGGATGTGCCGCACCTGCGGGCTTTGGCTTGGCTGCAGGCAAAGGGCGGCCCGCAAACGAGCCAACCGAGGCGCTGTTGTTCAGCCCGTCGTCGATCGGCGCATCGAGCGCAAGCGCCGTGGCGATTTCGCGCCCGCACCGGCCCCCGGTCAGGTGCAGCCGCAGGGCCCTTCGCGCCTCGTGGTGGCGAATTCGAAGTTGGCCCTTCAGAGAGGGCGTCAACGTCGGCCGGTGGCCCCAAGGTTTTTGCAACGACCGAGCCGCACGACGCCCACCCAAGATCACGCACCCTGTGATTGCGCGAAAAGATCGATCGGCGTTTCCCATCCCGCCTCACCCCACGCCTGCACGAGCAAGTGATCGATCAGCAGCGTGTCTGGATGCGCGAGGTGTTCGAGCAGCGCCTGCTTGTGGTCGGCAAACTCGCCTCGGCCGAAGCGGCCGAGCGCGAGGATCTTGTCCTCCATCACCGCCAGCAGACCGAGGTGATGGGTGCGCCGGCTGTCGCCAACGTCGAGGAAGCTCGCGTGGATCTTGGTTTTGACGTTGCGGGCGCCGGCTGAGCGCAACAACCACGGCAGCACACGCCCGGTCGAGCTATTGCCACCGCCGGCGCTGAAGGCGTCGGCGTAGGCAGCGAGCAAAATCACCCAGGACGGATGTGCCGGGTAACAGACGCAGGAGACGCGATCATAATCCTGAAGTGCGATGCTTCCGCCAGGCTTCAGTAGCGCCAGCATTTGCGACACCATCTTTCTTTGCTGGGCTTCCGGCATGTTCATCAGCACCAGGCGCTCGTGGACAAAGTCAAACGAGCCCTCCTGCAGGTCGGGATTGAGAGCATCGCCGGCCACGATCCTGACGTTGCCAAGCCCGCGACGTTTGACTTCGGCGCCGGCCATGGCGAAAAAGCGCGCTTCGCGCTCAAGGCCAACGACGAGGCCTTGCGGACCAACGCGCTCGGAGAGCAGATCCAGAATGCCGATCGGGCCACAGCCGATGTCCACGGTGCGCCATCCGGCTCGGATCGGGATCTGGTCGAGCAACCATTGGGCCTGGGGCGCGAGGCCTGCCGCCTGTACGGTGAGGCGCTGCAATTCGGCCGCATCGCCGCCGAAGACATAGGTTGCGGAGGCCTCGGGCATTGTGTTGGCTCCTTGGCTGGCCACGGGATCCACTACTTGAGCCCGATTTCCTTGACCAAATTGCTCCACTGTGCAGCCTCCTCACGCAGCATTTGCCGGAACACCTGCGGATCATTGGCCACGGCCGTCGACCCGAAATCCGCCATCCGCTTCTGAATGTCCTGGTCCTTGGCCATGTCGGCAGCGAGGCCGGCCAGCCGCGCGATGATCGAGGGCGGCGTACCGCTTGGGGCGAACAGTGCGTTCCAGGACTCGGTGGCGTAACCGGTGATCCCCTGCTCGGCCAAGGTCGGCACCTTCGGTGCGGCGGGGCTGCGTCTTGCCGTCGTCACACCCAGGGCGCGGAGTTTGCCTCCCTCCAGCTGAGGCACAGCGTCGGCCATGTTGGCAAAGCTCAGCTCAACGTGCCCCGCGACGACGGCCATGGTGGCCTGCGCGCCGCCACGGTAGGCGACATGGGTGATTTCCACTCCGGCCCTTGCCTTAAAGAGTTCGGCAGAAAAGAACGTCAGGGCGCCGACGCCGGCGGAACTGTAGTTGAGGCTATTCGGGTGGGCGCGGGCGAGCGCGACAAGCTCGGCCGCGGAATTGGCTTTGAGCGATGGATGCACCACCAGCACCAGTGGGTTGGTGCTCACCAAACTGATGGGGGCGAGGTCCGCAAGGGGATCATAGCGCAGCGACTGGGTGGCCGGCGCGATGGTAATCGGACCGATACTGCACATGCACAAGGTGTGCCCATCGGGCGCCGCCCTCGTCACCATCTCGGTGCCGACGATGCCGCCAGCCCCGCCGCTGTTCTCGACGACGACGGTGGCACCCGCCAGCTTCTTGTGCAGGTAATCGGCCGCCACGCGCGCCACGGCATCGGTGTTGCCGCCGGCCGGAAATGGCACCACCAGCTTGATCGGCCGGCTCGGCCACTGATCGCTGGCCGAGACCGGCTGCGGCAAGGCTAACACGCTCACGAGGAGCGACCGGAGAAGCATGTTCATGATCGACCTTCCTGGCTCGGGACACCACCGGGCCAGAAGGTACGTGCTATAGTCATAGGCGGAAGACCATTCTTGCCTCTATGTCTATAGGTATTCCGCTATGGCAAATGGAATTGACTGGGAGCACCGCATTGGCCGCAGGATCCGCCTACGGGACCTGCACGTGCTCTCCGCCGTCGCGCAATCGGGCAGCATGAGCAAGGCCGCGGCTCGGCTCGGCGTTTCCCAACCCGTCGTGTCGCAGGCCGTTGCGGATCTGGAAGCCGCCGTCGGACAGCGACTTCTCGACCGCAGCTCGCGCGGTGTCGCGCCAACGCTTTACGGCGAGGCTTTGCTCAAACACGGCCAGATGGCCTTTGACGATTTGCGTCAGGCCGTACGCGAGATCGACGCTTTGGCGGATCCCGCCGCCGGTGAGGTTTGGGTCGGCTGCCCGGAATCCTTATCCGGCGCGCTGCTTCCCCCGGTCATCGAGCAACTGGCAAAGGAGCATCCGCGCGCCGTTTTTCACGTGGCGCAGGTGAACACGCTCAGCACACAACTCGAATTCCCAGAGCTGCGCCAACGCAAGCTTGACGTGGTCATGGCGCGGCTGGTGAGACCGTTTGGCGAATTCGAGTTTGAAGAAGATCTTACCGTCGAACATCTGTTTGACGACGAGCTGCTCGTCGTCTCGGCGACGACAAGCCCTTGGGCACGCCGGCGCAAAATCGATCTTGCGGAATTGGCCGACGCGCCTTGGATATTGCCCCCCAATAGTTGGAATAGGTTGATTGTGGAGGAGGGCTTGCGGGCCAGGGGCTGCCAAATGTCGCCAACAAGCGTTGAGACATTTTCCGTGGCGATCCGCAATCGATTGCTGGCCTCCGGATGCTTTGTCGCCGCAATCCCCGGCTCGATGTACCATCTCAACGTGACGCATGGCGTCAAAGTCCTGCCCGTCGATCTGCCACGGCGGCCGTGGCCGGTTGTCATGGTCACACTCAAAAACCGGACCACACCACCCCTGGTCAACCTCTTCATCCGCCGCGTGCGCGACCTGGCGCATACCATACCTGCGCCCGTCCTGCGCCGCAGCTCGCGTCGCCAGGCTTGATCCCCGCGTGCAGCTGCGACCTTGCCTCTGGGTAGCCGGGCAGGCACGGACGGCATGGCGCGGCCGCCATAAGCCGCGGGCCTGCTAGAAGAACGGGTACCCGGCTGGTGGCTCTGAGTACGGACCTGCCGGCGACGGAGGCACCGAGCCCGTCGACAGGCAGGCAACACCATCAAGGCCCGGCATCCCCGTGCAAGAGGTCTTCCCGCACGGCGGCTAGCTGCGACAGATATAGCTGACAGTCTTGATCCGCCCCTCGGTCAGGTTGCGCACTTGATTGCGGGTCATTTGCACGAAGTCGTCGCCGAGAAAGGTGCGGAAACTCAGCGGCGGCGGTTGCGAGGCGGACATGCGTGCCGCGGCCTCCCTAAACCAGGCCCCGCTTTCCTCGGTGGAATCGGCCTCATCCAGGATGCGGAAACCACTCCCTTGCAAGAGGTCACGCATTTGGGCAGGCGTCGCGAGATGGCTCGTCGCCGGATCACGCGCCCAGGGCACGGGAAAAAGCACCTCGCCGCCATCGCCTTTGAGCACATCATAAACGGCAAATATGCGTCCCGGCTTCAGGGCTCGATGTGCACCGGCGTAGAGCGCATCCTTGGCGACGATGTTCATCGCCACGTGGATCGTCATGGCCGCGTCGAAGGTCGCTGCCGGGTACGGCAGCGCCGTCGCATCGCCCTGAGCAAAACTCACTTTCTCGGCCAATCCCACCCAACGCGACATATCCTGGGCCGCGGCGCAAAACTCAGGCGTCAGATCAATGCCCGTGACCGAGCAGCCATAGACTTCCGCCAGCGTCCGCGCCGGGCCGCCGAGGCCGCTGCCGATGTCCAGGACCCGCGAGTCGGGGCCGAGCTCCATGCGGCTGGCCAACTCCAAGGTGGCCTTACGGCCGCGGATGTGAAACTCATCCAGCGACGACAGGTCGGCCGTCGTAATCCCTCCGGGCTCCTTACCGGCTGCGCGCAGCCGTTCGGCGATGGTTTTGGCCAGCGCTTCAGTGCTGCCGTAGTGCGCCTGCACCTTGTCTTGCATGCTCTCCTCGCCAGGCCCAAGCCAGGTCAAGGCCAGGTCTAGGCTTGGCCCAAGGGGGGTGCGCCCCACCCCCCTCAAAGGGGTCGACGGCGCCGCGGGCTAGTTGACCCTGATATTGGCCGCGGCGATCACTTTACCCCAAGTTTCCATCCCTGCCACACGACAGGGAACAACCCGCGCGTCGGCGATCTGTGGCCTCACGCAGCAGGCGCCACGCAACCAAAGGCCCTGCTGAGCCTCGCCTCGCGCCGAGGCGATCCGTCGCCGGTGATCCGGCAGTTCTTGAGGGTCGTGCGGAAAGTTGCAACCGCGTTTGCCAACCCCGAAACAATTGGGCCACCACGTAGGCAGGAACGCCCGGGCTCGGCTAAACTAAGCCGCCCTGCCCGGCGAGAAAAAACTTCGATGCCGGGCGCGGCCTCGCTCGGCACGGCAAGCGCACCCGTTTGCCGTAAGTCCACGCGAGCAGGTCGCGACGGGCCTCGCCGCGACAGCCCAGCTTTTGGAGTTCGACCGCCATGGACAAGGCGCGCGTGCACGACCGAAACACAGACCAGGCGGCCTATTGGAATGGGGCCGCAGGCCGCCGCTGGATCGATCGCCAGGAAACGCTCGATCGCGTCCTCAATCCCATCCAAGAGCTCCTCCTGACGCGGGCAGGGGTCACCTCGGCTGAGCGCATCATCGACATCGGCTGTGGCTGTGGGGCAAGCACGATCGAGCTCGCGGGGCGGGTGGGCGCGCAAGGCCGGGTCATGGGGGTCGATATCTCCGCACCCATGCTTGCACGCGCGCGCGAGCGCGCGCCCACGGATCTCCCCTTGGCCTTCGTCCTCGCCGATGCCACCGTGCACGCGTTCGAGGCCGGCGGCGCTGATCTGATATTTTCCCGGTTCGGTGTGATGTTCTTCGCCGATCCCACGCTGTCTTTTCAGAATATGCGCACGGCACTGCGACCCGGTGGCCGGCTTGCATTTGCCAGCTGGCGGGAGCCGCGGCAGAACCCATGGATGCTTCTGCCGCTACAGGAAGCCTACAAACATGTTCCCCGCCTGCCCGAGATCGGCCCTGAAGACCCCGGACCATTTTCGTTTGCCCGCGAGGCACGGGTGCGTCGGATCCTGAGCGAGGCCGGTTTTTCTTCGATTGCCTTGGAGGGTGTCGATCTGGCGCTCGACCTCGCCGTCGGGCGAGGGCTCGATGCCGCGGTCGCCGGCGCCCTCGAGATCGGGCCCGTAAGTCGCGCGCTGGAGGGCCAACCGCCCGAGATCGTGGCACGCGTGCAAAACTCGATCCGAACGGCCCTCGCCTGCTACCAAAAAGGCGAAACCGTTCCGCTCCCGGCCTCGGTCTGGATTGCGACGGCCCAAAGTCCGTAAAGGCTGTCGTCGGCGCCCGCCAAGCTGCAAGGGTCAGCACCGCAGGCGGGCCAGACGGCACCTGCACATCGGCTCCCCTCGCGGTCGAAAGCGGGCCATCAGCATCGCCAGATCGCCCGTGGTGAGCCCACCCAGCATCCCCGCCTGGCGTGACCTCGACCGTTTCTTGAGCTTCGGTGGGCAGCGCCGAGAGGTGTGGAGAGCCGCGCCCCACCCCGGCAGGGCCGCAAAAAAGCGCTTGCGGCTGTCGGCGTGCCGCGAAAGCTTGGCCGCTTCGCCACTGCCGATTTCGGCACGACGTTTCCAGGGTTTCTCCCGATCGGGCGCCGCGCGCGAGCTCGATAAGATCGTATGAGAACGGAGAAACGAGCGGTGGGCACACCACAAATCACGTTGCCCGTGTTCGGCGCACTCAAAATCAAATTGGCTGCCAGGGCGGACCCCTCCGCCAAACCGGCGGCGGCGGGACGCAATTGCCATTGCCATGAACACTTCGCCACTCACCCTGACAGAGCATGACTATCTTCCTGAAGTCGCCGGCGCGCGCGCCTTCTGGAGGTTTTGTACGCCCAAGCTTTCGGAATGTCGCAGCGAGGATCACGAGCGCCTGGTCGCCCGGGCCCGGTTTCATCTCCGGTCCGCGCGCAGCCAACGCCTAACCACAAGCGTTGGCGAGCTTCAGACCTATGTGTTCGAACCGCAAGAACGCCACACCGCGAGCGCCCTTCTGGTGCATGGCTGGACCGGCGAAGCCGCCTTCATGTGCGCCTTTGCCGACTATTTGTGCCGTCGCGGCGTACGCTCTGTGCTGCTTGATCTTCCTGCCCACGGGCAAAGCGCGGGTCATCAGACCAACCTGATGGACTGTGCCCAAGCGGTGCACGAGGTAGCCCACGCGCTGGGCCCCGTCCGCTTCGCCATCGGCCATTCGATCGGCGGTCTGGCGGTGCTGGTCGCCGGCGAAGGCCGGCGTCCCCTGCCGCACCCGATCCCGTTTGAGGCCTACGTGCTCGTTGCGGTACCAGACCGGTTCGCCGATGTAACCCGGCGCTTCGGCGATGATCAGGGTCTGTCGCCGGCGGCCCTCGGCGCTTTCGAGCGCCGGCTCGAGCGACTGGCACAGCGCAAGATTGCCGACTTTACCGGCAGCAATTTTCTGACCGCAATCGATCGTCCAAGCTTGCTGTTGCACGCCCGCGACGATCAAGAAGTGCCTTTTGCCGATGCCCAACGCATGGCGGCCGCGGTAGCAACCGCGCACGTGCACGCCTTGGACGGCCTCGGCCACCGCGCCATCCTCTATGCGCCCCCGGCGGTGCGCGCCGCGGCGGCGTTTCTTGCACGCTTCTCGTAAGGGGCGGGCCGCCCTGTGGTCGGCACCAACGCCATGGCGGCGCTTCGTCGTTGACGGCTCACTCAAACGGGTCGAGCTGGGCCTGCGCCTTCTTGCTCAGGCCGGCGCGGACCAGTCGGTAGGAAGCCTTGAGTCGGTGGCGCAGCTCGTGTTCGGATGTTCCCCACGGCAGGTTGATCCAGGAGCGATGGAAGTAGGGCGCCTTCACGCCGACGCCCGTCTCGATCAGCACTTCTGCGATCTCGATGCTGTCGGTCTTGACGGAGACGCCCGGCATGACCGCCCCGATACAGGCAAACATTTTGCCGCCGACCTTCCAGGCATCGTGCCCGCCACCCCAAGGGTCGGATACCTCGGCGCCCGGAAAGGTACGGCAGATGGCATTGACAATCTTGCGGCTCATCGCTTCCCCCCGACGGTCGCTGAACTGATGCGGCTCGCCCGCCCAAAGACATCGCCACGCTCAGCGCCGTGCCTGATCAAAGCAGCATGGTTGACCTCTGGCACGCTTTTTTGACCGCCGCCCACGATGCCGAGCATGACGGTCTGATAGTCGCTCTTGGTCTCGAACAAGAAAAGGCCACCGCTTGTCGCTCTGGGCCGTCGGTCGAGGACATCCACTCTCACCCGCTAGAGCCCAGGTCGTTCCGATTGTCGCTGACGAAGCAGTGGTAGCGGGCCAAGCGCCGGCCCGACGCCGTCGCGCCATTGGCGACAGCCAGATCCTAGTGTCCCCTAGGATCGGCGAAATGGCGCCAGATCAGGGTCATGACGATCCGGGCCAGCCCCCCAACTGCTAACCCCACAAGGCCCGCAGCCGACGCCGCCACAAGCCAGGAAAGGACCGTGGCACCCACCGGGGCAGAGGTTCGAACGACCTCGGAAACGACGTGCAGCAGGTGCTCCGGGCCGTCGACACCAAACTCGGCAAGGCCGTGCAGAAGAATGCCGCCACCAACCCATAGCATCGCCAGCATGCCAACAAAACTCAAGACCGCGAGCACAGCGGGCATGCCGTGGACCACTGCCCGGCCGATGGGGCCCGACAATCGCCCGTCACGCTGCGCCAGGCGGATCCCGATGTCATCGGCTTTGACGATCAGGGCCACCGTTCCGTAGACGCCAGCCGTGACCATGACGGCGACGACGGCCAGCGCCAGCGCCCGCGTCACGAGGTCCGGCGTTTCGATGCTGGCGAGCGCGATGGCCATGATCTCGGCCGAGAGGACGAAATCGGTGCGAATGGCGCCGGCAACCTTGGCCTCTTCCAACGCCGCCGCATCGAGCGGGAGCGGCGGGACCGGGTGAGCCGTCGCGTGGTTTTCTGCCCCCAGCATATGGGCCACTTTTTCCGCCCCTTCGAAGCAAAGGTACAGCCCGCCGAGCATCAGCAGCGGGGTGATGGCCTGCGGCCACAGATAGCTCAGCAGGAGAGCCGCCGGTAACAGGATCAGGAGCTTGTTTTTGAGCGAGCCGATCGCGATCCGACCCACGATCGGCAGCTCGCGGTGAGCGGCAAGGCCCGTGACGTAGCGCGGCGTAACGGCCGCGTCGTCGATGACGACGCCGGCCGCCTTGGCACTGGCGCGCGCGGCTTGCCCTGCGGCATCGTCAATCGTAACGGCGGCGAGCTTCATCAACGCCACCACGTGATCCAATAGCGCTAGCAGCCCGCTCATGCATGCGTCCAAAGTTTGTGGCGCCTCGGGGAACGCGGATCGGACTTTCCCTTGCAGCGAGGTTCGCACGAACCGCGGCTGCATGACCCATTATTGCAACGGCACGCCGCCGCTGCCACCCCTAGGCACCCGAGGTGCCCGGGGCACCCGGGCCGCAAGGAAGGCGGAGCCGGAAGCGTTGCGAGCAGCCAACACCATCATCGGCGGTACCCCAGCCCGGTGCCCAAGCCATAAATGTGGCTAAGCCCAGGTAAAAACCAGCGCGACTTTTCGACCCCGCGCTGGCCAAAGGCTGCAGGCGTTTCACGTCCCCGCTGCGCCGCAGTAACCACTCTTGCTGACCGCTGCAACGTCGGGCATAAGCGGCCCATCTCACGGAGCCAGTGGGCGATGGGAGCCGACATGAGCGCAATCGCCGTTTTCAGCGGAAGCGCTCATCCTGAGCTGGCGCAAGAAATCTGCAGTCAGCTTGAAGTGCCGCTGCTGCCCTGCAAACTGGAGCGCTTTGCCAATGACTGTCTGGCGGTCCAGCTGCAGGCGAACTGTCGTGAGCGCGACGTCTTTCTGATCCAGCCACTGGTGGCACCGGTCCAGGAACGCACCTTTGAACTTTTCTTGATGTTGGACGCGGCGCGGGGAGCATCGGCACGTCGGATCACGGCCGTCATACCTCATTTCGCCTATGCGCGCTCCGACAAGAAGGATGCGCCGCGCATATCCATCGGCGGGCGGCTGGTTGCCGATCTTCTCGTTGCCTCAGGCGCCAATCGCGTGCTGACCATGACGTTGCACTCGCCGCAGGTGCACGGCTTCTTCAGCATACCCGTCGACCACCTCCACGCCCTGCGCGAACTGGCCCAGCACTTCCGCCAATACGATTTGTCAAACGGGGTCGTGGTCTCGCCAGACCTCGGCAATGCCAAGCAGGCGGCGCGATTTGCCGAGTTATTGGGCACGACCGTGGCGGCGGGCGCAAAGCAGCGCTTCAGCGACGACCGCGTCAGGATCAGCTCGATTATCGGTGACGTGGCCGGTCGCGATGTCATCGTGCTGGACGACGAAATCGCCAAGGGCAGCACCGTACTGGAGCTTCTGGAGCGCTTGCGCGAGCTGCAGGTCAAGTCGATCCGGATCGCCTGCACGCACGGCCTCTTCTCTGCCGGTGCCCTGCAGCGCCTCAGTGCGCAACCCGACGTCAGCGAAATCGTTTGCACAAACACCGTCCCCGTTGCGGCCAGCAGCCAGGTGGCCAAACTGACCGTGTTGTCGATCGCGCCGGCACTCGCGGAAGCGATCCGCCGCATCCACAACGGCCAGTCGGTGAGCGCCTTGTTTGGCCCCCACTAGCTTCGCGCTCTCACCCGTTGCACTCAATCGACCGACGGCACCACGTTCCGGTCCGTCCGGTGGTCGCGCAAGCGTAGAAAAGACAAACACCCGCACGGGTTCGAAGCCTCAAAGCGGATAGCCGTCGGGCACCCGCATGCCCTCAGGTTTCTTCGCCGGGCGATGCCATGGTATCTCCCGATCGTGGACCCTCGCGCCCGCAGCGCAGGGTTGGCGAGCCGGGATACGGGACACCTTCCCGCAGCAGGTTCAGAGGACAGCATCATGACAGGATACGCCGCATGCGCTGGCTGATCTCGGGCATGATTGGGGTCCTCCTCACCTTGGCGCCGCCGGCCCAGGCCGCGCAAAAAACCCTTGCGGGAAGCTGGACTGCGGCAGCAGCCGAGCGCGAGGGCAAAGCCGCCGATGATGTCGTGGGACATCGGCTGTCCGTTGCCGGCAAGGACTTCAAGCTTCGGTCCAGGGATGGCAAGCTCCTCTTCGCAGGAGGCATCCAAACCGACCCAAAGGCAATGCCGGCGACCATCGACTTCGAGCACAAGGAAGGGGCGCTGAAGGGCAAGGCGTGGAAGGGCATTTATGCGCTTGACGGCGACACCCTGACAATCTGCGACAATGCCGTGGACCTGGAAAAGGGGCGGCCCGCCACCTTCGAGGCCAAGCGCGGATCGGGGTATGTCCTGATTACATTCAGGCGTGTCAAACCTTGACGTCGCCCGTCCCATGCGGCTGCGGTCCGTTTGCAGCCGAGGCTCATCGGCACCGCTACGGCGCCCGGGGCCGATGCTGCGCTCGGCCATTCCGCATCCCGTACTGAGCCAGGACGTGCTGACCCCAAACTCGTGGTGATCTCGCGCTATCGCTTGCAGGGCCTCAGATCACACGGCCCCAAATCGGTCGCCCTCGACGGTTGCGTCCCCAATGTTGCAGGGCCCAAACATCAAAAGCCATCACCGATGCGTGAGCCCACCTTTTTATGCGCGGGCGCGATGGCAACATGCTCGCAGGCGACGCAGATCGCCCTAAACGGAGACTGATCATGAACCCCATCATTCCGGCACTTGTTGCCTTATCGCTGCTGGCGGCGATCGCCGCGCCGGCCGCCGCCTACGATCCGGGCGTCGGTCCTCCAACCTACTGGACACCGCACGATCCTTCCCCTCCGGGCTCTCCTCCCGGCTAGCGCATCTGCGGCCCGCGGCGGGTGCGTCCCACCCGCCGCCAGCCCGCAAGCTTTTGCGTTTTGCGGTCTGGCACCGCGATCCTGCCCCTGACGTATACGGCGCGAGCCGCCTTTTGAATGGCATCGCCAGCCGACACGGGAGAGAAGGCTTTCTTGCCCGCTAATGTCGTGCCAGAAACTCCCTGTGGCTGCCGGAGGTTTTCCGCAGTTCCCCCGGGGCTAAAACCTGGCGGCGGCCGGGTACCTGAGCTCCAGGGAGATCGCCATGCGTATCGTTGACGTGTGTGAGGTCACCAAGCCGATCGCCTCACCGATCCGCAACGCCTATATCGATTTCTCGCAGATGACGGCAAGTCTGGTGGCCATTGTCACCGATGTCGTGCGCGACGGCCGCCGGGTCGTCGGTTACGGTTTCAATTCCAATGGCCGCTACGGCCAGGGCGGCCTGATCCGCGAGCGGTTCCGGCGCCGCATCCTTGAGGCTCCTGCGGCGAGCCTCCTCAACGCGGAGGGGGACAATCTGGATCCGCATGAGATCTGGACCGCGATGATGAGCAATGAAAAGCCCGGCGGCCATGGCGAGCGGTCCGTTGCCGTCGGCACGCTCGATATGGCCATTTGGGATGCGACGGCCAAGATCGCCGGCAAACCCTTGTTTCGGCTGTTGGCGGAGAACAAGGGGCGACCGGCCGACCCCAGGGTCTTCGTTTATGCCGCCGGCGGCTACTATTATCCCGGCAAGGACGACACCGCCCTTCGCGCGGAAATGCGCAGCTATCTCGACCGCGGCTACACGGTCGTAAAGATGAAGATCGGCGGCGCGCCGATTGCCGAGGACCGACGTCGCATCGAGGCCGTTCTGGCCGAAATCGGAACGCAGGCGCAACTCGCCGTGGATGCCAACGGCCGCTTCGAGCTCGAAGCAGGCATCGCCTACGCCAAAATGCTCCGTGACTATCCGCTCTTCTGGTACGAGGAAGCCGGCGATCCGCTTGACTATGCCTTGCAAGCCGCTCTGTCGGAATTTTATCCAGCGCCGATGGCGACGGGAGAAAATTTGTTCTCGCACCAGGACGCCCGCAATCTCCTGCGCTATGGCGGCATGCGCCCCGACCGCGATTGGCTGCAATTCGACTGCGCCCTATCCTACGGTCTGGTCGAGTACCTGCGCACCCTGGACGTCGTGACGCAATCTGGCTGGTCGCCAAGGCGCTGCATTCCCCACGGCGGGCACCAGATGTCGCTCAATATTGCGGCTGGCCTGGGTCTCGGCGGCAATGAGAGCTATCCCGATCTCTTCCAGCCCTTTGGGGGCTTTCCCGACGGGGTGCGCGTCGACGAAGGTCACATCGTCATGCCCGAGCTGCCCGGCATCGGCTTTGAGGCCAAGTCGGACCTCATCACGGTCATGCGCGCCTTGGCCGAATGACGTTAGAGCTGACGCGCCGGCGACATGATCTTCAGGCCTGCGCTGCTTTCGGTCGTCAGCCCACCGCCAGCTGGGCCAGCGATCCGGTCCCAACCTGCCACATCACAAAAATCAACGTTATGACCGAGGCAAGCGTGCCGAACAGCACCACGCTCGAAGCCTGTTCAATCCAGCTGCCATACTGGCGCGCGAACACGTAGGCGGCGCTTTTGAGCGTCGTGCGCAGTATCGTCCTCAATCCGCTTCTGCTTGCGGCGGGGCTCGGTACCGTCGCCGCGGCCGTCAACTTTGAGCCGCCGGTGGCGGTCGACCGCCATCCATCCTTGGGGGACAGCTGCGCACGATCCCAGCCGGCGACACGAGGTCACCGGGGACATCTCCGGGGCATGCATATGACATCGTCAGGGCGCGATAAGGAGATGCGCAGTAGAAAATGGTTTCCCGCCTTACCTGCTGCGCTAGGGCGAGCCATCCCGCATCGTTGGAATGGTTCGCCCGCCTCTTAAGTCATTTGGCTATGATACTGTTTTGATACGAACTATTGCATCGGCGATGCATCGCACCGCAACAATCGGAGACCACATCACAGTTTCGGCATTGATGGATCGAATACTGTCTCATTGGGTTTCCTGCCCAAGTTCTTCGAGCCCGCAGGAGGTGTTCGAGGTGCCGCGCTACTTCTTCCACGTTAAACGTGGTCAAATGACCGTACTGGATCAGGAAGGTATCGAACTCGCAGACGCTGCTCAGGCTGAACTAGAAGCAGCACGCCGGGCGCAACAGAGTGTGACTGGTGATGCTTTGAATGGGTTGCCTGTCAGCAGGGGAACGATCATCGTCGATGACGAGAATTGGCGGCGGTTATTTGAATTGCCATTCTAGAGGCCACCGCGTTCGCTTCGTACCCAGGCCTCAGCGGAACTTTTCTTTGAACGTGTAGTATCCGAAAGCCCTCACTCGGCTCAGCGCCTCTTTGAGGTCAGCGACGCCCAGCGGAGGCCTAGTTTTTTCGTCGTCGAGTGCCTCCATGAAGACCCAATGGCCGTAAGGCGTGGACGACGGAAGGTTCCGACCGGTGATGTCAGTTGTGAGCGCACGGTCACCATTGCGCCGAAACAAGTAAACGAACATCGCCTGCGCCTTCTATGAAAAGACTTGTCCAGAAAGGTACATGTGGCGCGCGCTTGAGTGATCAACAATTCCCACTTTAGGTGATAGCATTATAGGGCGTTTCCCCCTGATCAAGGCGACGAAGGGGAGGGGCTGGGTCGCCAGCCCGTTTGCCGTTCCGACCAAGGCCTGCCCCGAATGTGGAGAGTGGCCACGTGACGCCGAAGCGGCCCGAGCAATTGCTGAGGAAGAACCCAGGCACCATTGTTGCGTTGAGGTCGCCAAGCTGGCGTTGCTGACGTAGTCGACCGCGTCCACCGTATCGGCGATCCGATCAAGCCCACGACGGCAGGCAACCTCATCTAGGCGTGCCGGATCAACGGCGGTGGACGCAATCAGGGCGCGGAAGTCAGCAATGAAAGCGTCTGCGCGCTCTACCTGCTGCCGGACCTCCTCATCCGCCATGCTGCATCGTCCTCTTCTGTGTCGTCAGTCGTAGGTGCCTGCCTTAGTGGCGGGAGCTTATTAAAATGATTAGCCAGCTCTTTCCTAGCTTCAAAAACAATTGCATCAACCTCACGCCGCACCACCCGGCTGTTGCCAGCAACACGCATAATGCGGGGAGCTGTTGCGCCCGTCCGACGCGGATGTTTCCCGCTTTGCTGAACGTCATCAGCAGCGGAACCAGCACAAAAATCAGCAGCGCATCAAAGCAAAACACCAGCGCTACCGGCACGGCCGCCTCCGGCCCCAGCGCCGCCAACGCCAGGCCCGGCCCCATATAGCCGGCGTTGCCGAAGCCGCCGGCAACCCCGGCCAGCGTGGCTTCGCCGATGCGCCCGCGACCCTGCACGAGCCCCATGACAAAGGCGACCGTGAAGGTGCAAGCCGTCGCCAGCGTCGTGGCTATGATGAAATCGATCTGAGCCAGTTGTTCGAACGGGGTTTTGGAAAGGATGCGGAAGAAAAGGGCCGGCAGCGCCACGAAAGAATGAAAAAATTCATCCACGCCAGCCCCTCATCAGGAATGCGCCGCCACTTACCGCAGGCAAAGCCAATGAAGATCATCCCAAGGAAGGGCAAAGCCAGGTTGATGACGTCGAGCATTGGGCGGGGCTGCAGAGGTGGGATTTAAGAAGTTCGGCCGTGGTCGGTGACCGAGACGGCCATGCTAACATGTCCCTGCCCTCGCGCGCCCGCGAACAGGTTCGCTGAGGGCTCGACGGCTGGGTCCGCTTGCCCCTCACGCCCTCGACGGTCGGCGCCTTGAGCCGACGGCCGCGCCCGAGCCTCGACCGCCCTCCTGCCCGCGATCGGCCGCCTTTGGCTGGTTCGCCCGCGAGGACGCAGCCTGCCCGCGTGGAGCAGCCTGGAGTGTGTCCCCGCTCCCCGGCCTGCCGCACCAACGCGGCCCGAAGGCGCGACTGCCCTATCCAGACAGCGTCTCGGCGTGCAGGCTCAGGACGTCTCCCACCTTTTCTAGATAACTTGATGCCAGGCCGCGCCGTGCCGTTCGAAACCCCTTGCTGCCAATCCATTTCGCGGGGATCACGATGCGGCAACCCACCCCTGCCGCCGCGAACGTCAGATCGACGGCACCGCCGAGCTCATAGGGGATTAGGTCGCAAATCACGCTGGTGCCGTAGCCGGGCGTCGTCGGCGCGACCACCGAGGGACCACCCCTCTCCTGCCACTCCAAGAAAACCGCCGTCGAGGCGCTGCCGTTCGAGCCGCAATGCCAGCGCACGGACACCTGGCCCGACTGCATCGAAAGCGCACCATATTTGCCAGCGTTGGTCGCGAGTTCGTGCAGCACCATCGCCATCGCCTGCGTCGCTTCGGCTGCAAGGAACACCTGCGGTCCCTCGACCGTCAGGCTCCGTTCCGTCCCCCATGGGGCCAGTTCGCCGTCCACGAGTTCGGCGAGGCTGACACCCTGCCAGCGGCCGCGGCTCAACAGGGCATGGGTGTTGGCCATCGAGTGAATGCGGCGCTCGAGCGCATCGGTGAACTCCACCATCGAACCGCTGCTCTCGCGCGTGCGCTGCACGATCGCCGCGACACAAGAGAGCACGTTCTTGACCCGGTGGTCGAGTTCGGCAATGAGCAAGCTCTGGTGCTCCTTTGCTCGCTTGTGCTCGGTAATATCGCGGGTCAATCCCTTGAGCCGCACGCAGGATCCAGCGGCGTCGAACTCGCCTCTTGCCGTCTCCTCGAGCCACACCTCCCGGCCGTCTGGACGAATGTAGCGAAAATCGATCGCATAGGAGGGGCTGTCCGGATGCAGGGATGCAATCAGAGCCTTGACGTGAGGGCGATCGTGCGCGTGCACGGCCGCCAGGAAGTCGCCGAGGGACTTGGGCTCGTTACCGCGCGCAAAACCGAGAATTTCCGCGGCGTTCTGGCTGCGATGGGTGATGTCTGTGCCGGCCTCCCATTCGAAGGCTATGACCTGCCCGGCGGCAAGGGCCTCCTGCAGCCGCGCCTCGCTCTCTTTCATGAGCGCTTCGGTTCTGCGCCGATGGCGCTGCTCCTCTCGGCGGCGTTCGGCAATTTCGCTGCGGGCCGCTTGCAGCAGGCGCGCATTTTCGATGGCGCTCGCCGCATGCGTCGCCACCGCCTTGACGATCTCTTCCGCCTCCTTGCCGAAGGCCGCCGGCTTGTCGTGGCCGAAGAAAAGACCGCCATGCACCTCGCCCGATTGCGAGACCACGGGCACCGCAAGGTAGCTGACGACCGGCAAGTGGCCTTTCGGCATACCGAAGTGAGGCCCGCTTTTACCATAGCGTGGATCGGTGCGAATATCGTCACAGCGAACGATGCCGGTACCACCAAAGGTGGGCTGGAAGATTGCAGTGTTGCGCGGCAGGCCCAATCGAGCGAACGCCTCGCGCGGCGCACCCGAGAGCGTATAGAGCAAGTACCGTTCGCCCTTGCCGTCGGTCAGGTTGTAGAAGAAGGCTCCAAATTTCGCGCCGCTGAGTTCGGTGGCGATGTCCGTCACGGTTTGGACGATGCGCTCCAGGTCGAGGTCGGTGGCAATAGACTTGGACAGGCGATTGAACGTCTCCAGTCGACGCGTCTGATTGCGTAATGCGTCTTCGGCATGCCTGCCGGCGGCGACATCGACGTCTTGCACCAATTCAGCCAAGACGTCGACGAGCGGATCGCCGGCGGCTATGCGGGCGAGCGCGTGCCGCTGACTGTCGAGCAACACGAGCGCTTTTGACCTGGTCACTGTCATAGGGGTTGTGCGGTGCATGAGGTGTCGCGGGCCACTTCGCGCAGAACCGCGGCCAAATCTGGCCCATTGCATGACATCCGCAAGATCACAGCAGCCTTCATAGTTAACCTCGCCAGAACAGCGGCCATTTGCCGGTATGGCCCGACCGCTCAGCGCCCGACCAGTGTCCCCAACCATGGTCCCGAGGCCGCGCTCTCCCGCGCCTGGGGCAACCGGCAGCCCGAGCCCAAGGGGGCAGTTAGCGGGTCATGCGCACCGCCCGCCGGGATCGACATCGTCTTGCGCCTCGACCCCGACGGCCGCCGACAAGCCATGGCGAGGGCAGCTTGCTTAACGAGGCCAGCGTGATCGTGGCCAGTGATCATGGCGAGTGATCATGGCCAGTGATCATGGCCGGCATGGCGCAGCCGGTGCCCCCAGGCTCCTGGCGGGCACAAGATCGGGTTTGCCGCCGGCGTGCCCTATCTGAACCTCGAAACCCGCTCGGCGTTTTCGAGAATGACCCTGGCGCTATCGGCCGCCACGGTGCCCGTCGGTTCACCCTTGTACTGGATCCTCGGGTTTGACCAGAAGGGTATGCGCGGGCAGCCACCGCAACTTTCATTGTAACTCATGATGTCGCGCCACTTGCCGCCATTGACATAGCCGTGCCCATAGGCAATCGGCACGTTACTGGCGTCGGTCGCGCGATCGTGCCGAATCCCTAAGATGTGTCCGATCTCGTGGGCGATCGACATGGAGACGGTGACGCAGGCGTGATGCACGACGAAGTAGGCCTCGTCGGATTCGGGACCTATCCGCGTCGACAGTCCGCAACCCCTGGGATTGTCAATCACCAAACCAACAATGTCCGCGCGCTTCTCGTTGCGCAACCTCTTCACGTCCGTGAACGGTCCCACCCCATCAACCATGGTATAAAGATGGGTGAACTGATCATCGGCCGAGCCGTCATAGTTGATGGGCTGCGTATGCACGAGCCGCAGTTTGATATTGCCGAGACCACTGTTCCTGAAGGTTTCATTGGTCTCGTCAATTGCAACCGCCAGCAAGTCAGCAGGGTCGCGCACGTAGCGGCGGGCCACGTTCGGGGTATAGAACATCATAACGTCGATGCTGATGGTCTTTGCTTCCAGCGCTTGCCGATCGCCATCGGCAAAAGCTGCAACGGCGGGCTCGCGGGAACTGACGCGCGACTTGCCTGCTACTTTCCGGCTCGGCATTGGGGCACCGTCGCGGGCGACCGTCGGAGACGGATGGTCGGGCAATACCATTTCCCGCCCTATCTCCGCGAAGGCTTGCAAGCCACCGCCCAAATTCTCAATGGCGAAGATGGTGCCGTCATAGGCGAAATACCCTGCCAACACCGCGTTGCCCCAGACCATAAGCGCGGCTCGCTCGCCGGTCTCCTTGACGATACCTCGCCAGGAAATGCTGCCGTCCTCGCGGACGAAGGAACTCGTTCGCAGCAGGGTAATGCTAGCGCCGCGGAATGGCAGCACGATCTCGGCGCCAAGGGGGTCGCTCGGCGCCCTGCCGAATTGCAGCTTGTCGGAGGCAATGGATTTGCCGACCTGCTCGATCAGCGCGCGCTCGTCGGGCGCCAGCGCAATTGGCTCAGCCTCGGGCCGGCTCGAGCCGACGACGAGGGATAGGGCAAGCATCGCAGCACTTGCAACCAATCCCCAGAACCCAACCAATAAACCCCGCCTGTTCATCACTACCCCCAGGCCGCTGCCCGCATTGGCGCGCCACCCCCTTAAAACTTTCTGCCAGGATGGGGCATCGGGCGAAACCCGGAAAAATCCGTGATCCGGCAGCACCTGTGCCCCTCGGGCGCGCGGTTGCGCCGACAATCAGCTAGTCTGTGGGAGCGCTCGTGGTTGTCACGACCGCCCTCTCCGTCGTGGTGCGCAGCTTCCACCTCTCGCCCGTTTGGCGGAAGGCTGGCCGAGCACCACGACCCCCAACGATCCACTCAATGGCCCAGCTCTGATGGGCGAGGAGCAAGACCCGGACACAATCTCGCCGGTAGGGTCATGGCGCCTTCGCAGCCAGACACCCGAGCCCGAGCAAAGTGCTACGCACGGCGGCGTCTAGCGGCGTATGCGGCTCGGCACCCAGCACGGACTGAAGACGCTTGCTGCCCATCTTCACGGGGATGCGCCACAGATAGCGCATTTCCGCAAGCTCCCGAAACAGCGGGACGACAGGAGATAGCAACCGCATCAGACCCCAGGGCATGGCAGCAACCTTGATGTTTGCATTGCCCGCAATCCTACGAATTGCATCGATCATTTCGGCGCCGTCAGCGTCCCAATGGCCCGTCATGTGGAAGACGGCATAGGCCTCTAGCTGATCGGATTTTTCCAGGAGGCGGACCATTGTCTCCGCCACATCGGGAAGGTATGCCCACTGGTGACCAACGCCGCGCAGGCCCGGATAGGTAATTTTCGTAACAGGCTTTCCTGGCTTCACGAGCGCTTGCGAGAACCAGTTGTTGGCGGCGCTCGGCCCGAAATAATCGCCGGCGCGAACGATCAAAACCTTGGCACCCGCCGCTGCCGCCGTGCGGAGGCGCCGCTCCATCTCGGCGCGGATTCGCCCCTTGGCGGTGACAGGGTTTTGGGGAGAGTCCTCGTGCGGATTGGGTAGCGCGTCCGGTCCGAAATTGTAGACGGTACCAGGCAGCACAATCCGTGCGTCGTGGGCCCGCGCGGCGGCGATGGTGTTGTCCAGCATCGGCAGCACCAGCTTGGCCCAGTTGCGGTAGCCGGGCGGGTTCACGGCATGCATGATGACCGATTGGCCGGAGGCAGCCGCGGTGACATCGGCGGCAGACATGGCGTCACCTTGCACCCAGACCACCCCAGAGGTTCGGCTCATGGGGGGCAGATCGTCGGGTTTGCGATTAAGAGCGCGCAGGCGCCATCCACTTGCAAGCAATAGCCTGGCCACCTCGCTGCCGATGCCCCCTGTGGCGCCGAGGACAAGGGCGGTCCGCCCGCTGGTCACGCGTAACTCCTCTGCTGATCGGATAAACGGAGCTGAGTTGGAAAACCCGGGTTGAGCGGCCGTACCAGCGCGAGCCCATGTGGCCGGTGTCCTTCCTGGGTCAAGCCAAACCTGCACAAGAGCGACCCACGCCAGGCAAAACATTCGCTTGCAAATGGGGCTACTGCGGGATGTTACCGTACGTCATCTTCGTGGTTTCCCCGGATATGGCGCGCAACCGAATGCGGCGAAAGTGATGGCTAGTGTCAATTGTGGCCGCGAGGAGCGAATATGAAACGTCTTTTGCTTGCCTTTCTAGCCGCCGGCGCGCTCAGCGCACCTGCGCTAGCAGCCGACTGCGCCAACGAATATAAGGTATTTTGGACCAACCTCGATCGCGAGGCGTTCGCGCGACTGACCCCCGAGCAAATGGTCGACCTGAACCGCACCACGCTCAGGGTCTATGACAGTTGCATGTCAGGCGACGAACGTTTCACGGCCGGAAACTTCTTCCAACAGCTCGACGCGTCGCGCTATTCCAAGGCCTCTGACATCTTCAGCAGCGGAGCCTTCGCCCCACCCGGCGCGAAGAAGCCATAGCGCCAGTTTACGCGAGGGTGCCTTAAGGCGTTCGTGTGTGGACCGCCGGTAGCAAGCTTGGCTGCCGGCGGTTTCGGCTGCCTGCGCGGGAGACTTTCCGACCGCAATTGTTCACTTGGCGGGGCCACTGGCCGGGCACTGGGCGGCCGCTGTGAGAGCTTTGCCGCAACGGTTTTTGGAAGCGTTGTGGCCGGTTGGGCGCGCGCCGAGAGAGATGGCGTTGCCATCAACACGTGCCGTTTGGCGTTCCGGATCTCGCCTCCGCCCGATTTTGTTGTCGATCCTTCTATGCGATTGCGACGTCGCTCGGGACTCGCCGCATTTCAAGTTCCGGGTTTCTCCCGACTTCGTGGCCCGCATTAAGCCCATGTTAACCGATATCTCACCCTGAGATTTCGCCCAAATAACCCTTTGATGAATGCTGCCGTGCAGACTGACCCGGGTTGGGTCCGCAATTTAGGCCCGGACTTAGGCCTGGACCTGGGGCCCAGACTAGGCAATGGCAATGCGAACTGTCCGACAATGGCGTCACTGGTTCCCTCGATCCAACCCGAGTTGGTGCCCGGCCCTTCTGCTTGTGGCGTTGACTGCCATCCTACCCGCGGACGGACAGGAGCAAGAGCGACGCTTGCTCCTTCTCTATCCCGACAGCGACATCCCAGCCGTCTCCAACGTCAGCGAGGGTATCCGCAAAAAGCTAGCCAGCCGAAGCTCCTCGAAAGTTCAAACTTTTCGCGAATTTCTCGATCTCTCCCGCTTCCCGAACGCAGCGCATCAACAGCGTGTCGTGCGCTACCTTTCGGAAAAGTACGCCGACACGACCCTGGATGCGATTGTCGCCCTGGGCCCCGACGCTTTGCGCATCGCCGTAGAAAACCGCCCTCAATTGGCGCCGGGGGTGCCGATCGTATTCTGCTGCACCTCGCCAACCACGTTGAGCGCAACCGGGCGCCCGCCCGATGTGACGGGCGTCGTTAGCGAGTTCGATGTTACAAGGACGGTGGAGATCGCTCGCCGGCTGCAGCCTGCCGCACGGCACCTGGTCGTGGTTGCAGGCGCAGCACCTTTCGACTTGCGCTGGGTCGAGATCGCGCGCCGGCAACTCGAGACGCAGCGAGACTTGGAGATCCGCTACCTCGTCGGCTTGTCGCGCCAGGATCTCTTCAGCCAAGTCGGCAAGCTGTCTGCGGATACCATCCTGGTCGTGCTGACTATTTTCCGCGACGGCACCGGCGAAAACTTCCTACCCGGCGATATCGCCGAGCAAGTGGCGATAGCGGCGAGCGCGCCGGCCTATACTCCCTACGCACGACTCGTCGGCAAGGGCTTTGTCGGCAGTTATTCGGACACCTTTGAGGAGGTCGGCATTCAAACGGGCGCGCTCATCCTCAGAATTCTCGACGGCGAGGACCCCAAGACGATCGCGCCGCAACCGAGCATCAGCCAGATCTTCAGGGTCGACGCCAGGCAGCTCGAGCGTTGGCGGCTGCCCGCGAGCGGGCTACCCCCGGATACTGCCGTGTTGTTCAAGCAGACGCCCCTCTGGGAAAGTCACCGCGGCACGGTGCTCGAGGCGATCGCGACCTTCGCCGGTCTGATTGCCATTGTGGGCGTGCTGTTGGCGCAAATCTACCGCCGTAGGAAGGCCGAAGCTCACCTCAGACAGAGCGAAGAACGCCTCAACTTCGCCGCCGCGTCGGCCGGCCTTGGCCTGTGGCACTACGATGTTGCAAGCAATCACCTTTGGTGTTCGGAGCACTGCCGCTCCCTGTTTGGGCTACCTCCGCACGGCCCTCTGAGCGCCGATATGCTGGTCATTAAAGTTCACCCCGATGACCGGCACGTCGCGGCCGCGTCGATGCGCGCGGTCACCCAAGGTGCGCTTGCCGGTGGCGTCAGCGAGTTCCGTGTGGTTCGGCCAAATGGCGAACTAGGCTGGGTTCAGGCGCTGGGCCAGAGCACCATTGGCGATACCGGCACGCCCATTCGCGTCAGCGGCATCTTCCGCGACATTACGGCCTACAAGCAGGCGCAACTGGAAGCCAAGGAGCTCTCAAAGCGCGTTTTGAGCATTCAGGATGAGGAACGCCAGCGCATTGCACAGGAGCTTCATGATTCCACAGCGCAGCATTTGGTGGCAATCAGCCTCAACGTGCTGGCGCTACAGGGAGCCAAGGGCTCAAAGGTCGCCGCCATTTGCTCGGACATGGAAAGCTTGCTGGATCAGGCCATGAAAGAGGTCCGCTCCTTCAGCTATTTGCTCTATCCGCAAGAACTTGCAAATGGTGACCTGATCGCCACGCTTGACCGCTACATTCAGGGCTTTCGCCAACGCACGGGGCTCGACGTCACGTTGCGAGCCAGCAATATTGGCGCTGAGCTGTCGGACACGCTGCAACAGTCACTGCTGCGGATCATTCAGGAGTCGTTGGCCAATGTGCACCGACACGCCGCCGCCTCCCGGGCGACGGTCAATCTGAGGCGGCTGGCCAATCGGCTTCATGTCGTCATCACGGACGACGGCTGCGGCCTCAATCCCAAAAAGCAAGGCAATGGCGGCGTGCTCCCGACGGGCGTCGGCATTGCGGGTATGACCGCCCGGGCGCGCCAATTCGGTGGCAAGCTCGATATCCGAAGCCGATCAGCACGCACGATCGTGCATGCTGTGCTGCCGATCGAAATCGGCCAAGGCTCGCGACTGGCGATTGATCACGCCTACTCATAAGGGCTGCAATTTCTGCAGCCTGCGAGCTGACGGCTGGCGTCGCGGCCTTTGCCGGGCCCCGTTAGCCAAGACCGCGACGCGTTACGCCTCGCGTGGGCGCTGGGCCTGCCGGCGCTCGCGCAGGACCCGCTGCCGCTCCAGGCTCTCTGCCGACCAGACCGTGTCGAGATCGTAAAACTCCGGAACCGCCCGCGCGCCCGGCGGTAGAGCGACCCAGGGTTGCTTCGAAGCCGTGAAGATGTGGATGTCCGGGGGACACCGATCCGGTTCATCGAGCGTGCCGACGCGCACGAAGCGAACGGCGGCCCCCGCCTGGGGGTAGTTGCTCCAAATGGCAACCTTGCAGACTGGACAGCGCGCGACCTTCTGGCCGCCCCCACTGGCCGACGGCGTCTCGACAATCGCGGGCTCACCGGCGATGTGAACGACGCGCTCCGCCTCGTAGAGCGCGTTGAGCGCGTGCGCCGTCCCCGTCTCTCGCTGGCACCAACGACAGTGACAGGCATGCACAATCAGCGGTGTTCCGTGCAAGCGATAGCGAAGTTGCCGACAGGTGCAGCCACCTTGCATAGGCCATCCCGATCTTTTGCGTTTTGCAACCGCGAGGGCGGGCCGGGCAGCATAGATCTACGCTGTCTCCCGGGCAACCGCGGCCAACGCTGCAAAGGTCCGCGACGATCGACTAAAGGCTTTGGCCCCGGTCCGCTTCCTAACTCGGCACGGGTAGAGGGAGGCGACGGTCACGCCGCCCCTCACGCCGCCCGTCACGCCGCCCGTCACGCCGCCTTGTGGCGCTTCTGTTCCTCGGCGTAAAGCGCGAACTCCTCCTTCAGCGCACGCGCGATCGCCGGCCGCTCCTTCATGCGGCCATAGTAACTCTCAACCGACGGCCACGACCGCAAGTTCACGGGCGTGGCAATGTTCCAGTTCAGCACCGTGAACAGGTAGGCGTCGGCCACGCTGAATTCGTCGAGCAGGAACTCGCGTCCCGTCAGGTGGCGGTCGAGATAGGCCAAGCGCCGGCCGCCGGTCTCCAGCACCTTTGCCTTGCTGGTATCGGCCAGCGCCTTGTCGAACAGAGGTATGAACAGCGCCTTGTGCAGCTCGGTGCCGATAAATGACAGCCATTGCTGCAATTGAGCGCGAAGCAGGCCATCGCCTGGTGCCAAGGCCGCCGCCGGATGCCGATCGGCAATGAACTGCAAGATCGCCGCATTTTCCAAGAGGACGGTGCCGCCGTCGGTGCGCAGCGCCGGGACAAGACCCAGCGGGTTGACGGTCCCATAGTCGACGCCGTCGCGCGTGCGCTTCGACTTCGGATCAACTTCGATGAAATTCGCGGCCGCTCCCGCCTCATAGAGAGCAATGCGTGAGGCCATCGAGCATGCCAATGGCGAAAAATAGAGGTCCATGCCGGTCTCCAAGCTTGTTTTTGTACTAATCCGCATTTAAAATCCGATAGACCCAGCGGTCAAGATTTAATTGCGAAATGGTACAAAAAAAAGCGGAAGCGGCCGGCGAGGCCTCGAGCAAGCGACCCCGCGGCCGCCCACGCAACTATGATCCCGAGCTGGCCTTGCGCCGAGCTCTGGAGGCGTTCTGGACCCATGGCTACTCGGGCACGTCGCTCGACGACCTGGGCGCGGCGATGGGCATGAACCGACCCAGCCTCTACGCGGCCTTCGGCGACAAGCAGGCCCTCTATCTCAAGGCTCTCGAGAGCTATTGGGACCAGGCGCTTGAAGCAATGCGCGCCCTATTGTCCCGCGACGAGCCACTCGCTCAAGCGCTGATGCGCATCTACGATTCCGCGCTATCGCTTTATTTTCCGCCGGAGGGCGCGCCGCGCGGCTGTTTCGGCATCAGCACCGCGGCCGTCGAGTCCGTCAGCGAACCTCGCATCCGCGCCGCCTTCGAACATGGCTTGCGCAGGATCGACAAGGAGTTCGAGCGTCGTATCGCGCGAGCCATCGAGCAGAGCGAGCTGCCGGCCACGGCTAACCCTCGCACGCTCGCCGAGATCGCCTCCGCCCTCCTGCACACCTTGGCAATTCGATCGCGCTATGGCGCCACGCGGAAAGAGCTGCGACGCCTGGCCGAACGCGCGGTAATGCACATGCTGCACGCATAGCCTGGCAGGGAACATCGCGGTCTGCCAACCACGCGGCAACGGTGTCAGCGAAAGTCGCTTTCTCCCAAGCTTGCCACAACATGGGCCCGCGGCGGTGCCGTTAGCGCTGGTGTCGCATGGTCGCTCGCCGAGGGGGCCAGGCCCGTTGGTCTCACCGCAGCGCCGCCAGCGCACCCGCTTT
>Ga0134122_10000116_pt1 | contig 44214 bp, 33 predicted proteins | sample KB302_FD_96461 | JGI IMG/M metagenome (GOLD analysis project Ga0134122, IMG submission 96461) | Terrestrial soil microbial communities without Nitrogen fertilizer from Kellogg Biological Station, Michigan, USA - KB3-0-2 | ecosystem: Environmental > Terrestrial > Soil > Unclassified ... | reverse complement strand
CACATTCACCTGAAACTCGAAACCGGAACCAACCGGCAGGGAATCCCGCTCGGCGAATTGCCGGATCTGGTGCGGCAGATTCGCGCCATGCCGGGATTGAAAATCGAAGGCGCCTACACGCATTTCGCAAATATTGAAGACACACTGGATCCATCGTTTGCGCAGCGGCAGATGGAGAAATTCCGCGAGGCATTGGACACCCTGGAGGCGGCAGGCGTGCGTCCCCCGCTGGTTCACGCCGCCGCGACGGCAGGCGCGCTGCTGTATCCGGAAACGGGATTCACCATGATACGGCTCGGAATCGGCGCCTATGGAATCTGGCCATCGCGTGAAACTCAGCTGGCCGCGCGCGAGCGCGGACGCCAAATTACTCTGAAGCCGGTACTCACCTGGAAAACCCGCGTGGCACAGATCAAAACCGTCGAAGCCGGAGAGCATGTCAGCTATGGACTCACGTATCAGGCCAGCCATCGCATGAAAGTGGCCGTCCTGCCCATCGGATACTACGACGGCTATGACCGCAAACTTTCCAATTGCGGCCGCGCACTGATTCGGGGCCGGGCAGTACCCGTTATCGGGCGCGTGGCGATGAATATGACGATGCTCGATGTCACCGACGTTGACGCTCACGCCGAGGATGAAGTCGTCCTGATCGGGCGGCAGAGCGCTGCAGAAATCCGCGCGGAAGAGCTTGCCGAAAAAATCGGGACTATTGCCTACGAAGTGGTTTCGCGAATCAATCCACGAATTCCCAGGATCCCGTCAGGGTAGGCGCACGTATTTGCCGCGGAAGTAGAGGAGGGGTTTCGCACCCTGCATGGCTCCATGCAACTCCGCAGCTACTACTTTTCCCAGAAATATCGAATGATCACCCCCGGGATAAATGTCGACGGTTTCGCATTCCAGGGTCACCAGGGAATCTCGAATTAACGGAATCCCCGTCTCGCCATTGAAATAAAGCTCGGCCGGACGGGCCGTGTCTTTCTTTGCGAACAAACGCGAAACTTCCTCCTGCGCTTCGGCAAGGATGCTGACGCCAAAAGTCATGGAGTCTTTGAAGAACTGCAGCCCGCTCAGCCGGTCATCCAGGCAGACGAGCACCAGAATGGGATCCATGGATACCGAGGTAAAGGAACTGACCGTGAGGCCATAGGGTTCACCATTTTTGTCTCTGGTGGTGACGACCGTCACGCCGGTTCCCCAGTTGCCCATGACTTGCCGGTAAAGATCGGTGGTAATCATAGGCCGCGAAGTTTAGCACGGTGTTGGGGGCGGGTTCCTCTCCCGAAGGGAGAGGGTGGTGCGAAGCACCGGGTGAGGGGTAAAAATGTTTCCCTCACCTCGGCCCTTCAATTCCCCAACCGCCGCCGCCGGGTGTCTCAATCGAAAATGTATCGCCGGCTTCGACCCACACGATGCATTTGGACGAAACGTCTTCAATCCTGCCCCTGCTTCGAACCATCCGGTTTCGCCCCACTTGTCCCGACCCTCCGCCTTGAAGTCCGTATGGCGCGATCTTCCGCCTGTCGGACAGGATCGTCATTTGAGCCCGCGTCAGAAACTGGATTTCGCGCACCACTCCATCACCGCCGCGGTACTTCCCGGTGCCGCCAGAATTCTTTCTCAATCCGTAGCGGACTACTCGCGCCGGGTAGTCATGTTCGAAGGATTCCACGGGCGTGTTCATGGAGTTGGTCATGTGCGTGTGAATACCGGATATGCCATCCATGCCCGGGCGGGCGCCCATTCCGCCACACACAGTTTCGTAGTAGGCGAAGGACTCCCCGCTGCGCGGGTCGACTCCGCCAAACGTGAGGTTGTTCATGGTTCCCTGGCTGGCGGCTGGAATTCGATTCGGAAGCGCCTTTGCCAGGCACTTGTAAAGAACGTCCACGATTCGTTGGGACGTCTCCACGTTGCCTCCGCAAACGGCGGCCGGTGGACGCGCGTTGACGATGGTGCCGGGCGGCGCAATGATTTGAAGTGGGCGCATTCCTCCGGCGTTGGATGGAATGGGCACATCCACCAATGTACGAAACACGTAAAACACGGCCGATGCAGTGATCGCGTAAACCGCGTTGATGCTTCCTGCGGCCTGCGGATCCGATCCGGAAAAGTCCACAATGGCCTCGTCGGAGCGGATCCGGATTTTCACCGCAATACGGATGGGAGCATCGCCGACACCGTCGTCGTCGAGAAAATCTTCCGCATCGTAGGTGCCTTCGGGAATGTTGCGGATTGCGATTCGGGTCATGCGTTCGCTGTAGTTCAAAATTTCATGAACGTACCGTTGAACCTGGGCCCAGCCATATCGGGTAATGGTTTCCATCAATCGATGCTCACCCGTCCGATTCGCTGCAAACATGGCAGAGAGGTCGCCTTCGCGCTCCAGCGGCGTGCGGACGTTCAGCAGTATCAGATCAAGGACATCTTTATTGATAACGCCGGACCTCATCAGATGAACGGGTGGGATTCGAAGACCTTCCTGGTAAATCTCTTCAGCTACAGGCATGGAGCCGGGAGACATTCCTCCAACATCGGAATGATGAGCGCGGCTGGCGACATAGAAGCGAAGAGTTTTCCTGTCGAAGACTCCCGACACCAGCGTGATGTCGGGAAGATGGGTTCCACCGGCATACGGATCGTTGAGAATCACCATGTCGCCCGGGCCGATTTTGCGGTTCCGGATCGCCGCCTGAACCGACAACGGCATCGACCCCAGGTGCACCGGCATGTGATCGCCCTGCGAAACCATATTCCCATCGCGATCGAAAACGGCGCAGGAATAATCGCGCCGCTCCTTGATGTTGGGAGAAAAAGCCGTGCGCTTGAGCGTCGCCCCCATTTCTTCCGCGATCGAATGGAAGAGGCTCTTGAAAATTTCGAGTTGGACCGGATTCACGACCGTAGACTATCGCGGAATTTGGGGACAGAGAGGAAATTCGCCGGACACAATTTGCTCGAAGGCATAGAATGGAGGCCCTTATGAACGACAAAATCAAAATCAGCGGAGTAGGCGGCGATGTCGTGGGCGTCGGCGTTTCAGGTACCGGGAACATCGTCGGCAAGAACATCACGATATCCGGAGGGATTACTCTCAACGCCCAGCAACTTGCCAAGCTGCCCAATGAATACGCGGCGAGCCTGAAATCGTTTTCTGAAGCAGTAAACGAGCAGCTGAAAGCGCACAACGTTCCACAGGAAAAGATCGCTCCCGTACAACAGGAAGTGGAGGCTCTGGCCAAAGAAGTGGAAGCGGTGAAGCCCGGCGAGGCGGTCCGGTTCACGCAGAAATCGAGCATTACGTCTCGGGTGGCGAATATCGCGAAAGGGCTCTTGAAAATCCTGCCCAACACGGCGGAAACCATCGCGTCGTTTACGCCGCTGGCGCCGTTTGGCAAGCTGATCGGCACGGGAGTAAGCGAGATTATCAAGGCCGTGCAATCCGAGGGTTGAATCATGGGCGAGGGACCGATTGAGATCAGGCGTGTGGGTGGCGACGTTATCGGCGCCGGCGTCGAAGGCAGCGGGAATATCGTCGGCAAGCAGATCACCATCCGTGGAAACATCATTCAACTGGTGAACCCCTCGGCGGAAGCCATCGCTCAACTGGGCAAGATCGATGCGATGTCCACGGCAGTACCGCCCGGAAGTCCTGGCGGATTGCAGGGCCAGTCGCAGCCGGAAGATTCGGCAACGCTGCAGGTCCGGATCGACGAATTGTTGACGATCCTCAAATCCAATGCGACCCCAGGCGGGCAGGCAAAGGAAATTCACGCCGGCAGCGTCCAGCTATCGCGGGTGGACTTGCTGCTGAAAAAGGCCATTCTCCTGAAAACCGACGCCGATCAGATGTACTTCACTCACCTGGAGCGCGTGAAGCCGCAAATCGAACAAGCCAGGCAACGCGCCGGCGGAAATTACGAATTGGATTTGAATGAGATGTTCAAAGAGTTCGATTCGGGGAAGCACATGGCCAAAATGCGCGAAAGTTACGAACTGCTGCAGGAGGCCAACGCGTTGGACCCGGCCAACACCGAGGTGCTGCTGTGCCAGGCGCAATTGTTGATCGAACTGACACCCGACGATCCGACCGATGAACGCCGGCTGCTCTATCGCGTGCAGAATCTTCTCAGTGCGCCAAAAGATGACAGCGAAAGGTTCCGGCTCGCGCAGGCGACTTTTCTGCTGGCGACGACGGCCGAGCCTGTTCACGTCGAATCCTTGCGCGATGCGAGGCAGATGTTTGAACGGCTCGGACGCAGCGAATGGGTGCGTCAATGCGATAGTTTGCTCGCTTCCGCGCCACGCACTCCGGCGGCAACGGCGTCAGAGATACCTGTATCGCCGCAACCTCCTGCACCATCTCCTCCGGCCGTATTTCAGCCGACGGGCCGATGGCAGTTTCAGATCACGGATGCGGTCGGCAGCGTGATGATCGTGGATTTTTATCCGAACGGCATGTTCAACGCCTTGCAGCAATCGGGCGCCAATCCCAGCGTTCAAGCACAGGGCCAGTGGCTATTTAATCCATACACGCAGATGCTGCAATTCCAGGGAATGATCGCCGGATACCTGCCATTCATGCTGGGCATCGTCATTCAGCGTCCGCATCTCAATGGCTTTTACGGAGTGGGCACGGACAACTGCGCATATTTCATGGTTCGGCTCTGAGCCGGCGGAACCTGATGCTTGCCTGCCGCTGCCTACGCCAGAAGTTCTCGAACTGGCAGGTGAATGTCAGGGAACGCCAAACAGGAGATGGAATCGTCGCGACCGAAGCTCAACGAAGTCTTGTAGGTTCTGGCCGAAGGATCTCGAAAGACGAGGAGAGAGTTGCCGCGTAGATCCACGATCCATACTTCCGGAACGTTGGCTGCCGCATAAACCTTCAGCTTGATGTCGCGATCATACTTCAGCGAGGAATCCGAGATCTCAAACACCAGCATAGCGTCGGCAGGTTCGGGGTGCTTTGTGGCATAAAAACTCTCGTTTGGTTTGAACAGAGCGGCGTCGGGTTGCAGCTCATTGTAATCATCAATACGAAAGGGAAGTTGAAACCGGGGAAGAGCCATCCCATTGAACCGCTTTACAAACAGGGAGGTCACGCGACTGATGACCGCGGCGTGACGAGACCCCATCCCGCCCACTACGATGATTTCTCCGTCGATGAGTTCGGTCCGTTCCTGTTCGGTAAGGATGCCAGCCTCGTCCATCTTGTAGTACTCGTCCACAGTGAATCGCTTCTTCGTGGCTTCGATCTGCATAACTCCCCTCGATTACGGTGATAGTGTCGTCGAGAATATCGTATCGCCATATGCAATGCGATGGCTATCGACGCCCGAAAAGTCGCGGATTTGCAGGATCAAAATTCCGAGAATTCGGCGATTTCGTTCGCAAATTCACTTTGCGAATCTCCTCGCTGTCCCCAAACTTCTTGAACGATGGCACTATCCGATTCGCTTCGCGCCTGGCTTCAGATTCACTTCTGCGTCATCTTGTGGGGGTTCACTGCGATTCTCGGAAAAGCCATCACGTTACCGGCGCTTCCGCTCGTGTGGTGGCGAATGACCCTCGTCACTGCGGCGCTACTGGTAATTCCCCGTTTCTGGCGAGATCTGGCCAGATTGTCGACGCGCCAGATCGCGATTTTCGCGGGAATTGGCGCCGTCGTGGCAATGCACTGGCTTACATTCTACGGAGCCATCAAATTGTCGAACGCGTCTGTTGCCGCGACGTGCATGGCGCTGGCGCCCGTTCTCATCTCGATCATCGAGCCGGTTATCGTTGGCCGTCGCTTCGAAGTGAGGGAACTGTTTTTCGGAATTGCGGTGGTACCCGGGATTGCGCTCGTCGTTGGCGGAACACCGGAGGCAATGCGAAGCGGGATCGCGGTTGGTGTGTTGTCGGCTTTCTTCGTGGCAGTATTTGGTTCGCTCAACAAACGATTCGTCGATCGCGGCGGCGCTTTGGGCATCACCGGACTGGAAATGGGTGCCGGCTCCGCCTTCCTGTTACTGGCGGCGCCGCTAATGCCGAAATCCGAAACGCCGTTTGTGATGCCGAACCGCCATGACGCGATTCTACTTTTTGTACTGGCGATCGGCTGTACGCTGCTGCCGTTTGCGCTGTCGCTTGTCGCGCTACGGCATCTGACCGCATTCACGACAGGTCTCGCGGTCAACATGGAACCGGTTTACGCAATACTGCTGGCGATGATCGTGTTCGGCGAGCAGCGCGAACTCAGCCTCGCGTTCTATTTGGGCGTCGCGATTGTTTTCGCGGTCGTTTTCAGTCATCCGCTTCTGACTCGAGTCTCCCGGCCAGTCGCCTCCAACACGAGGATGTGAAGCATGCTATCCTTCCGCCAAATCCCTCGGAGGACACCGTGCTAAAACGAACCGTGCTGATTGCTGGCATGTTTCTTGTGATTCTTTCGGACGTGAGCTTGCGTGCACAGAGCGCACAAGCTCCAACCCAGATGCCGAAGCGGTTCGAGATTTACTACGAAGCGGGGGCTGGCCCCTCCAATTCCAATTCGGTCGGTCCCGGTAACTTCGACGCATTCGACAGCGAGAAAAAGCAACGCGTATTTGACGCGCGGGGAGGACAGGTCACATACGAGGCAGAGTTGACAGCAGGCGAACGCGCAAAGATTTATAACGCCATCTCGGAGAATAAACTTTTCGACGTAAAACACGACTTCACGAATCTGAGGAATCGTGACGTCGATCCAAACATGGTCGGAAGACTCCGTTTCGACGTTGACGGCCGCATCAAGGAAATCCGTTTCAAAAGGGCATACGGTGTTGTCGTCACTGGTGACAGCGAATGGACACGCTTTCGAAATGTCCTTGACGTTATCGAAAGCGTACTTAAGGCCAAGGACAAGAAACAGGACCTTCCTCGGCACAACGTCTACGAATAATCCTATAAGAGTTCCTAAAGCGCGAAGCGCATCCGAACAGCTGTAGGCGCGGTCTATGACCGCGCACGCTCTATCGTCTGCAACGAATTCGATTGACGGATCGTGCGCGGTCATAGACCGCGCCTACAGCTGTTCGGATGCGTCGTTTTACTTACCGAGAACAAGATTCAATTGAGCATCCACTTTGCACACGAAATCCGGCGGCACTAGAGTTGTCGAACTGTATTCACCGACAATAGCCGGACCGTGAATGACGTGACCGTGGCCAAGTGAGGATCGGTCGTAGATTGAAGTTTTCAGCCGGCGGCCATTCATCCAAACCATTGCAACATCAATCGCCTTCGCTGAACCGCGCAACTTCGGAGCAGGCCGGAATCGTGGTTTTGCGGATCGTCCGAAGAAGGACGTTCGCACGTTGACGATTTCAACCGGCTTATCCGGAGTCGAATGCCCGTACCGCCGCTCGTGCGCGTCGTGGAATTGTTCTATGAAATCGCGAGTCATAGGAACAGTCAGTTCATACGACTGGCCCCGGTAGCGCATATCGAGGGCATCGACGTGACGGATCGCATTGGCCGTAAATCCTTCGGACTTCATTTCGCTGTTCCCGATTCGATGTAACGCGACTAGAACAGCGCGAATCTTGCTTTGCGAGGCTTCCGCCGGCATCAACAACGACTGCGAATAATCTTTGCGCGAGTCCGCCAGTAGCAATCCCAGCGCCGACAGCGCACCCGGAAATCGTGGAACCACCACTCGAGGAATCCCCAATGCCTGCGACAAATATGCGGCATGCAATCCACCGGCACCACCAAAACAGAACAGGACGAAATCCGCTGGATCGTGCCCACGCTCAACGGATATCAGCCGCACGGCCTGCTCCATATTATTGTTCACGACATCGATGACGCCCTGCGCGAGGGCCTGAACGGATTTCCATTCCCGTGTCCACGGCATGGCGTTCACGGCCGGTTCGATGCGATCCGCCGCGAGCGGAACGGTTCCGCCAAGGAAAAACCGCGGCGGCAACCGGCCAAGAATTACGTTGGCATCCGTCACCGTGAGCCGGTCGCCCCGCCCATAGCAGATCGGGCCCGGGTCGGCCCCCGCGCTTTGAGGACCGACGCGGAGGGCGGCACCCATGTCGAGTTCTGCGATCGATCCGCCCCCAGCCCCAACGGTATGAATATCGATCATCGGGACACCGACGGGCAGACCGTCGATTTCGCCTTCATGTGTGAGCTGAATTTCACCCCTGCACAACGCAACATCTGTCGACGTGCCACCCATATCGAACGTAATGATGTTGGGGTATCCACTCAACGACGCGACATGAAATGCGCCCACAACGCCGCCGGCTGGTCCGGATACGATCGTCCGCACGGGAGACTCCGCTGCCGTTTGAGCCTGCACCGCACCCCCATTCGACTGCATGACGCGCAGCGACTTGCTCTCGATCCGATCGTTCAATCGATTCAGGTATTCGCCCATCTTTGGTGCGAGGTAGGCGTTGATCACTGTCGTGGAAGTTCGTTCGTATTCGCGGTATTCGGGCAGTATCTTCGAGGACAGAGACACTGGAACGCCAAGCGGCCGAAGCGCCTCGGCGATTGCTTCTTCGTGAGCGGGGTTCGCAAACGAAAACAACAGGCACACCGCAATGGATTCCACCCGCTCCTGACGCAACCGTTCCGCAAGACTCCGCAATTGTGCCATGTCGATTGGGCGTTCCACCGTGCCGTCATACAGCACCCGTTCGATAACGCCAAGGCGCAGATCTTCGGGGACGAGCGGCAAAGGGCGGGTCACAAAAATATTGTAAAGTTCGCGGCGAGTCTGCCTGCCAATGACGAGAACATCTTCAAATCCGGCTGTCGTCAGTAAAGCGGTCCGGGCACCCTTTCGTTCCAGCAGGGCGTTGGTCGCGACGGTCGAACCGTGGATCACTTCCAGATTCGTGCCGGCCTTAAGCTTTGCCATTCCACGAAGAATCGCTTCCTCGGGTCGCTGCGGCGTGGAGAACTCCTTGGACACCTCGATGGCGCCGTCACGAACCACGATGAAATCCGTAAATGTTCCTCCGGTGTCGATGCCGACTCGAATCTTCTGCATGGCTATTGGAGGTAGATCCTGGCGACGTCCTGAATTTGTGAGGAAGGAATAAGGTGGAGATCCGGAATGAGGCCATCCGAATTCAATACCCAGATCAGGCTCTGCAGCTGCGGTCGAATGCCGGGAAGATGGTGAACTGCCGCCTCACGCGCCCATTCCAAATCCGCCTCCGGTAGCGGACGTGATGCGATTTCCCGAATCCAGTCCCGAACGATCCGGCGGCTGTCTTCTCTTCCACGGATCGAGAGCGTGGGACCTTCCGCGGCGCGAATCTCCACTTGAATGTCATTCCAAAGATCGGACTCAATCAATCTGCGGTCCAGCAGCATCTTCAGGACCAGCAATGCCGGGATATCGGCGCTGGTGATTTTTCCGTCGATCGTCACGGGTGCCGTATCGATCGGGTTGCCCTGGAACTGCGCCCATTGTTGCTTTGCGCGATCCAGTGAATCCGGCGGTGCCATCACTAAAATCCGGCTCGAACGGAATGCTCCGTAGGACGTTTGCATCAGATCGGGACCAGGCTCGCGGTCGAACGTCTTCAAAGAATCCGGCGCAACAAAAACCGCAAACGCCGAACTCGCCACGATGCTGACACCCGAGTCCAATCGAACGGGGGCGTGTTCCGACAACGCAGCATCCGAATGCACCGGGAATGGCGTCAGCCGAACCGGACCCAGCCCCGGCTTCGGTGGAGCCGGCGCCGGTGGCTTTGCCGCACGCGCCTCGATATCGCTAAGTTTCTCCACACTGAGTCCCAGCGTCCTTACCCTTGGAGACCAGCTCGCGATCACTGGCTTCGCTTCGACAAGATCTCTCGCCGTTGCCCGCATATCGTCGGCGGAGAAGGAACGCACCCAGTCCAGTCCTTCCCCGCGTCGTTCCGCAACGCCCAGGCTCAAAAACCATTCCTGGACCGGCGCGCTTTCCAGGTACTGAATGGCGCTCCGGCGTGCGGCGTCGATCTGTTCACTGGACGCGCGGACGTATTGAAGCTGGGCGAGTTCCTGAAGCAATGCCGTCTCCGCGGCGCCGGCGGTTTGTCCGGAAGGTACGGCCACCTCCATCCGGTAAAAATACGAGTCGAGTGATGGACGCAACGTCGTCGCTGGATTCGCCTGTACGACCTCGTGGATCAGGCGATCCAGCATGAGAAAGGCGTACCAGTTTCGGTAATAGACGGAAGACACCGGAACGCCGAGAATCACCGCACCTTCTTCAAGATCGGATTGGATGCGAAGCGAGGGCAGCGGTGCGCGCCCTGCGGCATTCACGGATTCGATGCCCGGCTCATTCGGGCCTGCGAGCGAAGTCCGGCCTTCCACCGACTGAAGCGACTTCATTGGCGCCGAATTCATTACGACAAAAGCCCGATCCGTTCCATAGTGCATTGCAAAAAAATCATCGACAGTCTTCCGAGTGACGCCCGTCAGATCGAATTTCGCGCCCGGCCCCAGGACAGCCATCCGGAATTGCTCCTCGACGCTGGTTCGCACGTCCGATACGGCCGGCATCCGCGAACGCACTTCATTCAATGCCCGATCCACCAGCTCGGGACTCTTCAGCGGAGTTTCCGAGAGGAAATCCGAAACAGCGTCTTCCACCATCGGTTTGGCCCAGACGGGCATCTTCAACCGGATACCGGTTCGATCCGTATCGGAAAAGAACTCGATTTCTCCGCCCGCTCCATATGCTGCAACCGCCATTGCACGGACAGAAGGAGTGGATTTCAGGAACGCCGCCACGACATCGGCCAGAGCGCGGGTTCCCACGGTTTCATTGCGTACTCCGGTGCGATAGCCGGCGGTCCATTCAAATGAATTGCCGGAATCACCGGACTCGGAAGTCTCGTAAACCCGGATGCCATTGGGAAGCGTTGAATCACCGGCGAGAAGAATGCTAAGAAACAAACACAGTCGAGGTAACACGGGCTGAGACTATCGGAGCGGGGTAGTGTTTTCAAGAATGAATGTGCTAGTCTCTGGGCCTTTAAAACCCAATCCAGGAGTAATCCCGTGAACCTGTACGAAGGGAAAAACATCCGCAACGTTGGTATTGTTGGTCACGGTGGATGTGGAAAAACATCGCTGATTTCCGCAATCCTCTTTGATACGGGCGCAACAAACCGTATCGGCCGCGTGGACGACGGCAATGCGCCTACCGATTACGACGAGGAGGAAATCGAACGCAAGATCACCATCGCCGCGAAACTCGCGTTCTGCGAATGGAATAAGACCAAGATCAACATGCTGGATACGCCCGGATTCGGCAACTTCATTCAGGAAGCCCGGGGCGCATTGCGCGTGGCCGATGCCGCGGTTGTTGTCGTGGATGCGGTATCGGGCGTGATGGTCCAGACGGAAAAGGTATGGTCGTACGCCGACGAATTCGAACTGCCCCGGATGATCGTCGTCAACCGGATGGACCGGGAAACCGCCAGCTTCGAACGAGTCATGGAATCCATCCAGCAACGGCTTGGCAGGCTCGCGGTTCCTATCCAGATTCCAATCGGAGCAGAAAAGAAATTCAAAGGCGTGGTCGATCTGGTTCTGATGAAAGCGTTCGTGTTTGCCGCCGACGGCACCGGTAAGTCCATGGAATCCGGAATTCCGGATGACATCGCCGTCACCGCGGCAGAATACCGCGAGAAGCTCATCGAAGCCGTCGCGGAAAGCGATGAAAAGCTGATGGAGAAATTCTTCGACAGCGGATCTCTTACCGACGAAGATCTCGTCGCCGGCCTTCGGAAGCAGGTGAGCGAAGGCAAGCTTTATCCGGTGCTATTCACCTCGGCGGCCGCCAACATCGGAATACAACAGCTCCTGAATGCCATCGTCAGCTATCTTCCGGATGCCGTGTCGCGGGGCACGGTGGCCGGCAAGAACGGCAATGGCAAAGACGTGGAACGCAAGATTGCCGACAACGAACCGTTCTCCGCATTCGTATTCAAAACGTTTTCGGACCCGTTCACCGGAAGAATTTCGCTGTTTCGAATTTACTCGGGGATGTTGACGCCGGAAACTCAGCCGTTCAGCGTCACCAAAAACGTCACGGAACGCTTCGGTCAAATCGCCACCATGCAAGGCAAGACGCTGGTGCCGGTCACCAGACTCCACGCCGGAGACATCGGAGCCGGCCCCAAACTGAAGGAGACGACTACCGGAGATACTCTTTCCGATAAAACGCACCAGATCAGCTACCCGCCCGTGAAATGGGTCGAGCCCGTGATCTCATTCGCGATCGAACCGAAGTCGCGCGGCGATGAAGACAAGATCAGTTCGGCAATCCACAAACTGATGGACGAAGATCTGGGCCTTGGATATTCGCGCGAAGCGCAAACCAAGGAATTCCTGCTTTCGGGGCAGGGACAGATGCATGTGGAACTGGCCGTGGCTCGACTCAAAAAACGGTACGGCGTGGAAGTGCTGCTTCATCCGCCAAAGGTTCCCTATCGTGAAACGATCAAGGGAAAGGCAGACGTCCAGGGAAAGCACAAGAAGCAGAGCGGCGGCCACGGGCAATATGGAGACTGCAAAATTCGCATGGAACCCCTGCCACGCGGCGGTGATTTTGAATTTGTGAACGAAGTGTTCGGTGGCGCTATTCCCAGAAATTACATTCCCGCTGTGGAGAAAGGAATTCAGGAGGCTCGTCACAAGGGGGTGCTCGCGGGATTTCCAACGGTGGACTTCCGAGTCATCCTCTATGACGGTTCGTATCACGATGTGGATTCGTCGGAAATGGCGTTCAAAATCGCGGGTTCCCTGGCGTTCAAGAAGGCGATCCGGGAGGCAAAACCGATTCTGCTGGAGCCCGTGATGAACATTGAGGTGAGTGCGCCCGAGGAGTTCGCCGGCGATTTGATGGGAGACCTCAACAGCCGCCGCGGACGCGTTCAGGGCATGGACGTTCAGGGCCGGAACACCGTGATCAAAGCGCAGGTGCCGCTTTCTGAAGTTTTGAGTTACGCGTCGGATCTGACGTCAAAGACCGGCGCACGCGGCAGCTACACGATGGAATTCAGTCACTACGATGAAGTCCCTGCACATCTCGCCGATAAAATTATTGCGCACGCGAAAGCCGGAGCCGCCGGCTTGGACGAAGACGAAGAATAGCGAGATGGAATCACGCTCATGCATCGAAGAGATCTGCTGAAAGGGGCAGGGTGGCTCGCTCTGGGATTCCCCCTGCAGCGTCTGGCCGCGATTCAGTCGTCGCCCCGATTCTCGACGGATCCGTTTGCCGCCGGCGTCGCGTCAGGTGATCCCACGCGCAATAGCGTAGTTCTCTGGACGCGTCTGATTCCGAATCCGAATGCCGAACAGGACTGGCAGCGTTCGGCAGTTCAGGTGGACTGGGAAATCGCATCCGACGAGCGGATGACGAAAATAGTCCGGCGCGGACGCGCTGCGGCCACGCCGGACTATGGACACTCCGTGCACGTCGATGCCACGGGGCTGGATTCGAATCGCTGGTACTGGTACCGATTCCGCGCTGGCTCTGCGATGAGTCCCGTGGGACGAACCAAAACGGCCCCCTCCAATCCAGCCGATCGCATCCGGTTTGCATTTGCGTCGTGCCAGAATTTTCAGGCGGGCTACTACACCGCCTACCAGAACATGATCCGAGAGGACCTGGATGCCGTCGTGTTTCTCGGGGACTACATTTATGAAACCGATGGCAACGGTGCGAGGAGAATTGCGCTGGCGGAATCCAAAACTCTCGAAGGATACCGCGCCCGTTATGCGATGTACCGCTCGGACCCTGGCCTTCGCGAAGCCCATCGGCTGTTTCCGTGGATCATCACATGGGACGATCATGACGTGCAGGACAACTATGCCAATGATATCCCCAGGGACACTCAGCCGCGCGAAGAGTTCCTCCGGCGAAGAGCGGCGGCCTACCAGGCGCATTACGAGTGGATGCCAATGCCGAAGGCCTGCATACCCAACGGACCAGACGAGAGACTCTATCGAACATTGTCGTATGGCCCGCTCGCGAACTTTCTCGTGCTCGATGGACGGCAGTATCGAAGCGACCAGCCCTGCGGCGACGGGAACAAGGCACCGTGCGCCGATTACCTGGCGGAACGGACGATGCTGGGTGCGGCCCAGGAGCAGTGGCTCGAACGCGAGTTGCGCACATCCCATTCGCGCTGGAACATCCTGGCAAATCAGGTTCTGATGACACCCCTGGATCAAGCCGCAGGTCCGAGAGAAACGTACGGTATGGACTCCTGGACCGGATACGAGATGGCGCGCCGGCGGATGATCTCCGCACTCGAAACCACGCGAGTGCAGAATCCCATCGTCATTACCGGTGACATTCATGCCAACTGGATCGGGGACTTGAAGGTCGACTACAAGAAGGAAGGTTCTCGGGTTGTGGGAACCGAACTGGTGGGGACTTCGATTTCTTCCGGCGGCGACGGAGCGGATCGGTCGGCAAACACGGATGCGCTGCTGGGGGAGAATCCGCAGTTCAAGTTCTACAACAACCAGCGCGGATATGTCCGCTGCCAGATCACGCCGGAGACGCTGACCGCCGATTTCCGTGTCGTCGAAAAGGTATCGGTGCCGGAATCTCCCATCTCCACTCGCGCGACTTTCGTGGTGGAGAATGGAAAGCCCGGCGCCCACAAGCTCTGAGGCTAGATCGCGATGGCGGATTCTTCGACTTCGTCGATCTGAGAAGGATCAAGGTAGCTTTCGGCGTATCTCAGATAGACTTTTTCCTTCACAAATACATCGAACAGGTCCGGATCGATGTGACCGCTCCGGCACTTTACCGCAAGCATTTCAAGGGCCTCGGAAATAGATTTTCCCTTCTTGTAAGGCCGGTCCTTCGCGGTCAACGCTTCGAAGATATCCGCGATACCGATAATTCTTCCCTGGATTGCGATTTGTTCACGTGCCAGTCCGAACGGGTACCCCGTCCCGTTCATCCGTTCATGATGGGCTGCGGCATAAGCGGGCACGTTGCGGAGTTTCTTCGGATACGGCAGGGCTTGAAGAAGGTTCAGAGTTGTGACGACATGTTGTTCAACAACCTTTCGTTCCTCCGGCGTCAGCGTGCCTTTCGTAATCGTCAGGTTGTACACCTCTTCCTCGGATAGAAAGGGCTGCGCCTGACCGCCGTCCTCGCTCCAGCTGTACCGGGCCGCAACACGCCGGATCTCTTCACCGTCCTCTTCCGGCATGCGTTCGGCCCCGATATTGCACTTCCGGAGGAACTCGATATCGTTGCGGATCTGACGGCAATTACTCTCCAGAACGCGATTCGTTTCTTCTTCAATTTCCGTACTGTTGGAGCCGGTTCCGGCTCGCAACGCCAGGCGCAGCAGTTCGATCTCCTTGTCGCGCCGGATGATTTCAAAGCGGGTTTCCACCAGCTTGATGCGGTCGAATATGGTTTCCAGCTTTCTGCTCTTGTCCACGATGTGCACCGGAGTGGACACCTTTCCGCAATCATGAAGCAGGGCTGCGATCTTGAGCTCGTAAAGCTCGTCGCCTGTGAATGAGAAGTCCCTAAATGGGCCTTCTTTCGAGGCGCACACGGCATCGGCAAGCATCATGCTGAGTATGGGAACACGCTTGCAATGTTCCCCCGTGTACGGGGATTTTTCGTCGATGGCACTTGCGATCAATACCGTCAAGCCTTCGAACAGGCTCCTGAAGTCCGCCACGAGCTTGTTCTTCGTCATGGCGACGGCGGCTTGTGAGGCGATGGACTCCAGCACGTGTTGATCGTCTGGTGTGAATGGAACCACCTCGCCCGTCGATCGATCTTTTGCGTTGATTAGCTCCAGGAAACCGATGATTTCCCCTTCGTGGTTTCTTAACGGAACCCCCAGAAACGATTGTGTGCGGTACCCGGTTCTGCGGTCGAACTGCAGGAATCCTGAAAATTCCGGATCGACTTGCGCATAGACATCGTCAACTTTAACTATCGCGCCGGCGCAAACGGACGCCACAGCCAGGAGATTCCCATCAACTCCGTCCGGGCCGGCCTTCATATTCAACGAATCAATCTGCAGATCAAACAGCGCCGGCTTGCCGTCCGGATCCACGACATACACGATGGCGCCATCGGCGCGGAGAATTCGCCGGGCTCCGGACATGATGATTTCCAGGAGATGCCCATACTCATCCTCCGCCGAAAGGGCGACACCGATGTCATTCATGGTGCTGATTTTCTGCAGGCGTTCTTCCAGGCTTACCGCCATCTCATTGAACGACCGTCCCAGGTCTTCGAATTCGTCTCCACTTCGGATATCCACGCGTGCCGAGAGATCCTTGTCCGCGACTCGTTGTGCAGCGCGTTTCAATGTTTCGATAGGCACCATGGTTCGGCGGATCTGGCTCAAGCTCAGCCATAGCACAATCCAGAAGGAGAGCAGGACGATCAGAAGAAACGCCTTTAGAAAGTTGAAGACGGGCTGGAGAACATCCGATTCGTTTTCGCTATAGACGAAGACCCAGGTTGGATTGAAACTATATCGCATATCCAGGGTCCAGTAGCCGGCAAGGAAGCTCACCTTGTCACCGCTCCATTCGAAGTTTCCGGAAGAGGCCTCATGGCCACGCGCGTCGTGAAGCTCCTTCGTTGGCGCGGGCGTCGTGCCGGAGTCGAAAAGAACGCCGCCGGCCTGATCGGCCACGACAAGTGTCGATGTGGGCGACAACAGTAAGTCTCCACCCCACAGATACTCTGGCTGAACGTCACCCAGGAGGAGCTCCGCGCCAGGTCCGGGCATCCGCATTGCCACAAGGACTCCTGCGGAACCGTCGCCGGCGCGATAGGATACCGCCAGCATTTTCCCGGAGCGAAGGTGAACGGTCTGTTCTGCCGTGAACCGGGGAATGAACGGAGTCTTGCCGGTTTCTTGCAGGCGATCGCCCCCGGAGTTCATCAGGGTCAACGATCGAAACCGTACCTGCACCCGGTTCTTGTATTTTTCTGCGACAATTCCAAGAGAAGTTGAAGGGGTGTCGGACAGGTCTCCCAGCATTACCGACATATCCGTTTCCAGCGTCGACAACCGTTCCATCACGGTCATGCCTGCCGATTTGCTCGACTGGCGCAGCCTTTCGCCAGCCTGCCGATGAAACTCTGAAGAGAACTGCCGGGATGTAAAAACAGCCAGTGCGGTCAGGGGCACAACCGCACAGATGACGAACAGGAAGAAGACGCGCCGGGCTACCTTGCTGCGAAGAAATACTTGCCTCTGTTTCGTTTTTTTCAAAGCCATCGGTTGCCTAGTACTCGGAGGCCAGACCGTAGTAGTCGCCGCTGTTGGCTCGGATGAGGTCATCCTGGCTTATTTTGGCGGTTAGTGGACTGGCACTTTTCCCATCGTTGCCTTTGCTGTAAAGGTCGTAGTCTGCATTGATCGGATGGAGACTATGATCTTTTCGTGCTTTCCCCACGTTCAGGTCTCCAGCCAGCGGAAGATACTCATAGGGTTTGCCCCATGGATCCAATATTTCGTCATCATTGATGTCTGCGAGGCTTGCCGGATACTCGCCGTTCTGCCCTAAATACGTACTGACGTCTAGAGAAATGCGTCTCAGGTCGGCAATGGATTTGTTTGCCTTGGCTTGTTCAAGAGTTGCGATGTAACGGGGGATGACAATCGCGCAAATCGTTAGTATCACTGCCACTGCGATCGCTAATTCGATGACCGTAAAGCCAGCCGAACAGGTACGCCCGGGAGAACTGGGGATCTCCTTTACGTGTTTCTGTGTGTACTGCAAGCTTCCGATCACCTCATTATTCCTCTGTTCGCGACAGACTGCCAATTAGTGTCGCAGAAGGTCAAAAACGGATGGCAACTCTTTTTTTGGCACAGGCCGTATAATGCGTCCGTGGCAGCGAAACCAATAGGTCTGTACACGGCGACGTCCCTGGTGATCGCCAATATGTTGGGCACGGGCGTGTTCACGAGTCTGGGTTTCCAGGTGCTGGGACTCCATTCAGTTTTCTCGTTGTTGCTCCTGTGGATCATCGGTGGCGTTGCAGCGGGGTGCGGAGCTCTTGCTTATGGCGAACTTGGCGCGGCCATGCCCCGGTCCGGCGGCGAATATCATTACCTGTCCCGGATATTTCATCCGGCCATTGGGTTTATGTCGGGTTGGGTTTCCGCTACCGTAGGATTCTCCGCGCCGACGGCGCTTGCCGCGATGGCGCTGGGAAAATATGCATCGGAGGTCTTCACCTCGCTGAATCCGACGGCCCTCGCAATTGGCGTGGTGGTTCTGCTCACCATCATCCATGCAAGCGGCACGCGCGTGGGAAGCCGCTTCCAGAGCGTGTTCACTTCTCTGAAGGTTCTGCTCATCCTGTTCTTCATCGCGGCCGGATTGATCGTTGGTGGAGTCAGCGGGCATCACATCCAAGTTATGCCGGACACCGGAGCACTGCGTGAAATCTTCAGCCGGGATTTCGCGATTTCTCTTTTCTTCGTCTCCTACGCGTATAGCGGCTGGAATGCCTCCGCCTATATCGCCGGCGAGATCGATCGTCCACAGCGTAACCTGCCTCGCTCACTGCTGACTGGGACGCTGGTGGTAACCGTTCTTTACGCGCTTCTCAACTTCGTCTTCCTCTATACAACGCCGATGGACCAGTTGGCCGGAAAGCTCGAGGTCGGGTACATCGCCGCGACAAACATTTTCGGCGGAACCGGCGGAAGAATGATGGGGCTGGTGATCGCTCTCCTGCTGGTTTCCAGCGTCAGTGCCATGATTATGGCAGGGCCGCGCGTGACACAGGTCATGGGGCAGGACCTTCCACTGCTGCGCTGGTTTGCAACGACGAATCGGAAGGGTGTTCCCGCAGTTGCCATCGTCGTGCAATCGTCCATCTCGGTGTTGCTGATTTTGACCTCCACCTTCGAACGTGTGCTCACGTATATGGGGTTCACGCTGAACCTCTTCACAATGATGGCTGTCACCGGTGTTATTGTTCTCCGGGCCCGTCAACCCGAACTGCCGCGCCCGTCGCGAATGTGGGGCTACCCCTACACCGCAATCGTGTTCCTGCTGATTGGTCTTTGGATACTGGTTTATGGACTGATTTATAAACCCGTCGAATCGCTGGCTGGGCTGGCCACGGTGCTCACCGGCTTAATTGTCTATGGAGTGGGAAGGAAGCGGAAGTAATTGATGAGTTATTTGAGAGGTTCCCTCATTGCCGCCGTTACAGTTTGGATGATAGCAGCATGCCTCTTCATCAGCGGCTGCGGACGAACCGCAGAAACTCCATCAGACGGTGAGAAGAAGAAGGCTTCGGCTGCGTCAGAAGCCCGGCAACTTGAACTTAACGATACGGCGCGGTTCATTGCCGGACTCCCGCTCTCGACAGACAGCGTTCTCGCGAAAATGTCGACCCTGCCTGCATGGAGAAAATACGCCGACTCGTTCAACAAGAACTGGATGAGTCTCGACAAGTCGCGGATGGCCAGCATGAGAAAGTGGGCTGGCGATGAACTTCGCACCGGTTCCAACGACAACGCCACAGTGTTTTATCCATTCAGCGGCCCGGATTTTCTTCATGCGGCAACCTTTTTCCCGAAAGCTGGAAGCTACGTGCTTGTTGCCCTTGAGCCGGTTGGAACGGCGCCGGACATTCAACATATGACGCCGGACTCCATGGACCAGTACTTTTCGGCGGTGAATCGGTCATTGCAGGAAGTGCTGAGCTTCAGCTTTTTCAAAACCGACAATATGAAGGTGGATCTGAAGGAGGAACTCAACGGATCTCTTCCAATCCTGATGATATTTCTGGCCCGAACCGAGAACCGCATTGATGACATCCAATTTGTGGAGATCTCCGACACCGGAGATGTTGTCACGCCCGATGCGTCCCGGGCCTCCGGTAGCGGACGAAAGCCCCCGAAGGGCGTGGACATCACGTTTAGATCGCCCGATGGCGTGGAAAAACATCTCTACTATTTTTCGGTGAATCTTCGGAACGACGACCTGAAACGGTCACCCGCATTCATGACCTATCTTGCGAAGCTTGGCACAGTGACCTCGTATCTGAAATCGGCGTCCTACCTGATGTATAAGGATTATTTCTCGACGATTCGCGGCGCCATTCTCGACCAAAGCGCTTTGGTCGTTCAAGACGACTCCGGCATTCCGTATGGGTTTTTCAAGCCGGACAAATGGGACGTTGCGCTCTACGGTGTCTACTCCAAGCCGATCGAGATGTTCGTGACTCGTAAAGATGAACAACTGGTCCGGGCGTACCAGACCGTCAATGCGCGGAAGCCTCTTCCTTTCGGCATCGGATACAACTGGCGGCAGGGCCAATCGAACCTTCTCGTGGCCCGGAAAAAGACTGGTAAGTAAATGTTGCGCGACGCGCAACCGAATAGCTGTAGGCGCGGTCTGTGACCGCGCATGCTCTTTCGTCTACAACGAATTCGATTGATGGATTGTGCGCGGTCATAGACCGCGCCTACAGCTATTCGGTTGGCTTCGGCAGCTTTTACCGAATATTCTGTCCTATGGTTCGCTCAAACTCCCGTAACAAGTTCATCGCGCCGTCGTCGTAGAAGGGTGTCACCTGCATCATCAGGACAGCCACAACCTGCCGCACCGGGTCGACCCAGAAGTGCGTATTGTAGCTGCCCCCCCAACTGTAGCTTCCCGGTGATCGGAGAATGGAGCTGTCCACATCCTCCCCGGCACGACCCGCCGCAATTTGGAAGGCGAATCCGAACTTGTCGATACCGGCATTGAACGGAAAATCTTTCGACTCGGCGGGATCGGTGGTCTTCTGCGTCTCGACGAAAATCTCGCCAATTTGATTCTCCGTCATGGCGATCACCGAACCCGGCGTCAGGAGCGTCACTTGATGCCATTTGCCTTCGTTCAACAGCATTTGGAGAAACGTGGCATAGTCCGGCGCGGTAGAGAAAAGGCCGCCGTCGCCCACCGCGCGGGAGCCGAGTGCGGACGGATTGGCGGTTTCGGCGAATCCCCCTTTGGCGTCCCTGTGATTTACGGTTGCCACGCGACTGAGTTTCACCTTGGGAACCAGATAGAACGTATCGTGCAATCCCAACGGTTCGAAAATCCGCGCATTGAAAAACTGATCGAGGCCGACACCACTGACCTTCTCCACGATCTGACCGAGGAGTTTGGCGCTGATCCCATAGGTCCACCGGGCTCCCGGATCGTGCAAAAGGGGAGTCTCTTCGGTCGATTTCCTGGTCCGATCGCGGATTTTCTTCAGCATCGGGCTGGAAAACGCGTATCCGAATCCGGAAGTGTTGCTGAGCAGGTGGCGGATCCGCAGTTCCTGCGCCGGTTTTCGCGTCGTGTATGCTCCCGTCGACTCATCGTACTTATCGATGACTTCGATATTCGCCAGGGCGGGAAGATACCTGGACACGGGATCCTCGATGCTGAGTTTCCCCTGCTCCTGAAGCATCATCACCGCGACAGCGGTCACGGGCTTCGTCATGGAGGCGATGCGAAAAATGGCGTCGGTGCGCATGGCTTTGCGAGTTCTTGTATTCATTAAACCCGCAGCCCCGAGATACAGGACCCGCTCCTTGTCGGCGACAATCGCAACGGCACCCGGAGACATGCGCGCCTTCACCGCTGCCGCCAGAACGCCATCGATTGCGGCAAGACCATTCCGAGGGGGAGCCTGCGCAGCCGGAATCATCGTGCAGAACAACATGGTGGCGAGGAATGAAATCAACAGACAAAGGATCGTCTGGAATCTCAGAATGACTTTCAGCGGATGGAACATGAGAGATTCTAATCCCGGGGTCAAGGACGCCCGGAAAATTTGAGCTTGACCGTCAAAATGACCGCGAGTTACGATCCTCTTTGCAATTCGATTTTCGCCATTAAGTCCTCAATAATCAAATATTTAGAACTTCGCGAACGAGAGACTTCGGCTCCACTCTGAGAACCTTTTAGCGAGGAGTGTCCATTGGCCAAACGGTTTTACACCTGCATCATCGTTCCTGACGCGAGCTCGCGGCTTCACAAGCTGAGAATTCCGGAAAAGGCTCTTCACGCTCTGGGTGCGTTTGGCGTTCTTTCACTTCTTGTAATCATCGGTTTAGGTTTCAGTTACGCGCGCATGGCGTTCAGGGCATCGGATTATAACCAGCTCCAGGCCGAGAACATGGAGCTCAAAATAAAGACGAAGGATCTTCAGGTTTCCACATCCAGGCTCGGATCAAAAATCGATGAGTTGGAGACACTGTCGGGGAAAATTACAAACGTCATTGAAAATGATCCGGTGTTCCGCCAAACGAAGAAACTGAACTTCAAGCCTGCCGGAGGTTCGCGCGAAGATCTGACGACCAAACAGCTGCTTCAAAGCGATAACGCCGTTTCCAGTGTCGATTTACTTCGGGACCGCGTAAAAGGCCTCGAAGGCCAGTACAAGCTCTTCAATCAACTGGTGAATCAGCGGCTGGTCGTGGATGCGGCAACGCCGAATATCTGGCCCATCCGCGGCAAGATTGCAAGCGGGTTTGGGAGCCGCGCCGACCCCTTTGAAACCGGATCGGAAATGCATCTGGGACTCGACATCGATGCTCCCATCGGCTCTCCAGTTAAATCTCCCGCGGGCGGAATTGTGAAAGTCGCCAGGCGGGAATCCGCTTATGGCAACCTGATTGTTATCGATCATGGCAATGGATTGACGACCCGGTTCGCGCATCTGAGAGGATTTGCAGTCCGTCTGGGTGACTCCATCAAAAAAGGCCAGCTGATTGGATGGGTCGGTCTTACGGGCCGTACGACCGGACCCCATCTCCACTACGAAGTGCGCGTGTACGATACGCCGGTGAACCCGCGCAGTTACCTGCCGAGAGGAGACTAGCCTCCCTGGGGGGAAATTCCCCCCCCCGCACGGCCCCGAATTGGTCTGAGCCCTATTTTTTCACACGGTCTCCGACCGCGCGAGTAAAGCGTCCCGTGCTACCATTTCGTCATGGCCGTGAATCCGGAACTATTAAAAATTCTGGTTTGCCCCCTCTGCAAGGCTCCCCTGGACCTCACAAAGGGAGAACAAGGGTTAAAATGCACCGCATGCCATCGCGTTTACCCGATACGCGACGACATCCCCGTCATGCTGGTCAGCGAAGCGACGATTGAAAACTAAGAACCTGTTTCGCAAGCTCCCTCCAAACGCCCGCATCCTTCTCATTCGGCTCCGCTCAATGGGCGACTGTCTACTGCTGAGCGGCCCGGTCCGCGCACTCAAGGAAGAGTACCCGGATTTTCAAATCTCCGTTCTTGTCGAATCGCGTTTCGCACCATGCTTCGATGGCAATCCGGATTTCACGGAAGTGATCGCATTGAAAGGCAAGGTCTCGGCCGCGAAGCTGGCGTTGCGGCGGTTCCATGCCATCGTCAATCTTCATGGCGGCCCGACCAGCTTCGTCTATTCGTGTCTGGCAGTGGGGCCACGAATCGGCGCAGAACAGTACCGGCACCGCAAGCTCTATAACGGGCTGGTCCCCTCGCCCGAACCACGTGCGCATTGCGTCGAAGCGACACTGGCGACATTTCGCTGGCTTGGATTGCCGGTTACGGATAAGGCGCCTTCGCTTCGGTATGAAGTGCACCCGAAAGAAGCCGAAAAGATGCAGGCGGCGTTGCGCAATCGTAAATATGTCGTGATTCATCCGGGTTCCCTATTCGCAACAAAGCGCTGGGATGCCGGCCGCTTTGCCCATGTTGCGCGGGAACTTCAGGCTGAGGGCTTTACGATCGCACTGACCGGCGGACCGGGCGAAGAATCCGTGGTCATCGACGTTGCCCGTGAGGTGCCTGGAACCGCAATTCTTCTCGGTCTTACGATTCCGGAACTGGCCGAATTGATTCGTGGCGCGAAGCTGTACGTTGGCAATGACTCCGGTCCCATGCATCTGGCTTCCGCCGTCGGCACTCCAACGGTTGCCGTATGGGGTTCTTCGGATTCACGCAGGTGGCGCCCATGGGGCGTTCCGAGCCGAGTTGTCCAGAATCCGTTTGAGTGTAATCCGTGCCCGGGCTATCGTTGCCTGGTTGCAGACACCCCGCTCTGCATTGAATCCGTCAGCGTCGAACAGGTCACCGCAGCCGCAAAGGAATTGCTGATATGACTCGGACTCTCTCGCGCGATCGTGTGAAAACGCTTCTCGCTGGCTTCACCGGCAAACGCGTTCTCGTGCTCGGCGATGTGATGCTCGACGAGTTCATCTGGGGCAATGTCCGCCGGATCTCGCCGGAAGCGCCCGTACCCGTCGTCGAAGTTCGTGGAGAGAGTTACATTCTCGGTGGCGCGGGCAACGTCGCGGCCAACATTCAGGCGCTGGATGGAATTCCAATTTTGATTGGCATCGTCGGCAAGGATGCAGCGTCGGATCGCGTACGGAATCTGGTTCGGGAAATCGGAATTGAAGGTTCCACGCTATTGCCGGACGATCGTCCCACAACAGTAAAAACACGCATCGTCGCTCACAATCAGCAAATCGTCCGCGCGGATCGGGAAAGCCGTATGTCTCTGAGTGCCGAATGCAACGAGGCTCTCGCCGCGGCATTTACGAAATGGCTCCCAACAGTCAGCGCCGTTGTCGTTTCGGACTACGACAAAGGTGTTGCGAATCGCGAACTGCTGGCGCAGATTCTGCCCGAAGCCCGTCAGGCCGGGATTCCCGTGTACCTGGATCCCAAAGTACAACACGCGGACTATTATCGACCCATTACCCTCATCAAACCGAATCAGCAGGAAGCAGAATTACTCACCGGCATGACTATTGAAAACGAAAAGCAGCTGGAAGAGGCCGGACGGCGGCTATTGGAAAAATTCGAGTGCCCGTATGCTCTGATTTCCCGCGGCGAAGCCGGCATGTCGCTGTTCGATCGCAAGCGGTCCCATCACTTTCCAACCGTGGCTCGGGAAGTTTTCGACGTCACCGGCGCCGGAGATACCCTGATTGCCACTCTGGCAATTGCCACTGCAGGCGGCGCCAGCATCGAAGAGGCAACAATACTTGCCAATCACGCGGCAGGGCTTGCGGTCGGCAAAGTGGGTACGGCCACGGTGCGCCAATCGGAACTCCTCGCCGATTTCGATTCTCGCGATGCGGATCCTGCAAATTAACTCCGCAATCAACCTTGGCGGCGGCGAGACGCACGTGCTCGAACTTGTCGACGCACTTCGAACCCGGGGACACGATGTTACCGTGGCTGGCCGGCCGGGCGGAGCAGTCCATCCTGAAATTCATTTTTCATTTCGAAATTCCGCGGATGTTTTTACGGCCTTGCGTCTGCGGCACTATTTAAGACGTAATCGATTCGACATCGTGCATGCGCACGTCGCACGGGATTACACCGTTGCCGCCGCGGCGGCATGGGGCCTTCCCGTGAAGGTGGTCTGCACGCGGCACCTGCTCTACCCGGTACGGGCCAACCCGCTCTACCGCCGTGTTGACGGATGGATTGCCCCAACAGTGCAGATGATGAAGAAGCTCGCGCCATTGCGGCCGAAGCGCTCGGCCGTCATTCCGAATTGGGTGAACCTGGATAAACTTGCCTACACGCCTCATCCCGTCCATGCGACGGTGAGCCTTGGGCTGCTCGGACAGATTTCTCCCCATAAAGGCCACGACGATGCCATTGAAGCGCTGAGGCAGCTCGGTACTGGATATCAGCTGATCATTGCGGGCAAAGGCGAGCCGGCGTATGTCGCCCGGCTCCAGAAACAATGCCTCGCACTGCCGGTGGAATTCGCCGGGTTTGCAGAATTCAGGGAATTCTTTGAGAGGGTCGACATCCTGCTGGCGCCTTCGTGGGAGGAGCCTTTTGGCATCGTTCTTCTCGAATCGATGGCAACAGGAGTTCCCGTGATTTCCACTTCGGCCGGTGGCCCCCTGGAAATCATTCGCCAGGGGACGGGCATTCTCGTTCCACCCGGAAATCCAACTGCACTTGCGGCGGCCGTCCGCTCGCTTGCGGATCCCGTCTTACGGGCGAGCATCATAAAGCAAGCGCGCGAACGCATCGAGGCGGAATTTGATATTCGAAAAATCATTCCGAAGGTCGAAGCGTTTTACCTGGAGGTCGTCAACGGTCGGGAACAATGACGACGCGGTTTTGTGGAACTCCGGCATCGGAAAGAAATTTTTTCAGAATCTCCACGGCGTTTTTCGGGCAGGCGATTCGAACCGGCTCGGCCCAGAACCCAACTGCAGCGGTAATTTTCAACAGCGCATCATTCCCGGCAGGAGTCACAACACCAGCGGTGACGTCGAAGTAGTCCGCCGGCAGCTTCAATACGGCTGCATTCCGCAATTCTTCCTGCCTGCGCTGGAGATCCGCCAGCTCCCGTTCTATCGACTGAACGCGGGTGACCGCGGCATCCCGTTCCGCAGTTCCCTGTTGCCTGTCGCGAACAGAGCCCGCGAGGTCCGCTGTCAACTGCCGAACCTGATTCAGCGTGGAAGCGTGTTCGTTCGTCAACTGTTGAAGGCGTTCCTGCAATAGTTGCGCGTCGCGCCTCAGCAACGTCGCGTCGCTGCGAGCGGACTCCAGAACGGCCGCGGCGGCATTTTCCTTCGCTTCGATGAAAGACCGCTGTGAAAGCCGAATGGATTCGTTCGCCACCGGCAGAACCAGGTCCAACGGGGCGGATCGCCCCAGCATATCTTCCACGGTGGCCAGATCGACGCGGGCGAGGCGGAACTCGGACTCCGCAAAGCGATCGGCCTGGACTCCGCCGGCAACTTGCAGCGCCGCCCGAGCCTGGGCCACCAGTCCCGGGACATTGGCTGCTACAGGCTGTAGCTTGGAGTAATCGTAGGTCCCCACATTGACGGGCACCGATACATAGCGGATTGCGTCGCCCCTGGGCGCCTGGTTGCGAAAGGCAATAACCGAGTTCGGACGGTCCACCATGAAGTGGGGCTCGGCGGTTATCAGAATTCCAAATTGATCGAATCGTGTCGTGGCATCCATGCGGCCTTTGCCGTCGGTGACACCCAGTTCTCCAAGATTCTCAAATCCGCCTTCGGACGAAACGGCCCACACCACGTAGGCATTCATTGCAGGCGAGAGTCTCTGCGCGGTTTGCAGCTTGTCGATTTCGATGTGGATCTGCGACAGCGTTCCACTGCGCTCGATATCCGCCTTCCCAGAAGGCGTCAGCACAAGGCTCACGGCATTCTTTGCCGGAAGTTTGACGACAACCACGTCTGCCGGAGTCCCGGCCATCAGAAGCAAGGCAAGTGTGAACGTTGTGATTAGCATGGCTAACGTACGTACTTGTTGAATGGCGAAGACGACATTTTCAGGGTTTCCTTGTCGACCATGAACGCAATCGGCGCTTTGAATCCTTCGAATTCGATGTAAACAATCACCGATGTTCCATGGGAGTTTGAATCCGATATTTTCGCAGTAGGAAGCGCCTTGCCATAGTATCCGCCGGTGCCCCACTCTTCCATGAAGTCCTTCATGGAGTAGTGGCCGCCGTTGTTGTCCCAATTGGCATACGCCGCGTTGTAATCTCCTCGTCGAACCTCGGCAAGAAATTCCGCAACCTTTCCTTCCTCACGATAGTTCACGAACTTCCAGGCGCCCCACACCAGCAGTATTGCCACCACGCCGATCGTCAGCGGAAGTCTGATGCGTTGTTTCCACGGACGCTGCGGTTTGGGAACGAGGTGGTCGCCATAAATCAGGCTGCCGATCAACTTCTCCGCCATATTCACTCCATCTGAAAATGCCGCATCAATAATTCTGGAACCATCGATCCAGTTCCGGCCCGGCAACCCTCTTCCGCGACTGGATGAGTTGCCGCTTCTTCCAAAGCCTGGGGAACTCCCGCAGGACGTAAACAAGAGCTCCGAACGAACTCCACTCGCGGATCAGAACATACCCGATGACCGCGGCATCTCGAAATGTGATCTGCCAGAAATCCCGTCTATAGAGACTGACGGTCATGTTGTTCAGTCGAAGCAGAAATCGATTCTTCACGCCATGATAGTTGATGAGCGCGGAAAGTTGTGAGCGGCGTTCCGGAGTCACGCGCCGGCGATGGATTGCCACGGCGGAAGGCACATAGATGGACGTCCACCCCATCAGACGGCATCGCCATGCCAGATCCGCGTCTTCCCGATAGGCAAAAAAATCTTCGTCGAAAAACTGGCCTTTCACCGCGGTGTCGTGCAACGCCCGTACACGATAGAGCGCAGCGGCGCCGCTGGGGCCGAAAATGTCTTCGGGTTTGTCGTACTGGCCAAGATCCGGTTCGTCCGCACCGCGGTCGAGATGTCTCTGGCTGCGCAGCCACACGATGCCGGTGGAATCGATGGTCTTGCCGTCCAGCCGGAGAAGCTTTCCGGAAGCGGATGCAGCATCCGGACGCGCCTCCAGAGCACCAACGATCTGTTTGAGAAAATCCGGCCTCAGGATGGCATCCGGATTGAGGATTAACGCAAAGTGTGCGGGAAACGACCGGATCAAATCGTTTTGCCCCTTTGCGAAGCCGATGTTGGTTGTCGACCGCACCAGGTCCAGATCCTGGCTGGCAATGCGTTGAATGGTGTCGTCTTTGGAATCATTGTCGAGAACGTGAATTCGGAAATCGCGAAACGTCTGCAGACGCAGGCTCTCCAGGCAGGCTTCGATGTCTACGGCGCTGTTGTAAGTCACGATATTGACCGCAACCTTCACCATTTCCCCAGCGCTCCAACCAGTACGGCCCAATACGCGCCCGCATTCGCCGGAACCGCGATGGCTCTCGCGGCCATTCCCGCTGCAATGGAACATCGAATCGCGATGCCTGCAATCCCGCTCATGTGTTTGCGCACATAACGAAGCTGATTGCGGTAGTACGCTTCTGCAAAGGCCGAAGTCCCCATCGCCTTGGCGCTGTACCCGCCCTCGTGTGTGAATCTCGCCTCAGGGTCAAAGTAGATTCGCCAGCCGGCAGCCTTCACCTTCTTGCAGAAATCGACGTCTTCGTACCACGCGGGATAGAACCGGTCATCGAATCCTCCAACTTCCAGGAACGCGGCGCGGCGAACCATCAATACCGCGGCAGCAGGTTGCTCCACTTCATAGGGTGCGCTTCCGCCAGGAACCGGCGGACGTTTCGGCATGCCGAGATTTTCACGAATCAGGGAACCGGCGGTTGGAAGCTGCCGCGGAAGATAGGCCCCGCCCGCATAACCTCCAACAGCAGCGGCTTTCGGTTGCTCATCCAGAAAGCGCCGCAATTGATGCACAGCGCCTGGGGACACACCGATATCGGGATTGAGAATGAGAACGTAGGGAGACGATGTCGCGGCAAAGACCTGATTCACGCCGCCGGCAAATCCGAGGTTTGAATCGTTGCGGACGAACCGGACGCGATCGCCAAAACCGAGCGCGCCTTCGAACGAACCGTCCGTCGACGCGTTATCGACAACCGCGATTTCGGCTACGTCCGATGTGGCAATGAGCGATTCGATGCAGTCGTGCAACCAGTGACCGGAATTCCAGTTGATGATGCCGACAGCAATATCCACAGAAGCGCGATTTTACTACCGGACCGCGAAATCGGGCTTCGTATCTTCGAGAATCAGGAGTATCTCCTTGCGGTCGGCCTCGGAAAGATGAGCGAACGTGATGGTTTTGTCCGCTCCGCTCAAAATCTCCCGGAATCGTTTATACACGTAATCCTTTGCGGGGCCCGGCATGGCGTCGAACGCTTCGGAATAGACAAGATAGCTGAGTGGATATCGGAACAATCTCGTATTCAAATCCAGCTGCCGCAGTGTTCTCCCCTGGCGATCGAACGGGCCCCGCTTTTCAAATTCAGCCGTGAAGCCTGAAGATCCCTCGATGTGTGCGCTGTACTCCGGAGTCCACGCAAAAAGCATCCCTTCGACCAGAGGCTCTGCGGCATTCCGGATCCGGGTTCGTGTGATCTCCGATACCGGGGGATTCGCGCCCTCATCCAGAATTGCCGCCCGGACCTCGTAACTTACCCGTGCAATCAGATTGTGCAGCTGTGTCTGATGCGTCATCACAAGCAGCGCAACAATATCGCTGTGGCCGTTTCGGTACATCGTCGAATCGACGTTCGCAGGCAGCTTCATGAGATTCGATGTCGCCGCAAGGTTCATTTTCGATACGTACGTTCTTGGATTCCCCATTGCGCTTGCGATATCCGGATAGAAGCTGTTGCCACGATGCACCTGGCTTCCCGATTTCCCCGAAACGTACCAGCCTCCGAAACGCTCCATCATCGGAGTCCGATCCGTCATGACGGATGTACCGGCGCTCAAAATGGGGTTCCCATCCACATCGACCAACAGAGACCGCATCATGAATCCCGGAACTCCGCCGGTGGATGACGAATTGTGACAGACCAGGCAACCTTCAACGAGCCGCTCCAGCTGCGGCCGGTCCGCCGGTTTCTGAGTCAGCGTGTAGAACATCGCGCCCAGCTTTGGATCGACGGATGCGAATTCCAGTACGGAACCTCCCTGCACCCATCCCACGTAAACGTCGTCGTTGAAATACAGGGCGCGAGGTGATTGCACGGAAATATGGTCAATTTGAAAACTGGTCTTCGAAAAGACCAGGCTTTGCGAAGACTCTGGAATTTTCAACGCACGGAGCACGGCAGGCAGGTATCCCCACTTCTTGTCGAAATCCAGAGTAATGTCACCCGAATCGATCTTCTGCTGTAGCCGGGCAACGGGATCATTGGGGCGTTCCCTGGAGTATTCCGCCATGGCACGCTCCCCGCCAGCCCCCATCTGCAGCATGGCCAACCCTGCAACAGGTACAAGGAGCGCCGCTGCGATTATCAACAGAATCCCAATCTGTCTGTTATTTCTCACAGAACTGTCCCATGCATTTGTTGCACCAAAACTCCGGGCGAATCGGGACACGGACTTCCCGCTCTGAGAGCGGCGGTCAGGGTGTTCCGAAATGACAAACTGTCGAAAATGGGCAGGGGCCACACGAGTCTTCTGTCATAGCGTCGCCGGTGGCACGAAGCGAGTATACTGGCGCCCCTATGTTGATATTCTCTGGTTTCCTGCTGGGGCTTGCCGCGTGGTTCCTCCTGCGTGGTGTGATCGGGGGCATCTACACGGTCGATCAAAACGAACGCGCGGTGAAAACGGTTTTTGGACGCGCGCAACGGGTGGAAGACAACAAGACGACGCTCGACGATCCCATCGCCGAACATCTGCGTCCCGATGAGCGGCAGCGCTATGCCTATCCGCAGGTCCGAGTCATCCCTCCCGGCGGACCTTATTTCAAGATGCCGTGGGAGAGGATCCACAAGATCTCGATCGCTACAAACACTGTGAATATGGCGGTCGATCTGGAAGATTCGTCGGCCAACAACAACGGCACATTGTTGGAAGCGGTGACCAAGGATCAGCTCAACACGGGCCTGACAGGCCAGATTCGTTACCGCGTGAGCGAGTCCAACCTCTACGCTTATTTGTTCGGAATCCAGCGGCCAATGGTCCATGTCATGGCCTACTTCGTGTCGGTGCTCCGGCAGAGGATTGCCAACTTTGAAGCCAAGCCCATCGTTGCTCTTTCGCCTGGCGACCCGGCTTTGCCGGCAGTCCCGTTGGGTTCGGCCTCGCAGGCAACCGAAGTGATGGGCGTCTCCATCAACGACCTTCGCAAGAACCTTCGTGATTTGAATGAATACATGGATCGGGAGTGTATGTCCACGACGGCCCGCTACGGAGTGCTCTTCGACGCATCGTTGATCACGGGAATCGACCCGCCGCCTGAAGTCGAGTCGGCACTGGCGGCGATCAATACGGCGTACAACCAGGTTTCGAGCGATATCAGTCTGGCGCATGCCGGAGCCGATCAGAAGATCGTCCAGTCCAAACGCGCCGTCGAGATCGAAACCTTGAAAGCGCAGGCGGAGGTGGAGCCGATCCGGATGATGGCGAACGAGCTCGCGAACCTCAAGAAGCAGGGTGAGAACGTACTGAACGCTTATGTGAGAAACGTCAAGCTGGCTCTGCCCGCCAAAGCCCAGCAAATTTTCCTGGAGGTGCGGCGATGATCGGGGCACTGATTGCATTCGCTGCGGTTTTTCTGGGAATGTTTATCGTCGAGCCGATCGTTCTCTCGTTTGCCCGGCTGTTCGGACTCTATGCGATTGTCCGGGAACGCACCTGCCGTGTCTATGTCCTGTTCGGCAAAGTGATTGGAATACTCGACGAGCCCGGCGTGTATTTTCTGCCGGCAAAACTCGGTATCGCTGCGTTCATCGTCAACCTGCTGGGTCAGTGCCGCGTCCTCGACCTTCGGCTCAGTCAGGAATACCTGCGCAGCGAGCCGGTCAATTCCGAGGAAGGCGCGCCGATGGGAATCGGCATCTGGTACGAGATGCAAATCAGCGATCCGGTTTCGTTCCTGTTTAAGAATACGGACCCGCGCGGGTCCTTGCGAGCCAACGTCAGCAATGCCACGGTGCGTTGCCTGAGCAACATGCCGCTGGGAGAGATGCTCGAAACCAGACACAGAATGAGTCAGACCGTTCGGGCCGAGGTTTCGGAGAAATCGCAGGCGTGGGGCTATACGCTGGGGTCGGTCTACATTCGCAAAGTGCACTTCCGCGATCAGGGAATGATCCGGCAGATCGAGGAAAAGGTCGTGAACCGGCTGCGTCAGGTCACCTCCGCAATCCGGCAGGACGGCGCCAACCAGGTGAGCATCATCACGAGTTCGGCGGAACGCCAGGCAGCGGCCGCGTTTGCTCAGGCGGCGGTGATTCGTCCCAACATGATTGGTTCGGCGTTGCGCGAAATCTCGGGCGATCCGGACGTTGCCAACGCCTTGTTCGACATTCTGGAAACCCAGAAAACCCTGGAGAGCAAGGCTCGATTGACGCTGTTTGTCGACGGAACGAAAAACCGTCTGCTTGCAGATGTGCTGGCAGCTCAGGACCAGGATGGACCGAAGGCCCCGTCCGCTGCTGCGACGGCGTGAATTCCCCGGCCGAACAAGATAACAAGATATTGTCAGGTTTTGACGAGGTCGGGATTGGCCAGCCGCATTTCGACTTTTGCCATTGCCATCCAGGCTGGAAGTTTGTGGAGGACCTTCAGAGATTCCAGATGGTCGTGAAGTGCCAGCGGCCGCTCTCCGCGGATGTCTTCGACGAAGGCATTGGCAAGGCTTACGGCGCTGGGAATATCAAAAGTTCGTTCGAGCGCCGCGCCCGGTGAGTGATGGAACGCCACGGCCTCGACGATCGGTAGAGGCACTCCCCATAGCCCCAGAAGATAGGCGCCAACGTCGGCATGCGTCATGCCGAGAATCTCTGTCTCCACCTCACATGGGGGGCGACCGCTGGACTTGCACTCCTGAATCGCCTTCTTAAATTGTTCCGGGATGCACACCGCCATCACCAGATTTCCGATGTCGTGGAGCAGCGCGGCAGTAAATGCGTTCTGGGCCTGCTGCGGATCCGACAATAGCCGCCGGGCGATCCGTGCCGTAACCATCGCATGCTCCTGCTCGGCTTCGAAGGAGATTCCCATGCGGGTTGCCGCTCGTGCAAATGAGGAAAAGACGTGGGCAGTAAGCGACAGGTTCTTGATCAATTCCATCCCCAGATAGGCCACGGCGTGGTCCACGCTGGAAACCGTTCGCGAAAGGCTGAAACACGTCGAGTTCACCAGTTGCAGCAACTTGGCCGCCATTGCGGAATCCCGCTCAATGATGCGTGCGATCTTTGTCGACGTCACATCCGGACGCGCCATTGCCGCCATCAGCTCTCGGTACACGGCCGGAACAGATGGTAGTTTTTCAATGCTACCGATCTTTTCACGTAACGAATCGGTCAGCAGTCCGCGCAGCCGGCAGGTCCGCTCAATAGCGTTCCAGAGGCTTTCCGCATCCAGTGGTTTGTTCAGTACCTGGTGGGAGACCGTCAGCGCGGCAAATACTCCATCGATGTTTGAGAGAGGACATAACATGATCCGAACCATGTTCGGATGGTTTTCCTTGATCGATCCAAGAAGGGCCTGGCCATCCATGCCGGGCATGTGCAAATCGGAGACAATAACGTCGATCGCTTTGCTTTCGACGACCTCCAGTGCGGCCTTACCACTATCGGCAAACACGAGATCCACCTGTCCCGGATACTTCGCCATGGATTCGCGATGCGCCTTCAGCGCGCTGGCCTGGTGATCTACGAAAAGTATGCGTCTCACGAGTTCTCCCGACAGGGAAGCGGATTTGACCCAAGCCACTGTCCTCTTCTCTATCGGCAACTCGAGGGGAAAGCCTTATGAAGGTGGGAATAAATTGGGGACAAATTCCTCTCCCGAAGGGAGAGGGTGCCGCGAAGCGGCGGGTGAGGGGTACGGAAACGGCACCGTCTATTTACCCCTCACCCGGCCCTTCGGGCCACCCTCTCCCTTCGGGAGAGGAATTTGCCCCCAATCTATTCCCACCATTTATGACCGCGCCTGCGGCTTAAAAGCTCACCCGGGCAGCATCGGCGAGGATCGACTCGCGATAAACCGGCAGGGACCAGCCTGATTTCTCCAATTCCGCGAGCCGCTTTTTCACCTGATCCTGGTAGGTTTTCTTATTGCCGTAAAGCTTCTGCAGCTGTTCCTTAGAAAAATTAGTCTGATAGCCGGCCAACCCGCACATTTGACCAGGCGCGCCGGCTCCATGTGCGGCAACCCACGCGCTGGGATTCGGTATCGGAGGATTGGCAGCTTCGTTCCGAACGTTGAATTTTGCCACCGGCACGTCAACATAGGGACTGCGGATGCCGCCCTTCACATTCCCATTCTCATCGACCGCAGTGATCGAACCAATTCTTTCCGCTTTCGGCGGAACTATTCCCTTATCGACCCAATTGAGCAGATGACTGAGAGCCACCGACATGTAGACCTGTTCCGGGAACTGGCTCACCGGGTAGCGGCACGGATCCGGTTTGAAGCGCACGCTGTCGCGGCTGTCCACATGCGCCATCCCCGCAAACTGGTACATGCGGAATTGATCTCCCGGCATATCTCCATCGGCTCGTTTACTGACATTGCCGCCAGCCACTTCGGTCATGGTCGGAACTTCAATCAACGGCACATCGATCTGCCGGATATTCACTCCGGTCGACATGGGAAGAAAACCGTCGTAAATGCGTTGCATATCTGGGGTTCGAAACACCATGTGCGCCGGCAGGTAATTAATCAGGATAGATGCAGTGGCGGAGGTTCCCAGCATCACCATCTTCCGGGTGCGGACGCCCGCGAAGGGTGTATCTGCCTTCGACTGCTTCACCAGCGCTCCGACCTGCGCCAGAATTTCGGGGACCTGGTCGTTGTCGACCTTGAGATCCTTGTAGCGTTCCCGATTCTGTGCAAGGGGCTCGGTGAGACTGGTAACGGCCTCCACCGCCATGTGACCCGAACTCATGGTGTATTTCGAGGTGAACTCGAACATGTGCGCGGCGCCGCTGGGATGCATCGCTTCGACGATAGTTAATCCGCTGAACTTGCCTCTATTCGACGGCTTGCGAACCACGATCCGAGTTTTGTAGGGCTTCCCGTTCGCCGTTCCACTGATGAAATACTCCTTCGCTTCATAGCTGAAATGCGTCAGGTTTTCGGCGGCTGGCAAAGAAGGCGTGGAATCAAACATCGCGCCGGGTCCAGTGATCTCCGGAGAAACCATCGGAATGGAAACCGCCGTGGGCTTGTCCGGCAGATTCACGGGGGCGCCGCCGCGTTGCGCAAAAAGAATGGAAGTCGACAACAGAGCAACAATAAATAGAAGGTTGTTTCTCATCTAACGCTCCTTGGTAATTGCCAATGGAATTCGACGGGAGTATATATGCAGTTCGGATAAATTGAAGTACCGATTTGACGCTGGAGGACAAGCGGGATGGCCCGAATGGGTAGTCACTGGAAATTGTCTCTGTCGATTGTTGCGATCGTCATGATGGGAGCCTGGGTTGTATTGGCGCAGTAGCCGCGCCAGGTGAACGACGAGATGCTCAAGACGGGAAGCAAGACCGGCGATGAATGGGTCGCCTACGGCACCAACTGATGCGTTGGAGTTTGATGCAGGCGCTGCCTGCATCAAACTCCCTTCCATCTTTCGATAAGAACCGCTTCGGACTCTTCTCCCCGAGAACAGCATGAGTTTTCCAATCCCGACATCTTTACAAGCAATGAAAGCGATACTGAGAATAACGACACTGATTATCGTCTTCTCGTCTTCATCATCGGCGGTGTCGCAATCTGTACGAGAAGATCGTGACAATTTCTGATCCAAGATCGAGTTCCGTCTTTAATAAATGAACACACCCGAGGTTGGTGGTACTACACGGGCCGAACGACGTCTGACAGCGGAGCATGTGACGGCACTCGCGCTCGCCCAATCGGCGACACTTAACGAAGCGGCTCGCCGCGTTCTGCAGGCCATTTGTGAAGAGCTTGGTTGGGACTATGGCGCTCTTTGGAATGTAGACGCCGAACACGGATGTCTTCGCTGTGTCGAAACCTGGCACCTGCCGGATGTTCACTCGCCCGAATTCGAAGCAGCCAGCCGCAACGCGACGTTTGTCCCTGGCGTCGGATTACCAGGACGGGTATGGGAGAGCGGTGAGCCGGCCTGGATTCCGGATGTCGTTGCGGACGACAATTTTCCCAGAGCGGAGACGGCCGACAAAAGCGGACTGCACGGAGCCATTGCTCTGCCTATCCTGATTCGAACCCGCGTTGCCGGGGTTATGGAATTTTTCAGCCACGAGATCCGGCAACCGGACCAGGAGCTCTTGCGCATGCTGGCAGCGGTCGGCCGTCAAATCGGTCAGTTCATGGAGCGGAAGCGGGCCGAAGAAGAATTGGATCGATTCTTCAACCTGTCTCTCGATCTAATGTGTGTGGCGGGATTTGACGGCTACTTCAAACGTTTGAACCCGGTTTGGGTGCGCACTCTCGGTTACTCTCTGGATGAACTGCTTGCTCGGCCTTATCTGGACTTCGTTCATCCGGATGACCGATCGACGACAACGACCGAAGCCGAACGGTTGAGCGGCGGTCTTCAAGTGCTGAAGTTCGAAAACCGTTACCGTCACAAGGACGGCACCTATCGCTGGCTGGAATGGGCAGCGGCGCCGCATCCGAGCGAGCAGACAATCTATGCCGCTGCCAGGGACATCACCGAACGGAAAGAGGCCAGAGAAACCATTGCGCGATACTCCCGGGATCTGGCCGCAGCTCGCAAGGCACAGGCCGAGGATGCTTCACGGCTTTCCCGTATCGTCAGCGAGTTGGAAGTTCGGGATCTGTTACAGGTCGTGCAAACCGCGTTACTGTCGTCCGATGACCATCAAAGCATCGAAGTAACTTCCGCTCAACCTCACTGGGTGGAACTGCTCGTACCCTGCACTCGCGAAGCAGCAGACAAAATCGAAATGGTTGTCGAACGGCTTGGAGCGGATCTGCCGGAAAACGTGCTCGATTCGGTTGCCTCAGCCTTTCGCGAACTGTTGTTGAACGCCATCGAGTGGGGCGGCCAGCTGGATCCAAACCACAAGGTACGAATCGCCTGCCTGCGCACCAAGCGCATGCTGATGTACCGTATCGCGGATCCCGGCCCGGGATTCACGTTCCACAATCTTGCCCATAGCGCCCTGTCTCACCCCGATCAACCGTTCGAGCATATGCGGATTCGCGAAGAACAGGGACTTCGCCCTGGAGGTTTTGGTCTGCTGATGGTGCAGGCAAAGGTCGACGAACTCGTCTACAACGAGAAACACAATGAAGTGATCTTCATCAAGTATCTCGAACCACTCCAGGAGCACTGAAGACTCACTCAGGCGGACTTCACATTTGAAGCAGCGCAGTTCTCAAATGGGGCCGCATCCTCAAGGATATCGAAAACCGTGTCGAGTTTCGTAATGTGCAATAGTTCACGCACTCTTGCGCTCGGAGTGAGCAGTCGCAAATCCCCGCCCAAATGCCTGATCGAAGCATAGACGCATAGCAGTTCACCCAAACCACAGCTGTCAATGTAGGACACGCTTTCCATCTTGAGGATGAACTGCCGATGACCGGCCCTGAGAAACTGACGCATGGATTCCCGAAGGGTCTGATCCAAAACGGTCAGACGTCCAAAGATTTCAACCACCATGACTTCCTGCATTTCATGTGCCGCCAACTCAACGCTCATAGGTACCTCCACAGATAATGGCTCAATCTGTCAGGGCATTTCAAAAATGCTGCCTCGCGATGGGGTGAGTCGCAGACAGCTTCCGGCGTGGCGGAGCGCTACTGTTGGTGTTCAATCTCGCAAAGCGCATCTGAGCAACTGCAGGCGCGGGCGCCTGCAGCCACCATCCCTTCACTCGCCTTCACTCGCCTTCACTCGGTGGAAAACGCCAGCAGTACATTCCCTCCTGAGGCGGCGCTGGAGATCGCATAACCCGAACTCACAAACACCATTCCATCGGCAACTACCGCACCGGATACCGAGATCGCGCCGCCATGAGCCGGGACTTTGTTCACGGTGGCGAATTCCGCAGCGGTATTGAATTCCCAGATTTGATTTCCGTTTGCGCTTGAAACGGCGAACAAGCGCTCATTCGATGCGCCTTCAAAGATGACGCCTGGAATTGCTGTCGGCGCCGCGCCCAGACTGCCGCCTTGCGCCGGCGAGAAGGCCCATACCTTTTCTCCCGTCGCCAGGCGCAACGCCACGAGGCCAGTGCTTCCGCCAGCGCCGTAGTAGACATTTTGATCGTCGGCTGCACCGCCCCACACAATATTGCCGCCGCTCCCTCCTCCCATGACGACGGCCTGGCCCGTAGTCGCCAGAACACGATAAAGCACGGCGCCTTTGTTATCGGGGTCCAGAGCAATCACATGTCCCCGCTTGGTGCCGACGATCAACGCCCTTTTACCGCCGGGCAGTGTTTTAAGAATGGGAGAGTTGCCGATATCGAGATCCGGCCCCATGGGACTCGGACATGCTTCGCTCTTAACCTGACCGTTGCAGCCTCCCATGAAAACGTCCTTCTCATCGGCCACATAGGACCAGACCAGGTTGCCCGTATTGATGTCGACAGCAATCACTCCGTCTGTCGTGTTGGGAGCCGGAAATGTCGTGGCATCGCCGGTACTGATATAAACCACCTGGCGCACGGGATCGATCGTCGGCGAATTCCAAACACCTCCCCCTCCCGGCGCGTACAACACCACACCATTGGATTGAATCTTGTAGGCTTTCACTTCGCCCGGCACAACCCACGTCTTCCAAACAATCTTCCCGGTGTTGGCATCGAGCGCCACGATGCTGCCCCGGGACGTACAGCAGGGATAATCCGGCGTACCGCTGCTGAATTCTTCCGAGGAGGATACCGGCACGAACAGTTTGCCGTTGTAATAGCGGGTGCCTGCGGTAATGCGCGCAACGACATGAGAGTCTACTTTGGTCTTCCACAGAAGACGGCCATCCTGCGCGTTGACCGCGAAAATATTGGCGTGACCATCGCCGTAAAACACCGCGTAACGGGCATTGCCCTGTCCCGTGACTGCGCCTACGGTCAGGGAACCGCGGACGATCGATCCGCCTTCGAAAGACCAGTAGACGCACCCGGTCGCAGCATCCAATGAATAGATGTATCCATTGTCGCTGCCGACGAACACTCTGCCGGAAACCACCGTAGGCTGCGAGCTTGTCGTTTCGCCGGTGGGAAATCCAAACGCCCATTTCAGCTTGAGGCGGGGAACGTCGGCTGCGGTGAGACGAGCAGCGGCAGCAGTTTGGAAGCGCGTGTTGCTGTTGTCGTTGCCCCATCCGTTCCAGCCTGCGCGTGCTGCGGGATCGGTCATGGCAGGATTCTGCGCACATTTGTTGGGCATGTTCTTCGCGTCGCCCGCAGCGGAGCTTCCAATGGGTCGTCCGGAGAGAAACTCTGCAATGCGACGCTTTTGCGGGTCGGAGATTCCCTGGGATTTATCTTTCATCGAGCCCGTGGTCAGAGATTCCAGGATCTTCTCCGGCGTCATCTGGCGCAAAACCGTTCCGGGAGTTGCAAGGTCGACCGCGGGATTCAGATGACATACGGCGCAGCGAGTCTGAAACAGGGACCAGCCATTCTCGGTGCCGGGCAGAGTCGGTGCGCGCTGTCCACCCTGCGCGGCTTGTGCTGCCGGTGCGGGTAAGGCGCCCTGCTGCGAATGCGCCGTCAGTGCGTATATCAGAAGCGAGATAGAAACAGCGATGACCGGTGCAGGAATCTGAAAATTTCGTTTCATGAAAGCTCCTCTTCGGGGCAAATCATACACGAGGTTTCGGTAATTCCGGGACGAGCCCCAAATTTCCGGGCATATTTCCGGCCGGAAATATGCCCGGAAATTTGGGGCTCGTCCCGGAATTACCGCCCCCGTCCCCCCGAATCCCATCAGCGGGCTTGTGACCCTTCCCGCACTATGATAAAAGGTCATCACTCAGGCGGCATGGCATCTACTGTAAAATCCTGATCGAATTGAAGGTTTCAAATATGAAGCGTTGCATATTCTTGTGTGCCGTTCTTGCACTTCTTACCATCTCTCCGAAAGTCCTCAAGACCCAGGCCGGTGTGCAATCGGGAGCCCGTGGGGCGACTGCATCCGCGAGTTCGGCGGACCAGCAGCGTGCCCTGGTGACGACGTATTGCACCACCTGTCATAGCTCCACCGCGAAAATGGGCGGACTGGTCCTGGATACATTGAATCTCGACTCGGTCCCGAAAGATGCCGCCATTTGGGAAAAGGCGGTGCGCAAGTTGCGGGGACGCCTGATGCCTCCTCCGGGAGCCAAGCAGCCCGAGCAGAAGGACGTCGATTCTCTTGTCGGTTTCCTCGAGACTCGCCTGGACAGCAGTACCATCGGACCGAAGGCGGGGTATGTGCCGATTCAACGCATGAATCGCACCGAGTATGCGGCTGCAGTCAAGGCACTCGTCGGCGTTGACGTCAATCTGGGCGGGACGAACGTTCTTCCCGTGGACGTCAAAGTCGGCAATCTCGATAATATCGCCGCTGCGCTGACCGTCTCTCCGACGTTTGTCGATCAATACGTCGCCGCAGCCCGGTTGATCGCGAAACATGCTGTTGGAGATCCCAGCCTCGAAGACGAAACCTATAAGCTCTCGCAGAATCGGGGAGGGGAAGCCATGCCGCTCGGCATTCGCGATAACAGCGGCTTCCGGATCAAACTCAATTTCCCGGTCGATGGCGAATACCGATTCACCATCCTCTTTCCCGATCAAACCGTTGGCCTCTATTTGGGGAGCCTGGAGAACGAGAGCACGATTGTCATCATGATCGATGGCAAGATCATGTTTAAAAACACTATTGGCGGACTGGCAGACCTCACGTTGAACAATCGCAAAGCCGGTGACGGGCGCCAACAGATCGTGGATAAATTCAAAAAGGTTCCAGTCCAGATTAAGGCCGGTGTTCATGATGTGGTGGTCGGACATATCGAGCGTTCGCGTTTTGAATCGACGGATGCCCTGGGCGGCGGCGGTCGAGGAGGAGGCGGGAATTATCCGGGTCTTGGCGATATCGAAATTGCCGGACCGTATAAGCCAACCGGCGGCGTTTCGGCGCCCGGCCGCGCGATGATCTTTGTCTGCGATCCGAAGACTGCGGGGGAAGCGGCCTGCGCCAAACAAATCGCACAGAATCTGGCGAAACGTGCTTACCGCCGTCCCGTCACGGACGCCGACGTGGCAAGACTGATGCCTTTCTATGAAGCCGGTCGAAAGGAAGGTGGAAACTTCGATCAGGGTATCCAGCGGCTGGTGTCTGCCGTGCTGGTGAGCCCCGATTTTCTCTATCGCGCAATTCGCGGACCGGAAGGCACGAAACCGGAGACGGAGTTTGCTCTCACGGATCTGGAACTGGCGTCTCGCCTTTCCTTCTTCATTTGGAATGCCCCGCCGGACGACGATCTGCTGAATCTCGCCATAGCGAAGGGCTTGAACAAGCCCGCCGTATTGGATGCACAGGTCAAGCGGATGCTCAGCGATCCCCGCGCGTCGAGCCTGGTCCATAGTTTTGCCATGAAATGGCTGAGCCTGGACGATCTGGATACGGTCACTCCCGATCCGAAACAATTTGGCCAGTTCAGCGACGCCTTACGCGATGACTTCAGCAGGGAAGTGGAGACTTTCATCAGCAGTGTCCTTTTGGAAAACCACAGCGTGGTGGATCTGCTGACCTCGAAGTCCACGTTTGTAAACCAACGCCTGGCGCAGCACTACGGGATCCAGGGAGTCACTGGGGCGCAATTCCGGAAAATCGAACTAACCGATGAGAGGCGCTTTGGTCTGCTCGGCAAGGCCGCGGTTCTGCTGCGGACGTCGTATCCGGACCGCACGTCCCCGGTCCTTCGTGGCGCATGGGTATTGGGTAGACTTCAGGGCACGCCGCCGACGCCTCCTCCTGCAACCGTCGAAAACCAGGACCTTGCGCAGAAAGCGGGAGAAGCGCCAAAGACGGTGCGGGAACGTTTGGAGCAGCATCGCGCCAACGCGACCTGCAGGCAGTGCCATGGCGTGATCGATCCCCCGGGATTGGCGCTTGAGAATTTCGATGCGATTGGGCGGTTCAGAACCACCGATGCCCAGGCGAACAATGCGCCGATCGACGCCAGTTCGGTGTTGCCGAACGGCATCGCCATCAACGGCGTCAGCGAACTGCGCGCGCAGTTGGCGAGCCGCCCCGCGGTGTTCGCCCAGGCGTTCACCGAAAAGTTAATGATGTATGCGATCAACCGGGATCTGGAGTATTTCGATATGCCCCAGGTTCGCGCGGTGGTTCGCGATGCCGCAAAGGATAATTACACTTTGTCCTCACTTGTACTTGGAATCGTGCATTCGGATGCGTTTCGTAAACAAGGCCCGGCGCCTGCCGCGAAGGCTGTGGCTGCAAATAGCAAATAAAGGGAGATCAAGCAAATGTTCATCACGAAGAAACATCTATCCCGCAGAACGGTGCTGAAGGGTGCCGGTGTTGCCTTGGCCCTGCCGTTCCTGGACGCCATGGTTCCGGCCGCCACTGCACAATCTAAAACAGCCGCCGCCGGGAAGCTGCGCGCAGGCTTTTTCTATATTCCCCACGGCGCCATCCAGGGCACCACCGCTCACGGTCCTGCCATGGATCGATGGTCCGCCAGCGGGGCGGGCGGGGACTTTAAGTTGAACGTCATCATGGAATCGCTGGAACCCTTCAAGAAGTACGTTTCGACAATTGGGAATCTGAACAACCCGTCAGGCGCGGGAGTGCACGTCAAGAATCCGGGTACCTGGCTGAGTTGCAGCAATCCGGCCATTACCCTCGATCAACTCATCGCCAGGAAGATCGGCCAGGAGACGACACTTCCTTCACTGCAGATATCGTCGGAAACCACGACCCAGCAGGCGGCCGGGAATGGTACGGCCACCGCCAGCACGGTGTCGTTTCGCGACGCCAACACCCCGCTCCCGATGGAGTACAACCCCAAGAAAGTGTTCAACGAGTTGTTTGGCGTGACCACGGTAAAGGAACGGGTCGAAATCGCCCGGGAGTCCGACAGCCTGCTGGACATGATCCTGGATCGGACCAAGACTCTTCAGAGTCAGTTGGGCGCCGCAGATCGCACCACGCTCGATGGGTATCTGGAAAGCGTTCGTGAAATCGAACGCCAGACAAAGTTGATAGCCGTTCAGGATACTTCCAAAATGAATATTCCCGACCGTCCGGTCGGAGTGCAGGACGATTTTGACAAGCAGGTGGACCTTCTTTTCGATTTGGCCATTGTCGCTTATCAGGCCGACATCACTCGCGTTATTTCGTACATCATGGTCGCTGAAGGTACGAACCAAACCTACAACCACATTGGGGTTCCGGATTCCTTCCACCCGCTCTCGCATCACGCCAACGATCTGGAAAGAATCAACAAGCTGGTCAAAGTCCAGTCCTGGCATATGGAACGCTTTGCTGCGTTCCTGAAGAGGATGTCGGAAACGCCCGATGGCGACGGCACGCTGCTCGATCATTCGATTTTCCTGTACGGATCGAACATGGGCAACAGCGACAAGCACTCCAACTGGCCGATACCAACCCTCATCGTCGGCGGCGGCAATGGCCGCATGAAACTGGGCGGGCAGCACATTGCCCT